>Ga0105047_10017055_pt1 | contig 11349 bp, 7 predicted proteins | sample MAT04_FD_78384 | JGI IMG/M metagenome (GOLD analysis project Ga0105047, IMG submission 78384) | Freshwater microbial communities from Lake Fryxell liftoff mats and glacier meltwater in Antarctica - MAT-04 (megahit assembly) | ecosystem: Environmental > Aquatic > Freshwater > Ice > Liftoff... | reverse complement strand
CCTTGATATACTGGTTTGTATCAGAGATTTTCGGCTAAACCCGCCCCTACAAGCCCCTACCAGATACTATTTTTTTGGTAATGAAGAGAAGAGGGCGGGTTTTGCCTTGATCTACTCGTTTGTATCAGAGATTTTCGGCTAAACCCGCCCCTACAAGCCCCTACCAGATACTATTTTTTTGGTAATGACTTACTTACAAACTCTGGATTAATCTAAGAGCATTCTATTTTAACATTCACAATTGACACATCATGCAAACTACCGAAAACACAGTCAAAATTGCCCTCGCGCCGGGGAACTTGCGCCGCGTTCACCATATCGCTTTAAACGTGCGCGATATGAATGCTTCTCGCCACTTCTACGGTACAATTCTCGGTCTGCACGAATTAACAGGTGCAGAAATTCCCGCAACTTTAACAGAAATGGTCGCCGCTGGTAAAGTTGCTAATTTCATCACGCCAGACGACGGGACTGTGATTGACTTATTTTGGCAGCCGGATTTGCAACCGCCAAACCCAGACCCGGAGAAGGCTTTTACTCGCGCTAACCACTTAGCCTTTGATATCGATCGCGATTTGTTCGATCGCGCTCTCGAAGTGCTAAAGTCTAATCAAATTGCGATCGACAGCGGCCCCGTCACGCGCGCTACAGGACGCGGCATTTACTTTTACGATCCCGACGGATTTATCATCGAAATCCGCTGCGATGCAATTTAAACGGTCGCTATCGGGTTGGCGGTGCGCAGTGCACACCCTACATTTAGTACGCACCGATTCAATTTGTAGGGTGCGCAATGCGCACCGGCTGAATTTGTAGAGTGCGCCATAAGTTATTGTAGGGTACTGCTCAGATTTATCACTGTGATGCAGTTTAAACGGTCGCTATCGGGTTGGCGGTGCGCAGTGCACACCCTACATTTACTAGATTTAGAGTTGTTTCACTTTCCCTCTTTGCTAACAGGTTCCTTCGGCCAAGTAAAGCGAAAAGTTGCTCCTTCACCTTCGGCAGATTCTAGGGAAATACTGCCCCCTTGACCTTCGACAATTTTCTTCACCAGCGACAAACCAATGCCAGTATTTTCAACTTGATCGCGAGCTTCCAAGGTCTGAAAAATCACAAAAACTTTATCATGATATTGAGCAGCAATCCCCGGCCCGTCATCCGCTACAGAAAACTCGTAAAAATTATCTAACTCTTTAACCGATATTTTTACGTGACCGGATTCGCCTCGGTTGTGCTTGATGGCGTTGCCAATTAAATTAGCAAAAACCTGCTGCAACGGCAATCTTTCGGTCACAAAAGTTGGCATTCCCGGTTCAACTTTCACCTCAAATCCCGACGGCGGCGCTAATGAATCAATAATTTCTGCTAATAACTTCTCAACTTTTACCGTTTCTGAAGCTACTTGAATGCGTCCGACGCGGGAATATAGCAGCAGTCCCTCAATCAAACCTTCCATCCGGTGAACTCTGCCGCGCAGCAGGTTCATTTGGTGCACATTATCCTCTGTCATTGAGTCGCTGAGGTCTTCTTCAATCCAACTGCTGAGATTTGCGATCGCCCTGAGCGGCGCTTTCAAATCGTGAGAAACTACATAAGCAAACTGGTCTAATTCTTGATTCCGCTTTCTCAAAACATTCGTCGTTTTAGCCAGAGAGTTCGCTGTCCAATTCAATTCTTGTGCGCGCAACCGCAACGATTCTTCAGCTTGTTTGCGTTCCCTAATATCTTCTACCACACCCATCAGAAATTGACTGCCATTTTGTTCTCGCAGCAGCGAAACCGTCAAGTTTGCCCACACCAAATCTCCGTCTTTGCGGATGTAGCGCTTTTCTACACAGTAATTTTCAATTTCTCCTGCTAACAATTGGCGCAAAAATTCCAGTTCATTTACCAAATCTTCGGGCAAAGTAATTTCCTGAAATTTTTTCTCGATCAATTCTTGGCGGCTGTAGCCCAAAATTTCGCAAAGTTTTTGATTGACTAACAGCAACTTCCCATCCACACTCGCTTGGGCCATGCCGACTGCCGCTTGTTCAAAGGTATCGCGAAACCGTTGCGCGCTTTCGGCTAAGGCAATTTCTGAGCATTTGCGATCGCTAATATCGTTGCTGATTTCCAAAATAGCCAGCGGTTGATCTTGCTCGTCGCGCTGCAAAGTCCACCCGCTTGCCACCGTTATTTTTGTGCCGTCTTCCTTGGTGCGCACCAGTTCCCCTTGCCAAGAACCCCGCTCGAAAAATACTTTTTGAATTTCCTCCAAAGGTTGCGGCCATTCTGTTTGCAAAAGCTCGTGAATATTTTTTCCGATTGCTTGCGACTTCCGCCACCCGTAGAGCCACTTCGCCCCCAAATTCCAATAAGAAATCGCCCAGTTTAAGTCTAGTACCGCGATCGTATCGTTCGCCAAATCGAGCATTTGCGCTTGCTTTCGCAGAGTTTCCTCAGCTTTTTTCCGTCCTCCCACATCGCGGCAAATCGCAATAAATAAGCGTTGATTTGCCAAACACATTTCGCTGAGGGCTAACTCCATCGGAAAATTGGTTCCGTCGCTGCGAACTCCCACTGTTTCTTGCTGGTACGTCTTCAGTTTAGCATCGGGATTTAACACAAAATATTCGATCGAATAATCGCCGGCGCTGCTGTGTGGCTGCGGTTTAGCTATCAGATGCCGCAGGTTTGATCCAATTGTGCGATCGGCTTTCTCGCCAAAAATCTTTTCGGCGGCCGCATTAAAAGACTCAATATTTCCCAGTTCGTCCAAAGTAATAATCCCGTCAGCCGCATTATCTACCACTGCTTGAATGCGAGTTTTACTTTCTTCCAACCCAGCTTCCCGCTTCCTCAATTCCTTCTCTAAACTATCAAATAAATACCAGGCAGCCCCTGCACCAAAACAACCTACCAGCAAACCAGCAACTTGCACGAAATTAGTTAAATCTACCAACTCCCGTATTTGCCGCTCTACAGCGTTCTGGTAGGCTTCGCTGGCATCAGCAAACGCATCAATTTTTTCGCGCAGCTTATCCATCTTCAATTTGCCTTGAGCGAACACCTGAATTATTTCCGGCGACTGCACTTTTGTGGCAGAACTGTCGAGCTTATTCAAAGTATTTTGCAAGAAAGTTATTTGCTGTTCGCTACTTTTTTTGATTTCTTCAAATGGCTGAGCTTGCAGTTTATTTTCTCGAACCATAACCTTGAGTTTAGCCAGCAGCGGAGGCAAACTCTTCTTTGCTTCTAAGTAGGGTTCGAGAAATTCGCGGCGCTTCGTCAACCCGTAACCCCGAATGCCCGTTTCCGCATCCACCACTGTTTTTAATAAGCGGTTAGTTTCCTGAAGTATTGCTTTATTAGTATCTGCTCGCCTTCTTTTCTGTAGGGTACTATCCCGGAGCCCTGCAATTGCCATCAGCGAAGCAAACAGACAAATCACGGGGATAGCAACGATGACTGTTCCCCGCTGGCGAATTGGTCGGTCTGTCCATACAAGTTTGATGAAGCGATCGAGCAAATACTTCACGGATATTTAAGGAGAAAGTTTGCTGCTAGTGTATCACTTTTTGGCAATTTAGGCTAGGGATAAGTTCGTTTTTTTTGTTTTGCGATCAATGGGGACTAACCGTAGAAACTAGATTAGACCCCTGCAATAGCTACCTGCTGAGAGTCACAACAGATTTTTTAGCAAGCTTTTTAAACGTCGGCAAAGAGAAGGAAAGGCGTTTTTTTGGCAGCGAGATTGTAGGCGAAGCAGAAAGAGTTGTTTGTACTTTACCTTCGTTTTCGCCTTCGGCTTTTGCTTTCAGACTAGAGTCTGTTTCGCAAGCATTTTGAACTGTTGGAACTACAGTCCATCTGCCTGTAGTGGGATCGCGATGACAAGTGAAAGGGTTGATTTTTAGTGGTTCACTGCAAGGTTTAATCATGTAGATGCACTCCTTTGATTCTGAGAACTTGCACACTGATGAAGGCGGCATTGCTATGTCGCCAGTAGAGGCAGCAGTTTGAAGGCAGAAAGCAGAAGGCAAAAAGCAGAATTGTGTTTCTGCGTCCTTAGACCTTTGATAATTCCTGATTTCCTGTTAACTTTTGCCTTCTACTGGTTCGCGACCATAGCATTACTTTTACCAAATTCCCTTTCTACAAGCAACCCCCCACCCCCCCTTAATGAGGTTGTGGTGCGACTTGTGAATGCAGCGAGGCGCTAGATCCGGTCTGCGGCACAAGTTTGGGATAATAGAGGTATTCTAGGCTGGGAAAAAATGCTACTGTGTGATCGGAAACAGAGGTCGATCGCGATCGGTGTCACAATTAAAACGGGAATTGGTCATTGGTCATTGGTCATTGGTCATTGGTTATTGGTCATTGGTCATTGGTTATTGGTTATTGGTTATTGGTTATTGGTTATTGGTTATTGGTAATGGCGAATTATTGCATTTTTCACCCATCCGTTAAATCTGTTAAATCCATCGCGTACTCGTTGCCTTCTTTCTAATGACTAATGACTACTGACTACTGACTAATGACTAATGACTACTGACTACTGACTAATGACTAATGACTACTGACTAATAACCAATAACCAATAACCAATGACTAACTAATATCAACTTTTGCCTTTAATTGAACAATAAAAGTAGAGCCAACATCCAACTGACTCTCAATAGTGATATCGCCGCCCATCATCTGGCAAAACAAGCGGCTAATCGCCAATCCCAAACCAGTGCCGCCGTACTTGCGAGTAGTCGAAGCATCCCCTTGCATAAAAGGTTGAAACAAACCATGCTGCTGTTCTGGCGACATTCCAATGCCCGTATCAGATACCTGCAAATAAACCCAATCGCTGCCGTCTGCTGATTCGCGAGTCGCGGCCAGCAGCACCGTTCCACTTTCGGTAAACTTCAGGGCATTCGAGAGCAAATTAAACAGTATTTGCCGGACTTTCGTCAAATCTGCATACATCACTCCCAAATTCATAGAGCAAGAAACTTGCAATTGATTGTGATTTTTTTCGACTAAAGGGTGCAAAGTTGCAACGACTTCTTCTATTAAATTGCCGAGGTCAAATTTTTCTAAATAAAGTTCCATCCGACCTGCTTCTATCTTAGAAAGGTCGAGAATGTCGTTGATTAAAGTCAGCAAGTGTTTGCCTGCGTTATGAATTTTTTGGGTATCGGGAATGATGTTTTTTAGTCCCGATTCGAGTGCTTCTTCTTGTAGCATTTCGCTGTAACCGATAATGGCGTTGAGCGGTGTCCGCAGTTCGTGGCTCATATTGGCTAAAAAAGTGCTTTTAGCTCTGGAACCTGCTTCAGCTTTGTGTAAGGCTTCTTGCAAGGCTATTTCGGCTCTTTTGCGTTCGGCAATTTCGATGCGGAGCAGTTTGTTGGCGGCGGTGAGTTGAGCGGTGCGCCGATCGACTGTCATTTCTAGCTGGGCTTTGGCTTTGGAAAGTGCTTCCTGAGCGCGTTGGCGTTCAAATCCTTCGATCGCCAGCGCGACCAAATTTGCCAAAGAATCGGCGAAGGTGCGTTCCTCCAGAGCCCACTGGCGGGGCGCGCCGATATGTTCCAAGGAGAGGATGCCTACGATCTGACCGCCGAGCCTAATTGCTACGTTTAATATGGATGAATTTGGTTTGCTCTGATTCGGCAGCACGGCGGAGTGTTCGGCTACCGGAGATGAGTGGGACAAATTTGTGGCGATCGAGTTTGAAGTTTTGGGCGCAGCTTTGAAAGCTTTGTCCTCAGCTAAGTTTTCGCCCGGTGCGTCGCCTTCAACATCATCTAAGATTGATGAAAATTCTAAATCGCTTGCCGCCGATAGGGGCTGGCGGCTCAAATGATGCTCGGTGGTGCGATCGTACAAGTCGAGACAAACTAATCTGAGGTTGGAGATTTTAAATTTAGAATGATTGACCAAATCTGGGTTTTCGGCTCGGGCTGCCGCCTCTGTATCGAGTGATTCTGTTTGGCTGCGGGCGATCGCTCTGTTGATAAAATTTAGCTGGGGTTCGATCGAATAGCGACTGCCAAATCTGAGATGGTTGTAAAGCCAGACGCTGACTTTTTCCACCTCCAAAGTGTGGGCTGCAGCCTCGGTAATTTCCCGAATTCCCACATTCAGCGCACCGCTGTTGAAAGTCCTCTGCCGGCCTAGCTGCAACAAAGCCAGACTCTGGCGGCGGAGACGCTTTTCGCTCTCTTGGAGGGTTTGTTCTACTTCCTTGCGCTCGGTGAGGTCGTACAAGGCGCACAATGCTGTCTGTTGACCGTTAAACAGCAGGGACTCAACGGAGATTGTAGCCCAGAAGGGAGTACCGTCTGACTTTTTGCACTGGAGTTCGTAGTTTTGGATGCACCCGTTTTTGGCGAGGGCTTCGAGTACCTTTAGGCGATCGTCCGGGTTTAAATAAAAGTCTGGGGTGTCGCAGCCGATCAATTTTTCGAGGGGTATGTTCAGCAGAGAAGCCAATTGAGAATTAGCATACATAATTAAGCCGTCACCGAGGCGAGAAACCAATACCGGAACGGGAGTTGCTGAGGCGATCGCCCGAAACTGCTCTTCGCTCGATCGCAGCGCCACATCAGCTTTAGAGAGCAAGTGAGCTTCCATCGTGTCCGAATGTTCGGTGGTAGTCTCCAGCACAATTTCTAGGTCAGCTTTTTCGCGCTTCAAGTTTTCAAGTTCCGCACTCAGCCGCTGAACGTCCAAAAGTAGCTGTTCTCTCGATGGTTCTTCCTGCATGGCAATTGACAATTGGTATTTTTTAGTTGGTTCGGAAGTTTTTTAAGGTTTGGTGCTAACTTAACTATGACTTACGATCGTTCACTTGCGCCTCCCGGTCTCGGTTCTCGGACTTGGGGTGGGACTCACATATAGCCTTTCAAGCGAAAGATGAGGTACTATCCGACATAGGGCCTAGGCCTCCGTGGGCCTAGGGCCTAGGCCTCCGTGGGCCTAGGCCTCCGTGGGCCTAGGGCTCCGTGGGCCTAGGGCTATCCTCACCACGCTTGAGAACCGCTATACTGCCAACTGTACCATTGCCATAGGGCGGTTATCAGTTATTTGGGGACTTATGCAGTTGCGAGTTGTGGGGGTTGAGGAGACCAGCTTTTGCAGAAGTTCCGAGTTATAGCAAAAGTTCGATGGAACTGGCAAGAAGGAAGAACGAAGAAGCAATCGACCGCATGAATTTGGCGGTTAAGAACATCCTAACTGTCTTGGCAGTTGCTAGATAAATTCAGTTTTTTCTCTAAATTTTCTATTGACAAAATCCCCAAAGTGTGAGACATATTTGAGATCTTGCACCGCAGAGTAGGAGAATATTTAATGGCAATTTCTGAAATTACAGAAAAGCTTTTGGCTGCTAAAAAAGCTCAAGGAATTAGTTTGGCAGAATTGGAAAAACTTTTGGGTCGCGACGAAGTTTGGATTGCTGCGGTTATTTACCGCCAAGCTACGGCATCGATCGATGAAGCCGAGAAAATTGTCTCGGCCTTGGGACTGTCGGGCGAGACGGCTGCGGTTCTCTGTGAACCTCCGTTAAAAGGTTCTTTGGAGGCCTCGGTTCCGGTTGACCCCCTGATTTATCGTTTCTATGAAATTATGCAGGTTTACGGGATGCCACTCAAAGCAGTGATTCACGAAAAATTTGGTGACGGGATTATGAGCGCGATCGACTTTACGATGGATGTCGAGAAAGAAGCAGACCCAAAAGGCGATCGAGTGAAAATAATTATGTCAGGCAAATTTTTGCCCTACAAAAAATGGTAAGCCCGTGCCGCTTTGCTCGAAAGTGAAAATTAAAAATTAAAAATTGGGTCGGAGGGCTGACGACTAATGACCGTGCCTCAAAAGTGTTAACTTAGAAATAGAGACCGCGAAGCTTGACCAAGCAAAAAATTGAGACTAGCCCCTGACTGAACTCGTGTATATCCCCAAGTTTTAGACCAAGGTTCAACCTCCAAAATTTATTTTTGGAGTAAATCTAAAATCTAAAATCTAAAATCTAAAATCGACAGACTGGCTTGGGCGTTCTATCGGGAAATTTTTCTAGGGCAAAGAATCGATCGCTCCCGCCGCAACTTCTCCAGTCAAAACAAGCAACCGTAACCGTAAAGTAAGAGGCTAAATATGTCAAAATATGACTCCAATCTCAGATGCTCCTTTTGCGGCAAGTCGCAGGAGTACGTCCGCAAGTTAATAGCTGGGCCAGGCGTGTACATTTGCGATGAATGCGTGGAAATGTGCAATGAAATTTTAGAGGAGGAGTTCTTTGACTCCAGTAAAACAATTGGTCAACAGATTCCCCAATCAGAGGTGCGAGAGTCTCAGGGACAAGGAACGCGACGGCAGGGTCGATCGAGCAAATCGAAAATCGTTTTAGCTAAAATCCCCAAACCCACAGAAATTAAACAGCATTTAGACAACCACGTCATCGGCCAGAACTCAGCCAAAAAAGTCCTTTCTGTAGCAGTTTACAACCATTACAAACGCTTAAGCGTAGACCAAGCCAAAGACAGCGGCAAATCTTCCCCCGACAGCGATGTGGAACTGCAAAAATCCAACATCATGCTAGTCGGGCCCACAGGTTGCGGTAAAACCTTGTTAGCGCAGAGTTTGGCGCAAATGCTCGAAGTGCCCTTTGCAGTAGCCGACGCGACAACGCTGACAGAAGCTGGATATGTCGGCGACGATGTAGAAAATATCTTGCTGCGGCTGTTGCAAATGTCGGATTTTGATGTCGAATCAGCACAGCGCGGCATTATTTATATTGACGAAATTGACAAGATTGCTCGCAAAAGCGAAAACACTTCGATTACCAGAGATGTATCGGGAGAAGGAGTGCAACAAGCGCTGCTAAAAATGTTGGAAGGAACGGTGGTTAATGTGCCCCCACAAGGCGGCCGCAAGCATCCTTACCAAGATTTTATTCAAGTTGACACTAGCAAAATTCTGTTTATTTGTGGGGGTGCTTTTGTCGGTTTGGAAAAAATAGTTGAACAGCGTTTGGGTAAAAAATCCTTGGGCTTTATTCAGCCAACAGAAACCGAAAGTAACTCAACTTTGCCGGCGAAGGATAAGCGGGCGGCTGATATTTTGCAACAGGTACAGCCGGATGATTTGGTTAAGTTTGGTTTGATTCCTGAGTTTGTCGGGCGGATTCCGGTGGTGACGGTGATTTCGCCGCTGGATGAGGCGGCTTTGATGCAGATTTTGACTGAGCCCCGAAATGCGCTGGTGAAGCAGTATCAGAAGCTGTTGAAGATGGATAGTGTGGAGTTGGAATTTGAGCCGGATGCGCTACGGGCGATCGCCCAGGAGGCCTATCGACGCAAAACCGGCGCGAGAGCTCTCCGCAGCATTTTGGAGGAGTTAATGCTTGATGTGATGTACGAGTTGCCTTCTCGCAAGGATGTTGCTCACTGTATGATTACCAAGGAAATGGTCGAGAAGCGATCGACTGCCGAATTGCTGTGGCATCCCGCGTGGCGGCAACAGCACGAAACAGCTTAATTTGTAGTCTGTAGGGTGTGCCGAGGTGCACTCTACAGACTAAGCAGATGTACCTTATGGCAGCTTAAAAAATGTCAACAAATATAGATCAAACAAATAAAAAATCCCTATTTTCAGTATCCGGTTTGCTGGCACGGACTTTGATTTACAGCGGGGTTTGTATGGGGATAATAGCGTCTTTTTACGATTTCCAACTCAACAGTTTTGTAGTCAGCGGTACGAAAGATCATTCACAATCAACACAATATATTAATTCCATCAACAAAGCGCAAGAAGCTTACTATAGAAAATATGGCAAATTTAGTGATTCCATTGAAGAATTGCGTATAAAAAATCAAAAAAACAGAGATTATACTTACGAAATCCTGTCATCAATCGGTCCATTTCAATCCGACCAGAATCAACACAAAGCACCACAATTTGAAAACTCGATCGCGATCGCGATTGCTACATATCCAAACAGAGGTCATAAATCCTACACAGGAGGAGTATTTGTTTTCATAAACAAAGTTAGCCATCAATTAACAACTAAATCAGCCATTTGTGAAAGCGATCGAGTAAATCGAATTCCGCCAACTTTTGATGGCGTACAAATTCACTGCCCTCCAGGCACAAATATCTTATACCAATTTTATAAATAAAGTAGCGCTAGATATTACCCCCCAACCCCCCCGCGAGTTCGGGGGGGCTCAGACTTCATCCATAGCATATCTTTAGAAAAATGGTATTAAGGTAATACCTGCAAACTACTTTCTCCCACTCTTTGATTGTCTAAATAAAATTCAAACCTCCAATTCCCTGGCTTGTCTTTATCTTTAAAGTTGTACCAACACCAAGCATTCAATCTGTCCGCCGTTGTTATTAAACGAGATTGACCCCTGGCTGCCAATTTTCCTTGAGAGTCAAACACTTTACAAATACCTTCATATTCTCCCTGGGGCAACCCTGTCAAAATTACACTTAAAAAAAACTTTTTTTGGCGTTTTATTGACACACGATAGTCATTTTTCCAAGACCGAGAATGAGTACCCAACTTCACTTGAGTCAGAGGTTTTAACTTCGGTTTGATGATTTTTGGTTCGGCTGGTTCAACTACTTTTTTATGTTTTTGTTGGCTGGTTTCTTGTTCGATTTTAACTACTTTTTTATCTTCAGAAATTTTCAAGAATAATAAGCTAAAAACAGCAGCAGTTGCTATCACTAATCCGACTGATATTAATGCAAGTTTTGACTGTTTAGGCTGCTGAACCACCTCTAGGGGAATCAAGGCATTTAGCGCGGCATTTGCTGAAGCATAGCGGTGTTTAAAATTCGGTTCCACCATTTTTTGCAGCCACTCAAGAAATTCTGGAGTTAGCTGCGGTAAGCGATGTTTAAAATTAATCCGCCCCGTCTCATCCATCAAGCTGCCAACTTCGGTAGAATTGATGCCGATTAACAAGCAAATTAACGTCGCGCCGAGGCTGTATAAATCGGATGCGACTGTTAGCTGGCGGTTGAACATTTGTTCGGGCGGCATAAAGCCCAAGGTGCCTTTGACAACGCTGCTGGCGGCCACTTCTCCCCCACCGATTCTAGCAAATCCGAAATCGACAAGGCTGACATTTAGGCGATCGTCCATCAAGATATTTTCCGGCTTCAAATCTCGGTGGATAACGGGCGGCACCCGATTTTGCAAATATTTGAGTATTTCTAACACAGAAATAGCAATTTGCCTGGTTTTTTGGGGTGTTTGCTGCGGCGCAGTAGCGAGGGAATTGGCATCTTTGTATTCCTGTACCATGCAGAAACCCGATGCAGTTTGGAAAGAATCTAAATAACGGGGAATGT
>Ga0105047_10017053_pt1 | contig 11350 bp, 2 predicted proteins | sample MAT04_FD_78384 | JGI IMG/M metagenome (GOLD analysis project Ga0105047, IMG submission 78384) | Freshwater microbial communities from Lake Fryxell liftoff mats and glacier meltwater in Antarctica - MAT-04 (megahit assembly) | ecosystem: Environmental > Aquatic > Freshwater > Ice > Liftoff... | reverse complement strand
TTGCCCGTGGGTGGGTGCCAGTTGGTCTGGCAGTAATTCAATTGGTTCATTGACTGCTTCGAGCTTGCTGTCTGTCAGTGCCTTCAAAGCCAGGCGCGCCTCCCTGGCGCGCTCGTCCCGCGTGGCGGGCTCGGCTTTGGCTGCATCAATCGCCAGCACCTGCTGGGGCCATGCCTGGCGCGGTAGAAAGTCTTCCATGGTGCCCAGGTTGGCCAGCAGCTCGTCGGCATTGGCGCTGGCGTCGAGCAGGGTTGCCAACGCGGAAAAATCGGCCACCAGTCCCGCGGCACGCGCTTGCAGTTCGGCGCTGTCGACGCCGGGGTATTCACCCTCAGGGGGCAGCGTCTTTTCAATCTTGTCGGCGGGCGGGAGAATGTCTTTGCGGGTCAGCACGCGGGTCTTGTCCAGCAGGGCACGCAAGGTGGTTGCCAGCGCCTCGAAGTGGCCCAGCCCCAGCGTGCCGGCATCCGCGCCCTCCTGCGAAACGTCCAGGCCGGTGACGTTGCCCGGGTTGTCCAACTGGTCGGCAAACGCCGTGACCAGCCGGGCGCGAAAGCCGGTGTCGGCACCGTTAGCCACCGGGCCCGTCATGTTGCTGGCCGAACTGCTGGTGGCCATTAAAACCACGGAGATGGGTGACAGGCCCAAAGCGGCCAAAGCCACGGTGCTCGGTTGCGCGTCCACGACGGGTTTTCCCTGCGGATTGTCTTCATCAATGACCCGTCGGTGCACCTGTGCTGTGAAGGAATAGCGTGCCGGATCGCCCAGCATGTGCGCAAGCCATGCGTTCAGCGACGGTTCCGTGCGCGAGCGGCGGTCACGCGGCCAGGCCTCATCTGGCAGTGGGCACAGCAGCGCCACGCGTTGCGTGTAGCTGGCACCGCCGCGCGGCGTGCGTGACACCTGGGTTTCAATCGGCAGCGACTGCTTGTCGGCCACTGCCATGGCGGCGCCCGCACGCTCAAAATTGCCTTGCATGATCTGGTGCATGCCTTCGGCCATGAGCAGGTCGCTCACGCTGTCTGCCAGATCGAGCCCGTCTGCAGCTATTTTTGTCACCTCGACCCATTCCACGTCGGACGGCGGCGCACCGGTCCCCGGGCGTGCGCTCATCGTTTGGGTCAACCGCGTGCGTACGGCTGCACCGGCGTCCAACTCCCACGCCGCAAACAGGGCAACACCGTCCACCACATCGCGTGCACCAATGGCCTCCTGCGGCTCGTCTTTGGCGTCGCCACCGGCAGCGCGCCACGGGTACGACAGGCGCAGCGGCCAGATGAATTTGCCTAAGGCCGCGTCGCGCAGGCCACGTTCCACGCGGTAGCCGTACAGCGCTGCCAGCGGCTGGTCGCGCCGAAGCCCCTCCAGAATGGACTGTGCGCGCCCCGTGCGCCGTGAGTCCAGATCGATGTTGAACGCGCCCTGCTCCTGGTTGGCCATGAAGCCGCTGCGCAGAATGGCCGCGCTGGATGCCTGGCTGAGTGAGGGTGCCAACAAGTGGCCGTCGCTGTCGGGGCGGTGGTCGGCCTTGAGGTTCTCAACCCAGGCAAAGCCGCCAATGTGAATGCCCGTGGGTTTTTGCGCGCGTAGCTGCTCCAGCCTTCGGCTGGCACGCGCTGTGTGCCAGGCGTCCAGTCGGTAAGAGAAGGCATCCAGCGTGGTGCGAAAGGCGTGATTCAAGTCGCCTACCGTCTGTTTGGAGAGATAGTCCAGGCTCAGCGCCACGGCACCTACGTCGCGTGTTGGCTTGGTGTAGGACTGGACCGCGTCAAACAGCGCTGCTGTGGCCTTGGTGGCTTCGCCATGGACCAAGGCCATCGGCTGAAGGTTCAATTGCTGCACAATATGTTCACCCAGCGTGGCTTTGCCGGTGATGGACGGTATCGACACGCTCGCCAGTTCTTTGGGGCTGCTCACGCTGAAAGTGGCCTCTGTCTGGCGGACCGCTTCCACATACACCATCTTCGTTGTCGCGTAGGCCGCGCCCTTGGATATGGCTGTGCCCAGTCTGGCCGTGGCCTCCACTGCGTCATGGCGTTCCATTTGAGCCGAATAGGCCAGCAGGGTTTGTAGCAGCGCCGGGCCATCCTGCTGGGCATTCAAGTCCGTGTCGCCCGCAGCGGGTGATTTTCGCAATGCGGCGGCGATGGTAGCGATGTAGTTCTTTTCAGGCGGCAGCATGGCGTCGTCGGGTGCCTCGTGCTGCTCTGCCTTGGCATCGGCCAGCACCCACGGCACTCCCGCCAGATACTCGGCGGGGTAAGCGTCGTCGGGCAAAAAATTCTTGTAGGTGTACAGATTGACGCGCCAGTAGTCCTTCACGCCCAGCGGGGCCAGCAGCTTCTGGATGAGGTCGCCTTTGGTTCCGGGCTTTTCCTCCACGAACGGTTGCCGAACCGACAGCAGCGGATCAGCCGCCCGGTCCCTGTAGTACGCGGCCTGGGACCAAGGTGATGTTTGCAGGATGTCCTGGGCTTTTTTGACGTTCCCGTCCTTGAGCAGCGGCACTTTTGCCACAACGACTTCCCACATGGGCCGCAAGACGCCCAGTACACCGCCAATGGCATTGTCAATGGCCGTCTCGGCACTGCGCTCATTGGCATTCTCAAACCTGCGACCCACCACAGGCAATACCCCGTAAGGCTGCTTGTTCACGCGCAGCAACGGCAGCGGGCCCGCAGGACGCAAATACGACACCGCGTAACGGCGCAACGCATACAGCGTGGGCGTTTTCAGCAGGCGGAACTCTTCTTCCCCCGGTGTGTTCCACAACTCCATCAGGTAATGGCCAAACGTGCCGCGCCACAGTGCATTCATCATATGCAGGGCGGTGCGCTGCTCCGTCAGGTGTGCGTTGGCAATGTTGTCGGCGGGCAGGCTGTCAGGTGGCAAACCGAATGCGCTGGTGAGCAGTTGCAGGGCGTCTTTCTGCTTGGGCAGCAGCGCGTTTTCAGCGACTGTAGCGGGCGCAGTGCGCTCCTGTGACGGGCTGTAGCCGGCTGGGGTTGTTTCGGTGTTGTTGGTAGGGGTGCCCAGTGGCACAAAACCCAAGCCATGCGAGTCACGCTGGGCCGCCAGCAGGTCGGCCAATTCTTGCGCGCTGGTAGCGGGGTCTTTGGTCCATTCCAGGCCCACCACCACCAGCCGCTCCAGTGTGCCGGTGGCCAGGTCAAAGGCCCGCGCGTGGTGCTGGCTGATGGTCAGCGCCATGCCTTTTTCCACAGCGGCGTCAAAATCCACCAGCCAGGCCCGTTCGCCGCCCAGCAGCGGCTCGGGCGTGCCCGCGTTCAGCCAGTCGGGCGACAGCAGCAACTCGTCGGGAATGCGTTTGCCCCAGACGCGGAACACTTCGCGCCGGCCCGCCGCATAGCCGATGGCGCACCAGCGGTCGGGCAGCAACACAGCGCGGGTTTCCTTGGCCTTGGCGCTGATGGTTTGAACATCCGGAAAACGGGGTGCCGCGCCTTCTTGGCCCAGAGCGTCAAGGTTGTCTGGCGTGGTGGCGCGGATGACCCAGGCGGCCCGCCCGCGACCAAATACCAGCGCCAGGTCGCGTGAGAGGCGTGCAGCGTCGTCTTCATCACCGCGAAATCGCGCCTGCCAATGGTCCATGCCGCGTTGCAGCTCGTCGCTGGTCAGGGCGTTGGTGTGTTCGATGGTGTTCAGGTCGTCCGGGTAGACGCGCACGCGCAGGCTGTCGGGTTGACCTGGCGGGAAGTAGCGTGTTTCAAGCCGCATCGGCAGCAAGGCGATAGGTTGCCCGCCGTCCATCGATTCGACCAGCTGCGCGGGATCGAGCTCGCGCAGCAAGCCGTTGGCAAGGCCGTCAATGTCCGCTGACATGCCGCGACGCCGGTCGGTGAGGTGCTGGCGTGCGAGAGCGGCCTGCGCCACGGCCTCGCGCAGCACACCCGTGACGTTGGGTGACTCGCCAGCGCGCTGCGCCGCGTCCAGCGCCGCTTGCTTGGCGCTCAGGTCAAGTTCGACCCCGCGTTGCTCTGCTTCAAGCGATTGGAGCGACAGACGCTCCCGCGCCAGTGCTGACAGGTTCAGATCAATGCGTGGCATGGCTTGCACCCCTCCCTGGTTATTCAGACGTATTTTTCTGTTTGTCTCACGCGTTTTTCAGCGTTTTCAGGCTCGCGCCGGCGTAGTAGCCCCGGAAAGGCCGTTGCAGCAGGGCATCGGCCACCATGGCAGCATGGGGCACGGCCCATTTCGGATTTCCGACTGCCGGCTGGGCCCGCTGCAAGGCAGCGCTGCCGAAATAGGCGCCTGAACCAACGCCTATATCGAGCCAATCCACATCCAGCCATTTTTTGCTGTTTTCCCCCTCGCCAACGCGTTCGTCAAAGCCAAAACGCGGCTCGGTCATTTGCTCTTCGAGGATGAAGAAATACTTTGCCATGTCGTCCGGGTTGATGGCAAAGCCCACATACGTGATGTCTTTGCCAAGATGGCCTTTCATCACCGGTGGAATCATCCGCTTGGGGTCCATCTGCCTGGGGTCGTCCACATCGGCAGCCACTGGCGGGCTGCTGCCGCCCGGCCGGTTTTCATTGGCGTCAATGGGATAGCTGTAGACCGATAGGGTGGGGAAGCGCTCCAGCAACTGGCCCCTGATCAGCAGGACCAGCATCGGTGTGCTGCCCTTTTGCTGGCCCAGCGGGCTGTCGAACCATTCATTGACGGGTGCAATGTCAGTGCTGCCGTTCAGGCGCTGCCAGAAATGCTGGAACGGTGTTCCGCGCTGGTCTGTCGGAAAGCCCTGCCAGAGCAGTTCACGGCCCATTTCGTGGTTGGCTCCCACCATCAGCGCCTCGACAAAACGCGGATTCGTCTTGACGGCCATGATGAAATCCTCAGGCAGCACGCCAACCCCTGGCAGGAACACGTCAGGCGCCAGCACCTCCAGTTTGCGGGACAGGGGAAATGGAAGGTGCGGGAAGGTCATCACGCGGTCAAAGGTGCGCGGAATCACGTAGCGCAGCTGTTCTGTAAACGCGCTTTTCAGGCTGGTGGAAATGAAGGTGTTGGACATGCCGGCTGACGTCCAGGCCACCGGCTGATCCCCAAGCGACAACGTGCTGGCCAGCCGCGCTGGCACGGTCTGGCCTGGGTCTACCCGCGTGCGAACCTGGCTTGCCGAGCGGGCCATTGCAAAATCCACTGCAATCACCGACTGCTCCTCAGGCAGCGCGCTCCATTGGTCCTGGTATCCCTTGAACGCTTCCGAATAGCGCTCCAGCACCGCGCGGTCTTTGATGGCCGGCGGCATGGTGATGGTGGGCAGCACCCGGACCGGGTCATCCGGGCGAAGGCCGGGCACCGCATCGAAGCGGCCCGGGGCTGACACACCGATGCTGACCGCCTTGCCACCCTGGCCCAGCGTGTTGGCAGGCAGGCTGGTGAACACGGCGTCGTTGCCATAGAGGCGTAGCGCGCGGATCGGGACAGCGCCCACGCTGCCAATGGCGGTTGCGCGGGTGGCCCTCACTACCGGGGCGCCCCGGCCCCCGCCCGTGACCAGCCTGCCAGCGTAGGGCTTCAGGTTGCCGCTGCGGCCATCGATCTTCAATGCCTGCGCGCTGACCTGATTCCCCAGTTGGCCGTCTTGCTGCACCGACAGCAACACGCCTTCCGAACCGCGCACGCTGGCGCCTTGAATGAGTTGCACAAAATTGCCGGCCAGCGGCGCACCCGCAGCGCGCTCCAGCTCGGCCAGCCGCAGCGCATGCGTCTCGGTGACAAGGCCACGATGCCAGACATCGCCGATGGCGGGCGGCTTGCGCACGGCGCCTTGCGCCTGGCGCCGCATCGTGGCATTGTCGCGCTGAATCTGTCGGATCTCGCCGGCCGGCAAGCTGCCGGGGAGGCCCAGGTAGGGCATCAAATCAACCATCGCCGCCGCATCGTCCGGCAGCTTGATGTTGTCAAACGAGCGGCTGCCCAAAAAGCCATCCGGCACCACGCGGTTGGGGTCAATCGCATCCAGGTTTTTGGTGACGTTGGCAAAGCGGTCCACCAGAGACGTCATCTGCTGTGTCATTCCGACCTGGGCCAAATCCCGTTCGCGCCATTGCGCCATGCGGAAGGTGGGTCTTCGCGCACTCGTCAGCCTGCGCATGGCCCCGCCAAAAATCTCGTCCGGCAGCGTGGCCGTGCCAATGCGCCCGAACAGACTCTCCTCGGGCGCGACCTTGATGCGCGCACGCGCCGGTGCCAGTACCGCCAAGAGCCGGGCCTCTGGCAGCTTGGCAAGGTGGCGCACTTCAATGCGTTTCAGGATGTCGCGCGACAGGCGCGACAGCGACAACGCCCGCTCGGCCGCCAGCACATCCCCCACCTGTTGCCACGCCGCTTGCATGAACTCGTCCTGGTTGCGGCGCACCACCTCAGCCCCCCAGCCGGCAGCGAGCCGGTAGCGCGGCTGCAGGCTCAGGCCGTCAAGCCAGTGCTTGTCTGCGTCACTGCCCACCACGGCATGCCGCTTGGCCGGGTGCTCGCCATAGATGGGCGGTGATAGCGTCGGGACGAGGTCCGCTTTGGGCACGCCGCTCGTAGCGAGTGCTTGGCCGCTGTTGAGCATTGCTTCGAGCCCCGTGGCAAAGCCGTCGTCGGCCGGGGTTGGCTTGAAATCAAGCGACACCATCGCACCTTCGAAGATGGTGCGCCCCGGCGTTGTGCCCGTAAACAGGAGGCGATCGCCATCCACTGCAATCACCTGCTCGCCGATATGCTGCAGTTGCGCGCGCAATGCCACGTCGGCGGGCGAGTTGGACGCGTATTGGTCCGGCCGCTTCAGCCGCCGCGCCAGGGTTTCAATGTCACCTACCGGGCCGGTCGAAAATTCCCAGTGGAAGTACACCGGCAGTTCCATCTCGGTCGGCTGCGCGCTGTCCCACGCGGGGCCCAGGCTGGCAGACTGAACCGGCTGACCCAAACCCCGCAACCGGCCTGCGTCAAAAGCTGGCACCACACAGGCCACATAGCTTTTGCGCTCTTCAAGGCGGCGTGGGCAGACCAGTCGCGAAATATTGCGGGCGGGAGCTGCCTTCATCTCCCGCCCCAGGCCCTCGGAATCCGCTTTGCCGCGTTCGGACACGGCCTGTGCATGCGCCCACAGCGACGATTCGGCCAAGTCTGGCAACTCGGTGGCTGCGGCTGCCGCACTCAATGTGATGGAAGGAAGTGGATGCCCGCTTCTGAGCGCGGGTGGCGCAACGATGCTGCGGTCCACCACGATCAATACCAGCCAGGGCCGTAGCGGTTTACCGGTGTCGGCCCTGGCGGGCGTCAGCATCCACGGAAAATCAGGGGGATCAAAATCAACAATGGCGAGGTAGTTGGGCTCGAAGTTGGTGATGCCGGGCTTGGGGTCAGTGCGCACCATCAGGCGTGGATCGATGCCGATCACGTCACCCGGCGCGTAAAGCGTCAGATCCATGTTGCCAGACACCGCCGCCACCCCATTGCCGTCCTGCTTGGCCTGAATCGTCAGGCCGATATTCACCTTGGGCCGGGCTGCGAGGGGCGCACCTGCCGCGTCATGATTCTGGTGCGAGCGTGCCAGCCCGCGCCGCACCCAGGGCATGAATCTGTAGGGAATGCTCATGCTGTCACCTCCGCCAGTTCTGCCACCTGGGTGGTCGCACGTGCCAGGTTGCTGGCAAACACCCGCGTCTGCTCGGCCTGCCAGACGCTGGTAAAGATTTGCGCGCCTGCCACCGGTGTCAATGCGGCTTTGTCAGCCACCACCACGGGGGCAGGGTTCACGCGCAGGGCCGTGCTCTGTGCAGGCTGCATCAGCGCGCGGTCGCGCATTGTCGACAGGCCAGCCGCCCCAAAGGCCAGCAGCGGCCCGTGCATGGCATCCAGATAAAGCTCATCACCCTTTCGCCGTGATTTTTTGTCCACCCGGTCCGCACCCAGATCCGCCTCTTCGTAGTTCAGAGTTTCTTCGAAGATCTCTCCCAATTCGTAGGCATCGTCCTGCATCTCATAGCCGGCCGGGAACGACTCGAACGACGGCTTGGCCATCTTGTCATCCTGCGACATCTCCAAAAACTGGGCGGCAGCAAAAAAGTCGGTCCGCGTCGTCAGCAGTTTGGGTGCAGGTGCGGCATCACCCTGCGTTAACTTCAGCGCAGCGTTACGGAATTCGTTGGCACCGGTAATTTTGCTGCCGCTGGCCTTGGCCATGCGCAGTTCCAGCGGTATCAGCTTTTGCTGGAACAGCAGGCTGCCCAGCGGATGCGCCAGCACAGCGGTACCGGGCTTGATGTCGGCCAGGCTCAGGTAGCTCTCGCCACCTTTGGGCAGTTGCGCACTCCAGTTGCCGGGCTTGTCAATTTCCTTTTTCAACTCGGCCGCAATGTCCACCGTGATCTGCGGCGTGTCGCGGTCGGTACCCCAGGCCTCGTCAATGTTCAGCGAAAAATCCGGCAGCGGCCACGGCGTGTGCACTTTGGCGCGCCCGGCGATGTGCCAGCGCCCCGGGCCCGCCAGCAGGCCTTCGAGCCGGATCGACGCGAAATCGATGCCAAAGACTTCGATCGCCAGGTAAGCGAACAGGTCGATTTCAAAATAAAACTTGGGCACCAGGTAGCAGATGGCATCAAAACCGTAACCTCCTTCAATGCTGGCGATGCCGACGTCCGCCCACACCCGCAGCTCCGACCCGGCCTGAATGGTGGCTGACGTGACCGCAAAATAGCCTTTGAACGAGACGCCGATGATGCCAATGTCAAAGCTGGCCCCCACCCGGTCAAAGGGCACTGGAATATCCGAGGGAATTTCCTTGAAGCGCGGGTGAAAGCCGCCAGCACTGATCAGAAACATCGGGTTGTTTCCGAACTGCGCGCGAAACGCAAACTGCCCGGTTATGGTGATGAACGCCACGCGCGAGTTGACCAGCTTGGCATCAAAGGCAATGCGCAGCGGGTCAAACACCACCGAGCCGACGAAATCAAGCCGCAGGTAAAGAAGCGCGAGATCTGCTGAGACAAGCGGTGGCAACTGCACGATGGCTTGGCCCAGGATGACGAACTGGCTGGCTTCGATCAGCAGCCCCAGCCGCACCGTGACCAGGCTGGGCGTGCCCCAGCCGAGCTCCAGCATCGGCCCGATGACAAAGCCGCCGCGCTTGACGGGAAACAGCGTGCGCAGCGTGCTGATGATGCGCGGTGCATCGCCCACCGGGTTGGCCGGGAACAGAACCGCGTCCAGCGAGCCGTTGCCAATGCCTTGCGACAGCGCCGTCGGGCTGGCGGTGTGCTGCACACCAATCAGCCCACCCACACCCGTCAGCGTGAAACCAAACGACAGCTGGATGGCCGGGAACTGGCCAAAGATCAGCAGCAGCAGAGAGAAACCCGCCTCAGACTTCGTGTTCAAAATCGCGATGGCCTTGACGCCAACCGCCAGCATCTTCAATTCCAGCACGCCTGCATAGCCCTGCTCGTCCACGTTCAAATAGCCACCGCCCTTGACGATGCCCGCATCCAGCGCCAAGCCAATGCCGTTGGGCAGCTTGAATGCAAAACCGAGCGGTGTGCCCGGGTTGTCAATGTTCAATTCCAGCAGCACGCCAAGGCGGTCCACTGACGCCTGGAACGGCCCCAACTCAACGCCAAATGAGGCGGAGAGCTCAGCCTTCAGTTTGAGAAAACTGCCCGCGTCGGGTGACAGCCCGAAGGTGATGCCCTGCAACTTGAACGGCCCGGTAGGCAGGGTGGGCACGGGCAGATTGGCCTTGAGCCCGGTGCCATTGACCAGCCGCAACTGGCCAAAGCGGTCAGCTTCGGCCTCAATGGAAAAGTCAATCGAGATGCCGTCGCCCAGGATGAGTTTGAGAAAACCGTCGCTGGGTTTTAACGCGGCCCTGCCCTTGCGTGCAAAGAAACCCATGCGGGGCTCGCCGTTGGCCAGTCTCAGGGCGACTCCCAGCTCGCCAATAGAAAGCTTTGCACCCAGCGCATCGCTGCCAATGACCAGCGCACCGGCCGGGTTGCCGCGCGACAGGTTGATGCCCACGTTGAAATCGCCGCTGACGCTGACCGCGCCCGGTGGCAGCACCGGCAGCAGCACGCTCACACCGGCGTCTGCCGTGAAGTCCACCGCGAAAGAATGTCCATCCTGCGGCACGTTGCGTTTTAGATTTAGCGCAAGCGCTGCCTTGATGCCGTTGGACACGCCGATATCAAATTCCAGCGTCGCACCCAGGCCCGGCGTTACAGGCAACGTCCACTTGGGTTTTCCCAAAAAGTCAGGCAATACCTGGGGCACGCCCCAGCCGCTGGCAGGCGCTGAAGATGGCGCGGTGAACGAACGGTCAATGGCGCTGCCAATCACCAGGCTGACAACCGCCAGCGCAGTCTGCACGTTTTCAACATCCTGCGGCGTGGTGGCGCCCATCAGGGTCGCCAGCTTGGCGGCTTCGCGTCCCGCAACCGGGTTGGCACTGGCATCGCCGCTCAGCATCAGCAGCATCTTCGCGATGCTGAAGGCGCTGGGCAGGTGGCTGTTGGGCTGCGGATGGGTGAGCCGCTCGATCTGGCGCATAACCGGGCCAATCAGCGCCAGTGCTGCGGCCGGATTGCCACCCGGTTGCAGTGCGGCCACTGCATCTTTCAAAATATCCAGCGCCACCAGCGATTCGCCGATGACCTGAGACGCCTGCGCCAGCGATTGCCCATCGGCACCGCTGTCCTTGAAGTCTTCAATGTTGGGGTCGGCTGGCGGTGCGCCCGCGCTGAGCAAACCCAGCATTTGCCAGATCAGCGATTCGACCTGCGCCTGTTGTGCGGCAGGCATGTCGCTGGCGGCCAAGCCGCGCGCGATGGAACCTTTGAACCACGAATAGGCTTGTAAGAAGACCTTGTCCGGCTTGGCCATGCAACCTCCCTGAGCCCGGGTCTTGCGATGCACGCCGAGCCGGTGTTTGATTTGGCGGTCACAGATTTAGCGCCCTTTTTTTTTACCCGTCAATCTGTGGCGCCCAGGGTGTTACAAATGTTTACCCTTTTAAGATGGAAGCAGACCCGCGCACGCCACCAGTGAAGCACGAGGTTGCCAAGGTAGCGCTCCGTAGTAGCGATGCCGGTGCGTTCCTGGCGGTGGCTCCCATTGGACGATGCACCACGCTGCTTCACTTCGCGAACCGAACCAAACCAAACCAAACCAATTACGGTAATGGGTCAATACGAGCAATTGAAATCAACACAAATTGTTGTTTGAAACCCAATGGTTTTCGTCAACAGCCTTATTGAGAACCAAATGAAAAAACCCGCTTTCGCGGGCTTTTTGAGGTTTTTATCTACATTCCGTAAGAATGTTCTGATTAAAACGG
>Ga0105047_10017052_pt1 | contig 11350 bp, 8 predicted proteins | sample MAT04_FD_78384 | JGI IMG/M metagenome (GOLD analysis project Ga0105047, IMG submission 78384) | Freshwater microbial communities from Lake Fryxell liftoff mats and glacier meltwater in Antarctica - MAT-04 (megahit assembly) | ecosystem: Environmental > Aquatic > Freshwater > Ice > Liftoff... | reverse complement strand
GGTTTGAAGGGTTTGAAGGGTTTCGGGGTTCAAATGTAAATTTGTTGAAAGATCCGTAAAAAACTCCGGAATATTGTTCCTGATTGAAAAGAGGAAAACCACTGAGACACTAAGAGCACTGAGAAGCATTAAGAAAATATTCTTTAAAGAGTTGCAAAACAATGGATTAGCGCTTGCATGTTTCCAGTCTGACTAAACTAATTAACATTAACAAAAGACAAATTGTCTAATTGCCAAATTGCCGAATTATCTAATTGCCGAATTACCAAATTGCCGAATTACCGAATTACCGAATTGCCGAATTGTCGAATTACCGAATTACCGAATTAAACATTAATTCATTCTCCCTTCATCCACTTCCTTCATCACCCTCATTAAATTTCCGCCCCAGATCTTTTTAATATTTTTTTCACTGTATCCGCGTTTTACCAGTTCGAGAGTGATGTTACCCATTTCGCTAACATCCTGGCAACCTTCAACACCGCCGCCGCCGTCGAAGTCAGTGCCGATACCAACGTGTTTGATGCCTGCAATTTTTACCAAATGGTCAATATGATCGGCTACATCGCTTACAGTTGCCAGTTTTTGAGGAAACTTATCATCAACAGCATGCCAGTCGGCACTTGCTGCTTCCCATTGCTCATCTTTGAGATCCTGAAAATTGTTGTACTTTTTTCTGACTGCCATTTTGGCTGAATCGCGTTCTGGATTTGGCAAAGGTTTTTTAACATAATCGCTCAGTATGCACATTTGAATTACTCCGTCATTGGCAGCTAGTGCTTTCAGCATATCGTCGGAGAGGTTTCGCGGGTTGTCGCATAAGGCACGGGCACATGAGTGAGAAGCGATTACCGGTGTTTTGCTCAGCTTTATTACATCATAAAATGATTGATCTGACATATGCGATACATCTATCATCATTCCAAGCCGGTTCATTTCGCGAACAACCGCTTTACCAAAATCACTCAAACCAACTGTATTAGCCGTATCAGTCGAACTGGTGCAGATATCATTGTTTTTGGTGTGACATAGAGTAATGTATCTCGCTCCACGATCGTAAAAGTGTTTTATATTGGAAAGATCATTCCCGATCGGATAACCATTTTCAACACCGATGAAAACAACGCTTTTATCTTCCTTCACCAGTTTGTAAGCTTGTTCGGGAGTTGTAGCAATTCCGCTGATAGTGCTGTTACGAATAATTGCCGCGTCAATTGAATCAAAAATCATTTCAGCCTTTGCTCTTGCTTTACTATTCCCTTCGGCTGTGCGCGGTCCCTGGCTGGTAAACACAGCGAAAAATACTGCGTCAAGTCCACCCTGGCGCATTCGGGGAAAATCAACGCAACTGCGTACCCCGGTTTCGCTGTTATCCTCAGCTATGTTGAACTTTTTATTTGTAAAATTGAGCGGTGTATCCGTGTGCGAATCTACAGTAAATGCTGAAGCATGAATACGGGCAGCTTTGGCTTCAGGTTTGCTACTGTTTTGTGCCCAAACTGGAGCGGTATTTGCAAAAAAAACAAAGAGAAAAAGAAAGAGTGTAAAGTAAAGTTTCATTAGGAAGGGATTAGGAGGTCTGGCAAAAATACTAAAATTAGGCTATTGAGCTGGTTTAAGTGCTATTAACTGAATCACATCGGCCAGTCCCTGGTGAAGCGGACCTTCGGCGAGCAAAGTCTGTGTTTCGCAAAGTTTAATAAATGTGAGTGCTTTGAAGTCAGAATCTATTTGTTTTATCGTAAAAAGGAGCTCAGCATTTTTTGGGCCTCCACTGGTGCGAGGCAGTTGGTTAATTGTAAATGCTTGCAGGATAAGTACTCCGCCAGGCTTAAGTACTTTAATAACCGCATTATGAACCTGCTGCCGCAATCCGTCAGGAAGATGTACAAATATCAATGCAATGCAATCGTACTGATCAGGTTCAGGGTTCCATTCATCGAGCAATTGAATTGTATAATCGATGGAAACTCCTTTCTCTTTAGCAAGTCGAAATGCTTTTTTCTGTCCTGCTAGGCTTTGATCAAAAGCAACTGTTTGCCAGCCCCGCGAAGCAGCAAAAACAGCATTACGGCCTTCACCCTCGGCGGGAAATAAAATATTGCCAGGTTTTAACTTGGCAAGTTGCTCCTTTAGAAACTTGTTTGGCTCTGTTCCATAAACATATTCCTGGCGGGCATACCGCTCATCCCATTGGTTTTGCATGTTTTTTTTCTCCCTCCCCGGCCTTCAGGCCGGGGTTCTTCGGCACCCCGACCTGAAAGCCGGGGTTACTCAACTATTATTTCATCAACAAACATCCAGCATTTTTCACCTTTGCCCGGATGCCATGGCGGACATATTCCCTGGTTCACAGCCGTAACTTTTACATAACGGTAACTGCCTTTTACAGGAAACTTAACCGGATTAATTCTACTCTCTTTTTCTTCTTTCTCGTTAGAAAAAGTGGTTTCGCCGATATTTCTGTATGTTACTCCATCTTGCGAAACCTTCACTGTAACTTTCTTTGGTGGAAATATCCATGAATTGTTGTCAGAAAGGAAATTACACTTGATGGAATTTATCTGAACGTTTTTACCCATATCAATTACTACATCTAAGTTGCTGCCCTCAAATCCCAGCCAGTTTCCATCCTGTGCATCGGTAGTGGCAGTAATTCCGTCAACCAGAGCAAGTTTACCTCCGGCTGTGTAGAATTCGGAGTACGTCGAATTATAGATTAATTCGGCACCGGAAGCTTTATTTGAAACTATTTTCCACCCTTTTACGCTTTCCGAAAGATATCCATCGCGAGCCACAACTGCAAAAAGAGTTCCTGGTTTCCCGGCAGGAATTAGGCTAAGATAACGGGCTGAATTTTTCGTTGGAGATTTGTTGAAATCATAAAAGATATCTGTTTCACGGGCTTTTGTGGATAGTTCATACGACAGTGTTTTCGTACTCTGATCAAAAACTGCACTCAGTACTGCATTATCGGTAATAATATCCCAGTTATCAGTGCGGAACGAAGACGAAGGCAACCCGGCTTCATTAAAAAAGGTAGCTTCCGAAGTATTGGTGAACGCATATCTTGCCGCCTGGGGCTGTTTTACTTTTGATGAAGAGACTAAAACTCTGTTCCCCAGGATTTTTACTTTTCCAGGATAAAAAATACGGTCAGCACCGGCTATTTTAAAATTGTTTTTTTCGGCCGTGGTAATTTTCAGACCGCCGTCGGCATGGACAAATTCGAGGTTTATGTTATTCCCTGTTATCTTCATTTCTTTATAGAGTGGTCCGGAGAATATAACTTCCGGCTTGCCATACGTTTTATTCAACGCCCATAAAGCAAGCCTTTTCCCTACATCAAGTTTATTCTTTGGATGAATATCGGCAATATTATCAACCAGATCCATAGTTACGGCCATGCCTGTGTTCGGCACTGAGAGGCATTTCAATTGTGCTTCCCGTAATAAGGCACCTGTAAAAGGTTCACTATAGCTGTAAGGTGCAATCTGAACAAAATAGAACGGGAAATCACCCAATCCCCACGCTTTTCGCCACGAAGCAATCATTGTATTCATTAAAGACGGGTAGAGCCTGGCATCCAGCCGGTTCGATTCGCCCTGGTACCAAATGGCTCCTTTGACAGTAAATTTGATTAAAGGATTGATCATTGCATTGTAAAGAACACCAGGCGTTCCGGGCCACCACTGCGTGCCGTTATAATGATTAAGATAAAATCCCAGTTCAGGTTCTGCTTTTATGCTTTCGACCGGTGTCCATACTTCGGCGGGAGTTCCGCCCCAGGCGGTTGCAATCAGTCCGACCGGCACACCCAGTTGTTTGCTGAGGTACGCTCCGTAAAACCAGGCTGTTGCACTGAAATCGTTTACGGTATTGCTATCGGCTGTAAGCCAGTTACCTTTGCAGTCGGCCAATGGAATGGCTGAGGTATCTTTCTGAACAGTGAACATACGCACTGCGGAGTACATTCCACCGGCAACTTCTTCCCGGACTTCAGGATTATAGTTTTTCCAGCCTCCAAGTCCGCGTATCGTAAAGTCCATATTCGATTGTCCGGAACAAACCCACACTTCGCCAATCATCACATTATCAATGGTTATAGTGTAATCACGGCCTGTAACAGCCATTTTATAAGGACCACCTGCTGAAGATGTTTTTAGTATGGTTTTCCAGGTTCCATCAGATAAAGCGTTTGTAACTGAAGGCAATGAAAGCCAACTGGCTTCAATACTTATGCTTTCACCTGCATCGGCCCAGCCCCAGACTATAATCTCGGCATTTTGCTGTAAAACCATATTGTTGCCGATAAGTGCCGGAAGCCTGACGGCAGCGACTGCATCAAAACAGCTAATCAGTAGAATCACACATAGGGGAAAATTGAACTTCTGCATATCGGCAAGCATTACATGAATTTTTTAATGCAAAGCTAAAAATTCTCTAAGTCTTTTTCTAAATTTGTTTTTTCTTGTTTAGGTCAACTGTGTTCATGGTTTATGGAAATCATTAAGCTAACTCCCGAAAATAGTGCTTTTGAGCACATTTGCTGTGCCATTGCTGATAATAAATGCACCGATGGCTATCAAGCCAAAAAAGCATGGCTGAATGATCGTTTTAAGCAAGGCTATGTTTTAAAAAACCAGATGTAAGGGGGAAAGGTATCTATACAGTATGACCCGGCTGAGTGCACCTGGGCCCCGGTTTCGGCTCCCTGTTATACTATGATTAATTGCTTCCGGGTTTCGGGACACTTTAAAGAAAAAGGTTATGGTAAAGCATTTTGCCAGGAATGCATTGCTGATTCGAAGGATAAGAAAGGCCTGGTAGTGATTATGGAGAATAAAAAAAATACCCTTTCCGGCAGACAAGAAATTTTTCGAGAAACAGGGTTTTGAATTGTGCGATGCCGCTGCACCGTATTTTGCACTATGGTGCAAGTGATTCAAAAAGGATGCACCAATGCCAGAGTTTAATTCCTTAGCAAAAGACGGCCGGAGTCATTCAAAATGTTTATTTCAAAAAGCAAAACACTGGAACTACTGCTGAATCAAACCAGGCCGAGAATTAGGAAAATAAATCAATCGGCTGCAAATGAACAGATAAAAACCGATTACTTTGATGATATTTTGCGGATCTGATATTGTTAACATTGTCGTAATTAACACTGGTGATAATGTTGCCCGGTGCTGAAGTAATGAGCGTTGTTTTCGTATAAGTAAACGCAGGTTCACGAACCTGAATGCCATACAGGCATAGGCTCGGAAGTGTATCATATCCAGCATAGTACAATATTCCGTTATTCGAATCGAAACCTGTGGCATCAGCAATTATACTCTGAATTCCCGGTTCGAATATCTGGCCCAGCAAAGTTGATCCGCCTGTATTGATATCGTACTCGTTTACACTTATAAGATCAGCAATTTCAGCATTCAGAGTATATATTTTACCGCTGCTCATATCAATTTCGGTTATACTCGAAAAAGCATTAAAGGTACTGATGTTTCGCTCGTTGGTAATGCTGTTGAACGATAAAAGTCCGCTTTCAGATGTTCCGGTACCGTTAAGGTAATAATTGCTGTTATAAGCATCGAAAACCGATGAGCCAAAAACATAAGCCTGCAAAGTAGTAGGGTAGGCGGTGACCGACGACTGATCGAACGCCTGCCATTTTACAACTTCAATATTTCCGGATCCCTGGTTTGCGCGGGCACCAATAAGGTTTATCTGTGCTTTGCTGCTAAAGCTTAACAGCAATATTGTTATTATTGTGAGTTGTATCTGCTTCATATCTTTTCTTTTCGAAAATAAACAGGGGAAAGTGTGAATTGTTCTCTTCGTACAAATAATATTCAAACAACAATATCACTTATCCAATCGAGGAACTATCTCCCTCCCGGAGGGCAATTCTCAAGCAGGAATTTTTTACATATGGTGGTCAGATGCTGCGATGTTCCCTCTCCTTCGTATATACCGTGCGACCGCATCGGGTATGCCATCATCTGGAAAGGCTTATTATACCGTATCAACTCATTGAAAAGTTTTTCGGCATTGGCATAATGCACATTATCGTCGCCGGTACCATGGATATAAAGCAGGTTTCCCTGTAAGTTTTTGGCGTAAGTGTAAGGCGAACCGGCAATAAAGTCTTCACGCGTTTCGGACGGAATGCCCATATACCGTTCCTGGTAAGCGTTGTCGTAAGCTAATTGGTTGGCCACCGCAGCAACTGAGATGCCGGTTTTAAATATTTCAGGATACTGAAACATCAGGTTCAGTGTTGATGATCCGCCACCGCTCCATCCATGCACAGCCACACGGCTGGTATCGCAGTATTCCCATTTCAGAATTTCTTTAGCACCCATTGCCATGTCGCGGATGTTCATGCGGCCAATCTGCCTGTAAACCGATTTTCGCCACTCGCGGCCACGTGGGGCCTGGCTTCCACGGCAATCAACCGAAACATACAGGTACCCCATGTCGGCAATATTGCCGCCAAATTGACCTGAGCGTCCAAGCCTGGCATTGTCGAATACGGTACATCCCCAGGGCTCACCATACACATAAAAGAAAACGGGATATTTCTTCGAAGGATCAAAATCTTTTGGTTTAGCCATCCAGCCATCTAAGGTTATTCCGTCTTCGGTAGTTACTTTAAAGAAGGAAATCTGCTTTCCCATAGGATCTTCTTTCAGGTTACTCAGGATGCTTTTTGAAGGATCGACCGGAGTATGCGTGGGCAAGGCAATCCATTCAGCGGCAGTCGGGTATAAATGGCTCGAAAAAATATGGCGAGCCCATTTTCCGTTTGGCGAAAGCAAATAATCGTTAGTTCCGGTAAAATCTGAAGGCGAAATGCGACGAGGTGCTTCCGAGCCATCCAGTTTCGTGCAGAAAAGGTATCGCTGTGTAGCATTTTCGGGTGTTGCCGCAAAATACACCAGGTTATCAGGCTCATCAATCAGATAAATCTTTATGACATCAAAATCTCCTTTGGTAATCAGGCTTTCCCTTCCATCCATACCAATGCGATACAAGTGTCGCCAGCCGTCTTTTTCGCTGGCCCACACGAAGGCTTTGCCTCCTTCAATCCAGTTCCAGCCTGCGTTGTCGTTGGTATTCCAGGTGGCTTCAATGTCGATCCAGGCTTTATCGGTATCGCTCCACAATACTTTTGCTGAACCTGAAGTGATATTTGCCAGCCAGAGTTTCGAGACATTCTGTTTGCGGTTCAACTGCTGAATGATCAGTTCGTTTTTCGACGACCATTCCATCTTTGTAAGGTAATGCTGACGGGGATCGCCTTCTATATCCATCCATTTTGTTTTGGCGTTGGTTACATCCACAACACCGATTTTTGCAGGTGAAGGGTCTTCGCCGGCTTTTGGGTATTCAACGGCTACAGTAAATGGGTAAATGGAATCAGTTGTATTGAGCATCAAATAATTACGCACCTGCGAGGCATCCACATTCCAATATGCAATACGGGTGCCATCGGGGCTCCACCTGAACCCATCGGTACAGAAAAGTTCTTCAGAATATACCCAGTCGAAAGTTCCGTTAATGCTTCGGTCGCGTGTATCGAAAGTGAGCTGTTTTGTTTTCCCGGTATTCAGATCTTCAACATACAGGTTGTAAACCACCACTTTATTGTTTGATTTATCCTGGTATACGTAAGCAACTTTAGTTCCATCGGGCGAAAGTTTGGGATACATCAGGCCATCGGTTCGCAGGTTTTTCCCTAACTGCACAATTTTTTCATCTGTTGCATTATACACCCATACTTCACCGGTGGTTTTGTGGTAAAGGGTCTCCGTATTTATTTTTAATAGAACCTGCTTTAAATCCTTCGACAGTGCGTATGAAGAAATAGTTCTGGGATTTGTTTCATCCCTGGGTAAAAGCTTCCCGAAATCAAATAAAACGACCTTTTGCAGAGAAGGTAATTCAGTTTTAATTATTGAATATTTATCCAGTGTAGTGAAGCTGTTGCCGTCAGGCATCCAGTTGAGGCCTCCGCCGGGCTGGGCTGTTGATGACAGTGTGAGAAAACAGATGAGTAAAGTGAAGATATTTATTTTCATATTTGAAAAGATTTAAGTTTTAGGTTGTGAAAGTGCAAATATATTAAGGTTTTGGAACAAACTCCCCATTTCCGATACTCCGGTCGAGGCCGAAGAAACCAGTCATCAGAATACCTTCATCGCCTTTTATCAGAATTTCCTGGTTTAGAATTGTGCAGTCGGGCAACCCGATGCCAGGGTTCATGTATGGAAGCCGGGTTGTGAGTTTCATGCCTTTTATTCCTGTTCCGGATACAAATCGGGCAGGTTCGTTGTTTAAGTTTTGAGACCTGGCGATGCCAAATGTTAAAAACATTGCAAGTAAAATGATTGCTTTTTTCATATGTAATTGCTTTTCAAAATGGTTGACAATGAATTTTTAATCTGATGAAAATTAATAACCGCTTAGTAAGCGGTATAAAAAAAAGCAGGAGTATAGAATCAGCTGTTAAATAAATCCATTTCATCAGGATAAGTCGTTTGCCGGTTCTTTTCGCATCATAAGTACTACTCCAACCATGGCAACTATGCCGCCCGAAATCTGAACAAAGGTAGGAAGATTACCAAAGATAAGAAAAGCCCCAAAAAGCACGAACAAGCCGGTAGTACTTTGAACTATGGCTGATCGGGATGCCGGAATATAACGCAGTGCTGAATATTGAAATATGGAAGTCAGAAATGGGCCGACAAATGAACCTGCTAAAATATTGATAAAAGCATGAGTAGGAATCAGGAAGTTCAGCCTGCCTGAGATCATGAAGATTAGTGCAAACATAAGCAGGAAAACGGCCCTGTTGATAGCCAGTACTACCGGGCTTATATCGCGGATATGTTTTTTTGCGAGGATAGTGCGTACTGCATAAAACGATGTGGAAAGCAGCATAAGCCCTGAAGCTGCCGTGAAAAAACTATCGGAAGTATTTGTTCTTAAACTGATAATAAATGCTCCCGACAGAGTAAGGAGCGCACCTGCAAGTGCAACTTTTCCAAACCTCTCGCCAAGCAGAATGAAACCGAGAACCGAAACAAATAAATATTCGAGATTTCGCAGGAATGAAGGAATAGCCGGATTGGGTGAAACCTCGATGGCTGCGTAGAAGGAAGAAGTAGCGACAATTTCAATAAGCCCGATATACAGTAAAGTACGGTAATCACTGCGGGAAAATAACTTTACTGAAAAGCCACCCCTGGGATGTGCAGCCATAAGGCTGTTCCAGAAAATGGCTGTGAGAAACCACCAGAACCCAAACTGCGGAAGAGTAATTTCATTCAGAGCAGCTTTGCTGAACAGGTATACCAGCGACCCGCAAATGGTCGCGATTAAAGCATATAAGTAACCCTTTGTTGCTGTTCTCATTTGGAAGCACAAAGTTAGGGTAAATACGGATTGCTCTCCGTTAATAAATCCTTGGTCAGATGGCAACGCTCTCCTGTAAGTGACTTAAAACTAAAGCAGATTAATTTATTGCTTCCTAATGAGTATTGGGTTCCGTGAGTTGTATTTTAAGATATAGGAGTATAAGGTCTTCTCTTTTTTTGAATCAGAAATGCCCGAATAGGTTGAGTAAATAAAGTTGTCTCTCTGAAGAACTTCATCAATCGTATTGCGATTCAACTTATTTATCAAACCTGTTAGTACATCCCAGAAATATAACCTGGTATCAACAAGATTTTGACCATTGGCATATAGGTATGTATTTTCGATATAAAACGTGGAGATAGAAGCGGTCAGAATCAGCTTGCAAAAATGGTTTTTAAAATTCACATACCTGACCCCATCCTCAACTATCAGCAGAATTGTGTCATTAAACTCATGCCTGGTTCCTGTTTTATCAAAATAATAAATTGACGTTTTACCAAACCAGTAATCCACTTTATATTCAAACCGGCAATCATAATATTTAGGGCTATTTTCAAGAATTTCAGAAAGTGAGGTATAAACGCCTTCTTCCAGCTTAATCTGGTTGTCAAATACTGAGACTTCATCCTGGGCAAGAAGAAATTCGGAACTTATAAGGAAGATGAAAAGTGCTAAATATTTCATTTGACGGTTTTGCTTACTGGTAACCCCGGAATGTGAATGGTAATTTAATACCATTGCCAACACTCTGCTCATTTGTATTCTCAGAACCCTCTAATTCCCATAACATTTTTCCATTCATCCTTATTTCCTGTTTTCTGCCCCATTGCACTATCCAGGTAATATGCATTATTGATATTATATTCGGTAGAGGTCCAATATTCCTGCTGAATATAACCTGGTATGTTTTCGTCAATCAGGTTAAGGAAAATAAGCCTGAGTTCTTCAACTGTTGGCAGATACCAATCATTATAATTTCCACTGTTTATCATTGTGCTGGCGGCTGCGGCAATATACGATTCATAACATCCATTTATAATTGCCTGGGTATTGGAATGGCCATATCCAACGCCTGAATTCTGGGCCCCGCTCCCGATCAGGGTTCCATAGCATCCCCATGTAGCGTTGATAAGGTTTTCTCCGGCTGCGGTTAATCCATGCTGTCCACTTCCATCGAGGTAAAAAATGTTTCCACCTGCATATTTCTGTCCTAATACAAGAGTAGGTGTAGGCGAAGTAGTAAAACTGATGATATTGCCATATACATCTCCATAATTTGTCCATGCTGCTGATCGGGCATAGTAGGTCGTACCCATTTCCAGGTTTTCCAGATAACAAGTAGCGATTGTATCGTGGTATTCAAATGCAATTGTTACCAGATCATTAACAGTCGGAATGGGTTGTTTACTGTAGTGAATTGAGATATTTCCAAATGAAAAATTGGGAATTACATGTATTGAAATTTTTACTTCCGCATAATTGGATCCTATTCCGGTAGCTTCGTGAGTAGTAAGACTGATAGCTTCCGGGCAAGGTCCCCAAGTTGGTTTGCCGTTGCAATATACAAGAGTTTGCCCAAAAAATCCTGGTTGAACTTTGTCCCAGGTTGTGCCGTTCCAGAAAATCATTTCACCCACTTCCGTTCCGTTTTTCAGGCCGTTTTCTGCTGTTTTTGATGTAAATGCCGTATTGGCATGCATGGCGTAGGGTATGCTCAGAAGTTGGCTGGAAGTACTCAAAGTATAGTTTGAGCCTCCCTGCGGATCGAATTCCGATTTAATAAAATAGGACCCTTCCGGCCATGCAATGGAATCAAAAATTCCTGAAACTACAGTTCCCGCACCTATTTCGGCAGTAATCAGCCCATTGGTGTTGCTTTGCACTGTTTGGGTTTCGATGTACACAGCATCGCCGTTCATACTGCCTT
>Ga0105047_10017046_pt1 | contig 11351 bp, 11 predicted proteins | sample MAT04_FD_78384 | JGI IMG/M metagenome (GOLD analysis project Ga0105047, IMG submission 78384) | Freshwater microbial communities from Lake Fryxell liftoff mats and glacier meltwater in Antarctica - MAT-04 (megahit assembly) | ecosystem: Environmental > Aquatic > Freshwater > Ice > Liftoff... | reverse complement strand
GCTGTTCGTCCGGATCGAGCCAGTGCGTCGTCGACATGCAACCAGGGTACGACATGGTTGATATGTCATCCGTGTCCGCTCAGGTCTCGGGTCCGGGAACCTTCGCCGGTCGGGCGGTGCTGGCCTCGGCGTCCTGCACGGCCTGAACGGCGCCCGCGTCGTTGATGACGGCGGTGATCAGTGTGGCCACCGCGACCGCCATGAGCATGCCGCCGGGGCCGTGCAGGCTGAATCCGACCATGGCCGCCACGAGCGTCAGGAAGACGCCGAGCGGTACCCCGGAGTCGTCGATGCGCCGCTGCACGACGAGTGCATCCACCGTCTGCAGGACGAGGGCGCCCAGCAGTACGGCGAGCGCTTCGCCGGACCCGTTGATCAGGGCCATGAACGCGACCGGCAGCCATCCGCCGATGATGCCGACGTAGGGCACGAACGCGATCAGAGCGGCGACCACGGCGAGCAATCCGGGCATGTCCAGCCCGAGGGCGGACGCCAGGGCGAAAGTCAGCGCTCCGACCACGATGCTGCGCACAGCCATTGATCCCATGTACCTGACGCTTCGCCCGTACGCGCTGCGGAGCACCTCCCGCGCAGTTTCCCGGCGTGGTTCGGGAACGAGTCCGAGTGCGGCGTCCACCATCCCCGGACCCGTGAACACCAACATGACGGTGAGGATCCACACGACCAGCACTGCCGAGGCGCTGCCCCCGACCCGTGACGCCACGCCCGCCACGTCGGCACCCTTGAAGCGGAGGCGGTCCGACACGTTGTCCGCGTAGCCGGTCAGGTCGTCGGCGAGGGACAGGTCCTTCACGATGGTGCCGATGCCATCGGTCGACTCGAGCTCGCGGACCGCCCGCGGCACGTTGTCGCGGAAGCGGTCGGATTCGGCGCGCAGTTCCATCAGCCCGGTGAGCGCCAGCAGCGCCACGACCCCGGCGACCATCGCTGTCAGGACGAGGACGGCGACGAACTTGGGCATGTGCCGGCCGAGTCGTCGCACCAGCGGCCAGCTCAGAGCGGCGAACACCGCGGCTTCGAGAAACCATGCCAGGGTCCCGGTCGCACGTCCTGCGACCGTCGCGACGATGAAGAACGCCGCGACGACCAGGGCCGCACGAGCGATGGACCGACCCGAGACCCTGAGAGTCGGTCGTTGCGGAGGCGACGACTCCAGGTTCCCCAGTTCTGACACCTGTCGATCCTAAGCTCGGCAGATGAGCGTCGAGGGGGATCCCACCCGCACGTCGAACACGCTGACGGTCGACCTCGCATGGCAGAGCGTGCTGGTGGCGCTGGTGTCGTTCTCGGCGTTGGTTCTGGTGTGGTCGACGGTGCGCATCGCGTCGACGGCGGTCACGCTCGTCATCGTGGCGCTCTTCGTGGCGATGGCGCTCGACCCTGTCGTCAGAGTCGTGCAGCGCCGCATGCACATCGGTCGGGGGTCGTCGACCGCTCTGGTGCTGTCCATCGTGACCCTGCTCGTCGCCGCGTTCGTCTCCGTCGCAGGCCCCCAGCTGGTGACCGAGACGGCGACACTCGAGACGCAACTGCCCAGGACGGTCGACTCCCTCCGCGACCTGCCGCTCGTCGGGCCGCGTATCGCGCAGGAGGATCTGTCGGGGAAGCTCACCTCGTTCCTGTCCTCGTTGCCGGAGAAGACGGCCGGCGAAGGTGCCCGGATCGGCGGAGTGGTCAAGGTCGTCTCGTTCGGAATCGGCACCGGGTTGCTCGGGTTCTTCCTCGTTGCTGGCGCCCTGTTCGAAGGACCGCGGCTGATCCGCAACATCCGTTCAGCGGTCCCGACCTGCCGCCAGGAGGACGCCGACGGGATCGGTCGGATCATCTACGACGTGCTCGCGAAGTACTTCGCCGGCAGCCTGATGGTCGCGCTGCTCAACGGTGTGTGGACTGCGAGCGCCGCCATCATCGCCGGCGTCCCACTGAGTCCCGTGCTCGCCGTCTGGTCGGCGTTGACCTCGCTGATCCCCCAGATCGGTGGACTGCTGGGCTTCGGTCTCGTCTTCATCGTGAGTCTCACCGCCGGGGTCGGTCCCGCGATGTTCATGACCGTCGCGTTCCTGGTCTTCATGCTCTTCACCAACCACGTGCTCGTCCCGATGGTCGTCGGCAAGGCCGTGAGCCTGTCGCCGCCCGTGACGATGCTCGCTGCGGTCGGTGGGTTCTCCGTGGCCGGGATCGTCGGCGCCCTGTTCGCCGTGCCGACCTTCGGAGCGATCAAGGCGGTCACGATGCACCTGCGCGGGGGTGACGTCGACGCCGACCACGACCGTCACGCCGCCGACCACCCCGGCATGGTGTCCCGGGTGAAGGCTCTGGGCACCAGGCTGCGCACGCGGGCGTGAGGCCGCGGCGCTCCGCGTCCGGCGTCGCGGCCCCGAGCGCCGCCCCAGCACATCGGTAGAGTCTGGCAATGGATCTCGACACCCTCTTCTCCGTCGACGGCAAGGTCGCTGTGGTCACCGGAGGCTCACGGGGGATCGGCCTGATGATCGCCGAGGCACTGGTACGTGCCGGTGCGACGGTCTACATCTCTTCCCGCAAGGCTGGCGTGTGCGACGACACCGCCCGGCGTCTCGGCGCGTTCGGGACCTGCATCTCGATCCCGGCGGATCTGTCCACCATCGACGGGGTCGAACGGCTGGCAGCGGCGGTGACCGAGCGGGAGGACGCGCTGCACATCCTGGTGAACAACGCCGGGGCGACTTGGGGTGCTCCGCTGCTCGAGTATCCCGACGACGCCTGGGACAAGGTGCTGGCGACGAACGTGAAGGCTGTGTTCAACCTGTCCGCGGCACTCATGCCCCTGTTACGTACCGCCGGGTCCCAGGAGGACCCTGCCCGGATCATCAACATCGGATCCGTCGACGGCATCCGGGTCCCCGCGACGGAGAACTATGCCTACTCCGCGAGCAAGGCAGCGGTTCACATGTTGACGAAGCAACTTGCGCATCGGGTCGCATCGGACCACGTGACGGTGAATGCGATCGCACCCGGACCGTTCCCGTCGAAGATGATGGCCTTCGTCCTCGACGCCGATGGCGGTGAGGAGATGGTCGCATCCGGTGTGCCGCTCGGTCGCATCGGTCGCCCCGACGACGTCGCCGGAACCGTGCTGTTCCTGTCCTCGCGGGCAGGCAGCTATCTGACGGGGGCGATCATCCCGGTCGACGGTGGCATCTCGACCCACGGCTGAGGTGGCCGATGGCGCAGCGCCAGCCACCACCGAACTGAACGGACCCGATCACTCCAGGCCGGGTACGCCGTCCCAGAACCTGCCCCAGGTGGGGAAGGACTCGGGCGCCGTACCTCTGCCGAAGGACCGCTCGGGCCAGTTCGCCGGGTCCTGATCCAGCGGGCTCATCGGCGCGGCGACTCCGTGGAACAACTCGTGCAGGCGCCGTACGAAGAACCACTCGCCGTCACGCCGTGCGTAGGTGTCGCGGTAGAGGATCGACTGGTGGACCCACCGTTCGTCCTCCTGGACCTGACCTGCGCAGTACACGATCCCCGTACCGTGATCGGAGTCGATCAGATCGATGACCTGGGTGGTGACCTGCAGGATGGTGACGCCGACCGAGGAGAGCGAGTCCTCGAACGAGGTGCGAAGTGCTCCCCGGCCGAAGCTGTTGCGACCGACCTGAACGTCGTCGACGAACAACGACACCAGTGTGTCGAGATCCCGCGAGTCGACCGCCACGGCGTAGCGGGACACGATCTGTCTGATCTGGTCGTGGGCGAGCACCCGGGCGAGCGCGTCCGGTGGAGTCGTCATCGGGTGCCTCCCTGGGTCGCGCGGGTCAGTCTGGCAGGTCGGGGGCCCACGGCACCCCGTTGATGTGCCCGCCGCCGTCGGCGAAGAGCGTGTTGCCGGTCAGGTAACGCGAATCCTCGCTCGCCAGGAAGTAGGCGACGCCACCGATGTCGGCCTCGGGGTCACCCATGTACCCCATCGGCACCTGGGTCAGGATGTCGGCGATCATCTCGGGCATCGCCTCGGCGACCGCCCGGTAGGTCGCCGTGGCGGCGCCGGGACAGATGACGTTCGCCCTGATCGCGTGTCGGGCCCATTCCCTCGCCGCTGTGCGGGTGAGAGAGCGGAGCGCCTCCTTGCCGACGTTGTACTCCGGCGTGAACGGGTGAGCGTTGACCCCGTTGAGCGAGCAGATGTTGATGATCGACCCGCCACCCCCATCGCGCATGATCGGGAACGCACGCTGCATCGACCAGTAGGCCGCCCAGAACGCCATGCGGAGGCCGTGTTCCATCTGCTCGTCGGTCGAATGCTCAAGTCGGACCATCGACCCACCGCCCCATGCGTTGTTGACCAGCACGTCGATCGTCCCGAACTCGGCGACGGTGGTGTCGATCATCGCCTCGACGTCAGCCTTGTCGGTGACGTCCGTCGCCAGGAACAGCGCGCGTGTGCCGAACTCGTGCTCGATCGCGTCGGCCGCGGCGCGTCCGGTCGTGGGGTTCAGTTCAGCGACGACGACCGCCGCACCCTCACGTGCGAACCGCCTTGCGATGCCGAGTCCGATCCCGTCTCCTGCTCCCGTGACGACAGCGACCTTGTTGGACAGACGTTGCATGTTGATCCCCCGGGATGCGTCGTGACCGCACCCTGCCACCCTCCAGCATGTCGTTGCAACTCACAACGAGATGCCGGTACCGTTCCGGGGTGACCAGTGACTCCGAGGCGACCAGCGACCGCACGTCCACGAACGTCGTGCACGACGAGCCACGGTTCGGGGGCGACCGGTCGATGACCGGACGAGTGGCGGTGATTGCCGGCGTGGGCGACGGCATCGGCGCGGCGGCAGCACTCGCGCTTGCTGCGGACGGAGCAGATCTGGTGCTGGGCGCCCGGGACGAGGATCGCCTCGAACGTGTCGCGGAGCGAGTTCGCTCGCTCGGTCGCAGCGTCCGGACGGTGCGCACCGACATCACTGATTCCGTGCAGGCCCGCCGTCTCGTGGACACTGCCGTGGAGGCGTTCGGCCGACTCGATGCAGTCGTGAACGTCGCTGCGTCCTCCGGGCCGCCAGCTCCGGTCGAGCACTTCGACGCCGAGACCTTCCGCCGCTCGTTCGAGGTCAACGTCATCGGCACACTCCAGGTGTCGAGTGCCGCTGTGCCGCACCTCCGTGCCACGGGTGGCGGAGCGATCGTGCAGATCTCGGCGCTGTCGGCGCACACCCGGCTGCCGACTCTCGCCGACTACACCGCCTCGAAATCGGCGCTCGTCACCGCATCGCTCACCCTGGCCAACGAGGTCGGTCGTGACGGAATCAGGGTCAACGTCGTGGTGCCGGGCTACACCGCCGGTGAGGGACTGGACCGGTACCTGGACGCTCAGGCGGAGCGACGTGGGATCACTCGCGCCGAGGTCGACGCGCAGATCCTGCGGTCGAGTGCCCTGCGACGTTTCCCGGATCCGTCGGACATGGCCGAGGCGGTGTTGTACCTGGCATCGGAGCGGAGTCGTGCGGTCACCGGTCAGCTCCTGCACGTCAACGCGGGGGAGTGGATGCCGTGAGCGGCCGGGGTGCGCGGCATGAGGCCGGGCTCGACGCCGCGGTGGAGGCCGTCGAAGGTGCGATGACCGAGCTGTTCCGCCTGGCGTCGAGTCGTCGGGTGCACGCCGAACGGCAACGGCGCAGCGGCACCGATCTGTCGCGCACCGAGTGGGAGCTGTTGCGTCGCGTCGATGACCTCGGGCCGGTCCGCGTCGCCCAACTTGCTCAGCTCGTCGATCTGAGTCCTGCGGTGACGAGCCGGGCGCTCGCGCAGCTGGAGCTGGGTGGTCGTGTTCGCCGCGACCCCACACCGGGGGACGGTCGTGGTGTCAGCTTCCGGACGACGGCTGCAGGTCGCAGAGCGCGTGCCCTCTTCCAGTCGGCGATGTTCGACGAACTCTCCCTCGCGATGCGTGACTGGTCGGATCGGGACCGTGCGGCGCTCGCCCGGCTCTTTCCGCGACTCGTCGAGGACCTACGGACCCCACGCGCCTGAGCGACGGCGTGACCAGAGGCCGATCGGGCTCCGATCGAGCTCCGTTCAGTTGATTGTTCAGGACCCCCGCCGAGCGACCGATACGACGAGGAGCATCGAGAAGGGGCAACAGTGGTGGACGATCCGAAGAGCAAGGCGTGGAAGACCGCCGAGACCGAGGTGCTCGACGATTCCGTGCTGAATCTGGTCCGCCAGATGGCCCTCGCGATGGTCGGGATGTTCGCTGCATACGCACTCGCGGACCTCGTGACGGACCGTTGGCTCGACGACTGGACGGGCACGAGCGCCTTCATCACCCGAGGGGGCATGTTCGCCCTGTTCGGGTCGGTCAGCATCTACCTCACCTCCGCCCGCCCGATCCGCGCGGCGATCTTCGCCCAGCAGGAAGCCATCGACGCGCACGAAGCAGCGATCACCGCGCAGGCGGAGGAGCATCGCCTCGTCGGCCGGCTCCAGGCAGCATTCGACATGGCCGAGTCCGATGCCGAGGCCTTCGGGGTGGTCGCCCAGGCCCTCGACACCGTCGGGGATCTGCCGGCCGAGATGTTGCTGGCCGACTCGAGCCGGGCACACCTGCGCCAGGTCGCTGTCGCCCCCGGATCGGGTGGTCCGGGATGCGGCGTCGAGACGCCCTGGAGCTGCCCCGCGGTTCGGCGCAGCCGAGCGATGTCGTTCGACAGCTCCGACGATCTCGACGCGTGCCCTCGCCTGCGCGACCGTCCCGGCGGGGCATGTTCGGCTCTCTGCGTCCCCGTCACCGTGCTCGGTACTCCGATGGGGGTGTTGCACGTGGTCGGCCAGGACGGAACACCACCCGGGAACGATCAACGTGTGGGACTCGAGGCGATCGCCGAACAGGCCGGGATGCGCATCGGGATCCTGCGAGCCATGGAGTCGTCGCAGTTGCAGGCCACCACCGATCCCCTCACCGGTCTGCTGAATCGTCGCAGCCTCGAGGAGGAGTTGACCAGGATGCGTGCCGACGGCGAGAACTACGCGCTCGCCTTCCTCGACCTCGACCACTTCAAGCAGATCAACGACACCTTCGGCCACGAGACCGGCGATCGGGCCCTGCGGTCCTTCGCTCGCCTGCTCCGTCGTGCGGTGCGCGACGGGGACCTCGTCTGTCGCTACGGTGGCGAGGAGTTCGTCGCCGTGTTCCCCGGAGTGTCATCGATGATCGCCCGGCCGGTGCTCGAACGGCTGTCGATCGATCTGTGCGAGGCCGTCGCCGCCGGCGAGGTCCCTCCGTTCACCGTGTCGGTCGGCATGTCGGACTCCGGCCTCGGAACGGACTTCGCCGAGGTCATCCGTCAGGCCGACGAGGCGATGTTCCGGGCCAAGCAGGACGGTCGGGATCGCATCGTCCTGACCGACGCGATCTCGCTCACCGCGACATGATCCTCAGGCCGTCGCCGCCCAGTCGTCCGGTCCGCCACATCGTCACAGCGCTCACCAGGATCCACACGTCGGTGAACCCGAGTCCCAGGCGTTGGAAGAGCCCGTTGTAGTCGTCCGAGATCGACGCGAGCAGCGCGAGGGCGGAGCCGAGTCCCGCAACGACCGACCAGGCCGCCCATACTCGCTGGCCCTGTGCCCAGAACTGACGAGCGGCGAGCAGCGGCGTGGCGGCGAGGGTGAGGTAGCCGGCGCCGGCGGCCAGGTTGTGGGCGGTGTCCGCGGATCCGAGCGGGGCCGCTGAGACGGCGAGCGTGCAGAGTCCTGTCGCAGTGGCTGTCGCCCAGGCCGCGCCGGGCAGGGCGCGGCGCAACGCGATCGCGTACATGGGCACGCCGATCCCGAATGCCAGGAACCCGGTGTTCATCCAGTGCCGACCCGGAGCGCCCGTGGCGGCCAGCTGACTGATGGCGTCGTCGATGCTCGAGTAGCCCTCGCGGGTGGCTCCGCGGATCGCCCAGGCGGCGACGAAACCCGTCACACCGACTGCGCCGCCGAGAGCGAGGCGGCGCGCCGTCGTGTCGAGTGGCTGAACTCTCACACCTCGACCGTGCCCCGCTGGGGGGCATCGAGGTGCCATTGCTCCGGTACTCCCAGCACCGGACGCACCCGGACCATGCTGGGTCGGCGCGGCGACTCGGAGAACCCGAAGCCGCAGACAGGATGAAGTGGTGCCATCGCGCCCAGGTCCTCGCCGTCCACGCTCCCTGATGCCGAGCGGAGGAACTTGCAGGACACGGCCTGGTACCACTCCTGCACACCGGTCGGACTCGTTCCCCAGGTGCGGACGCCGAGGACCGTGCGGGCGACGGGGCGCTCGACCCAGCGGGTGAACCACAGCGGACGAGGGGGCAGGCGGATGACCGTGGCCCCGGCGCGCAGGTCGAGCCGCACCGTCCCGGCGCTCAGGCGTAAGTGATCCGGCTGCGACATCACATCGAACGACACGACGAGGACCTCGTCGAAGGAGTACACCGAGGTGACGAACTCGGCGGTCAGATCGTCCGGTGCGAGCAGCACCCGCGTGCCGTCGGGACGTGCCCACATGACATCGACCGTCGGCCCGATCGGTGAGCGTTCCCAGTGACCGACGACGAACCGGTCGCCGCTCGCGAAACCGGTCGAGGAGATGGTCCCATTCATGCGCAGGTGCCGGTGGACGCTCACGCTGTCACCTCGCCGATCAGGGGGCGGGAGTTCGAGGGAAGGCTCACGACCGATCACAGTACGGGCAGGAACGACACCTGCCGCTTCACCGAGGGGGTGCGCATGGGCGGACCCGACGGTGACGGTGCTCAGTGCACCAAGTACGCGGTGACGTCGCGGATGTCGGCATGTACGTCGTCCGGTCGCTCGGGATCCACCAGCGTGTTGGCGTCCTGGTACACCCGCGGCGTGCGGTACAGGTAGGTGAAGGCCCGGGCATGGTTCGGTGAGACGTAGCGTTCGGGCTCGTTCTCCTGCAGCCAGGTGCGCACCCGAGGTGCGTGCTTGGCACTCATCATCGGGAAGAGGTGGTGCTCCACGTGGTGGCTGAAGTTGAAGTGCAGCCTGTCGACGACCGCCAGGGTGGTGACGCTCATCGAGTTCTCGATCGGGTCGTTCGTCGGTGTCATCGGACGCATGAAGTGGTTCGTCGCGATGTACCCCATCACCAGGAAGTTCGTCACGACGATCGGCACCAGCACCACGAAGAGTGCGTAGAACGGGCCGGCGAGCACGCCGACGGTGATCCACAGTGCCAGACAGACAGCGCTGTCGATGATCGCCCTGCGGCGATCGAAGCGGGCGAAGGTCCGCATGTACTTCGCCTGGATCCACAACACCACCTGGCCGTGGAAGGTGAACCAGTAGGCGAAGAAGAACGCGCTCGACCAGTGGCGTGAGCCGGGGGCGAGCCGGGCGACGAAGCGGGTGGAGGGTGCCTTCGCGTAGCGCGAGACCGTGCCGAAGCTGTCGGGGTCCGAATTACCCATGTTGGTCTTGCCGTGGTGGACCTGGTTGTGCCACACCCGCCACAGCGAGGGTGACACCAACATCGGCGCGAAGCCGAGGTACCCGAGGAAGTACTGCAGTCCCTTGGACTTCACCACCGAGCCATGCAGCGTCTCGTGCGCCAGGAAGCCCATGGCAGCGAAGCACTGGCCCATGACCAGGCCGAGCAGCAGACACAGGAACCACGCTGGGCGGGCGACGATGATCGTCGCGCCGGAGGTCACCGCCGTGGCCACGAGGGGGATGAACCACAGCGCCCGTTGCGGCTGCCGGACGAAGGTGTCCTCCGGGAGATCGGCCTTGATCTGCTTCCGGGTCTCTTCGGTGGTCGGGGGGGTCATGCAGTCCGTCATGCGGTCCTCACGGGGGGAGTCGGGGCGGGGCGGGGGTTCGAGTGACTCGACAGGGGGTCTGACACCCTGCTGGATCAGAAGGTTACTACATCGTAACCTACCGTATCGTAACCTACTCGTCCGTAACTTACCAGTCCGTAACTTACGGTGTCGTAGTAACCTCGACGACATGGCAGATGGCACTCGGACGAGACTCTCGGCAGGCGATCGCCGCAACCAACTCGTCGAGGTCGGTCGGCGGGTGTTCGCGGAGAAGGGCTACGAGGGCACCTCCGTCGAGGAGATCGCGGAACAGGCCAAGATCTCCAAACCGATCATCTACGAGCACTTCGGCGGCAAGGAGGGGCTGTACGCCGTCATCGTCGATCGGGAGATGGACTACGTGATCGAACAGATCTCGGCAGCGATCTCGACCGGACCGCCACGCGAACGCATCGAGGGTGCAGCGCTCGCCTTCATGCGCTACGTCGAGGAGCGGCCCGACGGGTTCGCCGTGCTGTCGCGTGACTCCCCGACGCAGAGCGGGCTGGCCAATCTGCTCGCCGAGGTCGGGTTCCGGGTCGGGAACGTCTTCACCGCCGAGTTCAAACGAGCCGGGTACGACCCGCGTGCTGCGCCGATCTACGCGCAGAGCCTGATCGGCATGGTGACCTTCGTCGGACAGTGGTGGGTGCAGAACCCGAAGATGCCCGCCGCCGAGGTCGCGTCCCACATCTCCGCGCTGTCGTGGATGGGGCTGCGCCACCTCCCGAAGAAGCCCGACAAGGTCGTTCGGCCCGAGATCTGACCGAGATCTGACCGAGCGGCAACCGAGTGGGAGTCTGGTGTCCATGACCGACACAGCCGCGCCCTCCGGTGCCACCGTCCCGCGACGCCTCGCCGTCCGGGTCACCAAGGACGCGGCTCGACAGATTCGCGCAGGACACCCATGGGTCTTCGACGACTCGATCTCGTCGCTGAAGCCGGAGGGGGTCGCCGGTGATCTGGCTGTCGTGTTCGACGAGCGCCGCGAGTTCATGGCCATCGGGCTCTACGACCCGGAGTCCGCGATCCGGATCAAGATCCTGCACACCGGCAGGCCGCTCCAGATCGACGAGTCCTTCTGGACCCAGCGGCTGACCGCGGCGCGGGACCTGCGGGCATCCGCGCTCGACCCGAGCCACACCACCGGCTACCGCTGTGTGCACGGTGAGAACGACGGGCTGCCGGGGCTCGTGCTGGACCGCTACGCCGACATCTTCGTCCTCAAGCTCTACAGCGACGCATGGCTGGCGCATCTCGATGTGGTCGTGGAGTGCATCCGCCAGGTCTTCTCTCCGGGCGCTCTCGTGCTGCGGCTGTCGCGTTCCATGCAGCACTCGGCCACGACTCGGACGTCAGGCGGGATCGCGCCGTCCGACGGTCAGGCACTGATCGGCGAGGTTCCTGTCGCCCCAGTTCCGTTCATCGAGAACGACCTGCGCTTCGAGGCCGATGTCGTGCACGGGCAGAAGACGGGCTTCTTCCTCG
>Ga0105047_10017045_pt1 | contig 11351 bp, 8 predicted proteins | sample MAT04_FD_78384 | JGI IMG/M metagenome (GOLD analysis project Ga0105047, IMG submission 78384) | Freshwater microbial communities from Lake Fryxell liftoff mats and glacier meltwater in Antarctica - MAT-04 (megahit assembly) | ecosystem: Environmental > Aquatic > Freshwater > Ice > Liftoff... | reverse complement strand
GTGGCCGTCGTCAACCGCCCCGGCGAGGCCGGACTGACCGCGCTGCGGCTGCTCGCCGATTCCGACCCCGCCGGCACCGCCATCGGCTGGGTCGCCAGCCCCACCCTGCCCGCCCGCATGGTCGACCGGCCCGGGGGCGATGGCCTGCTCGACCGGCTGCAACTGGTGGCCGCCGTGCGGAAGGAGCCGATCGTCTTCGTCTCCTGCCCGCGCAGCCCGGTGGCCTCGGTGGGCGCCCTGTTGAAGCGTGCCGGCGACGATGCCGGGGCCGTACCGCTGGGCACCCCGCCCGAGGGCAGCGCCGGCCACCTCGCCGCATTGCGGCTACAGGCCATCAGCGGGGTGACGCTGAACATCGTCGCCTTCCCTTCATCGGCCGCTGCACGCCAGGCCGCCCATGCTGGCAACATCGCCGCGGCCGCACTCGCCTTGGGCGATGCGCTGGAAGGGCTGCGCGACGGCGGCCTTATCGGCCTGGGCATCGCCACCCGCCGCCCCAGTCGAGCATTGCCGACGGTGGCCCCACTGCGCGAATCCGGCCTGGTTCTTTCGGCCGCCATCCTGCGCGGCCTCGCCGTGCCGGCACAGGCCGACCCCGCCCGCGTCGCGGCACTGGAGGCGGCGCTGCGCGGCGTGGTTGCCGACCCCGAGTTCATCGCCGCCGGCGACGAATCGGGCTTTATGGCCAGCCTGGTGACCGGAGACGCCTGGGCGACGCATATGCGCGAGGAACACGCGACCCTGGCCGAGATGTGGCAGGCCACGCCCTGGGCGGCCGGCCCCGCCGGCTAAATCTTCCGGCGGACATTGCTCCACTACCGACAGACTTAAAAAGTGACGCTCAGCCAAGAAGTTTGGGGTTTCGCCCCAAACCCCACCAGGGGCCAAGCCCCTGGACCTTAAATACATGACAACGAATGGGTTTCCAAAGGCCGACGGCCTTTGGAAACCCATTCGTTTTCTTACGGTTAAGGTGCAGGGGCTTGGCCCCTGCTGGGGTTTGGGGCGAAGCCCCATGCTTGCCTAATCATGAGTCAATGTTTTCGGTGGTTGGTATCAATCATTAAACCGCTTGGCATAACGCCGTCGCCTACCCGTACTGCGGCACCTCCAGCGACACCACAATCCCGGCATTGGCGATCACCGCGGTGTCCTTGGCGCCAACCACATCCAGCCCGCCCTTCACCACCTTCACCGTCACCACGCCATAGGGCAGCGAGGCGCGCACCCGCTCGGCATCCACCTGTGCGGGCTGCTGCACGCCGATCGTGACGTCCACCTGCATCTTGTGGATATCCAGCCCCAGCGAGCCGATCAGGCTCATTGAGGAATGGTGCAGCGCGTCCTGCACCGCGCGCAGCGCCGCCTTGGTGTAGTCACTGCCGTGCAGATCGTTGCCCATGCCCATTTCGAGGATGATGCGCTTCAGCGCCGTCGGTCGGGGCATCAGGCCACCTCCTCTGGAATGTCGAGCCACACCACTGCGGCCGCCGTCGCCATCACGGTGGACCCGGTGCCGGCGGCGTTGGGAATTTCCAGCCCGCCTTCCACCACCTCGCAGGTGCCGGTGCCATGCGGCAGCACCGCGAGAACCTGGGCCTTGTCGACCGCCTCGGGTTTGGGCACGCCGATCTTCACCTCGACGCGCATCGAATCGATCGGCACGCCCAGCGCTGCTGTCACCGTCAGCGAATTGTGCCACAGCGCATCGCGCAGGGCGCGCACCGCCGCCTTGGTATAGTCGGTGCCGCGGATATCGGTGCCCATGCCGATCTGCAGCACCATGCGCTTCAGCGCCATGGCCCGATCCCCTACTTGTTCTGCCAGTTCGGCTTGCGTTTTTCGGCGAACGCCTTCGGCCCCTCGATCCAGTCGGCACTTTTCATGTTCGCCTCCTGCGCCGGATAGCGGGCCGCCAGCGCATCCTGGAGCGTCGGCTCGTTCATGCCGCGATAGACCGACTGCTTGCTGGAGCGGATCGACATCGGCGAGCATTGCAGCACCATCTCCGCCCAGCGCTTGGCCCCCGCCAGCGCCTGGCCTTCGGGCACCACCTCGGTGACGAAGCCGAGTTCCTTGCCCTCGCGTGCCGGCACCCGCCGCCCGGTCAGGATCATGCCCAGCGCCTGTTTCTGCGGGATCATGCGCGGCAGCCGGTGCACTCCGCCGGCGCCCGCGATCAACCCTACGAGCGGCTCGGGCAGGGCGAAGATCGCGTTCTCCGCGGCGATGATGATGTCGCAGGCCAGCGCGATCTCGAACCCGCCGCCCATCGCCACCCCGTTCACCGCGGCGATCAGCGGCTTGTCCAGGTCGAAGCGGTTGCAGATGCCGCCGAACCCGGTCTTGGCACCTTTGCCGCGCTTGCCCGACGCCTGCACCTTGAGGTCATTGCCGGCCGAAAACGCCCGCTCGCCGGCCCCGGTGACGATGCCCACCCACAGATCGTCGCGCGCTGCGAACTCGTCCCACACCGCTTCCAGCTCCAGATGCGCCTCGCTGTGCAGCGCGTTCAGCACTTCGGGCCGGTTGAGCGTGACCACGCGCACCCGGCCCTCGTCCTCGACCTTGCAGAATTGATAGTCGGCCATCGTGCGTTCCTCAGTTTTCTAGCCGGATGACCTGCACCCGGCGGTTGGCAGCGGCGGCCGGATTGGCCGCATCGTACAACTGGCGCCGGCCGAAGCCGATCGCCGCCAGGCGCGACGGGTCAACCCCACCCTGTTCCACCAGAAAGCGCCGCGCCGCCTCGGCCCGCCGCTCCGACAGCGCCTGGTTGTAGCCATCCGCACCCTTGGCATCGGAATGCCCGGCGATGCGGAACTTCGCCGCAGCCAGCGAGGGGTCCTTCAGCGCGGTGCCCAGCGCCGTCAGCGCCGCCGCACCCTGTGGCGTCAGCTCGGCAGAGTCGAAGCCGAAGGGCACGGTCAGGTCAACCGACGACATCGGCGAAAGGGCAGCCAAGGGGGCAGCTGGGGCGGCAGCGGCCGGCGCCGCGCGCGCCGCAGATGAAGGGGCAGGGGCGGCCGACGCAGCCGCGCTGGGCCGGATACCGCGCCTGGTGCTGTTGATGCCGCCGGGGCGCAGGCATTCGATGATCCGCGCCGGGTCGAGCCCGCCGGCACAGGGGTCCACCTGTGCAAGGGCCGGGGGCGCCGGAGCCGCCAGGGCTGCCAGCACGCTGAGCAGGGCCAGGCCACGCATGACGTTGTCCTCCAATTGATGGAACGACTGCGCCACACTCCCGGCCCCGGCGCAACCCTCGACCGCGTCAGCAGGAAATACTCGCCCCGCCCCGCCGATGGGCCTAGCATCGCAGAAGGAAATGTCAGGGGAGACCGTCGCATGTCGGGTTCTTCAACTGCTACGGCTCCAGGAGGGGTCACGCACGGCCCACGAGCGGTGGCCATCCTCGGCCCCTATGGCACCGGCAAGTCGACCCTGTTCGACGCGCTGCTGGAAGCCGCCGGCGGCACCGCCCGCCGCACTGCCCCGCGCCGCGCCGGCACCGAACTGCGCCTGGCCCACTGCACCCATCTCGGCGACACCTGGTCGCTGCTCGACTGCCCCGGCTCGGTCGAATTCGGCTACGAGGCGCAATGTGCGCTGGCCGTCGCCGACATCGCGGTGGTGGTCTGCGATCCCGACCCGGCCCGGGCACTGGCCGCCGCCCCGCTGCTGCGCGCGCTCGACGCTGCCAAGCTGCCGCACATCGTCTTCATCAACCGCATCGACACGCTGCAGGGCCGGGTGCGCGACACACTCGCCGCCCTGCAGGCCCATTCCACCGCCCCGCTGGTATTGCGCCAGGTGCCGATCCGCAGCCCGGCCCAGGACGGCACCGCCGCCGTCACCGGCTATGTCGACGTGATCAGCGAGCGCGCCTACCGCTATCGCCGCGGCCAGGAATCCGAGCTGATCCCGCTGCCCGACGCGATGCGCGACCGCGAGGCCGAAGCCCGCGGCGCCCTGCTGGAGGTGCTGGCCGACCACGACGACGGGTTGCTGGAAAAACTGCTCGACGACGAACAGCCCACGCCGTCGGAAATCTTCGCCCGGCTGCGCGCCGACCTTGCCGCGGATGCGGTGGTACAGGTCCTGCTGGGCGCTGCCGAAAACGCCAACGGCATCCGCCGGCTGTGGAAGGCGCTGCGCCACGACGCGCCACAAGCCGCCACCACCGCCCTGCGCCACGGCATCGCCGATGCGGGCGAACCGCTCGCCCAGGTGTTCAAGACCATCCACGCGGGCCATGCCGGCCGCGTCTCGCTCGCCCGGGTCTGGCGCGGCACCCTGCGCGACGGCATGACGGTCGCAGGGCAGCGCATCGGCGGCATCCATCGCATGCCCCTGGGCGAGGCGGCCAAGGCCACCGAAGCCACCGCCGGCGAACTGGTCGGGCTGGGCCGGCTCGACGGCATCGCCACCGGCGCCACGCTCGCCGCCAACGGGGCCGCCAACGGGTCCGCCCCGCTGCCATGGCCAGTCCCGCCAAGCCCGGTCTACGGCCTGTCCGTCACCGCCGCCGCACGCGGCGACGACGTGAAGCTATCCAGCGCGCTGCAACGCCTGGCCGAGGAGGACCCCTCGATCACCGTGGTGCACGACGCCGAAACCGGCGAGACCGTGCTGCGCGGCCAGGGCGAAATCCACCTCAACGCCGCGATCGATCGCCTCACCCGCAATTCGGGCCTGAAGCTCGCCACCGCCCGCCCGGCCGTCGCCTATCGCGAAACCATCCGCCGCGCGGTGCAGCAGCACGCCCGCCTCAAACGCCAGACTGGCGGCCATGGCCAGTTTGCCGACGTGAAGCTCGACATCGCCCCGCGCGCCCGCGGCGAGGGCTTCCTGTTCATCGACAAGGTGGTCGGCGGCGCCGTGCCGCGCCAGTACATCCCGGCCGTTGGCGAGGCGGCGGAAGAAGCCGCGCGAAAAGGCCCGCTCGGCCACCCCTGCGTCGATATTTCCGTCACCCTGGTCGACGGCACCTTCCACAGCGTCGACAGCTCCGACATGGCCTTCCGCACCGCCACCCGCATGGCGATGCAGGAGGGGCTGGCCAAGGCCGACCCGGTGCTGCTGGAACCGATCGAGCACGTCGTGGTCACCGTGCCCAATACGTTCACCCCGAACGCCCAGCGCCTGCTTACCGGCCGCCGCGGCCGGCTGCTCGGCTACAACGAACACCCGGGCTGGCCGGGCTGGGACGACGTGGAGGGGCTGGTGCCCGCCGCCGACCTGCACGACCTGATCATCGAACTGCGCTCGCAAACCCAGGGCCTGGGCCGCTATACCCATCGTTTTGACCATTTGGCCGAGGCACCGCCCAAGCGTTAACCACTTCGCCGACGTTTCGTGCTATGAGCCGCTGGTCAAGTTTTTTGACACGGGTCGCACCAGCCAGCACGGTGCCCCACGCGCCAGGATGACGCACTCCCCTCCCTGATCGACCCCCAAAGGCGGGGTGCGGGTGCGCATGAGCGACGTCGCCATCCCCAAAACGAATTTCCACGTCACCGACCTGGCAGGGTTGAACGCGGCCATCCGCACCATCGACCTGGAACGCAGCGAAGGTGCGGCCTATACGGTCGTGCTGGACGTGCCCGGCGGAACGCTGCGCCTTGACGCCGCACTGCTGGCGATCAATCTGGCGCCCGGCGCCCGGCTGACCCTCCAAGGCAACGGCGCCACAATCGACGGCCTGTCAGCCCAGCGCGGCCTGTTCGTGCTCGCCGGCACAGTGGCAGTTGAAAACCTCACCATTGCCCATGCGGTGGCGCAGGGCGGGGCCGGCGGCAGCGGCCAGTTCGGCGGCGGCGGCGGCGGCGGCCTGGGCGGCGGGCTGTTCGTCGGCGCCGCCGGCGTGGTCACGCTGCGCGATGTCGCCTTCACCGCCAACGCCGCCATCGGCGGGGCCGGCGGCGACGGGCTGGGCACCGCGGCCGGCGGCGGCGGCGGGCTGGGCGGCGACGGCGGCCCCGGCAGCGGCCCCATCGAACCCTATTACGGCGCCGACGACCCCACCGGCTTCGGCGGCGGCGGTGGCATTGGTCCCACCGCCGACGGCGGCAGTCTGGAAAACCTCCGCGCAGGGGGCACCGGCATCGTACCGGGCGCCGCATCCGGCGGGCGCGGCACCGACTACGACCCGGCTGGCGTCGCGGGCGGTGGCGGCAGCGCCGGGCGGCTGGCCAATTTCCTCAGTATGGCCGGCGGCGGCGGCATCGCCGGGCACGATGGCGGCAGCGCCAATCCCGGCATGGGCTGGGGCACCGGCGGCTTCGGCGGCGGCGGCGGCGGCACGCTGGGCAGCTTTGGCGGCACACTCGGCGGCTTCGGCGGTGGCGCGGGCGGCAGCATGGGCGGCAGCGGCCGCGGCGGCTTCGGCGGCGGCGGCGGCGGTGCCGCGCGGGTGGCCGGCAGCGGCCAATCCGCCGGCTTCGCCGCCGGCGCCGGCGGCATCGATCCCGACGGCGCCGGCGGCGGCGGCGGCCTGGGTGCCGGCGGCGCGATCTTCGTGCAGGCCGGCGGCAGCCTGGCCATCATCGGCGGCGTCATCGCGGGTGGCAGCGCCACCGGTGGTGCAGGCGGCGCCGGCCCGGTGGTCGGCCGCGACGGCACCGCCGGCCAGGGCCAAGGCAGCGGCATCTTCCTCCAGGGCAGCCAACTGGTGACCCTGGGCGCCCTGCCCGGCGGCACCTTGACGGTCGCCGACGTGATCGCCGATTCCACCCCCGGCACCGGCGGCAGCGGCCTGATCATCACCGCCGGCGGCACCGTGACGCTGACCGCCGCCAACAGCTTCACCGGTGGCGTCACGATCCAGGACGGCGCCACCCTGCGCCTCGGCCAAACCGCCTCGTCCGGTAGCGGCGCCATCCGCTTCGCCACCGGCGGCAGCGCCACCTTGGTGATCGACGGTACCGCCGCCCCCACGGCAATCCTCCAGGGCATCGGCGACGGTAGCACCATCGCACTGCGCGCCATCGACGCCGCCAGCGCCGCCGCCACCCTCACGCCGGGCAATCTGCTGCGCATTGCCGATGCCACGCGCAGCCTGGTGCTGCGCCTCGACCCGGCACTGGACCTCGGCACCCGCACCATCACCATGTCGGCCGACCCCGGGGGCGGCACCCGCCTTGTCCTGACAACTGCACCCGGCGCATCGGTCGCCTGTTTCCGCCACGGCACCACCATCGCCACCCCCTGGGGCGCGGTCGCGGTGGAACGGCTGCGCATCGGCGACATGGTGCTGACCAGCGCCGGCCAGCCGCGCCGCGTGCGCTGGATCGGCCGCCGCGAGGTCGCCGCCGCCGAGATGGCAGCCGCCCCCGAACTGCGCCCAGTCCTGCTACGCCGCGGCGCGCTGGCCGCCGACGTCCCGGCCCGCGACCTGTATCTTTCCCCGCAGCACGCCGTGCTCGCCGGCGGCGTGCTGATCCCCGCCGCCGCCCTGGTCAACGGCCGGTCCATCCTGCGCGCGGCCCCGCCCGGCGGCATGCAGTACTGCCACGTCGAACTCGACGACCAGGCGCTGATCCTGGCCGAGGGCGCCCCCGCCGAAACCTTCCTCGATCACAACAGCCGCGCCATGTTCCACAACGCCGCCAGCTACGCCGCTCTGGACATCGACCCCACGACACCCCCCGCCGCCCTGCCGATCGCCAGGCTGGAGGACGGCTTTCGCGTCGATTCCATCCGCCGCGCCCTGGCCCGCCGCGCCGGCCTGCCCCCGCCCGCCGGCCAGGCGCGTCCGCTCACCTTCAACATCGAGCACCGCGACGCCGCGGTGCTCGAGGGCTGGGCCTTCGACCCCGCCTACCCCGGCGAGCCAGTGGAATTGGAATTGCGCGACGGCGCCGTGGTGATTGCGCGCGGCCTGGCCAATCGCTACCGCACCGACCTCGACCGCGCCGCGCTGGCCGGCGGGCGCTGCGCCTTTCGCATCCGCCTGCCCGAGGATGCCGGCCGGCTCGCCCTGCACCGCGCCCGCAACGGGGCGCGGCTGGCGATGGTCTAACACACACCACCACCTGGTGATCCCTTGTTAGGCAAGGCCAGGGCTTCGCCCCATTGGCACTAAGATAAGGGAGGCTGGGCTCTGCCCAGACCCGCCAGGGGCCAAGCCCCTGGACCTTATTCTGTAAAAAAACTAAAAATTCCAATAGGTTATTAATCTGGGGATGCCAGGAGTTTTTTGGCTGCGCCAGCAGCCCCAAATCAATGCGCTGGTTCGACTGGTGGCAACTTGCACGACCACTATAGGTAATGGGATCAAAGGGTCTCTGACCCTTTGCGGGTCCCGTGGCGCGGCTTCGCGCCGCGACGGCAGAGCCCTCGCCTTCCTTATCTTCGCGCCTATGGGGCGAAGCCCTGGCCTTACCTGTTTCGTTCGGTCAATCAATGGAACGGTTGGCATAACTACCGACCCTTGAACTTCGGCTTCCGCTTCTCGCGGAACGCCGTCACCCCTTCCTTGTGGTCATGGCTGGCCCCCAGCGTCGGCTGCACGAAGGCTTCGTACTCCAGGTAGTCCTCCAGGCTCGGCCCGGCGGCAACATGGAACAGCTTCTTCGACAGCCCGAGTGCAAAGGTCGGCCCCTCAGCCATCTCGGCCGCCATCGCCGCCGCCCGGCCGTCCAGTTCGCCGTCCGGCACCACATGGTTCACGATGCCCAGCCGCTGGCCTTCCGCGGCGTCGAACACCCGCCCGGTGAACACCAGCTCCTTGGCGATGTTCATCGGCAGCCGCCGCGCCAGGAACCAGATGCCGCCACCATCGGGCGCATAGCCGATGCGCCGGAACGTCTGGCCGAAGCGCGCGGTATCGCTGGCCAGCACGATGTCGCAGCCCAGCACCAGCGACATGCCGATCCCCACCGCATGCCCGCGCACCGACGCGATCACCGGCTTCTCGATGGCATGCAGGATGCGCATATAGGTCTGGCTCAGCCCCTGCAGCCGGTCGCGGCGCCCGCGCAGATCCTCCTCGGCCATCCGGTCGATATCGGCTCCGGCGCAGAAATTCGTCCCATTCGCGGTCAGCACCACCGCGCGCACATCGTCGTTGAACCGCAACGCCTGGAACGCGACGATCAGTTCCTCGCGCATCTCCCGCGTCAGCGCGTTCATCCGCTCCGGCCGGTTCAGCGTCACCGTCGCCACGGCACCTTCATACGTCGTCTCAACCTGCATGCAGCCCTCCCGTTTGGCGCCAGTGTGCAATGCCACGCGCCCGGAAGAAAGCCGCCCGAACCGGCGTTGACGCCACGCCCCGCCTGCCCCAGCGTCCGCGCGACCAGGAGGAACCCGCCTGATGCCACTACCCGAGAAGTTCGCCCGCCTGCGCCTGCCGGTGATCGGCGCGCCGATGTTCATCGTCTCGGGCCTCGACCTGGTCGAGGCACAGTGCCGCGCCGGCATCCTCGGCACGTTCCCCGCGCTCAACGCCCGGCCACAGGCCGAATTCGCCGCCTGGCTCGAACAACTCGGTGAACGCCTCGCCGGCACCCACGGCCTCTACGGCGTCAACCTCATCTGCCACGCCAGCAACGACCGCCTGTCCGGCGACCTCGAAACCTGCATGAAGTTCCGCGTGCCGCTGATCATCACCTCGCTGCGCCCACCCGCCGAGGTGGTGCAGGGCGCGCACGCATATGGCGGCCTGGTGTTCCACGACGTCACCACCCTGCGCCACGCCGAGAAGGCCGCCGAACAGGGCGTCGACGGCCTCATCGTGGTGTGCGCCGGCGCCGGTGGCCATGGCGGCGCCACCAGCCCGTTTGCCCTGCTGCCGGAAATCCGCCGCTTCTTCACCGGCACCATCATCCTGGCCGGCGCCATCAGCGACGGTGCCGCCATCCTCGCGGCCCAGGCGATGGGGGCCGACCTCGTCTACATCGGCACCCGCTTCATCGCCACGCAGGAGGCCAATGCCCTGCCCGCCTACAAGCAGATGATCGTGGAGTCCGGCAGCAAGGACGTCACCTACACCAACATGTTCTCCGGCGTGCACGGCAACTACCTGTCCAAGAGCATGATCGCCGCCGGGCTCGACCCGGCAAACCTGCCCACCCCGGAAACGGGCAAAACCTACGTCGCCGGCCATAAGCGCGAAAAACCGCAAGCCTGGCGCGACATCTGGGGCGCCGGCCAGGGCGTCGGCGCCATCACCGATATCCCCCCGATGGCCACCCTCGTCGATCGCCTGGAGGCCGAATACCGCCAGGCCGCCAACCGCCTTGCCGCCCTCGCCCGGGTGCCCGCCTGATGCTTCCGCTCGCCGGCATCACCGTGGTCGAGATCGCCGAGAACCTCGCCGGCCCCTATGCCGGGCAGATCCTCGCCCTGATGGGCGCCGACGTGCTGAAGGTCGAACGCCCCGAGGGCGACAACGCCCGCGGCTGGGGCCCGCCCTTCCACGCCGGCATGGCCACCACCTTCCACGCCATGAACCTGAACAAGCGCAGCATCACGCTCGATTTCCGCAACCCCGACGATTTCGCCTGGTTGATCGAGCGCGTCGGCCAGTCCGACGTGGTGCTGCAGAACCTGCGCCCCGGCGCTCTGGAAAAACGCGGTCTCGGCGCCGAAACCCTGGTCGCCGCCAACCCGCGCCTGGTCTACTGCTCGCTCTGGGCCCTCGGCGCCGTCGGCCCGCGCCGCATGTCGCCGGGGTTCGAACCGATGGTCCAGGCCTTCTCCGGCCTGTTCGCCCTCAACGGCGACCCCGCCGGTGCGCCCAGCCGCATCGGCGTGCAGGTGCTCGACCTCGGCACCGGCATGTGGGCCGCCATGGGCATCCTCGCCGCCCTGCTGCGCCGCCAGACGACCGGGCGCGGCGGCATCGTCGATACCTCGTTGCTGGAAACCGCCATGGCCTGGATGAGCGGCCATTGGGCCGCCTTCGCCGAGTCCGGCAACCATCCCCAGCGCGACCGCAGCGGCAACCCCCGCGTCGTCGTCTTCCAGGCCCTGCCTACCGCCGACCGCGAACTCGTCGTCGCCGCCGCCACCGACCGCCTGTTCGCCAAGCTCGCCGCCGAACTCGGCCACCCCGAATGGGCGACCGATCCCGCCTACGCCACCAACGCCGCCCGCGCCGCCCGCAAGGCCGAGATCATCGGCCGCATCAGCGCGATCATGGTGCAAAAGCCGTCGGCCCATTGGGAGGAACGCTTCGCCGCCATCGGCGTGCCCAGCGCCCCGATCAACGACATGGGCATACTGCACACCGACACCCAGGTCGCCGCCCTCGGCATGCTGCACCCCCCGCCCGGCATGACACTGCCACTGATGGGCCTGCCGATCAGCTTCGACGGCCAACGCCCCCCCGTGCGGCACGGCGCGCC
>Ga0105047_10017043_pt1 | contig 11351 bp, 8 predicted proteins | sample MAT04_FD_78384 | JGI IMG/M metagenome (GOLD analysis project Ga0105047, IMG submission 78384) | Freshwater microbial communities from Lake Fryxell liftoff mats and glacier meltwater in Antarctica - MAT-04 (megahit assembly) | ecosystem: Environmental > Aquatic > Freshwater > Ice > Liftoff... | reverse complement strand
GGCGTCACGCTCTGGCAAGGTCGCACCGCGATGAGGATCAGCGTGTCCTCGTGGGCCACCACCGACGCTGATGTCGAACAAAGTCTCCAAGTCATGATTCGGTGCGCGCGCACCGAGAGGTGAGGAGCCTCTTGACCTCGAGCGAACGCGACTCGGCGCGGTTCGCTGCTTGGTCGCATGGCGCTTCGTTCCTGGGTGAAATGGACACGCCGACCTTATATCACGATGAGACCACCGCCGCGAGGCGATCGAGATTCTGTTCGTTAGAGGGCTCGACGATGGGGCGAACCGCCTTGGCCACCGCCGGGTCCTCGAACACCTGCTCCCAGCTGACCCGGGTGCCAGCCGCGGTGCTTTCGAGCGAAATCGTGAGGACAAACTTCGGGGCCGAGACGTGATGAATCACCACCCGCCGATCGCGCTCGATGACGCCGAAGACGGACTCGTTGCGATACACCCGGCCATCGGGACCGATCATCGCGAACACCCATTGGCCGTCGGGCTTGAACTCGAACACATCGAACGTGTTCGTAAACCCGTTGGGGCCCCACCATCGGGCGAGTCGGGTCGGATCTTGGATGGCCGCAAATACTTTCTCGGGCGGCGCAGAGAGATCCCGGGTCGTTCTGAAGGTGCTCGCCGCCCGTCGGCGGGCCTCGCTCTGCCGCACCTTTCGCTCAGGTCGGCGGCGGGACGGATTTCCCACGGTCCGAACTTTGCGCCCGGATGTTTCGAGATCAGGTCGACGGCATGATTCAGGTCGCGTGCCTCGAGGATGAGGATGCCGCCGAGCTGCTCTTTGGTTTCCGCGAACGGGCCGTCGGTGACGATGACACGGCCATGCTCGTAGCGCAGCGTCATCGCGGTGCTGGGCGGCTGCAGCCCTTCACCGCCCGTGAAGTGACCGTTTGCGCGGAGTTGGTCGTCGTAGGCGACGCAGCTGTCCATCATGGCCTGTTGTTCGCTTTCAGGGACGGAAGCGAACGCGTTGGCATCAATGTAACCGAGGCAGATATATTTCATAGTGGAGGAGAATGGAGGCGGCTCGGAATTGAGACCCTTCATCAACTAATCGATCTGCTGGCGCGGTTTTCGACCGCGGCGTGAATATTTTTCGTCCAAGCGTGATGATTCATTCAAAACACTGATTTGCCCACGGAAAACACGGAAGAGAGACACTTACTTTTCCGTGACCTGATTTTATCTTCTGAAAGATCGCTCACTTGATTTTTCCGTGTGTTCCGTGGGCAATTCCTTTTCGTCTGGATCCGGCTAAAGTTCGCGAAGCCGTTTTTCCAGATAACGCTGCTCCGGCTCTAACTTCGCCAGCACGAGAGCCTGCTCGTAAGCGCCCCGGGCCTCCGCCCGGCGGCCAAGTCGACGGTAGAGGTCGGCGCGCGCCGCATGCACGAGGTGGTAATCGCGCAATTCGCCGCGCGCGAGGAGCGCGTCGATGAGGGCGAGTCCGGCCGCTGGACCTTCGTGCATGGCGACGGCGACGGCCCGATTGAGTTCGATGACTGGTGAAGGCTGCATCGTCAGCAACGCGGCGTAGAGCGCGCAAATTTGCCGCCAGTCGGTCTCCTCTGGCGTCCGCGCTTCGGCGTGAACGGCGGCGATGGCCGCCTGCAGCGTGTAAGGCCCGAAGCGCCGCGTCCCCAGCGCCCGCTCCACCAGTGCGATGCCTTCGCGAATGAAGGCTTGGTTCCACGTCGACCGGTCCTGCTGTTCGAGCAGCACGAGTTCGCCCTCGGCACTGACCCGGGCGGCCCGGCGAGACTCTTGGAGCAGCATGAGCGCGATCAAGCCGATGACCTCGGGCTCGGGCAGCAGATCCAGCATTACCCGGCCGAGTCGGATGGCTTCGGTCGATAACTCGACCCGCGTGAGCGACGGACCCGAAGACGCGGAGTAGCCTTCGTTGAACAGCAGGTAGATCACGGTGAGCACCGCGCCAATCCGCTCCGGCCGTTCCGCGTCCGACGGCACCTGATATGGAATACGTTCGTCGCGAATCTTTGCCTTCGCGCGGACGATGCGTTGGGCAATCGTTGGCGCCGAGGTGAGAAAGGCCCGTGCGATTTCTTCGGTGGTCAGCCCGCACACCTCGCGCAATGTGAGCGCGGACCGGGCGGCGGGTGCGAGGGCCGGGTGACAACAGGTGAAGATGAGCTTGAGTTGATCATCCGGCAATTCGTCGTTGAGGGCAGCGTCGGCGGGCTGACCACCATGGAGCGTCTCCGCGATGTCAGACTGTGACGCCTCGAATCGGGTGCGGCGGCGCAAGGCATCGATGGCTTTGAAACGGCCGACCGAGACCAGCCATGCCCGCGGATTCGCCGGTACACCCTCCGTCGGCCAGCGTTGCAGAGCGGCGCTGAACGCGTCCTGCAACGCGTCTTCGGCCCGATCGAAGTCGCCGAGCAGGCGGATGAGGGTGGCCAGGATGCGACCGCTCTCCGACCGGTAAACGGCGTCGAGATGGGTGCGGACATCGATCGCGGGTTGAACGGACATGCAGGGAAAAGAGGAGGCTAAGTCGATCGCCTGCGGCAAGCGTAACAGCGGGAAAAAGCGGCCCGCGGTCGGAATGCAGGTTGACGTTAACGTGGATGGTCGCGCCGTGGATCGCCGCTGTGAATTGGCCGGCGGGCGGGCGCAATCAACGCGTCTCGCGCAACAATCGCTCAAGGTTGATTTCGATTTGCTGCAGGGGCACGGCGGCCGCTTCCGGGCTTTCACGTGACTCCGCCCACGTGCGCAGCGCCGCGCAGGCCGCCCGGAGTGGTTCGTCCGAAAGAGCGTAAGCACTGCTTTGCAGGTAATGCGACAGCCGTGCCACTTCCTGATGATCGCCTTTTGCAACCGCACACTGGAGCGCGGCCAGCTGGTCGGGAGCTTCGTTGCAAAACAGACGGTGCAATCGCTCGTGCGGTAAGTTGGGGCCGGGCGAGGAAATTGAGACTCTCCGCGCCCCAACCAGCAGGGCCGCCAGGTCGGAAAGCACCACGGGTTTGACGAGGAAATGATCGAAGCCCGTGGCGTTTGCCTCCCTGGCCTCCATCGTTTGGGCACTGAGGCCGACCACCAGACTCGGCCGGGTCGTCGGCGACGGATCCTCGCGTAGTTTCCACGCCACGGCACTGCCCAACATTCCCGGCATCGCCACGTCGAGTACGATCGCGTCGCGGCGAAGCGTGCGGCAAGCCGTTAACGCGGCCTCACCATCGGCCACCGTTTCGACGTCGGCTCCAAGCTGGCCTAAGTAGGAGCTCAATAGCTCTCGGACGAGAGGGTTGTCCTCCGCCACCACGATGCGCATGCCGGCGAGCAGCGATCCATCCGGGAGGGAGGAATAACTGGGCAACGGCGCTTTCACCACCGGCATGACCGGGGGAGCGACCACCTTTACCGTGACGACACATCCCCCACGCACGGCATTTTTCGCGGTCAGTTCGCCCTCTAAATGTCGGCAGAGGCGCTGCACCAGCGAGAGCCCCAGACCGGTGCCATCACCCCCGGCTGGATGCAGGAAAGGTTCTCCTAGCCGCTCGAGCACTTCAACCGGCAGACCCGGACCCGTGTCGCTAACCTCGAATACCAGTCGTTTTTTCCCGCCCGCTTCGATCCCTGCCTCCAACCGGACGCTTCCGGCAGCAGTAAATTTAACGGCGTTTGCCAACAAATTCGTGAGGACTTGCCGGAGGCGTCGTTCATCCGTCTGCACGTGTCTGGGCAGGAGGGGATCGATTTTCAACGAAAGGACCAAACCCCGCGCCGCCGCGAGTGGGCGCAGGTCGTCGAGCGCCGCGGCCGCAAGTGCGCCCGGATCAAAACAGTCTCGCCGCAGCGGGATGGTCCGCGCCTCCAAGGTGCACAAATCCAATGTGTCGTTCACGAGGGCGAGCAGGTGGCGGCATTGATCTTCGATGATCGACAACACCCGCTTGGTCTCGAGGGACAGCGCCGTTGGCTTCAGGATTTCGAGGTGACCGAGCACCACTTGCAACGGGGTGCGCAACTCGTGGCTCACGAGCCCGGCCATTTCATTTTTCGTACGCGCGGCGGTCTCCGATTCGACCGTTTGTCGGTGTAGCCGGCGCAGGCCCATGAGCCAGACCCGGCCGGCGAGTGCCAAGGCTGCGATTCCGCTGGCATAGAGCAAAGCGATGGCTGTGGGGACGCGCGGATCAGCGAGTTCGGCTTCCCAGTCTTTCAGGGGAACTGCCACTTGCAGCCAAACGAGGTTCGTCCCGGCCGAAGAGAACACGGGCACATTCATTCCCATGTACAGTTTGCCGGCGTTAAAAAATGAACCTGATACGAAATGTTTTTTATGCGCGGCGGCTTGAAGCGTAAGATTGGGAAACTGTGAAAGCGGATAACCCGGTGGAATCCGCAGCGCCTTGGCCTCTCCACCGAGACTGGCCGCATCCGCCACGTGCACTGCGGTGCCGTCACGCACGGCCCACACGCTCAAATGCCCAGGGAGGTCTGTCATCGGCTCCCTTCCCAGCGCGCTTACCAGTTTGGCGTAGTCAGGGTGGCCGGCATCCTCAGCGGTGAACTTCAGTTTCGCGAGCAACCCGTGAAGATCCGCCACTTTCGCCACCTGCTCGATCCTGGTCCACAGGTCATCTCGCGCTGCGTTGCGCTGGCGGGCATGCCGGCCGCTGATCGCGACCAAGCCTGCGGCCAGCAAAAAATATCCGATGGCGTAGCGACGCAGGCGTTGCGATTCCCCGGTCCAGAGAGCGAGGCCGGCCGCGAGCGCCAGTAATGCATTCGCGCCGAGCGTCGCGAGCACCTGGCTGTCCCAGGTGAGCGGCTGCTCCGAAGGCAAACGCACGGCCAGGGTGGTGAGATCCGGCTTCACCAGTTCGCTCATCCCGGTCAGCAGAAATAAAATCCCGATCAGGCAACCGACGGCACGAGCGAGATTCGGAGGCGGCCGGAAAGTGAGGGCCATCCCCGCCGCCCACCACCCGGCAAACGCCACGAGGGTGGCGCCCGAATCAAAGATGGAGGCAACGATCGCACCGCAGCCCAGCACGACCCAGCGGGTCGTCCGCACGGCGGGCCCGTGGAACCAAGTCAGGGCCGCCAGCGCCGCCGTCAACCCGCGGGCCATGGTGAAGCTCGCGAAGAGCCGGTGAGCCCAGTCGGGCCAGCTCGTCAACCGGCCTTCGCTGAGGGCAAGCCAGCTGATGAGTTGCAGCGCTCCGAGTAGCGCGGCGACAGCCACCAAGTTCCATCCGGGATCGCGTCGCAGCGTCTGCGCATGAAGTGACTGCGCTCGTCCCCAAGCAAACCACGCCAGCGCCAGCCAGTTTGCCGCCAAGGCGGCACCCAGGTATTCGACCTGTAGTTCAGGCCAGCTCATGAGAACGGCGATGGGTCCCGTGCGTTGTTTCCGCCGGCGTCCTCGTGAAGGGGCAGGTGCTCACGGCTGTTCCACGAGGCCGTGCCGGATGGCATAACGCACCAGGCCCGCCGTTTCCTGCACCCCCAATTTCTCCCGAATTGCGCTGAGGTGATTCTGTACCGTGCGCACGCTCATGGCCCCGTCGTCGGCAATGGTTTTGACATTGGCTCCCATCGCGAAGGCGCGCAGCACCTCCATTTCGCGTGCAGTGAGCAGGGACACGGCCGCCGGACCGTCCTTCACAATGTTGGTGATGAGCAAACGGGAGCTCTCGGGACAATAATAGGTACGGCCGGCAGCGACCTCGCGGATGGCGGTGCGCAGCGTGTCCAGCGCCCCCCGTTTCATCACAAAGCCGTGTACGCGCAGCTCGACGGCTTCGCGTACCAGGTATCCATGCTCATGTGACGAAAGAAAAAGCCAGCGCGTGCGCGGCAGCTTTGGCGCCACGGCCCGCAAGATGTCAAACCCGCGTCCGTCGGGCAGCATCCAGTCCGCAATGACGAGCTCGGGCCGTTCGCGCAGGCAGACCGCGATGCCGTCGGCCACGGTGCCCACTGCGCCGACGAGCGTGTAACCGAGCTGTTCCTTGAGCAGAGGCACGATGAGTTCGCGGAGGATCTGGTGGTCCTCGATGATGGCCACGCGTACGCTGGAAAGATCCATCTTCATTGCGGGGGTCTGAGAGATGACGATCGGGAAGTTTAGCGGAAAGTCACGTCGGGAACGCGGCGGAAAACGAAGCCCGATTTGCGGATCTGCACGGGCGGGGGAGGCGCGTCGTTCGATAAGATGGCCAGCGTGAAAACCATCTCAACCCCAGGGCAAGTTTTAGCCCAGATCCTCCTCGCGGTCGCGTTCTTCGCACCGCTGGTTTCCAGCACCCACGCGCAAAACGCGGCCTCGTCGTATGTCTTCACCACGCTCGCGGGACGTTCGAATGGCGGCACGACGGATGGCACCGGCACGAACGCAAAGTTCAACAATCCATTGGGCATCGCGATCGATGGTGCCGGTAATCTCATCGTGGCCGACGGGGGAAATAACACGATTCGCCAAGTCACTCCCGCGGGCGAGGTGACCACGCTCTACGGCTTGGCCGGATCGCCCATCGAAAGCGTCGATGGCGCCGGGAACGCGGCCCGGTTCGGCTATCCGATCGGGGTCGCAATCGACAGTGCGGGCAACATCTATGTATCCGACCTCTCCAATGCGATTCGCAAAATCACGCCCGCCGGCGTCGTCACCACGCTAGCCGGTCCGACCGGCTCCCTGACGGCCAATTTGGCCAGCGCGGGCAACGTCGATGGTCCGGGAAACGCCGCGCGTTTTAACTTTCCCTCGGGCTTGGCGCTGGACGCCGCGGGCAATCTTTTCGTCGCGGATCAGGGCAATCACACCATTCGCCAAATTACGCCCGCCGGTGTCGTGAGCACCTTCGCTGGATCGGCGGGGAACAGCGGCAGTGCCAATGGCGAAGGGACCGCCGCACGGTTCAACCACCCCAACGCTCTCATGATGGATGCCGCCGCGAATCTCTATGTGTCCGACGCCGGCAATAACACGATCCGCAAAATCACCTCGGCCGGGGTCGTGACAACCTTGGCCGGCACCGCCGGTCCAGAGGGCAGCGCCGATGGCACGGGCAGCGCCGCCCGCTTCGACGAACTCAATGGCCTCGCCTTCGATCCGTCAGGAAACCTCTTTGTGTGTGACGCCAACAACCGCGCGATTCGCAAGATTACTCCGGACGGAGTCGTGACCACGTTCGCCGGAAGCAAGGGCAATTACGGCAGCGCGGATGGCACCGGGAGTGCGGCTCGTTTTAGCAACCCCATCGGCATCGTCGCCGACCGGGTCGGAAATCTCTACGTGACCGATGGCGATGACCGCACCGTCCGAAAAATTACGCCAGCCGGGGTGGTGACGACCTTGGCGGGTCAAAATCAAACTTTCTCCATCGGTTCCGCAAATGGCACGGGCAGCGCTGCGCGTTTCAATTGGCCGGCGAAAGTCGCCTTGGATAGCACCGGCAATCTCTACGTGTGCGACGCGGAAAACTACACGGTGCGCAAGGTCACTCCCGCCGGCGTCGTGACCACACTCGCCGGCCAGGCCGGTAGCAGCGGCATCGCGGAAGGCACGGGCAGCGCCGCTCGCTTCGGAGATAATCAGGGGATTGCGGTCGATGCCGCCGGAAATGTCTTTGTGGCCGACTGGTCGCGAATTCGGAAAATTACGCCTGCCGGGGTCGTGACTCACTTCGCCGGTGGCGCGCCGGGCAGCGCCATTAACGGCACGGGGGCGGCAGCGAGATTCAGCGGACCCACGGGCGAGATCGCTATAGACAGCGACGGCAATCTTTATCTGGCAGACACGAGCAATCACATTATCCGGAAAATCACGCCGGCCGCGCTCGTAACCACGTTTGCGGGCACCGCCGGCAGTCGAGGCAGCGCCGACGGCACGGGCAGTGCCGCCCGGTTCAATTCGCCTCTCGGCATCGCAGTCGATGCGGTGAAGAATGTCTATGTCGCCGATAACGAGGGCCGCCTGATCCGTAAAATCACGCCGGCTGGCGTGGTCAGCACGCTCGCCGGTGCGGCCGTGGAAAGCCTCAGTGTCGATGGCGCTGGCAGCGCCGCGCGTTTTAACGGGGTGACTGGACTCGCCGTGGACGCCGCCGGCAATGTGTTTGCCGCCGACGAAGTTGACTATGTGATCCGCAAGATTACTCCCGCCGGCGTCGTCACGACCATTGCTGGTTCTGTACAAGTGGACGGCTCAAGCGACGGCCCGGGCGCCGATGCGCGCTTCGCCGGCCCGCGAGGTATCGCGGTGGACAAGGCGGGCAACCTCTATGTGGCTGACAGCGGCACGAACACGATTCGCAAGGGAACGCTCGAACGAGTGGTCCCTGGTCTGCCGGCATTCGTCGCGCAGCCGGCCGGTCGTACGGTCGTGGCGGGCACCACGGTCGTACTGACGTCCGCCGCCAGCGGAGCGACGGAATCGGTGTATCAATGGTGGAAGGACGGCGTCGCCATCCCCGGTGCCACCAGCGCGACGCTCGTCATCACCGGTGCGACTCCTGCGCAGGCGGGGAGCTATACAGCGGTCGCGACGAACACGCTCGGCACCGCCACCAGCACCCCTGCGACGGTTGTCATATCGACCACTGGGGATTTCGGCCGCATCATGAACTTCTCGGTCCTCACGAACCTCCCGAGCGGTGAAGGCCCCTTCACGGTTGGCACCGTGATCGGCGGCGCCGGCACCACGGGCTCCAAACCCCTCCTCGTGCGCGCCGCGGGTCCGACGCTCGGTCTCGCGCCCTTCGGTATTTCCGGCACGATGCCCGATCCCCGACTCGAGGTTTATTCCGGCACGAACTTGATCGCCGCCAACGACAACTGGGCCGGCACCGCCGGGCTCATGACGGCGTTCACTTCGGTCGGGGCGTTCCCTTACGCGAACGCCGCAACGAAGGACGCGGCCTACCTCAACCCCGCGCTCGCCCCCGGCGGGTACACGATGCAAGTCAGTGATGCCGCAGCGGGCAGCGGTACCGTCATTGCCGAACTCTACGACGCGACACCGAGCGCGAATTTCACAGCCTCGACCCCGCGATTGATCAACGTCTCGGTCGTGAAACAAATTCCGGCCGGCGGCGTTCTGACCACCGGCTTTGTGATTGGCGGCTCGACGGCCAAGACGGTACTCCTCCGCGCCGTTGGCCCCACACTCGGTCTTGCGCCCTTTGGCATCGCTGGCGTGATGGCCGACCCGCAGATCACGCTCTTCAACTCCGCCTCGGTGCAGATCGCCACCAACGACAACTGGGGCGGCGATGCGCAACTCGTCACCGCCAGCACCCGGGTCGGAGCCTTCGCCTTGAGCAGTGCGCTGAGCAAGGATGCGGTCCTCCTCGTGACCCTTCCGCCCGGTTCCTATACCGCGCAGGGCAGCGCTGCCGGCGCCACCGGAGGCCTCATGGTCCTCGAGGTTTACGAGGTGCCTTAAAGACTTTTGTGACGGAAAACTTAACAAGAAGAAGCTTGTTTCCAACTGGATTTTAGGGGCCATGATCGGTAAACAGCTAATCCAAAACAACTAAAGTAATGCAAGTCTCTTGGCATATCTTTTGCTAATTGTTGGCATCATGCTTCGACCAATTCTCGCCCTCGTTTGTTTTTCAAGCCTCGTCGCCGGTGTTTCCGCCGCGCCGATTATACCCACGAGTTATAACTACAACGTAAGTCCGTGGGGTTATTGGGATGACACGGGTACCCAGTTGACGGACGGACTTTATAACAACGTGATCCCTGGGGCGAATCTGGCGACCCCGGACGCTTACAACTGGGTCGGTTGGGACGGTAACAGTCCTTCGATTACCTTTAATTTTAATCAGGTCGTCACGATCAACACATTGGCTTTGTCCTCAGTGAAATGGACCAATGCCGCCGTCTACCTTCCCACCCAGGTCACGATTGGAAGCGATGTCTTCAGCGTTAATGACGGCGACTACACCAACCTGGACAAAGCATTACTTTCCTTTAATGGCTCTTGGACCGGTACGGCTCTGACCGTGCAGCTCGAGCGTGGCGGGCAATGGACTTTTCTCGATGAAGTAAGTTTTGACGGTGTCATCGGCGCAGGAACGAACAATCCGCCGTCGAATAACGTTCCGGATGAGAGCTCGGTGATGGTCATGCTTGGGTTAGGCCTGATCGCCGCCGTTGTCGGCCGGGCTCGTTTTCCGGGATTTTCCGGGCGAACGTTCTAGAAGGGTTTGCGCGGCTCCTCGGGAACGGGATGACCTTCGTGAACTCCGGGGCAAAAATCCGTTTCCGAGGATCTGCCACCGAGTCACGAAGGCACGGAGGCAGGTCACCGCATCCGGGATCTTCTGGGCGGACGACCCAGAGGGCGAGCCTCAGACAAAAATCAGCAAAGCGCAGCGCCCTATATCAAATGCTGAATTGGTACATGTGTACAATGTCGGAGAAGTTGGCCGCTCCGCTGGTAACATGAATGCGGAGCTTATGGACACCCACGCCACCGTTCACTTTCGCGAACGTGTTTCCGTCGATGACTTCCTGGCGCACGAAACTGTGCTGCGAAGGGAGCGTGGTTTCCGGAATTATCACTTTGAATTCCTGGGTGCCGTTGGACAATAGGTTGGTCACGGACATTTTGAAGGTGACGCCCGACGCCGAGCCCGGATCGACCATGTAGGAGAGCACGGAGCGGGTTCCAAAGTCGGCGGTTGGCGCGAAATCAAATTGGAAGTCCTCAATGATGTCTCCGCCAACGCTGAGAAGTTTGGTCGTGTCGGTGACGACATCGTAAGTGGCAACTTTAGGCATATTTTCTCCGTATGTTTTGGGGTTAATTATTCCATTACCGCGATCTCGCCGTGGGGTCTGGCGATGGATGACAGGATAGCAAAGATTCCCCTATTGCTAGAATAATTTGCCGATCCGGTTTGGGCGCCGCGGAGGATATAATCAGCACCGGCCAGGTGTTCCTCAACGCACGGTTCAGACGAAAAAGTCAGTATAGAGAGGTTGTTTTCGGTCAGTCTCCACTTCCTTCGTGACCTTGTTTCTCATCCGGACGTCGAACTTTTCCACCGACTCCACCCAGTGCAATTCGGGCAATTTCTTTATCTCCAGGGGATCTCGGTCCGACTGAAAGATCACCGCGCACCGCTCTTTCAGTCGTTCCTGGATCGCAGGCAGAGGCATCTCCTCCCAGCCCTTCACCTCGTGCGCCACCTTCGTATCGACCGGAATCACCGCGGCCAGCCGATTGCTCGTCATCCGCTCGAGGCCTTTTTCCCTCAGGGTGGCGTTATGGCTGCCGTGATGACCGACCTTATAGAAGATGGTGTTTTTCAGCAGGTCGGCCGGCGTCACCTCGC
>Ga0105047_10017041_pt1 | contig 11352 bp, 8 predicted proteins | sample MAT04_FD_78384 | JGI IMG/M metagenome (GOLD analysis project Ga0105047, IMG submission 78384) | Freshwater microbial communities from Lake Fryxell liftoff mats and glacier meltwater in Antarctica - MAT-04 (megahit assembly) | ecosystem: Environmental > Aquatic > Freshwater > Ice > Liftoff... | reverse complement strand
CTGCGTCGCGCCGGCACTCAAACGCCGCTCGCGGCCCCGACTGTCAGACGCCCACGCGCGGCCACCAGCGTCTACTCGCCTGACGCCGCCTCCTGAGACACCCGCTTCACACCAGCCACCTAGGGGCGGCCCCGGAAACCGGACGGCGCCGTGCGGCGGCATCCGCCCGGCTGGCCGACGCCGCAGAAGGGCTCCGGGCCGAGCTCGCCGGCGTCGACGCCGCCCTCGCCGCGCGAGCGCGCCAGCGCGGCGCCCCGGCTGCGGCCGCCGAACAAGAATCCGGCGGCGCCCGGGAGTTCACCCGCGGCCGCATCGACTTCTTCCTCGACCGCCTCGCCAGCCGCGACGGACCCGCCACTGATGAGCTCCGCGCCCACCTCGCCGCCGCCGACGACCGCGTCGCCTCGCTCGAGGAAGAGCTCGACGCCGACGACGCTCGCGACCAGCTCGCGGACCGGCTCGCCGCGGTCGGCCTCGGCATTTCCGCGATCGCTCAGGCCCTCGGCCTCGAGCACGCCGACGACCGGCTCCGCCTCGACCTCAAGCGGCTCACCGTGGTCGCGCAGACCCCGTCCGGGCCCGCGCCGCTCGCGATGATTGGCAGCGGCGAGAACTGGGTCGGGTACCACCTCGCTGCGCACCTCGCGCTCCACCGCCATTTCGCCACCGAAGGCCGGCCCGTCCCGCGGTTCCTCGTCCTGGACCAGCCCAGCCAGGCCTACTACGCCGGGGAGGCCCCCGCGGAAGAGTTCGGCCGGTGGCGCGGAGACACCGACAATGGCGCGGTCCTGCGTCTGCTCGAGCTTGTCCGCGACTTCGTCGACAGTCTCGACGGCCGGATGCAGGTCATCGTGACCGACCACGCATGGTTCCCGGACGCTTGGTTTCAGGAGGCCCTCGTCGAGGAGTGGCGCGACGGCGAGGCGCTCGTGCCCCGCGACTGGTTCCCTGGGCCCGAGTCCGACCAGGACCACCCGGCGGACGAGCAGGGCCAATGACGGCCCATCGCGTCCACTCCGCAGCACGGCCGCCCCGCCCGTGGTCGAGAGAGCCGGAGTGAGCCCGGACGAGCAACAGCCGCCGCCCGTCGTTGCGTCGCCGGACGCTCGTGGAGTACCTGCGTCTGCGCGCCGTTGAATACTGTGTCTCGCAGACACAAGGCCGCCTGCAGCGGCCCGTCGGCGCGCCGTCGGCACTAACTCCGGCGCGACTGAAGGACCGGACCGCGACAAGGCCCCGGGCGTCCGGGACCAGCTGGACAAGCGGTTGCCGAGTCCGCCTTCGCACCGCGCTGTGGCTCCGCTGGCTCCGTCGTCATGGCGGCAAGACGACGAGCATCATCCCACCCAGCGGGATCAGGATGCCAGCGGCTACGGGTCGGCGGGCAACCCCGCGCCGTCGCTGAGAGTCGCGCACACCATGGGACTAACCGCCGCTATCCACGCGGTCTGCGGAACTGCTGGTAGTAGCTGGCATCCTTCTGGCACAGCTCCCAGCGACCCTCGGCCACCTCGGCTTCGTTAGCCGTTGCAGTCACAAGACCGTCGACCGGGAACGGCTGCCCGCCCGGCAGAGTCAGGTCGCCAGCGACCTCGACTGGTCCGGGGTCGCTCGCGCCCGCCGCCGGTGGGAGTGACAGCAGATACCGGAAGCCGCCCCTGATGTCTAACTGAACCTGGTCCGGACGGTCTAGGAACGCATGGCGGAAGGTGTCGCGGACGTCCGTGTAACCCGTCAGAACCACCTCGCCCTCGTCGCTTCGGAAGGCGCCCGTGATGACCCGTACACGTCCTGTGGGGAGCGACATCTCAAGCATGAACCGGAGCTGGATGTCTAGGGCCGTGCGCTGCCTGGTCTCGTTAGGCGACGAGGGCATGAGTCGGAAGTACAGGTGGGCGTCGGCGAATGGCGGAGGAGGCAGCGGGAAGCAGTCGAGCTGGCCATCGGCGTCGCGACGAGCCAAGTCGGGCGCCATCGTGTCGAAAAAGTCGAAGGCGTCCATGACGGGGTCAAGGAGCGAGCGACCGGCGATGTGGGTGCCGTAGGCGGCCGCGTAGCCTTCGGAGAATACGCCGCGGTGATCGGTGAACATGGCGTCGAGACGTTGAGTCCGATGCACCCAGGTCGGGAAGATGAAGTATCGACCGCTGGTAAAGGGCCCCATCGCCCGGTCGACGCCGGGGTCCACGACCTCGGGGTGGTGCACAGCGTTGTTCCGCGGGCCGATGAGGCCCTTGACCGCCATGCCTCGGTCATCGGCTGCCCGTAGGGTCAGGTAGGCACGCTCGTTGGAGTTCTGGAAGACCTCGAGGTCGAGGGAACGGACGGATGTGAGCGCGCGCCGCAGCCAGTTCAAGACGTCGACGATGCTGTTGTCGCTGAGGTTGAGGCTGCCGTTAGGCGCAGGCGCGCCTTCGATCCGCCCAAGCGTGTCCCACAGGCCACGGATTTCGTCGGCCAGCCCGGCCATGAGCAGCCGGCCCTTGGCGACGCGATCCTCGGCCACAGCGAATGTGGCGTCGTTCGACGCCTGACTGGTCACGTGGGGGAGTTGAACACGGGACTGCCCAGGATTTGGCTGTCCCCATCCCTCCAGGCCGGACTTCCGCAGCTCGTAGGCACTCGTGAGCTTGATCCGCAGCGTTCCTGCTGGTCAGCGAGTTGCGGGCCGCGGGAAAGCTCAAATCGTGTAGGCACACAACCTGGCGTGTCACGCTCGACGTAGCCGGTGGCTTGGCTGTTCACTGGTGAGCCACATCTGTTGAACCACCGCCGCAGATCCGGGCCTGAGGTCTGCCTGTAGTAACACGACCCGATTACGGGGAATCTGCGTTTGTGCAGGTCAACGGCACGATCACGACGCTCGTGTGCTCATCATCTGCGGAAGTCCGGCCAGGCAACACGATGGTTTGGCCTGCATCAACCGGCGACTGCGCGTGGGCTAGCAGGAGCCTTCAGCTGTGAGGCCGGCGGACACCACGCACGATGCCGGAACCTCTCACCCCCGTCAGCCGCGGCGCAAGGAAGGGGCACGAGTCCGGGCGGCGTTCTTGACGCTCTGTGATCATGCGCGCACCATCCTGCGTGAGGACGAACTGCTGTCCAGGGGTCTCGAGGGTGGACATGGCGGAGTTCGAGGAGCTGACCGGCGTCGACGCCTGGTCGATGCTGGTCGGGTCCGTGACCATGGTGACGATCTTCACCGGACTGATGACCTGGCCGGTGTGCGCGCTGGTGCTGTGGCGCTACCGCCGGGCGGTCGACGCCGGCATGCGCCGGAGCACCTCGCGGCCGTTGCCCGGGCCAGCCGCGGCACTGCAACCGCCGCCGTCCGCCGCGTCCGCGTCACTGCGCCGCACGCCCCTGGTCGACGTCGTCCTCGAGGACAGGCCACCACTTCTCTTGCGCGCCCGGAGGAACGCCCGGCGAGCCCGGGTCGCCTTCGGCGTGGCAGGGCTCCTCTTCGGCGTCGCCTCGACGAGCGTCTACGTGGCGGTGGAGGGGCTGCACTGGGCGCCCGTGCGCACCGTGTCGCTCGTGCTCATCCTGGGTTGGCTGGTCGTGCCGAGCGTCATCGCACAGGGCCTGTTCTCACGGCGTGCGCAGCTCGGCGCTTACGCCGGCTACCTCGGCGTCATCCTCGCGTTGCCGGTGCTCGGCGGGACCTCGGTCGTCGAATCGCTGCTGCTGCTCGTGGTGGTCGTCCTGCTCCCGGGGGCGTTCGTCCTCGCCACCGGGATCCGGGCTCTGCGCGGCGCGGCCTGGCTCGTGGCGCCGGTCCTGGCGATGGGGGGACTGGCGGTCCTGGCGCTGTACCCGGCGGCGCTGCACGTCTACTACCGCGTCCCCTTCACCGGAGTGGTGTGGTGGCTCCTGGGCCTTGCGGTCCTGCTCGTGGCGGTGTGCGTCGCGTACAGCGTCGGGGTGGCCGCGCTGTACACGCGCAAGTGGACGAGCGACCAGAGCCTGCTGGTCCTCCAGTGGTGGTTCGTCCTGGCATTGTCGCAGGTGCTGCTGCTCTCGACGCAGGGCCCCTCGGCGGCCGCGCTCGCCCTGATCCCCTTCCTGGTCATGGTGGTCTTCCTCGCCGGCGCCGCGCTGCTGCGACGCTCCGCTCCGCCGCCGCCCGTGCGCCTCCTGCTGCTGCGCACGTTCGGAGCGCGACAGCGGAGCACGCGGCTGCTGCGCGACGTCACCGCTCAGTGGCGGTGGATCGGCAGCGTGGAGCTCATCACCGGAACAGACGTCGCGACCGAGGTGCTCGAACCGCACGAGTTCCTGGACTTCCTGCGTCGACGGCTGGCGTCGCACTTCGTCGCCGACGTCGACCAGGTGGCGAAGCGGGCGCAGGAGCTCGACCTGCTCCCGGACCGCGACGGGCGCTACCGCGTCAACGACCTGCTCTGCCACACCGACACCTGGCAGCCCATGGTGCAGGCCCTGCTGGACGACGTGGACGCGGTGCTCGTCGACCTGCGCGGCCTGACGGCACACAACGGCGGCGTGCTGGCGGAGATCGAGTACCTCGTCGCCAGCGTGCCCCTGCACGAGGTCGTCGCCGTCCTGGACGAGAGCACCGACCTGTGGGTGCTGCAGGAGGTCCTGGACCAGGCGGCGGGAGCGGCGCCGGTGTCCTCACCGCTGCACGCAGACTCCTCGCCGGCGTTGCGGGTCGTGCGCCTGAGCGGGCGGCGGAGCGCGGACGTCACCCGCGTCCTCTCGGCCGTGGCGCGAGCCGCCGAGGGACCGCTCCGGGCTGCGCCGCCCGTCCTGGGTGGAGCTGCCGTGACTTCGGTGCCGCACGGTCGGACGCCGGTGGCCGACCGGCCACATGCGACCACCGACGGCTGAACGGGTCCCCGGCGGGTCCTCAGAAGCCCGCGAAGTGCTCCTCCACCACCTGACGGGCCACGGCTCGGCCCACCTCCTGCAGCTCGGCCATGTGCTCCGTCGAGTCCAGGGGCTGCACGTCTCGCGGCCGGACGTGGGACAGGCCCTGGCCGGCGAGCCAGTCCTCGGTGAGCTCGGCGTTGTAGCGGACGTAGGAGAACAGCTTGGGATCCGCCGGTCCGCGGACGCCGACCAGATCTCCGAGCTCCCGGTCGAGGGGCGCGCCGTAGCGGCAGTTCCCGAACACGCGGCACAGCATGTCCTGCTCGTTGAGCGCGCCGAGCATCAGCGCTGACGGGACGGAGCCGGCGTTGTAGAGGAGGTTCATGTCCTCGGGTGCCAGGTCCGAGTTGGCCTTGGGACTGGTCCCCGTCCCGACGGAGACGATCAGGAGGTCGTCGACGCCCGCTGACCAGCCGAGCTCGTAGGGCTCGACCGTTGCCATCAAGAACATCAGGAAGGCCGGGTTGTTGTACATCGTCACGCCGCCGTCGACCATCAGGAAGGGCACCGGACCTCCCGCGTCGATGCTCTCGGGCGGGAAGTACGTCGGCGCAGCCGTACTGGCCCGGACCAGCTGCCACAGCGGCAGGTCGAGGTTGCAGGCCTTGCCGGCGGCCTTGCGCTCAGGACGGTTGTCGGTCGCAGCCGGGTTGTTGGACAACGGCCACGGCGAGTCCGTCGTCGCGTTGCGCATGACGATCAGGAGCAGCGTGCGCAAGGCGTCGCTGCCGAGGGTCGTGTCCTCGCCGATGACCTTCCTGAGCTGCTGGGCGAGTCGCTCGTCCTCGTACTTGGTCCGGAAGCGGCGCAGCAGGCTCGCCTTGTCGAACATCTCGCGTCCGCTGTCGAGGTAGAAGCTCCGGATCTCCGCGACGCTGATGCCGAGGGAGACGCACGTCGCGATGATCGCGCCCGTGCTGGTGCCGCCGACGTAGTCGAACTCGTCGGCGAGCCGGAAGTCCTCTCCCCGGTCCCGCCTCAGCGTGTCCTCGATGGCGGCGAGGACCTCGACCGTGATCAGGCCGCGGATGCCGCCGCCGTCGAGCGCCAGCAGCTTGCGCTGCTTCTTCGGTCGCAGCTTCTCCTCGACCGACATCCCGGCTCCTCCTCGAGTTGGGGGCCGCGATCGTGTCACTCAGCCCTCGCGCGAGCAACGGCCGGCTCGCGCGCTCGACCTCATCGAGCCGCCATCGCGTGCAGCGGCACACCCCGTTAGGCGCGTGCATCCGGTGACCGTTCCCGGACGCGGCCCAAGCGGCGTTCGCCGGGACGCCCCCGGCGCAGGACTGCACGGTCCTGGCCGTGGTTGCGGAACGGTGCGAGAGGCGAGGCACCGATGCCGTCGGTTGAACCCCGCCTTGGCGGCCGTGGATGGCGTTCCATGTCTCCCGCTGACCGAGCCTGCACCTCCTCACCAGGCTTCGGCGCAGCGATCAAGGCGCTCGTCCCTCCTGCGCTGCCCACGAGCGGAGTTCGTCGTGCAGACGCTCGCCCAGCTCCCCGCCGGTGTGCTCGACGAGCGTGGCGAGTGACGCTCCGATCTCCTCGTAGGCAGCGAGGTGGCCGTACAAGGTGCTCAATTCTGCGACGGATCGGGTCGCGGTCGCAACGTCATCCCCCTGGTCGAGGCGATCCACGATCTGACGGGCGAAGGCGGTCGCGCGCTGTTTCGCGTGTTGGTGCCAATCGGTCACGAGGTTGATCGCCTCCTGCATGCGATCGACGGACTGGAGCAGGTCGCACTTGACCTTCATCAGTTCGAACGCGAAGGGATCGAGCGCCACTGCCGCGTCCAAGTCGCTCAGGGCTTCGGCATGGCGACCAAGGTGGTGCTTGGCCACCCCGCGTCCAAGGAAGTACTCCGGCCGGCTGCGTAGTGCAACTGCTGCCCCAAAGGCTTGCGCGGCCGCGTCCCAGTCCTCGCGGTCCATGGCCTGCATCCCCTCCCCGTAGCGCTCCGCGGCAGTCTGCAACTGCAGTTCCTGGAGCCGCGGTTGGGTGAGGAACCTCTCGACGAGCACAGCCATGGCCGGTTCGAAGAGGTCGTGGGGAAGCCGCAGGGCGTTGAGGTCCATCAGTGCCGATCGCCGAGGGAAGCTGTCGGGGACACCCTGTATCTCGGCTTGGTCCACGAGCACTGGCACCACGTTCTTGCCAAGCTCGAGGGCGCGGTCGAGTTCGCGCGTGACCCAGTCTTCGATTCCTCCGAGATCGCTGATGGTGGCTGGCGTGAGCAGGACGATGAAGTGATCGCGAAGACCGATCTCATTCAGTATGACGCTGGCAAAACGGCCGGAATCAATGCTGTCGACGTCCATGAAGACATCGACGTCTTGAGCTCGCAGCGCTTGTCGCACGGCTGTCGCGACCCACCTGGAATGATCACGGCGGTAGCTAAGGAAGGCCTGGATCGACATCACGGCTCCTCTCCCGCACGTGCGCCGTGATCGTGTCACCCCAGATGTGTCGCGAGCAACGGCCGGCTGATCATGGTTGACCTCCGAGTGCGGCGCGAGCACGATCGGCCGGCAGACCCACGAGGCGCCACTGCGGGGCGCTGCTTCGGGACAGGGGACCGGTGCGCGCTTTCATCATCCGCCCCTTCGGGATGAAGGAGGGTGTCGACTTCGACCGCGTCGAACGAGAGCTGCTCCGCCCCGTCCTCGAGTCGCTGCAGATCGAAGGCCGTACGACGGGGGAGATCGCCGAGGCCGGCAACATCCGGACCGACCTGTTCGAGGGGCTGGTGTCCGCTGACCTCGTCATCGCGGACATCTCCATCCACAGTGCGAACGTCTACTACGAGCTCGGCATCCGCCACGCCATGCGGGACCGCATCACCGTCCTGATTCGCTCGGCGCAGAGCGAGGTGCCGTTCGACCTCAAGACCGACCGGTACGTGCTGTACGACGCGCAGGACCCGGCGGCCTCCCGGTCGGCGCTCATGGACGCCGTGCAGCAGTCGGTGACGGCGCGCCGTCAGGACAGCCCGGTCTTCCTGCTCCTCCCGGGGCTCGAGCCCGCCGATCCGGAGACGATCCACCCGGTGCCTTCTGACTTCACCGAGGAGGTGCGGGCAGCGCGCCGCGACGACGACCTGGCCCTGCTCGGCGTCCTCGCCGAAGAAGCGGCGATGTTCGAGTGGGGCCTGGCGGGCAGGCGCCTCGTCGGCCGAGCGCAGTTCGACGCGAAGGCGTGGCCGGACGCCCGCGCGACGTGGTTGGACGTCCTGGACGACTGTCCTGATGACGTCGAGGCGAACCTCAGGCTGGGGACGGTCCACCAGCGACTCGGGCAGCTGGGTCGATCGTCCGACGTGCTCCGCCGCGTGCTCGAGCGGCAGGACCTGACGTCTGCTCAGCGCGCCGAGGCCTTGGCCTTGCGCGCTCGCAACGCCAAGGCGCTCTGGATCGAGGCCTGGCGGACAGCGGCGGAACCGGACCGACGCGCGGCGGCGTTGCGCTCTGCCTTCCTCGACGATGCGCGTACGTCGTACGACCAGGCGTTCTTGTCCGACCAGAACGGGTGGTACCCGGGGATCAACGCGCTGGCGCTGAGTGCGGTGACGGTGCTGCTGGCCCGAGAACTTCCAGACGTGTGGGAGGAGCGCTTCCAGGACTCCGCCGGTGCTGGGTCCGCCCTCGACCAGATCGAGGAGGACCGTGCGACCCTCGCGGCGGCCGTGGAGCGCTCCCTGGACGCGGAGGCGTACCGCTGCGCGCGATCCGCCAGCGAGCCGGACATCTGGTGGGCGTTCACGCGGGCGGACCTGCAGCTGCTCACCTCTCGCCGACCGCACGTCGTCCGCACTGCCTACGAGCGGGCGCGCGCCCGGCAGGTCGAGCAGCACGGGACGGACACAGGCTTGGCCGCCAGCTCTGCAGCCGCGCAGTGCCGTCTGTACCGGGACTTGGGCCTCTTGACGGAGAACGTGGACTCCGCACTCCAGGGGCTGGCCGCTGTTGACGAGCTCACCGCGCTACCGCCCGCGCTTCGCCCGCGCGTCGTCGTCTTCTCCGGCCACCGCATCGACGACCCGGACCGCGCCGAGCCCAGGTTCCCGGCAGCTGCGGAGCCGGCGGCGACGCGGCTGCTGCGCGAGGCCGTGGCGGCCGAGCGCGCGGAAGCCGGTCAGATCGAGGGCATCGCGGGCGCAGCGAGCGGCGGCGACATCCTCTTCCACGAGGTCTGTGCCGAGCTCGGGGTCCCGACGACCGTCGGGTTGGCCGTCCCTGCCGGTCCGTACGTGGCCGCCTCCGTCGGTGGAGCAGGCCCGGCCTGGGTGGCGCGGTTCCACCGTGTGTGCGCTCGTGTCACGCCGCGAGTGCTCAGCGACCGGGCTGAGCTGCCGAACTGGCTCGCCCACCGACGTGACTACACGATCTGGGACCGCAACAACCGCTGGCTCCTCCACATGGCCCTGTCTCGCATGGACACCGACGTGACCCTCATCGTCCTGTGGGACGGCGCCGGCGGTGACGGGCCCGGCGGTACGGAGGACATGGTCCGGCAGGCGAGGGCGAGAGGCGTCAAGGTGGTGCACCTCGACACCGCAGGACTTCTCGGTGCGGGACAGCCGGCTGGAGGTTGACGTCCCGTCGTCCTGCATCCCTCGACCGGTCGAGCAGGCAGCACCGGAGCGCCTCCCACGCGGCGGAGAAGCACTCGGGCACAGTCCGCAGACGCGGCTGCTCGCACCGGGCCGCCCCAGCTGGCGGATCCTTCGCGCCGCCACGGAGAGGAGTGCAGCGGGTGCCCCGGAGAAGCGCGTCGTACGAGGGGGTGCTCGACGAGCACCTCCTGGCCCGCGCGCTCGCGGCGTTCCGTCGTGCGTCGGAAGCACCGGTGCGCTTCGAACACGGCTGGTTGAGTCGCGGTGCCGTGCGATGGGAGCTCGACTCCGAGGCGGAGTTCCTGCAGCTGCTGACGACTGACGTGGACGAGGCCTCGCTCGCGCTGGGCGCAACGGTGGGTGGGCTGGAGCTGCAGGTCACTCGCCGCAGTCCGCGCAGTCACCTGGCGGTGAGGCTGCCGTCCGTCGATGCCGTGGAGTCCGTCTTCGCCGACCTCGAACCGGTCGCCGGTCCGGCTCGGTCGCCGGTCGTGTTCATCGGGCACGGTCGCAGTCCGGTGTGGCGGGAGCTGGCGGACCACCTGAGGGACCACCACGGGGTGCAGGTGCTGACGTACGAGAGCGCCGTTCGGGCAGGCGTCCCCAATCACACGGTCCTGAAAGAGCTTGCGGAGCGGACCAGGTTGGCACTGCTCGTGCACACCGTGGAGGACGTGGACGAGCGTGGCGTCGGGCGCACTGGTGAGAACGTCGTCCACGAGACCGGGCTGTTCCAGGCGCTGCTCGGGGTCGAGCGGGCCGTGGTGCTCCGCGAAGACGGCTGCCGCTCGTTCGCCAACGTCGACGGGCTGAACGAGCTCCGCTTCTCGTCGGGCCGTATCGTCGAGGTCTTCGGTGAGGTCGTGGCCGTCCTGCGTCGAGAGCTCCGGGACTACGGTTGATCCGCCGCTGACCCCCGTTGCAGGGGAGGGAGACGAGACGTGATCTACGTCATCGACCCGGCTCTGACCGGGGACTCGGAGCAGGCCCGTGCCTTCATGGATGCGGCGTTGCCCATGTTGGAGACGGCTCAGGTGATGCGTCTGAGTAGCGAGGAGGCCTGCGACCTCTCAGCGCCGAATGGTGAGGACGCTGTCCTTCTCATCAACAGCGGAGCTCCGTTGCCGGAGGCGGTCGACGATCTCGTGCACGGCGCTGTGGAGCGAGGCGCCGTCGTCTTCCCCGTGGCGCTGGACGTCGTCACGCGGGCACCGGCGGCTCCTGCGACGGGACGACAGAGCTTCGACGTGACGGACGCCCTGCGTCGCAGGGGCCTTCCCCCGACCGCTCTGGCCACGGTCGCTGAGGAGTTCGCGCGTCAGGTGCTGGCCAAGATGCTCCCGACGATGGCGCCCGAGCGAGCGAGGGTGTTCCTGTCCTACCGACGCAGCGACGGCGAACCGGTTGCGGCTCAGCTCGGTGACGCCCTGGCGCGCCGACACGTCGGTCACGTCTTCAGGGATCTCGACACGATCGACCCGAGTCTCGACGCCCGGACGAGCATCGAGCGCGCGCTCGACATGGCCGACGTGCTGGTCCTGCTCGACACGTTCGACACAGCTGGCTCGACGTGGGTCGACTTCGAGATCGCCGAGGCCCTGGCCCGGGGGATCCCGCTGGTCTGGGTCCGCTTCGTGTACGGGGAGTCCGCCGAGCACGCGCCATCGCCACTTCGAGTCCGTCCGCAGAGCGACCCGCAACTGGTCGTTGACGTGGCGAACGGCCTAGATGATCGATTCCAAGCTGTGTCAGTGGTCGTAGGCGAGTAGGGAGCGTCGGACGGGCTGTCCGGTGCGGTCGTTGTGCCAGATCGCGGCTGTTAGCGCGAGCATCCGTTGCAGGACTCG
>Ga0105047_10017039_pt1 | contig 11353 bp, 13 predicted proteins | sample MAT04_FD_78384 | JGI IMG/M metagenome (GOLD analysis project Ga0105047, IMG submission 78384) | Freshwater microbial communities from Lake Fryxell liftoff mats and glacier meltwater in Antarctica - MAT-04 (megahit assembly) | ecosystem: Environmental > Aquatic > Freshwater > Ice > Liftoff... | reverse complement strand
TCGACGGGCTGACGACGCTCCGCGACAGCGTCGACCGCCCGGGGACCGATCCGCCGACCTCGCTGGACCAGTACGGGAACGTCGTGGGCGACGTGGGCTGGTTCGGACGGACGGTGTGGCGCTCGGTCGATGAACCTCCGATGTCCCGGTGGCTCGACGAACGCCTCAACCTCGCCCGCCTCGCCGATGCGCAGGCAATGGTGGCGTCGATCCTCACGATCCCGATCGAGCGTCGAGGCTTCGTCCGTTGGGTGGCGCTGACCGAGACCTTGCCGTGCCTGGCGCCGGCAGCCGACGATCCCGAGTGCGACCTGTACCAATCGATCCAGTCCGCCGAGGAGTCAGCCGCAATGGCTGCCAGGGGTCTGCAAGAGCGAGCGACGTTGGCTACACGCACCTTCCTCCGCGACAGGCCACCGCTCGATCCGCAGTTCGAGGAGCTCCAGGCGGCCGTCGCCGAGGCCGGACCATCCGGTCCGACCACGCCATGGCTCAACGACGTGGCCGCAATCGACCCCGACGCGGCGGCGGCCACGGCGGCCCGAGTCGACGGCCTCGCCACCCTCGAGGACGACTTCGCCACCACCCGGCCGCGCTGACCGGGCGAGCACCGTCCCGATCTCAGCGGATCTGGACGATGCCCTCCTCGGAACCCCACGAGCGGTCGGCGGTGACCACATCGACGGCCAGGCGACGCCCGAGCGCCAGGCAGAGGCGATCACCGAGCGACAGGCCTTCCCCGGCGCGCCACCGTTGTGCGGCCCACTCGGCGTCGTCCATCGTCACCGGCTCGATCTGCAGGTCGTAGCTGCGCAGCAGGGCACTGGCCAGCCCCCAGTCGCCGCCGCCGGCGCGGACCTTCTGCGCCACCTCGGACCAGTTGGCCGCACCGGCGACCGCTCCCTCGACCAACGTCGCTTCCACCTGATCGGTACCGTCTTCGCCCTGGAGGAAGGCGAGCATGGCCGAGGCGTCGAGGACGCTCACGTCCTGTCTTCGCCAGCCGAGGCCTGCCGACGGTCCGCCAGCAACTGATCGACGAGGTCCACCCCCGACAGATCGGCTCGCACGCGGGCCTTGACCTGCTCCCGGGTGAGCAGGACGAGGCCGGCGTCGGTCTCCACGAACACCAGCGGCGACCCTTCGGTCAGCCCGGCGCGCTCACGCACTTCAGCGGGCACGACCAAACGACCTCGATCACCCATCGTCACGGCATACGTCCCACTCATGTCCTTACAGTACCACTCACATCATCGAAGTGGGACAGCCCGACCAGAGCCTGACCGGCGCGATCCGTAGGCTCGTGCCGATGCGTCATCCGTCTGCCCTTCTCGCCCCCGTCTTGGTGGGGCTGGCCCTCACCGTGGCCCCGGCGTGCAGCAGCGGGGGCAACTCGTCGGAGGAGTCGGCGGGTGCGGTGCCGGCCGAGGAGTACAAGGTCACCGTGGCCGGGGACTCGATCTCGGTCGGGCTCGGCGCCTCGTTGCGCAACGCCGTGGATCCAGAGGTCACGGTGAAGGTCATCGGCGAGGGCGGCACGGGCCTGGCCCGACCCGACAACTTCGATTGGCCGACCCGGCTCGAGACGCTGGCCCGCGACTTCCCGCCCCAGGTGCTCGTGCTGTCGCTCGGATCGAACGACGCCCAGGACCTGACCGACAGCCAAGGCAACTCCGTGGTGACCATGGCCGACGCCGACGCCTGGGACGCGGAGTACCGACGGCGCCTGGCCCAGGCCTTCGACGCCTTCGAGGGCACCGACACCACCGTGGTGTGGGTCGGACACGTCCGAACCGCCGACGAGCAGGTGGGTGCCACCAACCGCCACATCCACGACCTGGCCACCGACGTGGCATCGACGCGCGACTGGGTGCAGGTCGAGGACCTGGCCGACCTCGCCGGCATCGGCGCGGACCGCGCCGACCGCTGCCTCATCGGGGACGGCCTCCACCTCACCGTCGAGTGCCTCGACGATGCCGCCGACGCCCTCGCCGACGAGCTCCCCGATCGCTGATCCCACCGTGCCGCGACAGCTCGACGGGTCGAGCGGCGATGAACAGGTCGTGGACACCAGAACCGCTGTGACCCTCCAGAGCGCGACCAGCCCCCCGCCGACCGGCGACGAGCTGCAGAAGCTCGTGACCCAGGCCGTCCCCGACGTGTACCGCTACCTGCTCCGGCTCACCGGCGGCGACGTCCGGTTGGCCGAGGACCTCGTGCAGGAGACGTGTCTCGCCCTCGTGCGCTCGGACCACGCCCACGACGGCACGCTCGACGTCGGTTGGATGGTGGTCGTGGCCCGCCGCCGGTTCCTCGATCATCTGCGTCGCTCCAGCCGAGAGCAACGCCACCTCGAGCGGGCCGGCATCGACCCCGCACAGTCCGATCCCGACTGGTCGGCCGTCGACGGCGCCACCGCCCTGCACCTGCTCGCCGAGCTGCCGGGAGACCAACGGGCCGCCCTCGTGCTCCGCTACGTCGACGACCTGCCCGTGGCCGAGGTGGCCGCCCTGCTCGATCGCTCCCCCGCCGCCACCGAATCCCTCCTCGCCCGTGCTCGCCGGGCCCTCGCCCACCTCGTGAAGGACGCCTCCGATGACTGACACCGCCCTCGCCACCCTGCTCCGCTCCGCCACCGACGATCCCCGCCCCGACCTCGTCGCCGACATGCGCCAGGTCGTGGGCGACGAGCTCGGCCCGTCGGCCCGCGCCGACGGCCGCACGGTCACGGGGCCGGTCGCCGGCGGCGACCCGACGGTCGACGAGCCCGACGCCGCCTACGTTGCCACCACAACCACCATCAGTGCTCGGACGCGCCGCGGTCCCTGGCTCGCCGCCGCCGCCGTGCTGGTGGTGCTGGTCGGCCTCGGTGCGTTCGTCACGTCTCGAAGCGGGACGCAGCAGCCGGCGGGCACAACCGAGCCGACGTTCCCCGCCACGTCGACCACGCTGAGCTTCGAAACCGCCAACGCAAGGCGTGACCTCGTGATGGCCGGAAACAGCCTCCGATCCACCCTCGACACCGAGCTGCTGTACGTGGGGCGCGATGAGGAGCTTCCCGACGGCTTCCTCAGCACCGTGCCAACGCACCGAGCGGACACCGATGCCGCCGTCCAGGCCTTCCGCCAGGCACTCGACGCCGCCCGGGCCGCGAACGTGCCCCTCGGGCAGGAGACGTTCGTTCGTGCCCTGCTGCGCCTCGACCGCCTGCCGACGCTGCGCATCTCCATCGACAACGCCCAGAACCCGGTCGAGGTCGACCGCCAGATGTTCCAGTCCATCATCGACGACCTGGCCGCCGCCCAGGCCACCCTCGACCCCGACAACGGCTGGCCGAACGACACCGTCCCCTCCACGACGAGCCCGTTGGATCCTCCTGGCTGACGGCGTGCGAAGCTGAGCTGCATGGTCGAGCCCACCACGCCGCCGCGACGGTGGCTCGACCGCCCGCTGATCCGAGTGCTCGTCGTCGGATGCTGGCTGGCCGCGGCGGCGCTCGCCGTGCTCTTCGTCGCTCGCCTCAGCGGCCGCGATCTGAACCGCACGCTCACGCTGGTGCTCTCGTTCCTCCCGGTCATCGCCCTCGGCGCCTTCCCGCTGCTCGTGCTCGCGGCCGCGTTCCAGCGCAAGGCCCTCGCCGGGGTGTGCGCGGCGCTGCTGCTCGTGGCCCTCGTGCTCTACGTGCCGGCCCGCGGACCCGGCGCCCGGGCGGCCCCCGAGGGGTGGCCCACCATCCGCGTCCTGTCCGCCAACCTGCTGTTCCACAACACCGAGGTCGACAGGTTCCTGGCCGAGATCCCGGCCATCGACCCGGACGTCATCGTGCTCCAGGAGGTCACCGACGGCCACCGGACGGCCATCACCGAGTCGGGCCTGCGGGCGACGTACCCGCATGAACTCGACGGCGCCGAGGCTGTGGACCCGATGATCCTGTCGAAGTTCCCGCTCAGCGACGAGACGATCACCAACGTCCACGGTCGTCGCATGCCCCAGGCCACCGTGGCCACCCCCGGCGGTCCGGTGCAGCTGATCGATGTCCACACCGTCCCGCCCGTCTACGACCTGCCGGGTTGGACCGGGCAGCTCGACGAGTTGAGCGACATCGCCCAGGGGCTGGGGCGCCCGCTGCTGGTCGGCGACTTCAACGCCACCCTCGATCACGCTCCCTTCCGTCGCCTCCTCGACGAGGCCGACCTCACCGACGGTCAGCTGATTGCCGGTTCGGGTTGGGGCACCACGTGGCGCGAAGGCAACCACCTCCCCCCGCTCCTACGCATCGACCACGTGCTCACCGGCGCCGGGCTGGAGGTGGTGTCGCTCACCACCGGCGTCACGCCCGGTTCCGACCACCGGCACCTCGTGGCCGACATCGCCGTCGACCCGTCGGACTGATCGCCAGCCACCGACCCGGCCGCCCGGTGACGCGTCTCGTACACTCGCACCTGTCCGCGCAGTTCGAGAAGGAGCCCCACGTGACCGCAGCACTGATCGGATCGGCGTTCGTCATCACCTTCGCCGCAGCCGTGCGCTCGACGTGGTCGCCGTGCGGCGTGTCGATGCTCTCGACCATCACGCCCATCGCCGAACGGGCCCGCGGCCACCGCTACCCCGTGGCCGTCGGCTGGTTCGTGCTGGGCGCCACCCTCGGCGGCGCGGCGCTCGGCCTGGGCATGGCCGCCCTCGCCGCCGTGGTCGGCTCGTTCGGCCTCTCGGTCGCCACGACGCTCGCCGCCAGCGCCGTCCTGTGCCTCGTGGCCGCCGCCGCCGATGCCCGCCTCGGCGGGTTCCATCTGCCCGGCCACCGCCGCCAGGTCAACGAGCTGTGGTTCGGCCGCTACCGCACCTGGGTCTACGCCGGCGGCTTCGGTTGGCAGATCGGCGTCGGCCTGGCCACGTTCATCACCACCAACGCCGTCTACGTGATGATCCTGATGGCCGCCCTCATCGGACAGCCGCTCGTGGCCTTGGCCCTCGGCACCACCTTCGGCTTCGTGCGAGGCCTCGCCGTGCTCACCGGCCGACACCTCACCTCGCCCGATGCCCTGCTGCGCTTCCACCGCCGCTTCGACGAGCTGAACCAGCCGGCTCGGTGGGCGTGCGTGGGCGTGCTCGTGGCCATGGCCGCCGTCACCGCCGGCATGGCTGCCGGTCCGCTCGCCGGCCTCGCCATCGTCGCCGCGGCCGGAGCACTCGTCGTGGTCGGCACCCGCCGCCCGATCGTGTCCGCCACCCGACCGCTTCCCGCACCTCGACAGACCGCGGCCGCCTGACCTACTCGCCCGAGCCCTACGAGATCTCGATGGTGCTCAGCAACTGGTTGACCTCGGGGAGCACGAGGGCGCGCAGCGTGTGGCTGCCGATGGCGACGTAGAGGCAGAAGGCCCGCCCGCCCACCACGAAGAAGCGCTGGCAGCCGGACTGGCCGCCGATGGTGCGCTGCATCTGGTTGGGGGCGAAGTCGCCGACGCCGAGCGGCCACGGCACCTGCTTGCGCGAGAACAGCGCAGACGCGGCTTCGGCCGGATCGTGCTCGAGCAGCGAGATGAACACGCCGCCTCGCCCCATCAGCTCGACGGCGCCACCGCCGTAGTCGCCACGCTCGGCCGGCAACGGGAAGTTGGCCAAGTGCAGGATCGGCGTCGGCACCCCGGCCTGGACTCGCGCACCGTCGGCGTCGAGCAGCACGCCGGGCTCCGCTTCGTCACCCAGTGCGCCCGGCTGTGCCCGCGCCGCTCGACCGGCCGCCACCGTCGCCGCCTCGCGCTGGTAGATCTCGACCTCCCACCCCGCCTTGGGGTCGGCTGACAGGCCGTAGCCCTTGACGCGGCTCACACGCCACCCGCCGGGTCGTGCTGGTGCGCATGGTCGCCGTGGTCGTGGTCGTGGTCGTGGAGGACGGCCCCGCCGATGGGCTCGGTCGGATAGAGGCTCTCGTGGCCCGGATGGATGCCGGCGGCCCGCAGCTCGTCGTCGGCGAAGGCCTCGCGCTGGCGCCCACCCACGAAGGCCCGATGCTTGGCCGCGGCCACGTCGTGCGACTCGCCCGTGGGCATGGCCATGCCGGCATCGGCCGCGGCCCGCACGAGCAGGTCACGGACCTGAGGCCAGCTCCCAGCCGCACCCTCGCCCACCACCTGGCCCGACGGGCCATCCACCAGGATGAAGTAGGGGCTCACGGGCACGCCGTAGTCGGCGAAGGCCTGGGAGGACATGAGGGTGGTGATGCCCTCCGGGGCGAGGTCGACGACCGCGGACTGGCTCTCCTCCTCGGGCCCCTTGGTGATGATGACCAGGCGGGTGTCGCGACCCGGGAGGTGGTCGGCACCGCCCGTGCGGAAGGCCTGCCAGAAGTCGAGGCAGGTGCTGCAGCCACTGGTCAGGAAGGCCAGCAACGTGCCGTGCTCGACGCCGCGCACGGCCACGCCACGGACGGCGCCGGTGGGTGTGGTGCCGGACAGGTCGGACACCGCCGTGGCCACCGGCCGGGGTTCGGCCACGCCCGGGCGGGTGCGACCGTGGGGCGTCTCGGGCACAGTCGAAGCGGTCGCCGTCGCGCTCGACAGCGCCGACGTGGGTGCGCCCTCGTCGTAGAGCCCGGCGCCGAGGTCGTGCAGACGTCGGAGGATCTCGGCATGGCTGCGAAGCAGGCCCACGACGAGCACGACCAACAGGACGATGACGACGCCTTCGAGCACCACGAGGGCGGTCACGGCAGGAGCTCGAACAGGCGGTGGAGGAAGGCGGCGGTGGCCTGGCGGCTCACGGGTGCACCGGGGCGGAACGTACCGTCGCTGTAGCCGCCGGCGATGTCGTTGCTGGCCAGCCACGAGATCTCGTCGAAGAACGGGTGGGTCAGCGGCACGTCGCTGAACGACGTGGGCGATCCCGGACCCGGTCCGCCCACGAGGGCCGAGAACCGGAACAAGAAGGCGGCCATAGCCTGGCGCGTCACCGTCTCGGTGGGGCGGAACGTGCCGTCGAGGAAGCCGTTGGCGATGTCGTTGCCGTCGAGCCACGAGATCTGCTGGTGGAAGGGGTGCGACGGCGGCACGTCGCTGAACGCTCCCGGCGTGCCCGGCCCAGGGCCCCCGACCAAGGTCGAGAGGTTGAACAGGAACGACGCCATGGCCTGACGAGACACCGAGCCGGTCGGGCGGAACGAGCCATCGGGGAAGCCCGTGGCGATGTCGTTGTCGACGAGCCACACGATGTCGGCGCCGAACGGGTTGTCGAACGACACGTCGTTGAACCCGGCCAGGCCGATGACGTTGGCCGTGCGGCAGCGGATGAGCTGGTTCGTGCCCTGGCCCACGTCGATGGCGAACACGCACACGCCGCGTGCGCCGGCGGCCACGTTGGGGATGGTCACGTCGAAGCCGTGGTTCCCGCCCCACGCCGGGTAAGCGGCGGCCACGTCGGGACGGGGCTTGTTGGCCAGGACCGACAGGCGGGGCTGGTCGTCGATGTAGATGTGGACGTCGATGGGTGCCGTGGTGTTGCCGTCGATGGCCCAGCCCGTGACCCGCACGTTGCTGTTGCCGCCGTCGGCGGAGTCGAAGCCGCCGATGGGGTCGGGCGGCGTGAAGGTGTTGCAGCCGAGGAGCTTGTCGGTGGAGCCCGGACCCTTGTTGCGGGCATAGACGCACACCTGCCGGTTTCCGCCGGCCTGGAGGCTGACGGTCACGTCGAAGCCGTGCTGCTGGCCGTAGCCGGGATACAGGTTGGCGATGTCCGGGCGCGGTGTGTTGGCGGCGATGTCGGCGGTGAGCACGCCGTCGACGTAGGTCGAGATGAGCACCGGTGTCGAGGTGTCGAAGTCGAGCGCCCAACCACGGAGGCGGACGCCGTTGCCGGGCACGAGCTCGGCCGTGTCGAGGTTGCCGACCACGCTGTGCAGGCACGGCCGGTCATGGCCGGCCGTGTTGCTGTCGTACCGGTTGGTGGTGGTGCAGCTGGCGTCGATGGACCACGGCGGCAGGCACGTCACGACCCGGCACAGGATCGGTCCGATGCAGGCCACGTTCTGGTTGCACTGGCCGTAGCGGAACTGCGTGCATCCCGCCTTGCGGTTGTTGCAGGATCCCTGGGCGCAACCGCAGGGGGTGCCCGAGCAGGCGCCGCTGCAGATGCCGTTGCCCCCGCACCCGCACCCGTTGCAGGGAGCGTTGCAGTCCATGTAGTAGCGGGGGCCACCGCAGAACGATGAGCCGTCGACCTTCCACCAACCGCCGAGCAGCGTGTTGGGCGGGCACTTGTTCTCGCCCGACAACGTGCAGCAGAACTCGGTGTAGCCGTCGCAGCACAACGAGCCACACGTGCACGACGACCCGTTGCAGCTGCACACGGCGGCGTAGGCCGTGGTGGGCTGGAGTGCGTACGTGAGCGGGTTGGTCACCACCGCGCTGCCCACCACGGCGCTGCGGGCGAAGAAGCCGCGCCGACCGAAGCGTGAACCGACGACGGCTGATGCCCGGGTGACGAGGTCGGTGGCCAGGTCAGTCACGGGGGCGCACCCGGCGGGTCGGGTCCTCGACTCGCACCGGCACGAGGTGGAACGTCGAGATGGCCGGCTCGCTCGACGACGTCGCACGCACGGCGTCGAACACGTCGGGGAGCGAGGTCAGCACAGCCACGAAGGCGTAGGTGCCGATGGCCAGGAAGGCGACGTAGGGCAGCCCGAGCGCCGGCTGGTCGGCGAGCACGTCGGCCAGGGCCGGTGCCGAGGTGGCCACGGCGGCCGCGGCCACCGAAGCGGCGACGGCATCGGCGGCCACGTGCACCCAGCTCGGTCGAGCAGAGCGCACCCCGAAGCATCCACATGACGGGGCCGCGTCGCCGAGCAGCACGAGACGGAGCATCAGGAGCGCGAAGGCGGCGTAGAGCACGGCCACGCCGAGCGCGGCCCCGCCCCTCAGGGCGATGGCGGCCACGCCGGCGACGATCTCCACCAGGCCAAGCGCCCGCCCGAGCCACGGCAACCGGGGCAATCCCACCGAGGCGAACATGGCCACGGTGTTGGCAGGCTGGCGCACCTTGGCGATGCCGGCCACGACCAGCGCGGCCGACACGATCACCAGCGGTCCGACGAGGGCTTCCACGTCTGGACCTTACTTCCGCCCACTGACGGTGGTGGTGTCGGCGACCGGGTGGCTGGCCGAGGGCCGGCCGATCTCGGACGGCCGCGTCGATCGGCGCGCCGGCCCCGCCGTCGGGCCCAGCGGATGACCCCCTACCCTCGGCGACATGCCCATCGACGAGCAGCTACTCAACACCGTCACCTGGCGGATCCCCAACGCCCTGGCACTCGTGGGTTCCCGGTCGGGCGACGAGCGCAACGGCATGACCACGAGCTGGATCACGCAGCTCTCGATGGATCCGGTGCTCGTCGGCGTCGGTGTCGACAACTCGTCGATCACGCATCGCCTGATCACGGACGGCGGATCGTTCTCGGTCAACCTCTGGGATGCCGACGACACTCGCGTGTTCGTGAAGTTCTCGAAGCCGGCGACGTACGAAGACGGCGCACTCAACGGCCGTCCGGTGCGTGACGGCGTGACGGGCACGCCCGTCTTTGCCGAGGCCATCGCCTTCCTCGAGTGCGAGGTGCGTCACGCCGTCGACTTCGGCACGCACACGCTCTTCGTCGGCGAGGTGGTCGACGTCGGCGTCCGCGACGCCGACGCCCGCCCCGCCTCGATGTCCGACACGAGGATGAAGTACGGCGGCGTCAAACGCCACTGACCGCCGAACACGCACGCGGCGTGCGGCCGTTGCTGGCGCGGAACGGTGAGCCGCCGTGACCTCACCGACGTGGTGGTCGAGCTTCCGGCCGGATCAGCCCGCCGGCAGCGTTCCCACCAGTGGCCGCACGCGGTCCGGCACGAACACGCGACCTTCAGCGACGAGGAACAAGGGGTTGTAGCCCGGCACGCTGAGCGACGTCGTGGTCCACGAATCGGTGTTCGGCTCGTAGAGCATCAGGCTGTTGGCCGGGCCTTCGCATGCGGCGGTCAGGCCGCCGTTGAGGCCGTTCACGACGACCCTTCCTTCGCCGGCCACGACGGCTTGGCTGCCGATCGTGCCGTCGAACGGATCAGCTACCGGCCCCTGCGGGGCGGGTGCGATGGGTGACCACGAGCTGTCGCCGGGGCGCCACCTGGCTCCCACGCCGACGGCATCGTCTTCGACGGAGAGCCCCCAGACGACGAGGTGGGTGCCCGTCCAGGCCATGGAACCCAGTCGCGTCCTGCTCCCAACAGGAAGGGGTGGGAGCTCCGTCCACCGATCGTCCCCGGGCGCCCAGCGCCAACCCCGGTCGGCGACGTCTGCACTGGGCGGAACGGTCGCCGTTCCGTACACCGGGTCCCACACGACCACGTCGCTGCCGGTCCACGTGGCTTGAGGCTGCCGCCCTCCGATCGGCGGTGGCGTGATCACTGTCCAGCTGTCCGTCGTCGGGTCGTACGAAGCCGCACCGGGGCCGGTGGAGACGACCACCATCTGCGTCCCCGTCCACACGGCGGTCGGGTACGACCGAGCCACCGTGTCGGGTGGGCGGGCGAGGGTTCGCCACTCGCCCGTCGCAGGGTCCCACGCCGCCGCGGACTGCGTGTCGGTTCCGGTGCCGTCGGCGCCACCCGTCCCGCAGCACACGATCAGTTCGCTGCCCGTCCACACACCGGTGGCCCCCGAGCGGGCCGCGATCGGCGCCGGGGGGATCTCGCGGACTGCCCCGGAGGCGATGTTGATGGCGAACCCATCGGATCGGATGGCTTCCTCCGAGCCGGCTTCTCCGGCCCAGACGAGGATCTCCTCATCGGACATGGCCGTCACCGGGAAGAGGCGCCAGGAACTCGGTTCGGCCGTGGTCGTCTCGGTGATCTCCGCCGAGGTGGCCGTCGCTTCCGACGTCGGCGTCGATGGTTGGGTAGTGACGAGCGCCGGCGGGTCGGGGCGATCCACGAGCGCGAACACCGTCCCAGCGAAGCCGAGCGCGGCGACGACCGCGGCGGCCACCAATCGCCGACGGCCGCCGCGTCCGTGTCGGCGCACCCGACGAAGCTCGATCGGTGGCACGGTGGCCGACGTTGCGTCGGCATAGCGGCGCAGGTCCTCGATGAGATCAGACATCCTCGACGTCTCCGATCGCCGTTCGCAGATGGCTGAGCCCGCGTTGGAGGTGGCTCCCGACCGCCGACGCGCTGATCCCGAGCGCTTCCGCAACCTCCCCGTACCGCCAGCCGCACGCGTGGACGAGCCAGACGGCCGACCGCTGCGACGGCGTCAACGCCAGCAGCGCAGGCACCAGCCCTGGTTCGATGTCCGGAAGGCCCACCGCGGACGGAAGGGGAAG
>Ga0105047_10017038_pt1 | contig 11354 bp, 10 predicted proteins | sample MAT04_FD_78384 | JGI IMG/M metagenome (GOLD analysis project Ga0105047, IMG submission 78384) | Freshwater microbial communities from Lake Fryxell liftoff mats and glacier meltwater in Antarctica - MAT-04 (megahit assembly) | ecosystem: Environmental > Aquatic > Freshwater > Ice > Liftoff... | reverse complement strand
CGCAGCGCCAGCCAAGAAGGCCGCAGCGCCAGCCAAGAAGGCCGCAGCAACCAAGTCAACTCAAACGAAGGCCACAATCGCCAAGAAGGTCGCGCCCGTGAAAGCCGCAGCAGTCAAGACAGCTGCAAAGACGGCTGCACCTGCCAAGAAAGCTGCTCCTGTGAAGGCTCCCGCCGCTGCTGCCAAAACGGCCGCTCCAAAAAAGGCACCTGCTACAAAAGCGGTTGCTGGGCCGGAACTCTCACTCGTTGTCAATGACGACACTGTGACTACCAAGCAGGGCGTTGCCAAGAAGGTCCCAGCCAAGAAGCTCAGTCGGGCTGCCATGAAGAAGGCAGCCGAGGCCGATGCTCCGGTTGATGAGAATAAACAATCCGCCAAGATCGAGGCCGAGCTTGAGGCCGAGCTGGCCGGAGACCTCGCCGAGGTTGCCGACGATAAGGCCAAGGCTAAGGGCGGCTTCGTCCTTTCCGACAAGGATGACACAGACGAGCCGGTTCAACAGGTCACTCAAGCAGGTGCCACCGCTGACCCCGTCAAGGACTACCTCAAGCAAATCGGCAAGGTTCCGCTGCTCAACGCCGAGCAGGAGGTTGAGCTAGCCAAGCGTATTGAGGCTGGTCTTTTCGCCGAAGAGAAGCTGGCAGCGGGAATCAAAGATGACAACTTGCGCGGTGACCTTGAGTGGATTGGCGAGGACGGAAAGCGCGCCAAAAACCACCTCTTAGAGGCCAACCTTCGCCTCGTGGTGTCGTTGGCCAAGCGTTACACCGGCCGCGGAATGCTGTTCCTCGACCTCATCCAAGAGGGCAACCTCGGTCTTATCCGCGCTGTCGAGAAGTTCGACTACACCAAGGGTTACAAGTTCTCGACCTACGCGACCTGGTGGATTCGTCAAGCGATTACCCGCGCGATGGCTGACCAGGCTCGAACCATTCGTATCCCTGTTCACATGGTCGAGGTCATCAACAAGTTGGCTCGTGTGCAGCGACAGATGCTTCAAGACCTCGGACGTGAGCCGACACCCGAAGAGCTCGCAAAAGAGCTCGATATGACTCCAGAGAAGGTGGTCGAGGTCCAAAAGTACGGCCGCGAACCCATCTCACTACACACTCCTTTGGGTGAAGACGGCGACAGTGAGTTCGGTGACCTCATTGAGGACTCCGAGGCGATTGTTCCAAGCGATGCTGTCAGTTTCACGTTGCTCCAAGAGCAACTCGAGTCCGTTCTTGACACGCTCTCTGAACGAGAGGCCGGCGTTGTGCGTATGCGCTTTGGTCTGACAGATGGCCAGCCCAAGACTCTGGACGAGATCGGCAAGGTCTACGGCGTCACACGTGAGCGGATTCGCCAGATCGAGTCCAAGACGATGTCCAAGTTGCGTCACCCATCGCGCTCGCAGGTCCTGCGCGACTACCTCGACTAGATCGGCACCTAGCAAGTGTTGACAACTGCGTTGGTAGACCAGGGCCTCGTAGGACTGATTACTCTGACGCGCACGTCGCGGCTAAATGCCATCAACGCTGAGCTCGCTGAGTCGATCGTGGATGGTGTCTGCTCGTGCGAAGAGGCTGGTGCTCGGGTCGTCATCTTGCGAGCCGAACCCGGAGTGACGACCTGGTCTGCGGGCCACGACATTACAGAACTACCCACTGGTGACGATGATCCATTGGAGTGGACCAATTCCCTGGCAGACCTCGTCAGTCGCATTCGTGCTGTGGAAATCCCGATTATCGCCGCCGTTGAAGGCGGGGTCTGGGGCGGCGCGTGCGAGTTGGTGATGACGGCTGATCTAGTCGTCGCCAGTCGGAATACAACCTTTGCCATCACCCCAGCCAAACTCGGGGTGCCCTACACCCCCGATGGCATCGCCCAATTTCTGGCAAACCTGCCTTCGCACATTGTCAGCGAGATGTTCTTCACTTCCATGCCGTTGACTGCGCAGCGAGCGTATGACCTGGGGATGGTGAATCACTTGGTCGCCGATTCTGATGAGTTGAGCTCGGTGGCTCACGAGTTGGCTCGGATCATCGTGTCGCGCGCTCCGTTGACGATTCGTGCGACGAAGGCAGAGATCAGGGCACAAGAATCGGCGCGACCGCTGACTGAACACCAAATCGCCGTCCTCACGCGTCAACGGGATGCAGTCTGGGCCAGTCTTGACTATCGAGAGGGCGTGGCGGCTTTTCATGATCGTCGCTCGCCGAACTTCATCGGACAGTAGCTGCCTGCTCAGGCACGAACAGGCCGCTGTGCCCAGGGCACAGGGAGTAGAACTAGCCCGGCGCCCTGCGTGGTGGTGCGGAGTGTGAACGTTGTTAGTGGGGTGCTGGTGCTGGTTCGCCGATGTGGAAGTATGGCACCGACGCGACGATCACTGCACACAACGCCCAACCTTGACGCCCACGGTCCATCGGAACGAACCCACTGTTCTTGTCGAAGTTGCCGCCGGCGGACAAGAAGTTAGTCTGCGAGAACGTCACCCTTTCCTTTGTGGTGATCCGATACGACGTGCCACAGTCGTAGACTCTCCCGTTCATGGCGAACGACGCGGTCACCGAACCTGTACGTGTTGCAGACTTCTTACCCTTCTGGAACCAGTGCCGGTAAGCGAGGTCACCACCGGTGATCTTGTGGCCGTTGAAGAAGCCTGAGAGTTTAGACTTCTTACTGTTTCGGCTGACCACAAGCTTCGTGTTCCTACCAGCGACCTTGCCGGTAAGTGTTGTGTAGTTCCACTTGTTTGCCTTGACTGAGTTGGAGTGCGAGTAGCACTTGCCTTTGAGCGACTTGGCGTCGAAGTTGCGCACCCACTTACACGAATCCAGCCCAACCGGGTTGGCTGTGGCATGGGCTTCGCCCACCCCGGCACCAAGAACTAACCCGGTACTGGTGGTCGCGACGGCAAGTGCGACGACGGTGAGTCTCAGTACACCTAGGGCGTTGGCTGCAGGTACGGATGGGCGTGCGTTTTGGCAAGAACTAGTCACCAGAGAAGTATCGCAGTTTGCGACAAAACTCGGGGATCAAACAGCGTTTCTCTTGCGAATTGCTGCACCCAACGGCTACTTATGCTGTCGGCGTGGGGAAACAGGCAGAACTGCAGGCCATTAGCCAGTTGGCGCCTAAGAGTCAAAGAATGCGTGTGGGGGAAGAATCCACTGCCGTGTGTGAAGTTGACCGAACCTTTGATCAGTCGGAGGTAGCTGAACTCGCCACTTCCGCGGTCAGGCGCTCGCTCTCGTCATCGATACGAGCAGCGAGAGGACGCAGAGCATCGAGGTGCTTGCGTGCGTGGTGGCTGCAGAACAGCAACTCACCGCCGTTGGACAATACAACTCGAACGTAGGCGGTCGCACCGCAGCGATCGCAACGGTCCGCAGCCGTCATTGCGGCCGGTGGCGCCAGAGTGGGCGTCATTGGATCCACCTCCTGCTCTTCAAGCGTGGGCCTATCGACCTACGCAGCCTCGCACTTCTAGTAACAGTGTCGCACCTTCAATTACTTCCCGGCGACGTACTAATCATAGTTCGCCCTCGGCGTAGCGGGGGATTGGTTGACCCGCTGTCATACTTTCGTGAGGTCCACGTCACTTTATGGACGAATTAACTCGACCCGCGGTGAGCTGTGTCTGCCTAGGCCACACGGCTAGGTAACCTCAACCTGTGACAGCGACTGAGAGCTACACGGCCCGCAACCTTTCTGTGCTCGAGGGCCTCGACGCCGTTCGCAAGCGACCGGGCATGTACATCGGCTCCACCGATTCCCGCGGATTGATGCACTGCGTGTGGGAAATCATTGATAACTCAGTCGATGAGGCCCTCGCCGGGCACTGCACCAAGCTGATAGTCATTCTGCACAAAGATCACTCGATCGAGGTGCAGGACAACGGTCGGGGGATCCCCATCGACGTTGAGCGCAAGAGCCGTATATCGGGTCTGGAATTGGTCATGACCAAGCTTCACGCCGGTGGAAAGTTCGGCGGCGGGTCCTATACCGCTTCCGGCGGGCTCCATGGGGTCGGTGCGAGCGTTGTCAATGCGTTGTCCGTACGCCTTGATGCCCAAGTCGATCGGGGAGCTAAGACGCATGAGGCGAGCTTCCGCCGAGGTGTCACAGGGGTATTCGATGGCGAAGGCCCAGATGCCAACTTCACCAAGAAGGCCGGCCTGCGGGTGGTGGGTAAGGTTCCGCGCACCCGCACGGGTACGCGCACGCGATGGTGGCCGGACCCGCAGGTATTCACGCCCGACACCGAGATCTCGTTCGAGGGCCTGGTCGCTCGAGCTCGGCAAACTGCGTACCTTGTCCCGACCCTGGAGATTGAGGTCCGAGACGAGCGCGGCGATGCTCCCCGAGATGAGACCTTCAAGTTCTCTGGTGGCATCACCGAATTTGTCGAGCACCTGAGCTCGGGTGAGGACGTCACCAATGTGATCCGCTTGACCGGCTCCGGGCATTTCAAAGAGACAATCCCTGTTCTGGATGACAAGGGCCACATGAAGTCGACCGAGGTCGAGCGTGAACTCGGTGTCGACATCGCTTTGCAATGGACATCTGACTACGACACGACGTTGCGCTCGTTCGTCAATGTCATAGCTACCCCTAGCGGTGGGACGCATGTCGCCGGGTTCGAGCGGGCGATCACCAAGGTGCTCAACGAGCAATTGCGCGCCTCCAAAGTACTGAAGGCAAGTGATGACAACGTCACGAAAGAAGATGTTGAAGAGGGGATGACGGCGGTGATTACAGTGCGCCTGCCCGAGCCACAGTTCGAGGGCCAGACCAAGGAGGTGTTAGGTACCCCAGCTGCGTCGCGAATTGTTGCGGCTGTGGTGACCAAGCAGCTCAGTGCCTGGTTCGAGACGCCACCTCGGGGAGCCAAGCAGCAAGCCCGCGGTGCGTTGGACAAGGTCGCTAACGCTTCGCGTGCCCGGCTCGCGGCTCGTCACCAGCGTGATGTTGCGCGTCGCAAGACGGCATTGGAGTCATCGGCACTGCCGGCTAAACTCGTGGATTGCCGAGCGAAGAGTTCAGAGAGCACCGAGTTGTTCATCGTTGAGGGAGACTCAGCGCTTGGCACGGCCAAACTCGCCCGCAACTCTGAGACCCAAGCGCTATTGCCGATTCGTGGCAAGATTCTTAACGTGCAGAAGGCCGGAGTGGCCGACATGCTCAAGAACAACGAGTGCGCCTCGATCCTGCAGGTGATCGGTGCGGGATCGGGTCGATCATTCGACCTCGAATCAGTGCGCTACGGCAAGATCATCCTGATGGCTGACGCTGACGTCGACGGCGCCCACATTCGATGCCTGCTCCTGACGCTGATGCATCGGTACTTGCGCCCGCTGTTGGAAGCGGGACGAGTTTTCGCTGCGGTCCCGCCGCTGCATCGGATTGACGTCTCAGGGCGGGGGAGTCGACCGGCCGAGGTTTACTACACCTATTCCGACGCCGAGATGCACCAAACAGTCGATCGTCTGGTCGGTGAAGGCAAGAACGTGAAGGACCCGATCCAACGGTTCAAGGGCCTCGGCGAGATGGATGCTAGGCAGTTGCGTGAGACCACTATGGATCCCTCTGCACGTCTGCTAAGGCGGGTCACAATCAACGACAGCGAGGCCGCATCAGAGGTATTCAACCTGCTGATGGGTAATGAGGTCGCCCCTCGCAAGGAGTTCATCGTTGCGGGTGCAAGCAGTCTGGATCGCGAGGATATCGACGTCTAGTCCCCGTTGAGTGGGTACTGGTTGAGGCGTTTTCATGATCGAATACCTCAACCAGTACACACTCAACGAGTTAGGCGGGTGGGAGGAACTGGCGGCGGGTTAGGGCGATGATTGTGCGCACGGCGATGCCGCCCACCAGGATGGTGGCTAGTGCGACGAGGAGCCACGACAGGGCTTGGCTGCCTGCGGGCTTAGTGAGCCCGAGCCAGAGAATCCCATACGAGGCAACCGAGCAGTACGAGAACGTGAACGCCCAGAAGCCTGGGGTGAATTTCAAAGAGCGGTAGAGCCCGATCAGGCGAAGTTGCACGATGACCATGAGGCAGGCGTACCCGGCGAGTGCTAGTTGCACAGCATTTCCCGAGTCGGGGAACAGTTGAATCCAGGCGATACCCGCCACAGCCGGGGGAGCGACTTCGATCGCCAAGGTGGGGATCAGGGGCGGCGGCAGAGTTGGTCGAAAGAAGAGTCGGTTCATCACTAGGGACCCCACTACTAGCCAACAAATTGCGCCGATTCCGAAGGACATAAGAGCGGCCCACCTAAACCCAACAGCATTGAGAGCGAAGCTACCGACGAAGCCGCCCGCGACGGTAGGCAAGAAGTATCCGGGGTGGATCAACGCGTCGTCGAGTGCCTCGACGATCCATTGACCAGTGAGCCAGCCGCCCAGGATCAGAGTGACTACGGCGCAGATGATCACCATGGTCTTACCAGCGGTGGGGAGGGTCTCGGCGAGGCCTTCCCCGAGGATCATCCCGGTGATCGGTGCAAGTGAAATGAACGGCGCAAGGATTTCGCTTGTGAAGTCGGCTTTGGTGCGAGCGGGGGTCGTCAGGAGTTTCAGCAGGTAGGTGGTGACCAGCGATCCCCAGGCGATCGCGGCAATTAAGTAGGTCACGAATACGACCCCACCGACCCCGCCAATGTTCTGGTCGGCCAGTTGCCACACTTGACCCAGTCCAGTCAGCCCGAGGCCGATACCGAAGAAGTTCGGCGGCATGCGACTCCACCAAGCTGGCGGGTTTGTGCCTGAGACACTGACGGTCGCTGTCGTTGACTCAGGCATCAACAGGATCTAGTCGCCCGGTCCGGACATCGTAGATCGCTCCGGCGACAACCAGGTTCGGTGGCAGCAGAGGGTAGGCGCGAATTCGTTCGAGGTCACGGGTCAGGGCTTCTGCCTGATCGGGTACGACGCGAATCTCCATGCTTCGAGTGTTGACCCCGAAATCAGTCATGATCTTCTCGTGGATTTGTTCCTCGGTTCCGCTGGCCATCTTGCATTCGGTGTGCGGGATAACCAACACGCGCTTGACGCCGAGCAGGTAAGTGGCCAAGACCAAGGTGCGCAAGACGTCATCAGTGACTCGGGCCCCGGCGTTACGCAAAATCTTGACATCGCCAGCCTCCATACCCAGGAGTTCCAACGGGTTGATCCGCGAGTCCATGCAGGTGACAACGGCTAAGTGTTTGGCGGCTTGCCCAGTGAGCTTCTGGTCATGAAAGTCATGCGCAAACTGCTCGTTCGCGCTCAAGACGTCTTGGAACGAATCGGCCGGAAATGAGTTGGTCATTCGCTCGTCTCTCCAGATGAGTGGCCAGGGAACACCCCGTGGGTCGGGTCGATCAGGGGCGCTGCATTGTTGACTGCTGTGGCGGCTTCGCCAAATCCTACCGAGATCAACGCGACCTTTCCTGGGTAGGTCGTGATGTCTCCAGCTGCGTAGATACGGTCGATGTTGGTCGCCATCGAAGTATCAACGATGAGGCGACGCTTCTCTAGTTCCAAGCCCCAGTTGGCCAGTGGTCCGATGTTAGCGATGAAGCCCAGTGCGGCGACGACAGTGTGTGCTTCGAGGGTTTCGATACTTCCGTCAGCCTTCATGGTGATATCGATTTCTTGCATTTCCTCGGCGCCGCGGATGCCGCTGATATCGGCGGAGGTAATCAGGCGCACTCCAGCATCTCGAACTCTGTCGACCATGGAGGCATGGGCGCGGAACTGGTCACGGCGGTGGACCAGTGACACGGACTTGGCGATGGGTAGTAACGACCATGCCCAGTCAAAGGCCGAGTCGCCACCGCCGATGATGACAACGTGCTTGTCGACATGGTCATTGAGCTTCGGCACGAAGTAGACAACCCCCTTGCCAACCCACTCTTCACCGACCGGAATCGGGCGCGGCTTGAATGAGCCGATTCCCGAAGTGATCACGATCGCTTTGGCGGTGATCGTGGAGCCCTTGTCGGTGGTCACCATGATGTGTTCGGGATCGGTGCGGTCGAGTTCGACGGCCTGTTCGCCAAGGAAAAATGTCGGTGAGAACTGGTTGGCTTGGGCTGCTAGGCCCTCAACGAGTTCGCGACCCTTGACTACCGGAAAGCCAGCAACATCGAAGATGTCCTTCTCCGGGTACATAGCTGTTATCTGCCCGCCGAGCTCTGGCAGGGCGTCAACGACAGCGACCGAGAATCCTCGGAACCCGGCGTAGTAGGCGGCGTATAGACCGGTTGGGCCTGCTCCGACAATCAACATGTCACATTCATGCTGGGTCACAAGGCCAAACTAACGCAGGTGCCCGGTGATCGGGGTGCAGGCGCGGCTTTCATGTAGCTGCCTCGATTTGGGCGGGGTGATCCCTGTGTAGGCCAGGAGGAGCGCAACACATCTAGGCCGGCTCGTTGCCGGGCTTCCACTTGATGCCACAACCCATCGCTGGGCGGTGGGGCTCAGGCACCGGTTCACCGGCGAGCACGTGGTGCAGCGCTTCGCGCAGGAGGTCACCGGTGAGGGGCTCGTTGTTCTTCGGCGATGATGCATCGAGGGCACCTCGGTAGGCGAGCAATCCCTCCGTGTCGTAGAGGAAGAAGTCCGGGGTGCAGGCGGCGTCGAACGCCTTAGCTGCCGCCTGGTCTGTGTCGATCAGGTACGGGAACGTCCAGCTGGCTCGTTCCTGCTGCGCTTGGAGACCAGCAAAGTCGTCGTCGGGGTACTCCGCAACGTCATTGGAGCTAATCGCCGCGACCGACAATGGTTGATCGGCGAATTCGGCGAGGACGGTAGCGAGCTCGCGCTCGATGTGCAGGACGTACGGGCAGTGGTTGGCTGCCCAAAACAGCAGGGTGGGCCCGATCTCGACGTTACTTCGGGTGCTCACAAGGTTTCCGACAAGATCAGGAAGCATGATGTCCGGCATGGGGGTGCCGAGGGGAACCATGTTCGAGTTCAGTGCCATGTCGCCAAGCCTAGGGCCTGACCACCGGCAGCTCGCAGGGCTGGCCGATATGCCCAGTTTCGTCGGCTAACGCGCCAGATGTGGCCGACTTGCCGATGGCGCACCCTACTAGAGTCAGGGACGTGGCACGCTACCTCGACATTCACCCCGATGATCCCCAACCCCGCCTGATCGACCAAGCAGTCAAGATTTTGCGTGATGGCGGGATTGTCGCGTACCCAACGGACTCCGGGTACGCGCTTGGTTGGACCCTGGGCAACGCTGAAGCGATCAAGCGGATCAAGGATCTGCGCGGCCTCGACGACAAGCACCACTTCACCCTCATGTGTCACGACATGGCACAGCTGGGTCAGTTCGTTGAGTTGTCGACTCCGGTGTTTCGAGCGGTCAAAGCTGCGACTCCAGGTCCTTACACGTTCATTCTTCCTGCGACCAAGGAAGTCCCTAAACGGCTCTTGAGCCCCAAGACTCGAACGGTCGGCGCTCGGATCCCAGACCACAGGGTCGCGCAGGCGCTTGTTTCAGAGCTCGGGGAGCCGTTGATGTCGAGCACACTGCTGTTGCCGGGGGAAGACGAGCCGATGTCGCAGGGCTGGTTGGTCAAAGATCGACTGGATGCCCTGATCGATGCGGTGATCGACTCCGGTGACTGCCTGCCCTCGCCGACCACTGTTGTTGACCTCAGCGCAGGCACGGCGGAAATCCTGCGCGAGGGCGCCGGGGACACGCGTCTGTTCGTCGAGTAGGTAGCGGATACAGCGGCTGGAGTCAGGGAATCTGGGTCGGATACGTTCGACGGTATGGCGAAGCCGACAAAGTGGGAAACAGATACCTCAGCCGAGCACTCCGCTTGGTACATCAAGCGATTCCGAGAGCTCGCCGAACAGGGTGCTGACCTCGGTGGCGAGGCGCGGTTGGTCGACGCGATGGTTTCGCCAGGTTCGCGCGTTCTTGACGCAGGTTGTGGGACTGGCCGTGTCGCTGCAGTGCTGCATCAACGGGGCCATGCCGTTGTGGGAGTTGATGCGGATCCGCTGCTGGTCCAGGCAGCTAGTGAAGACCACGATGGCCCGACGTGGATCGTGGCCGATTTGTCCGAACTCGACCTCGCTCTGCAAGGGGAGACAGAGCCGTTCGATGCGGTCGTTGTGGCAGGCAACGTCATGGCCTTCGTCGCGGACGGCACCGAGGTGGACGTGCTGCGACGCCTGGCAGCGCACTTGGCCCCAGACGGTTTCATCGTTATCGGGTTTGGCCTGGACCGTGGGTATTCCTTGGCCGGGTTCGACACTGATGTCGTCGCGGCGGGGTTGGCGGTTGAGCAGCGATTCGCGACGTGGGATCTCAAGCCCTGGCACGAGGAATCGACCTTCGCAGTAAGCGTCCTGCGCCACGCGCCGAGCTAGCGATCGGACTCTTTGCGACTTAGCCACCGTACGGGCGGTCGAAATCGCCAATTTCAGCCAAATTCGCCACCCGTGCGGTGGCTAAGTGGGAACAGTCCAGTGCAGGGGCAACGGGTGGTAGGCGGCACCAACGGCAAACGCTGGGGCTCCAACGCAACCGAATCGTGAGTTGGAGCCCCAGTGTTTTCGTAGTGCTACTACTGAACCCTCAGCACCACCGTGCGGTTCTTGGCCGCCAGTTCTGGGATCAGGTGGCCCTCGGAGTCGACGTCCTTCACATGCTCAGGGTTCTCGATCCCGACGCCGAGTGTTGTGATGTTCTGTGCAGACACACCAAGGTCGACCAATACGCCCTTGACCGTTTGCGCGCGCTGCTCGGAAAGAGACTTCTGGTACGCCGAATCACCGTCTGTTGCCGTTGTGCCAGTGAGTGTGATCTTGGCCCCCGACGCCTTGAGCTGCTCGGCGATCTGTGTCAGTTTCGTGCGGGTCGCCCCTGGCTCGCGCAATTCAGCGCTGCCGGTCTTAAACGGCACGGTGGAACTGTCGAGCACCACCTTTTTGGCTGGTGCAATCGCCTGTGTCTCGGGGACCTTGACCACCGAGACCGCTGGAGCACCGGCCCTCGCATCACCTGTTAGAGGTGCTGGATCAACGTAAACGCACGCTGCACCAGCCTGTTCAACGATGGCCTGCCACTGATCGCGCAGGGCATCCTGCTGCCCAGTGTCTAGCGGCTGCTGCGGCGTTGCGGTGTCGCCAACCCCCATCAACACGACTGTCATATTTGACAGGTCGGGAAGTTGTCCCTTGGCCTGAAGGCTCTTGGCGATATCGGATGGATCTGCAGACAGCAGGTCGCCCTTGGTGTAGTTCAAGGCACCCGTTGTCTGAAGTCCGGAATCTACGAGCACGATGGTGCCCGCTCCGCCTTGCGATGCGAGCTCGCGTCCCGCGATATCTAGTGCCTTGAGTGGGTT
>Ga0105047_10017037_pt1 | contig 11354 bp, 9 predicted proteins | sample MAT04_FD_78384 | JGI IMG/M metagenome (GOLD analysis project Ga0105047, IMG submission 78384) | Freshwater microbial communities from Lake Fryxell liftoff mats and glacier meltwater in Antarctica - MAT-04 (megahit assembly) | ecosystem: Environmental > Aquatic > Freshwater > Ice > Liftoff... | reverse complement strand
TTCGTTTGTCGCGAAACTTTCCATGAAACGATCACGCACTTGCGGCCCGGCCAGCAGAACGGCCATGAGTAATCCGCCACCGAAGACCATGTAGTGCAGTGTCGTTTTGCGAATGATAAAGAAGGATACAACAGCAAAGATCACCGTCGCCAGCATGGCACCGCGCGAGAACGAGAACAGAATCGCATGACCGATAAACGCCGCAGACAACGTGATGATGAGTCGTCGGACAATGTGGGTCTCGTAGAAGAACAGAAAGAACGCAACTCCCAGAGCTGTGACAAGACCGATCGCCATTGAGTTGTTGTCGAGGCTTCCGAAACCGATTTCCCAGAGATAATTGTATCCGCCGAAGTACCAGCGATTGAGTTCGAACGCGACGTATCCCTGACAAACAACAATCACCCATGCGAGTTTGCGGAGGTCGGTGGCAGTACGAATGGTTGTGATACCTACCAGAAACGGCAACAGAATTTTTGCCTGTTGCTCCACGAAGTACCAGGCATGGGGCGGACTTTCAGCACGGAACGCCAGAAAGACACTCCACAACCAGTAGCCCAGAAACAGCAGCGTGATTCGTCGCGACGGACCGAGATTCCAGTTCCCCCAACAGCGGACAAACCAGTTCAGCAGCATTGCCGAAGCGACGTAAAAACTGAATCGGCCACCGGTGATATGGCTGCTCCACAGGCTGTCCGGACGCAGAATCGCAAGGGCGACGTATGCCAGAAATCCATTGAAAGGGTTCAAAAACGACGACGAGACACCGACCGCCGTCAGAAGCCAGGTAAAGATCAATCCCTTCACGCGCACTGCCTCCCGAGAACTTCTGCGCAGTCAATGTGACCTGGTCGTGGTCGATCAGGTTTTTCTGCGGAAGGTATCATGAGGTTCTTTTCCAGACCGGAATCGCTGTCACGCGGACGTACTGTCGGCGCGCACGGGGAGTTATCCGTTGTCGTAAAGATGCAATACCTGCACGGAGTGGGTAGACGTGAAGTGATCTTCCGGTTACGAAAAGCCTGCATTCGACGCCGCAGGCAACAGTTAGCCGGAACAATCGGGTCGTGCCGGTTCTTCGGATTCTCTGATCAGCGTAAGTTCGACTGGTTGAGGATGTGTTGGAGCCAGGTTTCGTCCCCGAATCGAGCCAGTACCCATAGCAATGCCTCACACGGTTTTCGGAGTTCTTCGTCCGTTGGCAAGTTGCCGTCGGGTCGTTCGAACCCAGCGGACGTCAACCGCACCGACCATTGTTCGCGCGGGGCAAACTGATTGACGCGATCCTGAACGCGACGGGACCACGCGAAACCGTACAGACTTCCGAAAAGATTCTGGAGGGCTTTCGTCTGCTGAATAGTCGTCGATGCTGTCTGAAGTTGAGCGGTTTGCAGTCGAAGATTTCTGTGAAAAATCCAGATCGCCGCCAGAATCAAGAGTGGCCCGGATCGCAACACCGGCGACTGTACGGATGCTGGTGTTGTGCCTGATGTCAGAAAGATAGCAATACCCAGGGCGTACACGAGTGCGAAAAGAGAATTCATTCCCAAAAAGGTTCCTGCGCTCATCACAAGTACAACCGCGAAACCCATGACCAGAGGAGCGCTCAGTTCGATCGGAGTGCGCCAGTGATTTCCCTGCAACTGACTGAACGCGGCCCACTGCAACACAACAATCATTGGCAGCACGACGAACCAATGCCACGCGAAGATACCGGGACGTCTGGCTCCCAGGATCGTGACCAGAGGGGTCAAAAGCATCGTCGCGGAAAAATACGCCGTAGCGGAATTGACAGCCTCGTTCATCTGCAGAATTCGCAAAGAAAAAACTGAATGCAGCAGTACGGCCAACAGAGAAACGATCATCCATGTCCATGCCTGACGTGCGGTCCACATCATCAGCATTGAACGAATCTGAACGGCGAACCAAACTGCGACAAGCGCTGTGGCAATCGAAATCAATCCAAAGATGTCAGGCATGTCTGGTCATTGTGAGAGCTAACTATCATCGAGTCCGGGATTCACAAGATTCGCATCTTGAGTAGCCGACGAGCAGAATTCGACTCCGGGGAGACTTGAATCTATCTTTTCCCGGATCGGCACATTTCAAGGAGTGGTGATGGTTGTAACTGTTCTCGGAATTCTCCGAGAAATACCAATGTTGCAGAAGGAATCGATCCGATAATAAAGTTGGGACAGAAACCATTGCAAGAGAATTGACGATGGTTGCGACTGGTTCGGATATCCGATCCATACGAGGTTCATTGTCGGGGGTGGCAGTGGATCTGTTCATTGCGGTTTATTCCGTTGCGAGGACATCGATCCAACTGCCGTCCGGGGGGACGCAGCCGCGATCGAAAGGGGGGATTCAGATGAAATTCAGTCAGCCAATTGCGCTGTTTCTGGGAAGCATCCTGTCGGCATCCGGAATTGGTTGCTCGGCAATCACTGCGGTCGTCAGTGATTCTCGACCTGCGAGTCGGGAGAGCCGCAGCGACACCGACCGGATCGCAGCAATCGGTCGCGTCTTTGAAAATCAGGGACGTTATGACAGAGCTGAGGCGATGTACCGCAAAGCCCTCAAAAGCCGTCCGCACGATCCGGAAATTCGTGGCAAGTTGCAGCAACTTGCTGCTCGACGACAAGAACAGAAGTTCGGGCCGACTGGAACTGCAAATGCGATCGCCATGGCAGACGTTGTCAGTCCGCCAAAAAATCCGATGCAGCAGGCACGGGGAACCGTCGCCGCGACGCCGAATGTGATGCACCCGACGGCACACCAGACCGTCACTCCGCACTCTCAACCCGTTTATAATCCGGTGCCTGGGCAGCATCCACAGCAGCAGTTGCCACCGCAGTCGTGGCAACAGCATCCGCCGCAAGAGTCGCGGCCACAACAGCCACAGCCGCCGCAACAGCAGGAATGGAATCAGCGACCGCAGTTTCATTCTTCGAATTCGACTGGTCCCATAGATCCTGCGATCAATTCGGCTGCGTTGAAACCGGGTACAGCGGCGGGCGTGCTGCCTGTCGGCATGGAGCAACCGGCAACGGTCGCCAACATAGGCTGGCACGGCCATAAGAAAAATCTGGTTTCCAGTGACGAGATACTCGTGGCCCTGGAGCAACCTGACGACTATGTGGAATTGCTGCTGAAAGGCATGAGTTACGGCGACAATCTGGAAACGAGAGCGCTCGCGGCAACGATGCTGGGCGACTGCAATCCGGACAACGTGGAGATTCGCAATGCATTGACACAGCAACTGGGCGCTCAGACTGATCCAGAAGTGCTGATTGCTGTTTGTGATTCACAAATTGAACGTGATGAAGCAGATCAGCAGACATTGAATTGTTTGATTTGCCTGTGTACCGGCTTCAGCAGCGAGACAAAAATCCAGTCCGCGTCTCAGCTTAAGTACTTCGTCGGCACGGAACACGAATCGACCTGTGTCACGACGCTGAATGAGTTGCTCCACAGTGAAGAATCCGCCGTTCGCGCTACTGCCGCTCTGGCAATTGGTGATTTCAACCTGGCGTCCGACAGCACGATCACGCGATTGCGGGAAATGGCTGATTCGGATTCCAGCGAAGCCGTTCGAGATGCTGCGAATTCAACACTGACGCTTAAGACGTCCGATTCGATGCGGGTTATTCCTGCATCGAAAGTCACATCAGGTTAAGCGTTTTTACGAATACGCTGAGGAAAAAGGAATCGTGCAGGACTCTGCACCTTCGGTTTACGGATCAAGAGACGACAGTACGGAGACTGGCAAAAATGATCAGAAAAATTTCACTCGCCGGCTTTGCAATCTTGCTGTTTTCAGCAGCGGGTTGCAATTCGATCTCAGACATGTGCCTCGAACAGGAAATGAGTTGTCGTAACCATGTCCTGGCTTACAAAGCCTGGGGTGAGTGGTCGTGGTGCTACGACGAACTTCAGCATCCGCATGATTTTGCGAAAGGCTTTCGAGCCGGATATGAAAACATCCTCGCAGGGGGTAAGGGCTGTCAACCAACACTGCCGCCGCGATGGTACTGGAAGCCCTGTTTCCAGTGTCCTGACGGCCAGAGCCAGATTCAGGCCTGGTTCGATGGCTACTCGCACGGTGCGCTGGCGGCTCAACAGGATGGCTACGGCAACATGAATTCCATTCCGATGTCTTCGAACGCGCGACAGAATTTCCTGACAATGAAGATTCCGGTGACCGACGCCTGCTTCGCCGAACTGGGCGAAGCCGAAGCTCCGGCTCCGGCCCAGGACGCTTTATTGGAAATGCCTGGCCCGATCTCAGAAGGCGAAGTTCACGAAGGTGGAACCATCGAAGATTCAGTGCCGGACAACCTTCAAGTAGCACCTCGTCCCTACGAGATGTGACGGGGCAGTCTGTTTCGTCCGCATGATCGACAACCGAACGACAAAGTTTCCAAGTCCTCTTTTCCCAAATCACACTGGTTAGAACCTGATACGAACCGACTGCTGAAGCAGCCTGTTCGGGCTCACGGAGGGTGCTTATATGTCGAAGAATGTACTGATGACAAAGGTTCAGAGCCGAACCCTGGCTGCGAGAGCGTCAGGTGTGGCAATGCCGCTCGCGGCCATTGCGATTGTCAGCTCATTCCTATCGGGATGTCAAACCATCAACGCGATCCCTGTGTCGCGTGTTCCGGGTGAAATCCTGGCGGCGGAGCGGAAGAACGACTTCGTCGATATCTCAATGCTCCGCTTGCGACAGGATCCGCCGCCAGTCTATCTCCTCGGACCTGGCGACGTGCTGGGCGTTTATATCAAAGGCATTCTTGGAAACGACGAGGAGTTGCCTCCAGTTCACTTTCCAGAAGACTCTAACCGGGCCCCTGCGATTGGGTATCCCGTTCCGATCCGTGAAGACGGAACACTGGCTCTCCCAATTGTCAAAGCCATCGAAGTGGAAGGCATGTCATTGGTTGATGCCACAACCGCTGTTCGCAATGCCTATACCTATCCTCGCGAACTCATCAAGCCTGGCGAAGAGCAGATTATTGTCACGCTTATTGAGCAACGTAAGATTCGAGTGCAGGTGATTCGTGAAGAATCTGGTGGCAAAGATGGAGTCAGCAAACGTGGCACAGGACATGTCGTTGACTTGCCAGCGTACGAGAACGACCTGCTGCACGCTTTGAGTGAAACCGGCGGGATGCCGGGCACCGATGCGAAAAACGAAGTAATGATTTTTCGCGGGATGTACGATGAGGCACAGAATGCAGATGCAATCCTTGATGATCTTTGCAGCTCGCATTGCCAGGATCAGTGTGTCGACCCATGTTATTGCGATGAACGTCCAGTTCCCGATCCGCCATATGTTACTCGTATCCCACTGCGGTACAACCCTGCACATCCTCCAACGTTTACCAAAGACGATATCATCCTGAACGAAGGGGACATTGTTATCATCCGCAGCCGAGATAAAGAAACGTTTATCACTGCCGGTGTCCTCGGTGGTGGTGAGCATCCACTGCCGCGAGACAAAGACCTGGATATCATCGGGGCCATCGCGATCGCTGGCGGGCCTCTGGGAAGTGCGGGAACTGGCGTCGGAGGTATCGGCCGCAATCAAAATAGCGGAGGTTTTAGCGGAGGTCGAGGTGGTCAAACAAACTGTTCGCCTTCTGAAGCCATCATTGTCCGCGAACTGCCTTGTGGAAGTTCGATTTCCATGCGAATAGACTTGAACAAAGCACTTCAGGATCCTTCACAACGAGTCATGATCAAGCCCAATGACGTCGTCATTCTGCGATACACGCTCACTGAAGAGATTGGAAATGCGTTGCTCAACATGCTCCAGATCAACTACTTCCTCAACAGTTTCGGTGGCAGATAATCGGTCCTCCTGACTGCTGTTGAGTCAGAATTCGAGTCCGCATCAACCGACCGGTGAGCCATTCAGGCTGACCGGTCGTTTTTTTTGCATTAATGTTTTGCGTGCGAATCCTGATTCGAACGCGAACGTCCGTTCACCAGGGCTGAAAAATTTGCGTTCGATCTCTATCGTTAGCGGACTGTTTTTCAGCACGATCCGTTGGCCGAAAAAGCCAGTTGGCGGAAGACTTCGGCAGAAGTTGCCGACGCGGCCCTTCTGAGCAGGATCCAATTTGGCGACCCCGCTGCAAATCGTCAAATCTGACTTATGCACGTGCGTCGTAACATGGCATACTCGCTCCATGTCTGGCATCTCAGCCTCAACACTCGGTTGTTGACTGCGCGGATTTGATGCTCTTAGTTCTGTCAAAGCAGGAACTCAAAATGAACGCCTTCCGAAATATCACACTCGTATTTCTCGCGATGCTTTCTGTCTCGGGTACCGCATACTGCGGTCGTACTGAAGCGATTGAGGGCAAACGCTACAGCCTCTCGAATCAACACGGTCCATGGATGATCATGGTTGCTTCACTCAGTGATGTCAAAGGAGCCAACCACATCAATGGACTCAGCGCGTGGGAGGCAGCAGACACGATCGTGTATGAACTACGCAAGAAGGGCGTTCCGGCTTACACATATTCTGTTGACGAGGAAACAGTAGATCTCGATGGCCCGAATTCCGTCCAGACTGCCGCTCGGCGAGTGATCGCACGCCAGGGGGAAATTTGCGTTCTCGCTGGAAATTTCAAATCAATCGACGACGAAAAGGCACAGGAAGTCCTGAAATGGATCAAGACGAAATACAAATCGTCGATCGCAGATGAAAAGAAGGGAGGACTGTTTGCCAAAACTCCCGGTCAGCCAAGTCCGTTCGGTGGAGCGATGCTGACGATCAACCCCATCTACAATGGGGAAATCCAAAGCAGAAAACTTGACGACGATATCGTGAATCTGAACTCCGGAGCACCTTATTCGTTGCTAGAAAACAAAGGAAAATTCACACTTCAGGTGGCAACGTTTGCCGGTGGCAGCGTCATGCAGGTCGGGAATCAGTCCTCCACGAAAGCAATGGCGATGTTCGAAAGAAATCTTGGCTCAGGCCTTGTAGGCTGTGCCAAAGAAGCGATTGCTTTAGCCGAGGCATTGCGGACTGCGTCAAAGCACGGATATGATTCCGACTACGAAGCCTGGGTGTTTCATGATCATTATCGATCGATCGTCACAGTGGGCTCGTTCAGCAGCCGACAAGATCCTCGCATTGAGCCACTCGTGCGGCTGTTCGGAGGTCGTGCCGGTACGGAAGAAAGTCGAATCGTCACAGACGATGGAATTATTCCGGCCACGTTCACAATACCGCTGAAACCGACACCGCAGAATCCATTGACGAAACAATGGTACTTCGACAAACAGACTCGGGTTATGACGGTCCCGGTCGTCCGTTGAACGCGACCAGCGGTCGGTCGGAATTTTCCATGAGTTCCCGGGCTTCGGCGAACTCCGGAGGTTCTGCGAACCTGCGTTTGCCTAGTGCGATGAGCAGTATGGTGGCGGCAGTTTTCAGAATAACTGTCAGGTCGTACCACATAGATGCGCGGCGCAGGTAGACCAGGTCCATCGCCAGTTTGATTGGCAGTAACCTGGCGACATACGCGCGTTCCGGATCACTGTCATCCAGTTGGAGATCGCTGTGTGTGTAGTAGTGGATACTTCCGGGACTCGATAAACCGGGGGCAACACTCAACGTCTCGCGCGACAGCGGTGTGTAGTATCGTTCGACGATTCCTGGATCTTCTGGTCGAGGCCCCACGATTGCCATATTGCCGATGAGGATATCGTAAAGCTGCGGCAACTCATCAATCTTTAAGGCGCGAAGGATTCTTCCGACCAGAAAAATGCGAGGATCTTTCGTTCCGGTGATCGGGCTGCCGGTGCCAGTCCAGACGTGCATCGTCCGGAACTTGTGCATCACGAAGGTTTCGCCTAACCGTCCGACTCGCTGCGCGCGATATATGCCCGGGCCGGAACTTACGATTTTCACGCTCAAATAGGCCAGCAACAGGATCGGTGAAAGCAGAATAATCCCCAGTACCGACGCGATTACATCGAACACGCGTTTGAGCATTGTCTATTTCTCAGAAGTTCTTGCTGAAAACACCCGTCTCGATTCGGCAGTTTCTCGTATCCTTTCCAGTTCGTCCAGACTGCGACCCGAATCCCCGGGAACTCACGTCAGACGGTGAACTAAAGGTGGTGAAACAATGATTGATCTGACAGTCGTGCTGACAGCCAAAGACATCAACTACGTCCAGAAACTGCGAGAATTGCTTGCGAGACAGGTGAATCTTTCTCGACAGGAGCCCGGTTGCGTCCGATTCGAGGCGTACGAAACGCAGACGGTGCCTGGCAGCTTTATCCTGATCGAACGCTGGGAATCTCAGGCTGCGCTGGACGTTCATCGGACTGCCGAAGGGTTTACGACCGTTTACGCCCCACAAGTCCTGCCACTGGTTGATCGCGTGGCTCATGTGTGTACTGTTTTGCCAGGAACCTGAGGCCATACATTAGGAACAAAGGTACAGATCTGTGGGTGAAGTTGGCGATTCGAGGCGTTAGAAGGTGAACAGTTCTTTCCAATGCGCTGGATTTGCTGTAAAGATAGCGAGATTTGATTGATATTCACGGACAAAAACGAAAAGCTGGGGCAGTGTTGTCCGAAGTTGTTCACTATTGCGTCTACCGCGATTTTCATGTTTTTTAAACATCGAGGGGCTGGTTGTCGATCTTCACGTTTCTTCCGAATTCGCATGATTCGAACGTGAGCGTTGCAGCACAGCATTGCACGGGCTGAAAATGTCGACCGTCATTCGATCCTGTCCAGGGTGTAAATCATCGATTCTGGCCGACACTGCGGAGTGTCCGGAATGTGGTCATGTCTTCCATCAGCGGCGCAGCGCGACGGCTTCAGAATCTGTCGAATTCGGGTCAATGAAGAGCGCGAGCCTTGTTGATCCCTGCCCGCATTGTGGAGAAATGGTCAGAAGTGGGCTTGTCCGTTGCTGGAGCTGCAATGGGTTTATGCGGGAGGATATCGCGGCTCGCTATCGAGACATGACCACGAACCCGCAGCCAATTATTTACAGTACGGTCCCGGCTGAACAACGGACCGATTTTCTGCCGCCGCGAGGTGACAATCCTCGTGGTCGTGGGGGCTTGGTTTTCGATGCCGAAGATTTTCAGTTGTCGGACGGGAGCCCTTCATTCGAAACAGATGCCGGGCCGGCAGAATTTGAATTAAATGTCGCCGACGGCGCGAAGCCGGAAACACAAGTTGATGGTCCGGACAAACCACAAACGAAAACGCCAGGCGGCAAGACGAATCCGGAAGCTGGTAGTGCTGCGTCGGATGCAAGTGACAAGTCCGGTGCGGCGAAAGCCGAAGTGTCCGGGGAAGCAGCAGCTCAGTCTCCCGCAGGCAACGACGATTTGCTTTCGATTGCAATGCAGGAAGAGCGTGAAGTCAAAAGACGACGTGGTGACAAGATCGCGGATCGGCAGCGTAAGCAGATGCTGCTGCCATGCAAGTGTGGTGCCTGGATTCGCGTTCATGAAGACAAGGCGGGGAAGACTGTCCGCTGCCGCCAATGCAAAGAGCCGGTCAAGGTGCCGACAATCCGTCGCAAGGTGGAGAAGAAAGAAGCCGCAGGTGCCGCTGCGAAAATCGAGGTCACATGGATTGAAGGAGTTCGTTTTTTTCATGTAGCTCCTACGTCGATTGTCCTGAAGCCCGGAAGTGTTGCCGACAAATTTGTCGAAGCGGACCTCGCAGTGACAGACTCCCAACTGGTCGTGGTTGCATTCGCTGGGGGCGACAAAAAGAAACGTGGGTTCATGAGCAAGGCACCTACGATTGATCTTGTTGCACAGCGAAAACAGATTCGAGAGGCGGTCGCGGCCGCTGGTGATTTCAGTACATTGACGGATGTCGAAGTGCATCCGATTTCAGCAGAACAGGTTTCCGAAATCCGACTCGTGCAGCCGATTCTCAAGGCCCATGAATCCATGTTTGCCGGCGTCCCGGTGTTCGGTGATGGTCGAATCGCTCTGTTTCTTCCGATTGCTTCCAGCGACGGACAGCAGACATATTGCTCACAAGGCCTGACGACCTTTCGAGAGCTGGCGGAAATCCTGAAGAAGAATTTTCAACTGGAATTGCCGGCTGCCGAGAACGGTGTTCCGGAAGAAGACAAGACTGACAACTTGATCTGCTTCGTCAATCAATCCCGCGTCGAATCGGTTCGCAACCTCAACTACTACCAGCAGGATCCGGCATTCGAACTGGAACTGTCAGGTTATCGCTGTAAGGCGTGTTCTGCGGTGATTAGTGAAGAGGGACGGAAGAAAAATAAGCTCGGCGGAGCAAACGGCAAAGGCATTGCAAAAGCCAAATGCCCGAAGTGCAGCGGCAAAATGGGAGAAGACGCTCTCTACCGCATCAAGAAAGCCCCCGCCCCAGAAACGGCTTCTGACAGCGCAAACGAATAGTTGATTCGTACCGATTACAACGCTTGGTCAGGTACGTTACGTTCTGATCACCGTCGTCGCCGGCTGCGACGTTCACATCCACTCAGCGCGACTTTGTGGTGTTCTACGAATCCCGTGCAGGCAGTGGAGAAAGCGATATCCGCCGATACGTGCTCGAGAACGCCCCGCTGGAGGCCATAGTCGGTTTGCCGACCGACATGTTTTACAACACTCGCATCAGCACCTACATCCAGATAGACTGCGGCAAGTTGCCGAACTAAATCCGTCGAAGGCTGAGGTGAGTAACTTCGACCGTGAGTTGCCGGTCTCCTTTCTGGCGATGGAGGCTGTCGGAGACAATGGAACAATCCGGCTTGAACACCCTCGGACAATCGGTGCCATAGAGAACGGCTACAGATAATTCCGGGACGACGATGTCACGATTACCAAAATTACTCCGTGTTTCGAAAACGGCAAAAGGGCAATCATGCGAGGACTGCTCAATGGAATTGGATTTGGAACCACTGAGTAGATGGTCGTACGCCCCCGACCGGACTACACCACAAGCGAGTACCTTCATTGGCTTTTCATGTCGTCTACCTTACTTGGCAACGAGTCACAAAATGCCGATTCATTGCCCGATTCACTTCAAATCACTCAGCAAGGATGAATTTAGCAAGCTCGATTTTGAAGTGATGTCGCACGCGTTTGCCTGCCACACTACCTTTGGACGACTGGCGGATGAACAGATTTACCGGGGAGATTTTGCCAGCCGACTTAGCCAGGCCGGATTTCAAACGGAAGTCGAAGTACCCGTAACAGCTTCGTTCAGAACGTTTGCCAAATCATGTTCGATCGACCAAGTTGGTCAACGAGCGTGCCGTCTACGAACTCAAAGCCGTTCCACGATTGGCCGAGCGTCATGCAGGGCAGTTGAT
>Ga0105047_10017035_pt1 | contig 11354 bp, 9 predicted proteins | sample MAT04_FD_78384 | JGI IMG/M metagenome (GOLD analysis project Ga0105047, IMG submission 78384) | Freshwater microbial communities from Lake Fryxell liftoff mats and glacier meltwater in Antarctica - MAT-04 (megahit assembly) | ecosystem: Environmental > Aquatic > Freshwater > Ice > Liftoff... | reverse complement strand
TGTCGGACAAGTCCTGGGCGATCTTCGTCAGCCAGTCCGGCGAGACGGCGGACACGCTGGCCGCGCTGCGTTACGCCAAGGAGCGCGTCGCCAAAGTCGTGGCGGCGGTGAACGTGCCCACCTCCTCCATCGCGCGCGAGGCCGATCTGGTGGTGCCGATCCTGGCGGGGGTTGAGGTCGGGGTTGCCTCGACCAAGGCCTTCACGTGCCAACTCATCACGCTGGCCCTTCTGGCGCTGAAAGCCGCGCATGACCGGGGGCGCCTGGATGCCGCAAGCCTGTCCCAAAAGCTGGCCGAGCTTGGCACCCTGCCCGGCCTGATGAACCACACGCTGACACTTTCCGCGGAAATTGCCGCAATCGCCGAGGAACTGGCAGAAGCGCAGGACGTGTTGTTCCTGGGGCGCGGCGCGCTTTACCCGCTCGCCATGGAAGGCGCACTGAAACTCAAGGAAATCAGCTACATCCACGCCGAAGGCTATGCCTCGGGCGAGCTCAAACACGGCCCGATCGCCCTGATCGACGCCCGCGTTCCAGTGATCGTGCTGGCCCCGCGCGATGCCCTGTTCGAAAAGACCGTATCCAACATGCAAGAGGTAATGGCCCGCCACGGCAAGATCCTCTTGATCTCGGATGCCAAGGGCGTGGCCGAGGCCGGAAAGGGCACCTGGAAAACCCTGACCCTGCCCGAGGTCGCCCCGATCTTCGCCCCGATCCTTTATGCCTTGCCCGCGCAGATGCTCGCCTATCACACCGCCATCGCCAAGGGCACGGATGTGGACCAGCCGCGCAATCTCGCCAAATCTGTGACGGTGGAGTGACCCCTGCGGCGGCCATAGCCGCGCTGGAAGCCTTGGGCGATCCGGAGCGCGCGGCGGGCAGCGCCGCCAATCACAAGGCGCCGCGCCGGTATCTGGGCGTGACCGTGCCGAAGATCACCGATCTGGCCAACGCCTGGCGCGCCGAACTGGATATTCCGGGGCGCGTCGCGCTGGCGGACGCACTTTGGCAAAGCGATATCCATGAGGCGCGCATCGCTGCGGCAAAGCTCTTGACGCAAGCGCGGATGACCCCCGACCAGCCGGTCTGGGATCTCATAGCATCATGGGTGCCAAGTTTCGACGCCTGGGCCATCGCTGATCACGCCTGCGATGCGGGCGGCCGTCGGCTTCTGGCAGACCCATCGCGCATAGACGGGGTCGAGGTCTGGACGACGTCGCCGCATATGTGGTCTCGGCGCGCGGCGCTGGTCATCACGCTTGGCTGGACCAAACAGAATTTTCCCAAGCCGCAGGATCTTGCGATCCGCGACCGCGTGCTCGGCTGGTGCGTGACTTATGCGGACGACCCGGACTGGTTCATCCAGAAGGCGGTCGCCTGGTGGCTGCGCGATCTGTCCAGACACGACCCGGACCGCAGTCGCGCCTGGCTGGACGCTCATGGCGACCGAATGAAACCCTGGGCGCGAAAGGAAGCGGGAAAGCATCTGCCCGGCTGAGTTGGACTTGTCCCGGGGGCCTCTCTTGTAACGGCCAGATGAAATTTCCTGCCTGACCGCGGGCAAGCTGGCCGAATCGCTTGACCCGCTGCCCTGCGGCCCGATTGAGTTTTGCAAACTCTTCAGCCGAGGTTCCGCCATGCGCCCACTTCTCGCCGCCCTGTTCGCCACCGCATTCGCCAGTCCTGTTCTCGCTGACGATCAGACCCTGACGCTTCTCAGCATGAACATGTGGGGCGCCGGGGCGAATGAAGGCAAAAGCATCGATGAAACCGTGGCGGTGATGAGGGCTTCGGGCGCCGATATCATCGCGGCCATCGAGACCGTGCCGGAACCCGATCCCTGCGGCGCTGGCATCCAGAATTGTCAGGCCGGGGACGCCAGTCGCGCCAAGGACCTCGCAGCGGCACTGGGTTATTATTATCACGAGTTCAAGCACAACACCGACGTGCACTGGGCCGATGCGATCCTCAGCAAATACCCGTTCGGCGCAGAAACCCCCAGCGGCGCGGGGGTCGAGATCGACGTGAACGGCCGCAAGGTCGTGGCCTATGCGATGAACCTGAATGATGCGCCCTATCAACCCTACCAGCTTCTGAACATCGAATACGGCGACTTCCCCTATCTGAAAACGGCGGAAGAGGCGGTGAAGGCCGCCTCTGACACGCGCGGCAAGGGGCTGGCGCAGGTGCTGGCCGATGTCGCTGCCGAGAAGGATGCCGCCGCGCAGTTCGTGATGGGCGATTTCAACGAACCCTCGTACCTTGACTGGACGGCGAAAGCCGTCGCGGCGGGCTTGCAGCCCATGGTCGTCGCATGGCCCTTCACCAAGGGGCTGGCGGATGCCGGGTTTACCGACAGCTTCCGCGCCATCTGGCCCGACGAGGTCGCCAAACCCGGCATAACCTGGACGCCGACCACCGAAGCCAGTGACCCGGAAGACCACCACGACCGCATCGACTTCATCTTCGTGGGCGGATCTGGTGTCAAGGTCCTGTCCGCCGGCATCGTCGGCGAGAAGGCACCCGAAGCCGATCTGGTGGTGACGCCATGGCCGGCAGACCACCGCGCGACCTTTGCCAAGGTCAGCTTCTGACGCTGTCCACTGCCTTTTTCACCAGGATTGACCAAAGGTTTACCGCCTTTTGGCGCTGATCGGTCGCGTTAGGCTTTTAGTGACGGCCTTCCTCGACTATCTTCAGAGGCATGACCGCGCCCCTGATTGATCCCTTCGCCCGCGCCATCACCTACTTGCGCGTTTCGGTCACCGACCGCTGCGACTTTCGTTGCGCCTATTGCATGACCGAACACATGACCTTCCTGCCCAAGGCCGACCTCCTGACGCTGGAAGAACTGGACCGTTTGTGTTCAGCCTTCGTGCGGCTTGGCGTGCAAAAGCTGCGGATCACTGGCGGCGAGCCTTTGGTCCGCAAAGATATCCTGACGTTTTTCCGAGCGATGTCACGGCATCTTGCCTCAGGAGACTTGGGCGAGTTGACCGTCACCACCAATGGCTCGCAACTGCGCAAATACGCGGCAGAACTTGCATCGGCCGGGGTGAAGCGCATCAATGTCTCGCTGGACACGCTGGTGCCCGAGAAGTTTGCCGAAATCACCCGGTGGGGACGGCTGAATCAGGTGCTCGACGGGATCGAGGCGGCAAAAGCAGCAGGCTTGAAGGTCAAGATCAATGCGGTGGCGCTGAAGGGGTTCAACGAGGACGAGTTGTTCGCGTTGGCCGAGTGGTGCGCTGCGGGCGGCCATGATCTGACTTTCATCGAGGTCATGCCGATGGGCGACATGGGCGAAGTGCAGCGGCTGGACCAGTTCTGGAGCCTGAAAGACCTGCGCGCCCGGCTGGAGGAGCGCTTCACCCTTGTCGATCTCGCCGAACGCTCGGGCGGGCCGGCGCGGTATGTGCGGCTGGCCGAGACGGGTCAGAAGATCGGTTTCATCACACCCCTCAGCCACAATTTCTGCGAAAGCTGCAACCGGGTGCGGGTGACCTGCACGGGCGAGCTCTACATGTGCCTCGGCCAAGAGGACATGGCTGACCTGCGCGCACCGCTGCGTGCGTCGGCCTCTGATGATCTTTTGGAACAGGCGATCCGGACGGCGATTTCGCGCAAGCCCAAGGGGCATGACTTTGACTATTCCCGGCAGAACGTGGCCGGACAGGTGCGGCGGCACATGAGCCATACTGGCGGCTGACGCCTTGGGGGCTGCCCTCCTCCAAACCCCCGAGGACATTTCCAGACAGTTAAAAGGGGTCAAGGGCGCGCATCAGAAGCGTCCTGTGGTCGCGGTCCATATCAGGCGGCCGCGCCGGGTGAATTCGGAGCTGCCCAGAGAACCTGCAAGGACACGGCCCGGAGAGCGGGCGGCTTGGGTCAGGATCGGGCGTGCCAGCCATGCGGCGAGGGCTGCCGGACCCAAGGAATTGCGATCGGCGCAGGCAAGGGCCAGCTTGGCGAGGCCGGTTTCCGCCAAGGCGCGGATGGCACCCGGGCTTTCGTCCCGAAGCGGCGATCGGCCTTTGGCTTTCAGCATCGGCACGGCGCGCAAGTAGGTGGCGAGACCGGAGGCCCAGCCAAGGGCTCGCAAGCCGGTTTCTGCCGATGTGGGGGCGCCAAGCGCCTGCCCGCCCGCCCACATCAGACCGGCCGCACTGTCCTCGATATAGGCATCGAGGGCTGCCTGCGAGGCATGGGGACCGCGCGCGATATCCCAAAGCCGCGCGCCGATCATGCGGTGCAGGACATTGGCATCGAGCGATGTTTCCTTGATCACCTCGTGCAGCGGCCCGGCCACTTCATGCGCGCGCGCCGTGTCCGCGTCCACCACGTCGTGCCAGAATTGCAGGCGCATTTCAGCGATCAGGGGCTGCTCGGTCACCCAAGCGGCGCGCGCCACTTCAAGGTTGAACGCGTAAAGCGGGAACAGTTTGGCGCGCGCGGCTGGGGGCGCGGCCATCACGGCGAGGAAGCGGTCGGGGTCGCCCTTTTCCACCAGGGCCGCGCAAGCCGCCAGCGTCATGGCGGGGTAATGGCGGAAAGGACGTCCGTCATCAGGGCCGAGACGGCCTCGTCCGGGCAATTGGTGCTGACCTGATCGAAGCCCGCCACGGCAGGGTCCGCGCGCACCAGATCCATGCCATAGTCCATGCACGGCGAAGCCTGCGGTTTCAGCGCCGCCTTGGTCTTTGCCCCCTCGCGTGCCAGCACAGCAGCGGCCCTTGTATAGGCGCTTGGCGAGCCTTGCGTCACGTTTTGGCTGGGCGGACCGCCACCCGCACGGCCCACATTGTCGATGCGCGTTCCGTCGGCGAAGATTTGCGTGCTGGTCGAGCCATGGAAACTTGCGGTCGCCACTTCGATCATCGGCATGCTTGACGCAGGCGGCGGCGGGGTGCAGGCGGCGAGCGCAAGCAGCGGCAAAAGCGCCACGATTTTCATGTTGGTTTCCCTGCGGGGACATCCCGGATCAGTTTCCAGGTGATCGCATCCAGCAGCGCCTCGAAACTCGCATCCACGATGTTGGCCGAGACGCCAACCGTCGACCACCGATGGCCACCGGCATCCTCACTGTCGATGATGACGCGGGTCACCGCCTCGGTGCCGCCCTGGGTGATGCGCACCTTGAAATCCACCAGATGCAGGTCGTCGATCACCGCCTGATAGGGGCCGAGGTCCTTGGCCAGCGCCTTGGACAAAGCGTTCACCGGGCCGCGATCGGCGCCGGTCTCATCAACCGAATCGGAAACCGACATGCTGACCTGCTCGCCGATCTTCACCACCACCACCGCTTCGGACAAGGTGACCGTGGCGCCGGTAGAGGACTTCCGGCGCTCCACCGTTACCCGATACCGTTGGACCTCGAAGAAACTCGGCAGCAACCCCAGTTCGCGCCGCGCAAGCAGTTCGAACGAGGCCTGTGCGCCGTCATAGGCATAGCCCTGATCTTCGCGGTCCTTCACCACGTCAAGGATGCGCCCCAGGCGCGGATCGCCGGCTTTGACTTCCATCCCCGCCGCGACAAGCCGGGCGCGCAGGTTGGACTGGCCAGCCTGATTGGACATCGGGATGATGCGGGCGTTGCCCACAAGGTCGGGGTCAATATGCTCGTAAGTGCTGGGATTTTTCAGGATCGCGCTGGCATGCAGCCCCGCCTTGTGCGCGAAGGCCGAGGCCCCGACATAAGGTGCCTGCCGCAGGGGCACCCGGTTCAGGATGTCATCCAGCATCCGGCTGTCGCGCAGCAGGCCCCGCAGCGCGGCCATCGAGACGCCGGTTTCAAAGCGGCTGGCGAAGGGTTCTTTCAAAAGCAATGTCGGGATCAGCGTGGTCAGATTGGCATTGCCGCAGCGCTCGCCCAGACCGTTCAATGTGCCCTGGATGTGGCGAGCGCCCGCCTCCACCGCCGCCAGCGAGTTGGCGACAGCATTGCCGGTGTCGTCATGGCAATGGATGCCGAGGCAGTCGCCGGAGATGCCCGAAGCGATGACGTCCCTGACGATGCGCGAGATATCGGACGGCAGGGTGCCGCCGTTGGTGTCGCACAGCACCAGCCAGCGGGTGCCGGCGTTCTGGGCGGCTTTCAGGCAAGATAGCGCATAGGCCGGATTGGCCTTGTAGCCGTCGAAGAAATGCTCGGCGTCAAACAGCGCCTCGCGGCCCTTGGCGGTGACATGGGCGAAGCTGTCGGCGATGGCCTGGCGGTTTTCCTCGAGTGTCACACCAAGGGCCGTGGTGACGTGAAACTCATGGGTCTTGCCGACAAGGCAGACGGCGGGGGTATTGGCGTTCAGCACGGCGGCCAGCACGTCGTCATTGTCCGCCGACCGACCCACGCGCTTGGTCATGCCAAAGGCGGTCATTGTGGCGCGGGTCTGCGGCGGGGCGGCGAAGAACTCCGAATCCGTCGGGTTCGCGCCGGGCCAGCCGCCTTCGATATAGTCGACGCCCAGGGCATCCAAAGCCACAGCGATCTGCCGCTTCTCGGCAGTGGAAAACTGGACGCCCTGGGTCTGTTGCCCATCACGCAGAGTGGTGTCGAAGAGGGAGAGGCGTTCGCGCATCTTTCTCACCGCCCCAAGCCCGGAAGTTTATCCGGGTCGAACCCCGGACCCGGCACCAGTTCAACCCCGGCCTTGGACATCCTAACTTCGACCCCCGCCGCAACCAGCATGGATTTCATCTTGTCGACCGACGAGAAATCCTTGGAAAGCTTGGCCTCATCACGAATGGCCTCAAGCTGACCTGCGAGCGGCGCAAGATCAAAGGACGGCATCCGGCCATCCAACTCCGGTGTCATAAGACCCATGGCGCGCACCGATGCCAGAAACACCGCCTTCTCAAAGAAGCAATCTCGGGTGGTATTGCCCGCAATTTCGCGGGCCATCTCATGCAGCCGCGCAAGCGCGCCCGCCGTGTTCAGATCATCCGCCAATGCGTTCATCACACCGGAATCAATGTCACCGCGATCCTCTGCGCCAGACACCAGTGCGCGCCATTTGCGCAGCGTCGCCTCGGCCTGCGAAGCCTTGTCCGACGTCCAGTCCATCGGCTTGGAATAATGCGTCCCCAGCAGCACGAACCGGATCACTTCACCCGGCACACCCTTGTCCAGCAAATCCCGCACGGTGAAGAAATTGCCCAAGGACTTGGACATCTTCTTGCCCTCGACCTGCAACATCTCGTTGTGCATCCAGTAGTTGGCGAAATGCCCGTCCGGATGGGCGCACATGCTTTGGGCGATCTCGTTTTCATGGTGCGGGAATTGCAGGTCCAGCCCGCCGGCATGGATGTCGAAGGACTTCTGCGCCTCGGGCAGGTCTTTCATCAGCAATTCATCCGCCATTGCCGAGCATTCGATGTGCCAGCCCGGCCTGCCCCGACCCCAAGGCGACGGCCACCCCGGCAGGTCGGCATCGGACGGCTTCCACAGCACGAAATCCATCGGGTCTTCCTTGAAGGGGGCCACCTCGACCCTCGCCCCGGCAATCATGTCATCGACGGAACGGCCCGACAGCTTGCCGTAACTGGCATAGGACCGCACCCGGAACAGCACATGCCCGGCGCGTTCATAGGCGTGACCCGAGGCGATCAGCGCCCCGATCATCTGCACCATCTGCGGCACGAAGTCGGTCGCGCGCGGCTCGAACGTTGGCCGCAACGCACCAAGTGCGTCCATGTCGGCGTGATACCAACCGATGGTCTCATCCGTCCGCTCGCGGATCAGGGCTTCCAGCGGACGCATATCCCCGGCGGCCTTGCGGGCTTGGGCGGTGGCGTTGATCTTGTCGTCAAGGTCGGTGAAGTTGCGGACATAGGTCACGCAGGCATCGCCATAGACTTGCCGCAAAAGGCGATACAACACGTCGAACACCACCACGGGGCGCGCGTTGCCCAAGTGCGCGCGGTCATAGACCGTCGGGCCGCAGACATACATCCGCACATTGGCCGCATCGATCGGACGGAAGTCTTCCTTCCGGTGGGTCGCCGTATTGGTAAGCCGGATCGTGACCATCTTTCCCTCGCCGCAAAGCATCAGGCATCATCGCAAGCACCAGGCCTCGCGGGCGGCAGACTTCGTTTCAGGGAAAGGAAGGACAGCCCGCGTGACAGATGTCAGCGGATAATGCAGCAAATGCCGATGATTGCCTGTGCCTTCATGGGCAGGACTGTTACTCCTTTTGCCCCGCGCCGCCAAGCCTCTTGTTTCAAGGGGCATCGCGGAGCAGGCTGACGGGATGAGCCGCGATCTTGTCACCGCAATCTGTTCCCGCCTGCCCGGCGCCGTCGTCTCGGACCCATGGGGCGGCGGACATGATTGCTGGAAAGTGGGCGGCAAGATGTTCGCATGCGTCGGCGGCTATGGCGACGGCGTCGATGTGAAATGCCCCGATATGGACACCGCGCGCCTGCTGATCGACCTGGGCGCGGCGGTGCGGGCGCCCTATATGCACGCCTCATGGGTGCGGGCGGTATTCAGAGAGGGGTTGACCGAGGCGGATTTGCAGCACCGGATTGTCACGTCCTATCGGCAGATCCGGGCGGGGCTGACCAGGAAGGTGCAGGCGGCTTTGGGTGATCTGCCGCCTGTCGCCTGACCCCCCGTTTTCTCAGTTGGCGGTGCTGCATCAGGGGCGTTTCGTGATCGGGGTTCAGGTCGGGCAGTTTGGTTGCACGCGACAGGATGTGATGATGATCGGGGCGGCGGTGGCAGAATTGGCTTGTGCGTAACCTGGGTGTGATATCACGCGTGTAATGTGGTGTAAATTATTGATCTTTATATATATAAAGAATTTTGTTAAGACTTTGGTAAAGTGGGATTGCCCACTTTGGGGTGTAAAGGGCATGCGCCCGATGGCGCTGCGTGACGCGCGTAACACCTATCCTTCGGCACGATCACGTCGGATCTTTGCCGACCCGGCGTCATGGCGGGTGCCATGCGCCGGGTCCAGGCTTGAATGCGCCGCCGCCTTGGTCAGAAGCGATAGTTCGCGTTGATGCCAAGCGTCACGGCATTGAGTTCATCACCCGTGCCGAGGTTGTCGGAGAACCGGCTGGTCAGAAGTTCGCCACCGACGGTCCAGTTGCGGTTCAACTGGTACTCGGTGCCGACACCGGCAAACCAGCCAGCCTCGGTCGAATCGCCGACGGCACTGGTTTGCATGGCCCAGGCTGCACCCCCGGTGGCATAAACCATTGCCCTGCCCAGATCGACGCCGCCCCGGACCCCGACACGCCCGATCGCGTTGACGTTGTTGGCGCCGCCGCCATAAGTGAAGTCCGTCATGTCGTAGCTGGCGGTTCCGCCAACCACCCAGCCGCCGAAGTCATAATCATAGGCGCCTCTGACGCCATAGATCATGCCCGAACCGCCGCCCGACGGCACCGCCGCGTTGCCGTAGCCGAGCGTCACGCCTGCGGAAAGCCCTGTCCAGTCACCACCGGTGGCCATCACGATTGGGGGTGTGACCATGATCGGTGCGGGTTCGGGCACGGCCATGACCGGGCCGCCCGCCAAGGCCGGCAGCGTCGCTGAAGCAAGCAGTGTGGCGGCGAGTGAGGTTGCGAGGATCTTCATAGTAACTCTCCTTGGTTTGACGACGGCCGAGGCCCAATCATCTGACTGTCTTGCGGGATGCGTGGCAGCCTTCGTTTGACCTGCAGCTTCGTCCGATGCGCGGCCGAGCCGTCAAGCCCTTCCGGCCCTTGACCAGGCCTGGGGCAGCGGGCAGCGAAGCCACTGCAATGTCTGTCTCAACTCGGATAAAGCCAATTGGGTTCCCGCAGCCTGACGCGACACGAGCTGGGAATGGCTCAACCGCCAACGACAAATGAGCCTTATCCCGCCGATATGCCGAGACAGACGCGCACATGCTGCGGCGCTTCGTCTCAGCCTTCGGCTTTTTCGACCAGCGCCAGCCAGTCTTCTTCCGCCGCAGCCAAGGCTTTCTGCCGCTCTGCCATCGCTTCCGAGCCCTTGCGGAACTTCACTGCATCGCGGACGAACAGGTCGGCGTCCTCCAGAAGGACGGCGAGTTTGGCCACCTCGGCCTCCAGTTTCGCAATCAGGCCCGGCAATTCCTTGAGCCGGTTTTTCTCGGTGAAGCTGAGGCCGTCCGAGGTCCGCTTCGCATCTTGTCGGGGCGCGGGGCCAACGGATTTCGCCTCGGTTTGCCGCTCCATCGGCGTGCCGCGCTGCGCTGCATAATCCGACCAGCCACCGGGATAGACCGAGACATGGCCATTGCCTTCCATCGCCACGGTGGTTGTCGCCACCCGGTCGATGAAATCGCGGTCATGGCTGACCAGCAGGACGGTGCCGTCATAGTCGCCGAGCAGATCCTGCAACAGGTCCAGCGTTTCCACGTCCAGATCGTTGGTCGGCTCGTCCAGGATCAGAAGGTTCGAGGATTGCGCCATCAGGCGCGCCAACAGCAGGCGGGCGCGTTCCCCCCCGGACAGCGATTTGACCGGGGCGCGGGCCTGCCGGTCGTCGAACAGGAAGTCTTTCAGATAGCCGACCACATGTCGGGGCACGCCGCGCACCAGAATCTGGTCGGACGAGCCCGAAACGCGCATCAAGGGATCGCCGGTCAGATTGTCCCACAGGCTGGCTTCGGGGTCCAAGGTCGCGCGGCTTTGGTCGAACACCGCGATATCAAGGCTGGTGCCCAGCTTGACCGAGCCTGCATCCGGCGGCTCTTGCCCGGTCAGAAGGCGTAGCAGCGTCGACTTGCCAACCCCGTTCGGGCCGACAAAGGCCACCCGATCGCCGCGCAGCACGCGCAGATCAAGGCCCTTCACGATCACCTTGTCGCCAAAGGCTTTGCTGAGCCCGGTCGCCTCGATGACCTTCTTGCCGGACAGGGTGCCGCTGTCGAACACCATCGCCGCCGTGCCTTGGCGGCGCACCTGTGCGGCCCGGTCAGCGCGCAGCACCTGCAAGGCGCGCACCCGGCCCTGATTGCGCTTGCGCCGGGCCGAGATGCCTTCGACCGCCCATTTGCCTTCGGCCTTGATCTTGCGGTCCAGCTTGTGGCGGGCCTGATCTTCTTCGGCCCAGATTTCCTCGCGCCAATCCTCGAACGAGACGAAGCCCTGATCGCGCTTGCGCAAGGTGCCGCGGTCCAGCCACAGCGTTGCTTTCGTCAGCCGCCGCAACAAGGCGCGGTCGTGGCTGATGACGACATAGGCGGCGCGGGTTTCGGCCAGTTCCGCCTCAAGCCATTCGATCGCCGTGATATCAAGGTGGTTGGTCGGCTCGTCCAGCAGCATCAGTTCGGGGGCCTCGGCCATCAGCTTGGCCAGCGCCGCGCGGCGACGCTCGCCCCCCGAAGCCGTCG
>Ga0105047_10017034_pt1 | contig 11355 bp, 8 predicted proteins | sample MAT04_FD_78384 | JGI IMG/M metagenome (GOLD analysis project Ga0105047, IMG submission 78384) | Freshwater microbial communities from Lake Fryxell liftoff mats and glacier meltwater in Antarctica - MAT-04 (megahit assembly) | ecosystem: Environmental > Aquatic > Freshwater > Ice > Liftoff... | reverse complement strand
TTGGGGCGAGAGACTTCTTGATGTTAACCCGACGCGCAAGCGAGGGCTCAGCCTTCCCTCGCTTGCGCGTCGGGTTAACATCAAGAAGCCAAGCTCGACACACTTTACCCCAACTGACACTCTGCGCAGCCCTGTGGAGGGGGGCCCGATGCGAAAGTTCGGCACGGTCATCGTCGTGTTCGCGGGACTCTCTTTCGTTGCGTATGGGCAGTTCCCATCGGTCCCCTCGGCTCCGGTCCCCGTGGCACCACCGATCGTGCCATCAGCCGGGGTGCCAGCAGCCGCAGCCCCGCGGAACATCTTTTCCTTCTTCAGCATGAGTCCCGGCCAGAAGGCCGCGTGTAAACAGAAGTTCTGCAACTCGGCGATTGGGAAGGTGTTCAACTCGATGCTCACGCCGCTCGGATCTGTGACCGGCGGGTTGCTCGGACCGACGTGCTCTGGCCCGAGCCCGGCTGATCTCGCGAAGCCAGCCACGAGTGCGGAAGGGGCTGCTGCTCGGATCAAGCAGGACGAAGCGAACGCGGCTGCCCGGCGAGCGGCCGTGCGTTACCTCGGCACGGTGAGTTGCAAGTACTACCCGGAAGCCGAGCCTGCGCTGATTTCGGCTCTGCGTGGCGACCCGAGCGAGTGCGTCCGCATCGAGGCCGCGAAGGCGTTCGCGAACGGTTGCTGTTGCTCGAAGAAGACGATCGCGGCTCTGACGATGTCCGTGAACGGCGGGACGAAAGACGGGTTCCCGTCGGAACACTCGGAGTGTGTGCGGGCGTTGGCGTACGCGGCGTTGCAGGTGTGTGTGGCGACGTATCAGGAGCCCGTGAAGCCGCCAGAGAAAGCAGCCCCGGAGAAAGAGAAGGAAGCGGCGGCTGGGCCGTGTCCTTACTACGACGCGGTCGCGGTCGATCCGCCGACGGATTTGATCCGCGACGCCCGGATTGCGGTTGGCCGTGGGGTCAACATCTCGGCGCTGACGTATCGCCAACTCACCGCCGAAAACAACCACTTGATCGGGGCGTTCACCGACCCGCTGCGAGGCGCGACCGTGCCAGTGGGTGCGACGCCAGCGCCGGTTGCCGTGACCCCGATGCCCGCGAAGGCGCAGGCATCTGAGCCACCAACGACGCAGGCGAAGCCGGGGCCCCGCACCCGCACGGCGGGAAGCGTTACCGATCTGTGGAAGAGCGTCGTTGGGTCGCGGGGAACGGGGAATTGATTGGCGTAGCGGTCGCCCCAGGGGGCGACAGGCGGACCCGTTGGGTCCGCCGCTTCACTTTTCACTCAATCGTGAACGTGAACTTGCCCTCCTCGGCGACGCCAACCTTCACCGACCTCACGGTTTTGCCCTCTGCCATGCGAGTCAAGATCTCGTCCGAAATCGCAGGCAGCACCGTCCCCGTGATGATGTGGTCCACGTTCCGCGCCCCGCTCTCGACCTCCGTGCAGCGTGCCAGAATCGTGTCCACGACTGCCGCATCGTAAGCGAACGTCGCCTTGTGGTTATCGCGGAGGCGGTCGCCGATCTTCTTCATTTGCAGCTCGATGATCTTCTTCAAGACCTCGGAGCGCAGCGGGAAGTATGGCACCACCACCATGCGACCCAGCAACGCGGGCTTGAACCACTTCAGCAAATCGGGCCGCAGCACTTCGGCAAGTCCCTTCGCGTCAGGTGTCGTTTCAGGGTCGGCACACGCCTTCATGATCGTTTCCGTGCCCGCGTTCGATGTCAGCAGGATGATCGTGTTCTTGAAGTTCACATCCTCGCCGGTGTCGTTTTGCAGCACGCCCTTGTCGAACACCTGATAGAAGATCTCTTGTACGGACTCGTCGGCCTTCTCGACCTCATCCAACAGCACGACCGAGTACGGGCGGTTCTTCACGGCGTTCGTGAGGACGCCACCCTCGCCATACCCGACGTACCCCTTCGCGGAACCGGTGAGGCGTGACACCTTGTGCGCCTCCTTGTACTCGCTCATGTTGACGATGACCATGTTGCGGTCGCCACCGTAGAGCAGATCCGCGAGTGCCATCGCGGTCTCGGTCTTGCCGACGCCAGACGGGCCCACGAGCAGGAACACGCCAACCGGTCGCCGCGGGTCAGCAAGGTCCGTGCGGGCCGTGCGGATTCGCTCGGCAATCGCCTCCATCGCGTGGTCCTGACCAACGACCCGCTCCTGCATGTGCTTCGGCAGGTTGAGCAGCGTCTCGATCTCATTGCGAACCATCTTCCCGAGCGGCACGCCGGTCAGTCGGGCGACGACTTCCGCGACCGCTTGCCCGGCGACAACCGGGTACACGAGCGGCGATTCGCCCTGAATCTTCGCGAGTTCATCCGTCAGTTTCGACAGTTCCGCAGTCGCTGTGGGGTCGCCGCCAGCATCGGTAACCGCTTCGAGTTTATCTCGAACGGCGTGAATCTGCTCGACGACCTTCTGCTCCGCGTCGAGTTGCTTTTCGAGTTCGGCGGTCTTCTTTTCAGCGGCGACTTTGCGAGCCTTCCGATCCGCGAGTTTCTCAGGATCACCGCTCGACACGCGGCCTTCACGCTCCAGAAACGCGATCTCGTTCGTGAGGTATTCGATTTCTCGCTTGGAGTCTTCGAGAGCCGGCGGCGTCGAGAGTTGACTGAGTGACACGCGGCCGCAGACGGTGTCGAGCAGGCTCACGGCCTTGTCCGGCAGTTGGCGGTCGGGCATGTACCGCACCGAGAGGCGAACCGTCTCGGTGATCGCGTCGTCCATCACGCGAACCTTGTGGTGCTTCTCCAGAACCGGCACGAGCCCGCGGAGCATTCGCACGGCGTTCGCCTCACGCGGCTCCTCGACACGAACAAGTTGGAACCGTCGCTTCAAAGCCGCGTCCGTCTCGAAGTACTTCTTGTACTCGGCAAACGTCGTCGCTGCGATCGTGCGGAGTTCACCGCGAGCCAGCGGCGGCTTCAGCAGGTTGGCTGCGTCGTTCTGCCCGGCCGCGCCGCCTGCCCCGATCATCGTGTGGGCTTCATCGATGAACAGAATCACCGGTGTCGGCGACGACTTGACCTCTTGAATGACCGCTTTGAGCCGATTCTCGAACTCGCCCTTCACCCCCGCCCCTGCTTGCAGCAACCCGAGATCGAGCGACCGCAGATCGACGTTCTTCAACGGCGGCGGCACATCCCCCGCAGCGATCCGCAGAGCAAGACCTTCGACCACGGCGGTTTTGCCGACGCCGGCCTCGCCGGTCAGAATCGGGTTGTTCTGCCTGCGACGGGTGAGGATGTCGATCACCTGCCTGATCTCGGCATCGCGACCGACAACGGGGTCGATCTTTCCGGCCTTCGCGTTCGCCGTCATGTTCACGGTGAACTGATCGAGCGACGGCGTTTTCGAGGAGCCTGCGGGGGCCGGCTGGCCGTCCGGGGTCGTTCCACCGCCAGCAGCGGGGGCAGCGGTTTCCTGCTCGTTCTCTTCCGAATTGAATCGCGGGAGCAGATCCTTGAGTTCTCGCTGAAGCCGTTCGCCGCCGATCTTCGCGAGTTCCGGAATCGCTGTCGTCGTGCGTGCCGAGAGCGATCGGTCGGTGAGCAACGCAGCAAGCAGGTGTGCTGTGCGAACGCGGGTTGCCCCGTACTCCAGCGACGCGAGAACCCAGGCTTCGCGGATCGTGTCGAGGATGTCCGGTGACAGATCCGGAGCGCGACCGTTGCCGGTTTTGAAGCGGTTGGCGGCGCTTTCCAGTTGCGAACGGACCTTTGCGGCGTCGATGTCGTACTGCTTGAAGATCGCGGTGAGGTCGTTGTTCGTGGCCTCAGTGAGCTTCAGCAACCAGTGTTCGAGTTCGACATGGAAGTGCGTGCGAGAGAGGCACAGGCCGGCGGCCCCTTCGAGGGCGCGCTTGCTGGTGCCGTTGAGTTTCTCGAAGAGCGAACGCGGGTTGACCGTGGCCATTGGGCGTATCTCTGGGGGAAGATGAATCCGCGAAGAGGATTAACCACAGAGTCACAGAGAGCACAGAGACAAAACCAAACACAGAGGGGAAATCAGGGTTTCAAAACAAGTGTCTTTTCTCTGCCTTTTGTCTTCTCTCTGTGCTCTCTGTGACTCTGTGGTTAATCCTCTTCTGTTTTGAATCGCGAATCACACGACCTGATCGCCGAGGCTCTTCCGCGGCACTACATACAGCGTGAACCGCAGCGTCGGCGTCTTGCCAGCGACCTGCACCGTCAGGTCTCGCTGCCCGTGGATGCTGCCGGCGATCAGGTTCTCGTTCAGCCGCACCGCGAGCGACAGCGACTTCTGCACGGCTGCCCACTCGGCGGCGGTCGCGTCCGTGGCGAGTTGGAAATACGTCACACCAGTTGGGTGCGGCAGCGTTCGCGGGACAGCCCGAACCGGCGTGAACCGCAACCCTTCGCGGCCGTCACGGAACACGGCATCGACTCGCTCGGAACTGCCCACTTTCATGTCGAGGACGCCGGGTTGGGTCAGCACGCGGATCAACTCGTCGCCCGACAGTGTACTCTGCACCGCAATGAAAATCTGCCACGTCGATTCGACCCACGCCGCTTCGAGGGCGACTTCCATTCGCAGCCCCGCCCCCACGAACGGCCGGCTCTTGTAGTCAGGCTCCACGAACACGTCGAGCAGCGAGTCAATCGAACGCTTCAGGAAGTACAGCGAACCGCCGATGTCGTCGTGATCGTATCGCGGGAGCGGCGGCGGTCTGCGCGACGGCCCGAACAGCGACAACTGACCAACGCCGCGACAGAGTTCGATGTACGCCATCACCGGATGCAGGCCCGACGTGAACGCCAGCCCCGCGAGGAGAGCGTACAACTCGTTCAACGCCCGCAGTTGCGCCCCGATCATCACGTCGGCCTGGTTGCCTCCTTCAAAGGCGAGCCCGCGGTCGAGAACCTGCCCCGCGAGAACGTCGATCTTCGTTCCCACGCGGTCGTAGATCGCCTGCAAAATATCGCGTGCGAGCGGCGGCCAGGTGTCGCACCCCAGCACCGGCGGAATGTACCCCGCCTCGAACTCGGGGCGACCGTCGGCCCGGCTCGACCGCACGATCTTCGCGAGCGGCAGTACGGAGTAGCCTGCGAAGTCCTGACCCGACGTGAGGAGTTGTGCATTCAGCCGACGAACGACAACGGCTTCCCGGTCGTCGGCTGCGTTCTCGTCTTCGAGATCCTGGGAATCGAGCCGGTATCGTGACAGAGCAGACCCCATTTCCGACTCGGTCGCGTTCGGCCTACCGAGTTGCAGCACCGGCACAGCGAGATACACGGTGAGCTTGGGACCGCGTTCGAGGCCCGGCTTCAGATCGAGCGGCGGTAACGTCGTCTCTTCGGGGATCTCGACGGCGGTTCCGTCAGGTAGGCGGGCACGCAGCCGCCGGACCTGGAACCGCGAGTTCGCGAGGGCATCCGGGTCGATGTCGAGAACGCGGCAGCCCCACGCGTATGGGGAGAGCATGTCGGCGAGTTGGCGAGACTGGTGCTCCGAATGGCGAGCGGACGCCTGGAGGTGGTGAGGCCGAAGGAAGAGCCCTTCGTGCCAGTGAACCGCACGAGTGGACATCGATTCTCACCACGGAAGGGGGCCGGTGTAACCCCTTCTGATATAATCGACTCCGCACAAGAAACAAGAACCCTGGGAACTCGGCAATTGCGCGATGACACCGCGATGTTCGCGTACCCGGTGTTCGCGAGCGCCCTCCGCGTTCGCGAGCAACTCAGCGCCGGGCGGGCGCTCGAGTTCGAACGAGAACACTCACGGCTCAAGGAACTCCTCTCGGCCGCGGCCGTGACTGCGACAATCGGCGCCAGGCCAGCGGGTCGGGCGAGCACCCCACCCGCCGGGTTCCTCGGCATCAGGTACGCTCTCGTGTGCTGGGTGGATGAACTCTTCACTCAGGTGCCGGCGTGGCGGGATCGCTGGAACGAGCGGAAATTGGAAGTCGAGTTGTACGGCACAAACGACCGTGCGTGGCGGTTCTGGGATCAGGCGAAACTCGCGTCCGGGGCGGCAGACGTTGATGCGATGGAAGTGTTCTTCCTGTGCGCCCAACTGGGCTTCAGGGGCACCCTCGCGGACGACCCGAACAAGCTCCGTGAATGGTCCGACGTGACGCGGGAATCACTCCGCGAGCTACCGGTGCCGGAGTCGCCGTTCGACCTGGAACCCGACCCCGAATTCGACGCGCCGCCGCGACGTGCCGAGTTCCGGTTCGAGCGAATGCTCGGCGTGGGTGCCGCGGTGGCGCTTGTGTTGATCCCGATCGCGGCGTTCATTCTCGTGTCGCGCCTCGGTGGGCGATGATCGAGTCCGGGGTCTTGCGAGTCACGGGGTTCATCCCCGTGGTCTTTTGCCTTGGGAATGGTCTGACCACGGGGATGAACCCCGTGGCTCGCAAAGCACTTTGACTTCGCCCCGCAAGGGGAGGGCAAGCAGGATTCGGTATCACTCATGCTCACCCTTCTCCGCTGGATTTGGTCGAAGGTTGTCGCGTTCTTCGGGCTCCTCGTCCCGATCGGTGAGTCTGCTCGCGGGGCACGCTCGACACTCTTCTGGATTCTCCACGTCATCGTTCTCGTCGCGGTGTTGGTCGCGCTCGGCTGGGCGAATCAGCGGTTCGATCTCATTCGATACGTGGAAGCTCCGACCGAGTGGCTGGCCCGCGTCTGGCTCCCGCTCCTCGCACTGATCCTGTACGCGAACGCCTGGGCTGCGATTTGGCTGTGGCGGTTGCTGCGTCCGGTCGCTCGCCCGTCGGCGTTCCCGGATATCGACGCGGCGTGGTTCGCCGCAGTCGAGGCAACCGAACGTGCCGGGGTTCCCTTCGATCGCTTGCCGGTGTTCCTGATCATTGGGCGACCTCGCAGCGGGAACGCAGCCCTCTTCGAAACCGCCCGCGTGAAGGTGGTAGAGTACGCCGCTCCCGGCGATCCACCGGTTCGGGTGTTCGCCACGAAAGAAGCCTTCTTCGTCGCCGCCGACGAGTGTTCGCTGCTTGGCGGGCTCGCGAACTGGGCATCCGCAACAGCCGACGCTGACGACGTTCCCGCAGACGACCTGGCGGCCGACACGACCGCCGACCTGATCCCGACGCTCGCGGCAACTGCCGACGCTCCACCAGAAACCGAGGTCGCGCCCCCGCCTGCCGTGCCTCTTGCAAAAGACCCCGCCCGGCTTGCCCTGCTCACGGCTCGGTTCCGACACCTGTGTGGGCTCATCCGTAGCACCCGACGCCCCCTCTGCCCCGTGAATGGCATCCTCGTTCTCGTTCCAGAGGCGTGTACCCGCTCGCCTGCCCTCGCGAATCAGGCCGGATTCTTCGCGTCCGAAGACCTGCGGACCGCCGCCCAGGTTCTTCAGGTTCGTTGCCCGGTCGTTGGCGTGGTGTGCGATGCCGAGCAGATCCCGGGATTCAGCGAGTTCCTCGCTCGCGTCCCGGTGGCTCGTCGGAAACAGCGTCTCGGGCGGAAACTGCCGTATGTCGCGCGACTGTCAGTTGCCGACCGAACGGGCCTGATCGTCGAGTCGGTCCGCTGGCAAACGACGACGCTGGTGCCACGGCTCGTGTACCGGGTGATGCCGTCCGTGACCGAACCGGCCGCGAACGCCAAACTGTTTCAACTCGCGGTCGCAGTGCATGCTCGAACCGATGCGATTGTTCGGTTGTTCACGCGGGTACTCGCACCTGAACAGAATGAGGCCGTCTTGCCAGGCGGATGTTTCTTCGCCGCGACCGGAGTTGGCCCCGAGCGGCAGGGCTTCCTAACGGATGTTCTGGCACAGCTTCAGGACGGGCAGAATTTCGTCGCGTGGACGGCTGCCGGTCGTGCAGAGGAAGCGGCAACCGCTCGCCGAACCGCACTTGGGTACGGGCTCATCGTGCTCACGACTGCGGCAGTTATCGCTCTCGCCGTTGTGTGGTGGCCCCGCGGTTGACTCTCCTCCATCGAATGAGGCTGTCCATGTTCAGGTACGCGGCTGCATTTCTGTGCGTGGTTGTCCCCGTCTTCGCGTTTGCTGCGGATCGGCCCGTCGAAATGGTCGCGCACCGTGGCGCCTCGCACGACGCTCCCGAGAACACCGTGGCCGCCATCAAGTTAGCCTGGGAGCAGAAGTCAGACGGCTCTGAGTTCGACATTTACCTCTCGAAGGACGGCAAGATCGTCGTCTGTCACGACAAGGACACCAAACGAACCGCCGGCGTCAGCAAGGTGATCCCTGATACCACCTTCGAGGATCTTCGGATTCTGGATGTCGGCAAGTGGAAGGGAGCGGCGTTCGCGGGCGAGAAGATCCCGACGCTCGACGAGATGTTGGCTACAGTTCCGGACGGAAAGATGGCGTTCATCGAAGTGAAGTGCGGCCCGGAAGTCGTGGCCGAACTGGATCGCGTCCTCAAGGCGTCCAAACTGAAACCTACGCAGACGCCAGTGATCGCGTTCAACGCCAATGTGATTGCGGCGGTGAAGAAGGCAAGACCGGACGTTCCGGCGTACTGGCTGGTGAGTCTGGCACAAAAGAAAGATGTCAAGCCGCCGACGGCAGCCGAGTTGATCGTGAAGGCGAAGGAGATCAAGGCTGATGGTCTGGATCTGTCGGCGTCCGAAGTCCTCGACGAGGTATTTGTGAAGGCTGTTCACGATGCCGAGTTGAAGCTCTACGTCTGGACTGTGAACGATCCGGTGGTTGCGAAGCGGATGGTGAAGATTGGAGTCGATGGGATCACGACCGATCGACCCGGCTGGATCCGCGAGCAACTTGCGAAGTGACGCGGCGATGCGCGAGTTGCTGCTTGACGGTGGCGATGGCCCATGGGAAAGTCGAAACTTCCGATTCGCTGATCCGTAACCACCTCAAACCAAGGAGCAGTCGTGGCAAAGAAATATCGGGTGGGGATCATCGGCCACACGAGCCGAGGCGATTACGGCCACGCCGTCGATGCTGCGTTCCGCAAGTTAGAGAATGTCGAGATCGTGGCGGTTGCCGACGCGAACGAAACTGGTCGCGAGGCCGCACTGAAGCGGAACAAGGCCAAGAACGCATACGCCGACTACCGCGAGATGCTGGCCAAGGAAAAGCCTGACATCGTGGCCGTCTGCCCACGCTGGATCGACCAACACCACGACATGCTCATGGCGGCGGCGGAAGCGGGCTGCCACATCTACATGGAGAAGCCGTTCTGTCGGACGCTCAAGGAGTGCGACGCCGTCACCAACGCCCTGGACATGCGGCACCTGAAACTGGGGATCGCTCACGTCAGCCAGTATTCGCCGGTGCTGGCCACGGTTGTGAAAGTCATCGCTGACGGAACCATTGGCGACCTGCTAGAGATCCGTGGCCGCGGCAAGGAAGACCAACGCGGCGGCGGTGAGGATCTGTGGGTGCTGGGGTCGCACGTCTTCGGGCTGATGCGGAGCATCGCGGGCGGCAACGCAACCTCGTGCTACGCCACCGTGACGCAACAAGGGCGGCCGGTGGTCAAGGGGGATGTCCGCGAGGGACCGGAAGGCATCGGGCCGTTGGCCGGGGACCACGTCCAGGCGGGCTACGCCTTCCCCAAGGGCGTGACCGGTTACTTCGCCAGTCGCAAGGGCGTCGGCGGCAAGCCCACGCGGTTCGCGGTGCAAATCTTCGGCTCGAAGGGCGTCATCGAGTTGGAAAGCGGCTACCTGGTGAAGGCGGATTTGCTGCAAGATAGCAGTTGGTCGCCGGCACGCAGCGGCAGCAAGTGGGAGACGATCACCTCGGCGGGAATCGGTAAGCCAGAGCCTCGCACCGACGGCACGTACGAGGGCGGCCACATCGCGGCGATCGCCGACCTGATTGACGCGATCGAGAAAGACCGCGACACCAAATGCACGGCTCGCGACTGCACCGCGATCATCTCGATGATCGCGGCCGTGTTCGAGTCGCACCGGGTCGCGAAGCCGGTGGAACTGCCACTGAAGAACCGCGTCAACCCGTTGACCTTGCTGTGATCGTCACGGGGCAGGCTTGATTGCCCCGGCGATCGGCTTGCCCGCACGCGGCACGCTCTCGCAGTAGTCGAGGCCCAGAGCCGCGGCGACCGTGGCGGCAATCTGCGTCTGCGTGATGGTCTCGTCCGCGACCTCCCCGCGTGCCGGCGTGTCCGGCCCCATGATCGCGGCCCAGAAAAACTCGGCACCGACCACCCGTGCGCCGTGATTCTTCCACTCGACGGGGGCATCGCCACGACCGTGATCCGTCGTGACGATGAGCGTGGTCTTCCCCTTGTATTCAGGCATCTCCTGAATGGTTTCCCACAACTCTTTCACGAACGCATCGTTCTTGTGGGCGCCGGCCAGCAACCGGTCGTACCGACCCGCGTGACCCTGGGCGTCGGTTTCGTCGAAGCTCATGAACATCACGCGTGGCTTCTTCACCTTGAGGTAGTGCATCGCGGCACGGAACGTGAAAGAGTCGTTTCGCGTTTCCTCTCCGTCGAGCGGCGTCTCGACGATCAGCTTGTTCAGCAACCGCAACTCGGGCGAATCGGGTAGACCCTTGAGCGGCATGAAACCGCCGTTCACCGGGACGTTGCTCCGCTTGTCGTTGATGATGTACGGGAAGACTTCCCACGACCCGAACGCCGCGACCTTGCCATCGAATCCGGGCTTCTTGTGCAACCATTCCAGCACGGTTTGGTTGCGGTTGTAGTTCTTCCCGTTCGAGAATATCAACGGGTCGACGAACCCGCACAACACCTCGCTGTAGCCCGGGTAGGAGAAGTTCAGCGTGTTGGTCACCTGCCCGACGCTCTTCTTCAGCTTGTTGCCGAAGATCTGGCCGTCTTTCGCCACCGGCCCCCACAGGAACGGCATCATCGCTTCCCGCCGCGCCTCCGGGGTCTCTCGCCAGAACCGCTTGCGGATATCGGCGAGATCCTTCACGCCGCCGCGGTCCTTGTTCACGAGCGCTTCGTCGGCACCGGTGAAGACATCCTGCCAGCGAAGCCCGTCGAACATCACGAGGATGACGTTCTCGGTCTTCAGTTTCGGCTCGGCAGCCTGGCAGGGGGCCGCACTGAGAATGATCGCGAGGATTGTGAGGAGCCGCATGTTCTCTCTCGGCGTGGGATTCGGAGGTCCGGAACCGTACTCGGTGGGCTGATTGTGTTACGAATCCGCAGGCGTCGCAATCGGTGCGGGCGATTATTGGCGAACGGACTGTTCGGCTCGTATCCTGAATGACACGAATGCTCCCCTCCCTTGCGGTTCCGTATGCCCGTCAATTTCCGTTGCCCGTGGCGGTCGGTCTGGCTTCCCCGAATCATCACGGCGGTTGTCTTGTTCGCGGGCCTACCGCTGTACCTGCGGATGCCGTTGTGGTGCGACCT
>Ga0105047_10017031_pt1 | contig 11356 bp, 11 predicted proteins | sample MAT04_FD_78384 | JGI IMG/M metagenome (GOLD analysis project Ga0105047, IMG submission 78384) | Freshwater microbial communities from Lake Fryxell liftoff mats and glacier meltwater in Antarctica - MAT-04 (megahit assembly) | ecosystem: Environmental > Aquatic > Freshwater > Ice > Liftoff... | reverse complement strand
TCACCTAATTTTTGATAGGGAGTAAGTGCTTGAAAATTTTGACCTTTCACCTGTTTAATTACAATGTCAGGGAAATAATTATCTGTTGCTCGATGCTCTAGAATGTGACAATCAATGCTGAGATTATTGCAAATATTAACAAATGCTTGTCTACTGGAATCTAGGTTTTGATCTTCTGCTGTCTTTTCACTATCTATGATGGCAAAAATTTTATCAGAAGTTCTCATGAATTCTCTAAGCTCATCTTCAGAATGTCCACAAATGTACTGGCTACCTCCAAGAGAAACAATAAAAAACTCATGATCTCGATCATATTTGCGTAAAAACTGTTGCATGACTTTTATCTCAGTACGCCCTTCTACAAGTAAAACTTTTTTGAATCCAAGTTCTCTGTAAGCGGAATAACTTAGTTCACCTAGTAATTCAGATAGAGGTGAGCGCTTTTCAAATTCACGAATATTACTGATATTATCTTCTTTAAAGACGCTATAAACTTGATCAGCATGTCTAGCAAGACCAACACTATGAGTTGCATATAAAACTCCATTAGAAGCATAACTCTCAAGTATATTCAAGAATTCAAGTTGAAGTGAAGGGTGGAGATTAATTTCAGGTTCATCAATCAAGATAAAAGATGGTTGCTTGATAGCAATATTTGCTAAAACCACAAAAAATTGTGCAATACCAGATCCTATATCTGATAGGTTATAGCTTTGTTCGTCAATTATAAATAGAAAGTCACGTTCATTCGCAGAAGTTAAAATATCTAATGAATTAAACCTAAAAATCCTACAAATTTGTTTTGTAAGTTCAATAGCTTCCTGTCTACTTTGTCTATTTATACCAAGTTTATATTCTTTCCAAGATTGAATCAGTTGTGCTCCTATATTAATGTCATAATACCGACTATGCCATTCCTGAATAGTCCTTTGCTGAGCTAGGTCACTTGAATTAAATGGATTGATCGCATTACGGAATGCACCTATGTAAAAAGTGCTTTTTAAGGAGTCTATGATTTTAATGATATGTGAAATGTCAAAACATGCAACATTACCAGACAAATAATCACCTGCAACAACTAATGTAGAATTACTGTCAGAACTATTAGAACGATCTATATTTATTATGCCATTGTCAGAATAGAGTTCAATGTAGTAAGAGTTAGCTTTCCTAAAGACAATAATTTTTATCTTTCTAATGGCTGGATAATTAGTTTCTAGAACTATGCAATGTAACAAATCAATTTCAATACTTAATGGTCTATCATTACCATTGCAAAATATTTCTTGAGAATCTCTAACTTCTGATGGTAATGTAAGCCCACATGATCTGGATTTATCTATAACATCGCTTGTAATACCAGTAGAAAACAAATTGCGGAATTCATAAAAAAACTTAAGTAGTGAAGATTTACCCGCGTTATTAACTCCAATAAATGAAGTTAACCCATTTTTAAGAATGAATTGAGCAGGTTTAGTATCGGAAAAACAACGATAATTTTTGATAGTTATTTTTACGTCATCCATGATTTCGCAACCTTAATAATTTTCACTCAATGGGTTTATTAAATTTGTTATTAATTAAATCATGCTCTCTGACAAGATTATCTTTTGACTAATACGTTGATGCAATTTAGCTTCCGCACTTCACCTTTACCGAAGGTGAACGAGATCACCTCCTCACTCAAAGCAAATTAAAAAACGCAACATCCTGCCCATCGGATACGATTATCAAATCGGGCATAGCTAATTTATAAAGAACGATAACCTAGAAGCCTTCCGCTGGTAATGAATTTATGGAAGAAATCGCAATTGACCAGAATTTTAAATCTCTCTTGATTGAATTTCGCGATCCAGAACCTCAGTATGAAATTGTAGACTTACCAAATGGTGATGAATTTATTGCACCGCTTACAAAGTTAGCTAGTGGGCAATAAGCGATCACACATTGATACACTTTAGCGGTAATGATAGGCGATCGCCTTCTGATTGATATTTGGCTTGATACTGAAAACGGGCGATCGCAATTTAAGCACCTAAAAAGCTATCCTTATCACAAAGTAGATATAGATAAATATAGAATCGTTTACTATTTAGAGTAATAATTATAATTGGAGGATAGTCAAATGACAGTCAGAGAGCAACTTAGCAAAGAACTCGAACAAGCCCCCGAATCATTAGTTGAAGAGATTCTTGACTTTTGTCTATTTGTCAAACAGCGTCAGCAAGCTAAAGCAAATAATCAGGCGATTGCGCCAAAAACAAACGGGATTCTCGACCTGTTAGAGAGTATCAAAGCAATTCAAGCCCAAGTTCCCAATGAAGAATGGGACAAAATCCCTCATGATGGCTCAATCAACCACGATCATTACCTTTATGGTTCTCCAAAGGTTGAAGAATGAAATCAGTTTTTGCTGACACAGGATACTGGATCGCATTACTCGACCCTCAAGACACACTTCACCCCAAAGCTATAAATGTAAGCATCACATTAACTCAAGCGCAAATTTACACCAGCCAGATGGTGCTTACAGAAATTCTTAATCATGTTTCTAAACGTGGGAATTTTCTAAGATACGCTGCCGCAAACTTGATTGAAAGTCTACAAGAGAATCCCGCAGTTACAATCATTCCTCAAACTGAAAGTATTTTTCAACAAGCACTCACTTTCTACAAACAGCGTCCCGATCAAGCATGGAGCCACACCGATTGTTCATCATTCTGCATCATGCAACAGCAAAACATTCTAGAAGCTTTGGCATACGATAAACATTTTGAGCAAGCTGGTTTTATCGCTTTACTGCGTTAGTGCGATCGCCTTCTGATTGATATTTGGTTTGATATTGAAAACAGGCGATCGCTGAACAGATTTTTGTTCCTGATAGACTAGTCAACTAGATTCGGAACCAATTTGCTTCAATAAGCAAAACTAAAAAAGGCTAGACTCTTCGATCAAGTGCTCAACATCAGAAGGAAAATTGTCCTTCTCAACCATCTTCCCAAATACTCTGTAACAATCATTCTTCCCACCCTCATTCCTTGGATATCCCAACCAAAGAATCACAATCGAATTCTACTCTACATCAATCCTAAAAAATAATCTATAACGATCAAAAATACCAATCCACTTTACCCGTCTATATTCACTTAGATCCCCTCTAAGCTCAAAATCTTTGCTAAAAGGATCATTAGGAATTGACTCCTTAACCACTCTCTGCAAAGCTTTCAGCAACTTAGGCTTAAAATGCTCTTTGTATTGTTTAGATGTATCTTTTTCTTTAAACTTAATCGAACTCTCGATAAGCTCTTGAAACTACTTATTAAAATTTCTGGAACACTTAAATCTGTGCCGAATGCTCGAGATGCCGATATGGTAATTGAGTGTGCTGTCCTTGGCTCGGCAACTCATATCCTCACAGGAGCCAAACATCTTCTATCTCTGATCAAATATCAGAGGATTAAGATCACTAGAGCCACAGACATTATTAATTTGTGCTTTTAGGGAAGATCTTGTCAAATTTTGAGTGAAGAAAGAATTAAGATTAGGAAAATTTACGGAGTTGAGTTAGAAATTTATTAAATGCTAGGCTTAGAGGTGCGATCGCCACAATCGGCACTCCAGAAATAGGATGAATAAAACTCAGTCGCCACGCATGGAGAGCTTGTCCTTTTAATTGACTAATGATACGTCCATAAATTGGATCACCAGCGATCGCATGACCAATATAAGCCGCATGAACTCGAATTTGATGGGTTCTACCAGTTTCCAGATCAAATTTAACTAAAGTGTAATTACCTAATCGCTCTTGGACTTCCCAGTGCGTAATTGCCGATCGCCCGTTTTCTATTACCGCCATTTTTTTGCGATCGGTTTTATGTCTGCCTATAGCTGCATTGATAGTACCAGAGAGGGTTTTAGGCGCACCATTCACAATTCCCAAATATTCCCGCCTTGCCGTTTTTGCTTGAATTTGTGCCTGTAAACCTTGGTGCGCTAGATCAGTTTTTGCCACAACGATCGCTCCACTCGTATCTTTATCAAGGCGATGGACTATACCTGGACGCTGGATACCATTAATGCCAGAAAGATTGGTGCAATGGGCGAGTAGAGCATTTACTAAAGTGCGATCGCTATGTCCGGGGGCAGGATGAACCACTAAGCCTACGGGTTTATTAATTACTAATAAATATTCATCCTCGTAAAGAATGTCCAATGCCATAGCCTGAGGTTCGAGGTCAAGGGGCTGGATTTCAGGAATTTCTAAAATAAGGCGATCGCCGACTTTGACAACGGTTTTTTTCTCAGTGCATACCCCTTCATTAATTTGGACACAACCCTGTTGAATTAGTTTTTGAATCTGCGATCGGGAAATATCCTCTAATTTCTGGGCTAGGTAGCTGTCAAGCCTCTCTGTTTGAATATTAGTGTGAATATTATTTTGAAAAAGTTCTGGCGGAAATTCCACGGCAATATGATGGGTCATAAATTATTTCGTAATGTTTCGTAAGATTTAGTAATATATTTGTTATTAATAAATAAATTTTTTAGTGCCTTGTTTTTTTATATTACTCAGTTAAAGTTTCATCTTAGAGAAAATCAGCTAGGGATTGACTGGCAAGTTTGGTCTAAGCATATTAATTTATGCCTAGCATCAGCTTTTTTGGTCTCTATTCCCGTATTTTTTCAAGCCCCACTAGTCAGGCAAGCTCCGTGGCTAAGCCTAATTTTAACAGTGGGTTGGTTGGGAATTGCTCAAGGGCTAATTGCCGCAGGTAATTCTAATTATCAAAGATATGGCAGTTTAATCTGGGGATTTAGCCTAAGTTGGCTCTGTGGCACAGCTTATTGGGGCTGGCTACGGTTTGAACCTCTATGGCATCTCCCTATTGAGGCGATCGCTCTACCTTGGGCAATATGGGCATTAAGGCAGGATAACTATCGGATCGGAGCTTGGTTTTATCTATCTTCGCTTTTAGGCACAGCAGTTACAGATCTTTATTTCTACTTAAATAATTTAATTCCCCACTGGAAAGCAATTATGCAACTAGAGGGAAACTTAACGGCAATGCAACCAATACTGCAAGATGCTGTAGTCCATTTGCAAACCCCTTGGGGTAGTAGTTCCGCAGTGATATTAGCTGTATCTATTAGTCTGGTTGGATTTCTAGCTATGCGATCGCCACAGTTTCATAAATGGACATTTGCAGGAGCTTTATTAAGCACAATTTTTGTGGATGGATTATTTGCCTTATTTGTTTGCCTCAGCTAGAGCAATCTATTTATCTTTGCTATTTATCTTTGCTATTTATGCGGTAAAGCCTATTGCTAATTAGAGTTATATATTGCAATATTAGGTAATGTGGTCAATAGCCAAGGAAATGCAAACAATTCAAGAATTAGCCATTTCTCCCTATATTTCAATCACAACTCCACTAGGTGTTAAAAAATTACCTTTAGTTAATCAAGCTTCTTGGAAAATTGGTAGAGGCAAAGATAACGATATCTGCCTACCTGATCGGTCATCATCTCGCTACCATCTGATGATTCAGCTATTCGGACAAGAATTTATGCTGATCGATTTAGGCAGTAGTAATGGTTCATTCCTTAACTCCGTCCGAGTAACTATACCCACAGCTTTAAAAACTGGCGATCGCATTACTCTTGGCAACTGTAGTATTGAATTTTTTTGTCCAGCCTTAATAACTAGTCAATTAGAAGACAGCACCACCAGTAAAATTGATACAGCAATGCTACATAAGAGGCGTTTAATCACCGTCCTCGTAGTTGACATTCGTAACTATACCCGCCTCACACGAGAGCTAGATGAGAGCGTACTTTCGCAGATGATTGGGACTTGGTTTAACCATGGGGGGCAAATAGTCTCCAACTACGGAAGCTCGGTAACCAAGTACATTGGGGATGCCATGATGTCAATCTGGATTCATAATCCTGAAGAAAATAGTAACCCAGTAAGTAACTCCGTTAGTCAGCAGATGCTCCAAACATTTTCAGCGCTGCGCGAGTTATTTATTATGAGTAATAATCTGAATGTCAAATTCAAGCTGCCGTTTACCCTGCGAGTGGGAGCGGGAATGAATACAGGATATGCCATGGTGGGACAAATGGGGACTAGTAGCCTAGCTGACTATACGGCTTTAGGCGACACGGTAAATACCGCTTTTAGACTAGAATCCATAACTAAAGAACTAAATGTTGATATCGCCTTAGGGCAAAAAACCCATGAATTTATACCTAATGCTCACTTGCTCTTACCTTTTAAGCAACATTTAGTTAACCTCAAAGGCTATGATAAGCGCATTGCTACTTATGCAGGTAACCTTAACGATTTAGAAAATTTCTTAGATAACATCACCCTCTAAGGTGTTTGCATGAATGAATATAGAATCTCATCTGATTCTGCGCTTAGAACAAGGCGATCGCTCAATTCCTTTAACTAATACCTCCGCTTAGACAATAGGTAGAACTTAATTCAAGGTTTTGGAAATATTTTCTAGGTATAAAACTCCCCAGGCTGGATTCGAACCAGCGACCAGTCGATTAACAGTCGACTGCTCTACCACTGAGCTACTGAGGATTAGATTTCAAGACTTTTCTAATAGTACAGTATGTTTTTGCGCTTGTATAGAGTTTGACCAAAAAACCAGCAATTCTCATTACAGAGCACCCGCGATAAGTCTTTTTTCTAATATGATTTTGGGTTTTTGCAGAAATCGATACATACTACCTCCTGTTACTGTCACCTCCGTCTGCTCTGCTACTTCTTCACAGTATTGCCATAGCGTTCAATCTGGATACTCTGACACTATGAGTGATCTGAAATTATTTGCAAAAGTTTGATAAATTAGTGGTATTATTTCTAATGACTTGTTGTTTTTGTTACATAAAAAGTGAATAAAGCTATTATCACAGTTTCTTGTGGCTGGCATCTAAACATCAAGTTAGATGAAAAAAGACAGTCTGATCCTGCTTTATCTTGGGATGACACCTGTGAAGGTCCCAGTATGGTCTGATCGACCTGTTAACTATAAGGGTTGTCCTCAAACTAAACACAACCTTGGTCGATCGCTTCTTAACCAGAAGAAAAAACTTTAAGAATTTCCCCAATCGAATAATCGGTAATTGTATTTTGTGTAGGCTCTATTTTTTGTAGATTTACACTATTCAATGCAAAAGTTTGCCAGTTAATGATTTTAATCATTGTCTTGCGCTCCGATTTATACCGTCTACCAATCACCACTAACTCTTAGATATTTATAAATAGGAAAACCATCATGAAACGTGAAGTATTGCTCAATCAAACCGTAGAACATATTGATATTAAAGCTTTTGATGTTATCGGTTTAGTCGATGCTATGGCTAAAACTGCATTTCAAGGGAGAAATCTGGGGCGCGCGGCTCGCATTTATGACACCATGATTGCCGATCCAGACTGTGCCATTATTTTGTGCCTTGCGGGTTCACTTTTTAGTGCAGGCTTAAAAGGCATTGTCTATGACTTGATTGCGAATAATATGGTCGATGCGATCGTGTCTACTGGTGCCAATATTGTTGATCAGGATTTCTTTGAAGCCCTCGGATTTCGTCACTATGTGGGCGATCCTTTAGCTGATGATACTGTGCTCAGAGAGGCACACGTTGATCGCATCTATGATACCTACATTGATGAAGATCAGTTACGAGTTTGCGATATGACGATCGCTGAGATTGCCGAAACCTTACCTCCTCGTCCTCACTCTTCCCGTGAATTTATTCATGCTATGGGTGCTTATTTGGATTCCAATGCCAAGAATCGTCATTCCGTAGTTTTAGCTGCGTATCAGCATCAGGTGCCAATTTTTGTGCCTGCCTTTAGCGATTGCTCGGCTGGTTTTGGTTTGGTACATCACCAATGGTATTCTCCCGAATCTCATGTGACTATTGATTCTGTTAAAGACTTCCGTGAATTAACTCAGTGTAAATTGGCTTCTTCGCACTCAGGTTTATTGATGATTGGTGGCGGCGTTCCTAAAAACTTTGCCCAAGATACAGTGGTTGCTGCGGAATTACTAGGGTTTGAAACCGCTATGCACAAATATGCAGTGCAAGTAACAGTTGCCGATGAACGGGATGGAGCTTTATCTGGTTCCACCTTAAGAGAAGCCCATTCTTGGGGTAAGGTAGATATTGCCACCGAGCAAATGGTATTTTCCGAAGCGACTCTAGCTATGCCTTTAATTGCTGGTTATGCTTACCACAAACGTAATTGGAGCGATCGCACTCCTCGGAATTTTGCTAAATTATTCCAACAACCTCAAGTTTTAACCACTGTGTAAACTTCTTTTTACCTTCTTAAAATCTTGGATTAAAGGAAGGTAATAAATATGAACCTAGAGTCTAAGGAGAGCATTTTTGCCCTTAGGCTCTTTTTTATTAAATTTATGATTAGATTTTGTGCTTAACTGTTAAGGGTTTTGAGGATTATCAATGCAGACTTTATCAAACAAAGACCTGAAAGAATCAGTTTTAGAAGCGATCGCTAAAAGTCAGAAATACCTAATATCTCAGCAAGATGCTCAAGGGTTTTGGTGGGCAGAATTAGAGTCTAATGTCACGATTACGGCAGAAACTGTACTTTTGCATAAAATTTGGGGTTCAGAGCAGGGTAGGAATCTAGATAAAGTTGAAAATTACCTGAGAACTGAACAGCGATCGCACGGCGGGTGGGAATTATTTTATGGTGACGGTGGCGATCTCAGTACTTCTGTAGAAGCATATATGGCGTTGAAACTTCTGGGTGTACCTCAAGCCGATCCAGCCCTAGTCAAAGCCAAGGATTTTATTATCTCCCGTGGGGGCATTAGTAAAACTCGCATCTTTACGAAAATGCATCTAGCACTAATTGGCTGCTATGACTGGAAAGGACTACCTTCAATTCCACCGTGGGTGATTTTACTGCCTGATGCTTTTCCTTTTAATATTTATGAAATGTCAAGCTGGGCAAGGGGCAGCACGGTTCCACTTTTAATTGTTTTTGATCGCAAGCCTGTATACAACATCAATCCTTCCATCAATTTGCATGAACTCTATAGTGAAGGGTTTGAGAATGTAAACTACCAACTCCCTCGGAATTCGGATTGGACGGATATTTTTGTAAATTTAGATGATTTATTTAAGGTAGGAGAATCTCTAAATTTTGTTCCGTTTCGGGATGAAGGGATTAAAGCATCAGAAAAGTGGATTTTAGAACGGCAAGAAGCGACTGGCGATTGGGGTGGCATTATTCCTGCTATGCTCAATTCCATGCTGGGACTGAAGGCTCTGGATTATGACTTATCCGATCCCGTGATTGTTCGAGGGCTGGCGGCATTAGATCGATTTGTGATTGAAACCGAAGATTGTTATCGCGTGCAACCTTGCATTTCTCCTGTGTGGGATACGGCTTTAGTAATGCGATCGCTCGTAGATTCGGGCATGAGTAATGATAATCCCCATCTGGTCAAAGCAGGGGAATGGTTAATTGAGAAGCAAATTCTGGATTATGGTGATTGGGCAGTAAAAAATAAGCAGGGTAAACCTGGAGCATGGGCTTTTGAATTTGATAATCGCTTTTATCCCGATGTGGATGATACTGCTGTAGTAGTAATGGCATTGTGTCAGGTGCAATTACCTAATGAAGACCTAAAATGGGAAGCGATCGCTCGGGCGGTGGCTTGGATTTCTACGATGCAGTGTAAAGCAGGAGGTTGGGCAGCCTTTGATTTAGATAATGATCAAGATTGGCTAAACTTATTACCCTACGCCGATCTAAAGGCAATGATTGATCCAAATACTGCCGATGTGACCGCTAGGGTTTTAGAAATGATGGGCTACGTGCGTAAATCTGTAAACTTAGCCAATCAAGAAAGAGTAAAAAAAGTAGATAAATCTATCAACTCTTGGCAGATTTTCAGAGCATTAAATTATCTTAGAGCCGAACAAGAAACTGAAGGATGTTGGTTTGGACGCTGGGGTGTGAATTATGTTTATGGGACAAGTGGTGTTTTAGCAGCCCTAGGGCAAATTGCTTCGGATTCCCATCAAATAGCGATTAAAAATGGTGCTAGTTGGCTTGGTAGTTGTCAAAATCCTGACGGGGGTTGGGGTGAAACCTGCCGTAGCTATAATGATCCGTCTCTGAAGGGGCAAGGAGTAAGTACGGCTTCCCAAACCGCATGGGCAATTATTGGACTAATAGCAGCAGGCGAGGCAACTGGTGAATTTGATTGGAATCAGATTGATTTAGGTATTAACTATTTAGTAACTTCACAGCGATCGCTTGGGGATTGGTACGAAGCAGAGTTCACAGGCACAGGTTTTCCCTGCCATTTTTATTTGAAGTATCATCTTTATCAGCAACATTTTTCACTGACGGCATTGGGACGTTATCTTAAGGCAAAAACTAACTATGACCACTAAAATTCATCTCCAAGGTGTGCGTGCCTACGGCTATATTGGGTTACTACCTGAAGAGAATGTCTTAGGACAATGGTTTGAGGCGGATGTAACTTTATGGGTAGATTTTGAGGCTGCCACTAGAAGCGATCAAATTGATGATACCTATGATTACCGTGAAGCCATTAACACCATTGAGACTTTAATTCAAACTGAGAAATTTGCCCTGATTGAAAGACTAGCAGGAGCGATCGCCGATCAAATTCTTACAAATCCCAAAGTGCAAAAAGTCCAGTTAATTGTGCGTAAGAACCCGCCCATTCCAAATTTTCAAGGCAGTGTGGCTGTAGAAGTAACTAGAGCTAAAGTTAGTTAGGAATAAGAATTAACCAACTTGTGCATTTAGATTATTGAAACGAATTGTTTCCGACATTGGCTATCTTGGTTTACATACCTTATTTATTTTCATTCCTTAGCTAGAATTGATAGAGATAATAGAAATTACGAATGTAGAGAGTCTTTCAAAAATATGATTAAAGATATTAATATCCAAAACTTTAGGTGTTTTCAAGATACAAAAATTTCTGGTTTTGGAAAAGTAAACTTGATTACTGGAAAAAATAATGCAGGGAAAACAGCATTCCTAGAGGCTTTATTGCTATCTAATTCACCGCGCCCAGAACAAATAAACTTCCTTAGAAGGACTCGACGTGAATCTAGTAGCTTTAGTAAAACTTTACCAGAAAGAACTTGGGATACTTTTTTTTACAATCAAGATAAGTCTAAAAAAATTGCTATACAAATTACTTACGATCAAAATGATAGTATTCACTCTAGTACGATTTTCATATCTATTGATGATAAATCTAATAAATCTATCGAGTCGTATTTAGATGATTCTAATAGTGATAGTTATCAATACTCT
>Ga0105047_10017030_pt1 | contig 11356 bp, 9 predicted proteins | sample MAT04_FD_78384 | JGI IMG/M metagenome (GOLD analysis project Ga0105047, IMG submission 78384) | Freshwater microbial communities from Lake Fryxell liftoff mats and glacier meltwater in Antarctica - MAT-04 (megahit assembly) | ecosystem: Environmental > Aquatic > Freshwater > Ice > Liftoff... | reverse complement strand
GGAAGTCCGCCGCCTCGCCGTAAAGCTCGCACAGCGCCGTATCCCAACAGCATACATCTTCGCATGGTCCGTCTTCCGACGCGCCCATCAAGCCGCAGCTCGTCAATCGCATCTCAAATTAAAAATGCAACTGTAGTGCTAGGCGGGCTTGGCGCATCGGTCGGCGGCGCAGGCATCACCAGGGGAGCCATTCGCGTCATCTTCTGGGGCGCGCTTGCCATGGCGGCAACCGCCGGGGTGGGGATGATTTTTGTTGTGACCACGAGATAAGAATGGGCCGCAAGGTAGAGAAGGTTGGAGATCAGGCCCGTCCCCTCCGCCACTCGATTGGAGGTCGCTTGCCAGCATCGGACCAGAACATCCGGGTCGTCTGGATTGCCAGCCTCCCGAGGACCGGGTCGATGTGGACGACCAACGTCGTTCGGGAGCTGGTGCGGCACACGGGGACAACCCTGCTGCCCCCAACGGTGCTGAAGTCGGATGCCGACGGTGTCGAGTATGGCCGGCAGCACCTTGCGAGCGATGCGCCCGGAATCGCTGTGCTGAAGGTTCACGTCGTCCCCAGCACCGATTCTTCGGCAGCGCGCTGCATCGTCACACAGCGCGATCTGCGCGACATCGTAGTTTCGATGATGCGATTCCAGCATCAGGGCTTCGATGACGTGCTCAAGGCGATACCAGCTTACGTCCGGTCGAGCGACGCAGACTATTTCTACCCCGCCGGCCCGCGGCGCTTGGTCCAGCAGTACGCGGCCATGCTTGCCGACCCCATCGGGACCATCCGGACAATTGCCGATTTTCTCGGGCTTGAGGTTGACGACGCCAGCATCGCGGCGATTTCGACGAAGCTGTCGAAGGACAATGTGCGGCAGCGCATCAGCGAGGTCGAGAAGGCGCTGGTTGCCCGTTCCCAGTCCGGTCAGCCGATCAACCCAGAGGATGTGGTGCGGGTGAGCAAGAACCGCGCCCGGGCCTACGATCACGAGACCGGCTTCCAGACCGGCCACGTGTCGGACTACCGCGATGGCGACTGGCAGCAGATCCTTACCGACGAGCAGAAGGCCCGGCTCGACGCCGCCATTGCTGCCGCCAGTTAGGGAATCAGCACCGTCGAGCCGGTCGTTTCGCGCGCTTCGAGGGCCATCTGGGCCTCTACGGCTTCGGCGAGGGGCCGACGCTGGTCGATGGAAACCTTGATCTTGCCCTGCTCGATCATCTCGAACAAAGCGGCAGCGGCCGTGCGAATATCCTCGGCGGTGCGGAAATACGCGGCGCCGGTGGGACGGGTGACGTAGAGGCTGCCCTTGTCGGCAAGCAGGCCGAGGCGCGGCAGGGAAACCGGCCCCGAGGCGTTGCCGAAGCTGACCATGAGGCCGCGGACGCGGAGGCAATCGAGCGACGCCTCGAAAGTGGCCTTGCCGACGCCGTCGTAGACCACATCGACCCCGCGACCGGCGGTGAAAGTCTTCACCTCGGCGACGAAGTCACCGGTCTTGTAATTGACCACGAGGTCGGCCCCGAGGTCGCGGACCAGCTCGCACTTTTCCTCCGAGCCCGCCGTGGCAATAACCGTCGCGCCAATAGCCTTGGCCCATTGCACCAGAATCTGACCGGTGCCGCCGGCCGCGGCGTGCACGAGGATGCTCTCGCCGTCCTTCAGTTGATGGGTCCAGTGCAGCAGGTAGAAAGCCGTCGCGCCCTTGAGCAGCGCCGCCGCCGCCGTTTCGTAGGACACGCCGTCTGGCAGATGCACCGCCTTGTCGGCCGGCAGCAGGCGTTCGTCGGCATAGGCGCCGACCGGCCCCTGATACGCAACACGGTCACCGGGCGAAAAGCCGGTTACGCCCTGCCCCACGGCCAGCACTTCCCCGGCGCCTTCGTTGCCCGCAACGAATGGCAGCGGCGTCGGGTAGAGGCCGGTGCGCTGGTAGACGTCGACAAAGTTGAGGCCGACGGCATGGTTGCGAATCTTGATTTGACCGGGACCGGGGGCCGCAACCTCCAGTTCCTCGAGTTGAAGTAGCTCGGGACCACCATACTCGCGAACGACGAACGCGCGGCTCATGTCACTTCCTCGGCGCTGATTTCGGGCGGGACTGGGCCCGGGCGGCCGGCGTCGATCGCGGCTTCGCCCGGGCCGGGGCAAAAGCCGCGGCGACGGCTTCGGCCGGCACCGTGGCAGCGGCTTCGTGCTTGGTCGCCGATACCGAATGCCCGCCGGTGGCAGTGCGGCCGAGGCGACGCTGCTTGGCGAAGATGTTGAACGTCTCGACCAGCACCGAGAAGGCCATGGCAGCGTAGATGTAGCCTTTCTCGATGTGGTACCCGGCGCCGTCCGCCACCAGCGACACGCCGATGAGCAGCAGGAAAGCCAGGGCCAGCATCTTGGTCGTGGGGTGCTTGGCAACGAACGAGGCCACCGGGCCCGAAGCGATGAACATGATGCCCACCGCGACCATGACGGCGGCGATCATTACTTCGACCTGTTCGGCCATGCCGACCGCCGTGATGATCGAGTCGATCGAGAACACGAGGTCGATGACGATGATCTGGGCGATGATGGCCGAAAAGGCCTGCCCGGCAGCTTCCTTGAGACCGGGCTCGTGCGGCTCCTCGATCTCGGCGTGCATCTCGTGAGTCGCCTTGTAGATGAGGAACATGCCGCCAGCGACAAGGATAATGTCCTTCCACGAGTAGCCGTGGCCGAAGAACTCGAACACCACCTGGTTGAGGCCTATGATCCAAGTGATGACCAGCAGCAGCAAGATCCGGAAGATGAGCGCCAGCGCGAGCCCGAGCCGGCGGGCACGGTTGGCCTGCTCGGCGGGAAGGCGGGAGACCAAAACTGAAATGAAGACGATGTTGTCGATGCCGAGGACGATCTCCATCACCGTCAGCGTCGCGAAGGCGGCCCACACATTGGGATCGCTCAGTAGTTCCATCGTCTTGTTCCCGTCGCTCAAATTCGGCGTGGCGCCATACTTACGGCGGTAGCGTGCCACTTGGAAGAGTGCGTGCAAAGCCTTCTGCGGGGTGCGGTTTTTCACCGCAAGGCCCGCCCGGGGCACGAACAGGCGGCCAGATGGCTTGGCTCGGCGTTGCCGGAGACGCTAGAATATCATTCTCCTGCACACGGATCATCACCGATGGACTCGTTTACACCTATTCCCGCGCTGATCGGCGGGGCCTTGATCGGGCTCGCCTCGGCGGTGCTGTGGCTCGGCAATGGCCGCATCGCCGGCATCTCGGGCATTTTCGGCCATTTGCTGCCTCCAGCGCGAACGGTGCTGTGGCGCGTCGTGTTTCTGGCCGCGCTGGTTCTTGGCGCACTGGCCGCCGCCTGGTTGATCCCGGGGCTCGGCGTCGGCGGACCTCAGGGCAAGCCGGCCGAGCTGGTGAGCGCCCCTGCCTCCTGGGGTGTTCCGACGCCGCTCTGGCTGGCGATCGCCGGCCTTCTGACCGGATTCGGTACCAGGATCGGCAACGGCTGTACCTCTGGCCACGGGGTGTGCGGCATCGCACGGCTGTCGCTCCGGAGCTTCGTGGCCGTCGGCATCTTCTTTTCCGTCGCCATCATCACGGTGACCGTGACCGGAGTGGTGGCATGAGCGCGATGACCCGCCTGCCCTATCTTGTCACAGCCGCCCTCAGCGGCCTGCTTTTTGGCGTCGGGCTCTACGTTTCGCAGATGGTCGATCCGCTAAAAGTCCTGCGCTTCCTCGATTTCGGCGCGATCCCGCGCGGCGGATGGGACCCGAGCCTCGCCTTCGTGATCGTTGCGGCCATCGGCGTGATGTTCGTGGCGGTCCGAATCGGCCGGACGCGCCAGAAGCCGGCGTTCGACGTGGCGTTCAGCGAGCCGGAACTGAAGCGCATCGATACGCCGCTGGTGCTGGGCGCCGTGCTGTTCGGCATTGGCTGGGGCATGTCGGGGATCTGTCCGGGGCCGGCGATCTCGCTGATCGCCTTCTGGCCGCCGGACCTCCTCATCTACTTGGTCGCCCTGTTTGCCGGCTCCTATGCCGGAACGCTGATCGTCCCGAGCGGCGGCCGTCGGCGGCTGGCGGTAACGTCATGACCGCTCCGCAGGCAATCGTCGTCGGCGGCGGACTGGCCGGCATTGCCGCTGCCGTGGCGGTGGCGAAGGCCGGCCTCGACACCCTCCACCTCGCGCCAAAGGGACCGCCGGATCGGCGCACATCGGCGCTGATGATGCCAAGCGTCGAGTACCTGCAGTCGGCGGGCCTGGTGACCGAACCTGCCGCGATCGGCCAGCCGTTGACGCAGATCCGGATCATCGATGCGACCAGCCGGCTGGTGCGCGCCCCGGAGACCCTGTTCGACAGCCGGGAGGCCGGCCTTGCCGCTTTCGCCTGGAATTTTCCCAACATCAAGCTGCTCGAGAGTTTCGAGGCGGCGCGCACGGGCCTATCCAACCTGCGGACGCTCGAGCTGTCGGTGTCCGGATTAGAGCGGGTTGCCGATGCCTGGCGGCTGGACCTGAGCGATGGCAGCAGCGTCACTGCCCCGTTCGTGGTTGGTTCGGACGGCAAGAAGTCGATGGTGCGCGTCGCGGCGGGCTTTCGGGCGCGGGAGAACGGTTTCACCGAAGCCGCGCTGGTCTGCGACCTCGAGCTCGGCCGACCGCTGGGCGGGGCGTCGGTGGAGTTTCATTATCCGCGTGGCCCGTTCACCCTCGTGCCGGCAGGCGGCACCCGGGCCAACCTCGTGTGGATCGACGATCGCGATGTCCTGAAGGCGGCACAGGCCGAAGGCCCTGATGGGCTGCGGCGCATCTTCAGCGACAAGTCGCAGCATCTGTTCGGCGACATCAAGCTGCTGACGCCGGCGCACATGTTCCTGCTCTCGACCCTCAGCGTCGATGAAGCGGGGCATGATGGCATCGTGCTTGCTGGCGAGGCGGCGCATGCCTTTCCGCCGATCGGAGCGCAGGGGCTGAACCTCGGCCTGCGCGACGTGGCCGACCTGTCGGCGGTCCTTGCCGGGACGAACCTTGGCGCGCCCCGCTGGGCGGTAAAGGCCAGCGAGGACTACTCGCACCGACGCGCCGCCGACCTTGGCCGAACCGGCGTCATGGTGGACACGCTGTTCCGGTCGCTGCTCAGCGAGTTGCTGCCGGCTCAGGCGATGCGGGCGGGCGGGCTGTGGGCCCTGAAGCTCAGCCCGCAGTTGCGCAAGCAGGCGTTTTCGGTGGGTATGGGCGTGCGGTAGCGAGCGCTTCCTCACAACGCCGACGGCAAACTAAAAGGGCGCCCGCGGGCGCCCTTCGCATTTCCAGCCGTTGCGGGCCGCTTACGGAGCGGGCGCTGCCGGAGCCGGGGTAGCACCATCGGCAGGGGCGGCCGGAGTGGTGCCGCCATCGAGCTGCTTGCGGAGCTCCTCGGCACGGTCCTGCAGCTGCTGCTCGAGCGCCGACGGGCCGGTGGACTGGTTGTTGAACTCTTCGAAGGTCATCGCCGCATCGCCATCGTAGACCGAGGTGAACCCGGCCAGGTTGATGGTGATGGTCAGATCCTTGTTCTGCCGGTTCTTGGCCGTCAGCTTCAACGCGCCGCCCTTCTTCAGGTTGTTCACGTAAGCCTCGTTGATCACCAGCTGCGTCGCGCACGAGGTGGGGTCGCACAGCATGAAGGGCACGCGAATCGGCTTGCCGCCATCGATCTGCCAGGTGAGGCCGAAGGGCAGAAGCACCCCGAGCGGCACTGCGGCGACTGCGAGCAGGCGGCTTTCCTGACCCGGATCGTCGCGCAGCAGGAACGAGCCGAGGAACTGGCCGTTCGCCACGATGACCTGGCGCATGATGCAGGCGTTGCCCTTGCCGTCCTTCAGCGGATCGCAGACCTTCAGCCAGTTCTGCGCCGGATTGGCGCTGGCATCCGCCGGGGTTGCATCAGCCGCTGGAGCCGCTGGTGCAGCCGCTCCGTCAGCCGGAGCTGCCGGGGTGGCGTTGTCCTGCGCGAGCACCGACAGGTTCGGCAGCATCAGCGCGGCGACCGCAAGGCCGGCAACTACGAGCTTCTTGAGGGTCATCGACTATCCTTGTGGTTTCTACCAGTGGTGGCTCCCGGCCACCCGAAATTGAGCGCTCTTGAATGCACGAATTCGGGCAATAACATGACGGTGAGCGGTTCCGGAAGCGTTATCCGGCGAGTGTTGCTGCAGCGCCTGTTTCCCCGGCAATACGGGCCATTCGCGAGAGAATCGCCGCGGTTCCCTTCAGCCTTGCATCCGGACTTGGCCAATCTCGGGCAAACACGAGTTTCTGATCGGGGCGGACGCGCACCTGCATGCCCGGGTCGGTCAGCATCTTCACCAGCCCGGCCGGGTTGGGAAACTCGTTTTTCCGCAGGGTTAGAATGGCGCCCTTGGGGCCTGCATCGACCTTCTCGACATTGGCCTGGCGACACAGCGCCTTGACCAGAATGGTCTTGAGCAGCGCTTCGACTTCCGGCGGCAACGGGCCGAACCGGTCGATGAGTCCGGCACCGGCTTCGTCGATATCGCGCATGTCGGTGAGGTCGCCGAGTTGGCGGTAGAGCTGCATGCGCACCTGAAGGTCCGGCACGTAGTATTCAGGAATCGCCACCGGCATGCCCAGCGAGATGGTGGGGCTCCACTCACCCTTCGCCTCGTAGTCGGTGTCCCCGTCCTTGAGAGCCGCAACGGCCTCCTCGAGCATCGCCTGGTAGAGCTCGAAGCCGACCTCTCGGATGTGGCCAGACTGCTCGTCGCCGAGCAGGTTGCCGGCGCCGCGGATGTCAAGGTCGTGGCTCGCCAGCTGGAAGCCAGCCCCGAGGCTTTCGAGGGACTGAAGCACGCTGAGGCGGCGCTCTGCGGTGTCGTTCAGCTTGCGGTCGGGCGGGATTGTGAAGAGTGCATAGGCGCGCTGCTTGGCTCGACCGATACGGCCGCGGATCTGGTAGAGTTGGGCGAGCCCGAAATTGTCGGCGCGGTGCACCACCAGCGTGTTCGCGTTCGGGATATCGAGGCCGGATTCGACGATGGTGGTGGCGACCAGCACGTCGAACTTGCCATCGTAGAAATTGTTCATGATGTCGTCGAGCTCGCTCGGCGGCATCTGTCCGTTGGCGACGACGAACGAGACTTCCGGCACCTGCTGGCGCAGGAACTCGGCGATATCAGGTTGATCCTTGATCTTGGGCACGACGTAGAACGCCTGACCACCCCGGTACTTTTCACGCAGCAGCGCTTCGCGGACACTCAGCGGGTCGAAGGGCGAAATGAACGTGCGGATGGCGAGGCGATCGACTGGGGGGGTGGCCAGGAGACTCAGATCGCGGACACCCGTCAGGGCCAACTGCAACGTGCGTGGGATCGGCGTGGCGGTCAGTGTCAGGACGTGGACGTTGCCCTTGAGCTCCTTCAACCGCTCCTTGTGGCCGACGCCGAAGTGCTGCTCCTCGTCGACGATCAGCAGGCCCAGATCCTTGAACTCGACCGACTTCGACAGCAGCGCATGGGTGCCGATGACGATGTCGAGCTTGCCGTTCTTCAGCTCTTCTTTGGCTCCCTTGAGCTGCTGCGCCGAGACGAGGCGGGAGGCTTGCGCCACCCTCAGCGGTAGCCCGGCGAAACGATCGCGGAAGTTACGATAGTGCTGGCGCGACAGCAACGTGGTCGGCACCACGACTGCGACCTGGCGACCCGACATGGCAACAGCGAAAGCAGCGCGGAGCGCGACCTCGGTCTTGCCGAACCCAACGTCGCCACAGACCAGACGATCCATGACCTTGCCTGAGCTGAGATCCTCGAACACCGCGTTGATGGCGACGAGCTGGTCCTCGGTCTCCTCGTAGGGGAAGCGGGCGGCGAACTCCTCGTAGAGCCCGGGCTGGATGTCGATGGGCGGCACCAGCGTAAGCTGGCGGAGCGCGGCGATCTTGATGAGCTGGTCCGCCATTTCGCGGATGCGCTTCTTGAGCCGGCTTTTCTTCGCCTGCCAGGCAACGCCGCCGAGCTTGTCGAGCTCGCCGACATCGGTGCCGTAGCGAGTGAGGAGTTCGATGTTCTCGACCGGCAGGTAGAGTTTGGTGTTCTGGGCGTATTCGATCTCGACGCAGTCGTGCGGAGCGCCCGAAACATCGATTGTCTTGAGCCCGAGGAAGCGGCCAATGCCGTGGTCGACGTGCACCACGAGATCACCAGCCGCGAGGCTGGCGGCCTCGGTCAGTGCGTCAGAAGCCTTCTTGCGCCGCTTGGGCCGTAGCAGGCGTTCGCCAAGGATGTCCTGCTCGGCCAGCACGATCATGTCGTCGGTGGTAAAGCCGGTCTCGAGACCGAGAACGACGACCGCAGTGGTGTCAGATGAGGTGGTCTCGGCGTCGCGCCAGTTTTCGGCGAGGCGCGGATGCTCGAGGCCGTGATCCTTGAGCACCTGCACCATGCGGTCGCGGGAGCCTTCGGACCAGCAGGCGATGATGGTGCGGCGTTTTTTCTTTTGCTCCGCCTTCAGCAGGTTCACCACCGCCTGGAACAGGTTGACGTCCTGCGACTGACGCTCGGCGGCAAAGCTCGGGGCGACGCGGCCACCCGCGTCATCGGCCTTTCGGGTTTCGCCGGCGAGGAACGGGGAAAGCTGCAGGACGCCGCCCTTCGGCGCGAGAGCGTAAAGCGGACGCTCCATCTCGTAGAGCAGTTCGGGCTTCACCGGCTTGAACGGCGCGGCGCCGGAAGTCTGCTTTTCGTGCCGGGCATCCTCGCGGGCCTGGTAGTAGTCGGCAATCTGGGTCTGCCGGTCGGCGAAGGCTTCCTTGGCCTGGTCATCAAAGACCAGCGGCGCCTCGCCGGTATAGGCGGTCAGGTGATCGAGGTGCTCGTAAAAGAAGGCGAGCCAGTGCTCGATGCCCGGGTAGCGCTGCCCGGCGCTGACGGCAGCATAGAGCGGGTCATCCACGGTGTTGCCGCCGAAGGTGGCGGTGTAGCGCTGGCGGAAGCGCTTGATACCGTCCTCGGTCAGCAGCACCTCGCTCATCGGAGCGAGCGCCATGCGCCTCAGGTTGCCATTGGTGCGCTGAGTGTCGGCGTCGAACGTCCGGATCGATTCGAGCTGCTTGCCAAAGAAGTCGAAGCGCATCGGCGATTCCGCGCCGGCCGGATAGAGGTCGACGAGGCCGCCACGCACGGCATATTCACCCTGCTCCCGCACGGTCGGAACGCGCAGATAGCCGTTGCCCGAGGCCCAGGCGATCAGCTTGTCGCTGTCGACCACGGCCCCTGCCGCAGCCGAAAAGCTCATCGTGCGCACCACGTCGAGCGGCGGCAGTTTCTGCACCAGCGCGTTGACGGTGGTGAGCACGATGGCGCCCTTCACGGCGCCCGAGGCAATCGCCGAGATCGTCGTCATGCGGGCGGCAATGGTGACGCCGTTGGGCGACACGCGGTCGTAGGGCAGGCAGTCCCAGGCCGGCAGTTGCAGAACCGGATGGCCGGGCATCAATTGCTCGAGGATTTCGAACATGCGCTGCATGCGGCGGCCATCGCGGGCGACGAAGACGGCGGCAACCGGCTGATCCGCATGGTCTTTCAGGCGACCCTCGACGAGGCGCGCCAGCACCACCGGCTGCATGCCGTCGGGGACGTTGGAAATCGTGCGGTCGGCCTTGATGTCGGTCATGACGCAATCTTGAAGGCGAGGATGTCGGCAAGGAGTTGATGGTCCGCGTCGGGCGGAATCGGCAGGTTGCCCATCAGCCAGTCGAGCAGGTCGGTATCCATCTCTTCGAGAAGCACCTCGAAGCGATCAAGTTCGGCCGCCGGCATGGCGGGAAGCTTTGCGTCGGCGTAGGGCCCGAGCATCAGGTCCATCTCGCGGGTGCCACGATGCCAGGCGCGATAGCGCAGGCGCCGCAGTCGCATAGACAATTCTTCACCGGCTGCTTTTTCAGGGGCCATGAGCGGGGTCGTCTCGGGGGATGGTGGCCTCTGATACGCCGTTCTCCCCAGCCTGTCACGAGCCTATGGAATCCAATATGTTGTCAGCATGTCCCGGCCCCCCGCTCTCGATCCGCTGTTCCGTTCGCTGCACTCCATCAAGGGGGTGGGGCCGCAGCTATCGGCGCTTCTGACGCGCTTTTTCGGGGCGCCGGAGGGGCAGGAGGCGATTGCGCTCGACCTGCTGATGCACATGCCGACCGGGGTGGTGGACCGGCGGCGGATGGATGGGATCGCGGGGACCTTCCACAATCAGGTGGCGACGCTGAAGCTGCACATCGACCGGCACCAGCCGCCGCCGCGCGGACGGCCGGGCGTGCCGCATCGGGTGTTCGCGCATGACGAGACCGGCGAGATCCAGTTGGTCTACTTCCGGGCGCAGGGCAACTGGGTCGAGAAGTTGCTGCCGCTGGGCGAGGAGCGGTATGTCTCTGGGACGATTGGGTTTTTCAACGGTGAAAAGCAGATCACCCACCCCGACTATGTGGTCGAGGCGGACAAGTTCGACGAGATGCCGCTGGTCGAGCCGGTCTACCCGCTGACGCAGGGGCTGAGCTCGCGGGCCCTTACCAAGCTGACGCGGCAGGTGCTGGGATCGCTACCCGAGTTACCCGAATGGGGCACAGCGGAGACGCTCACAAATTTCAAATGGCCGAGCTTTTTCAAGGCGATGCACCTCGCGCATGAGCCGGAGACGCCAGAAAATGGACAGCTCTGGTCGCCGGCGCGGATGCGGCTCGCCTATGACGAGTACCTGGCGGGGCAGTTGGCCCTGCTGATCGTCCGGTCGCAGCTGATTGCGCCGCGGGGAATTGCGCGGAGTTTCAATGGCTTGATCACCTCGGCGGTGAGTGCCGCCCTGCCCTATACGCTGACCGAGGGGCAGCGGCTGGCGGTCGAGGATATCCTGGCCGACCTCGCCGCCCCCGAGCGGATGTCGCGGCTTGTGCAGGGCGACGTTGGTGCCGGCAAGACCGTCGTGGCGCTGATGGCAATGGCGGCGGTCGCCGAAAGCGGGGCGCAGTCGGTGATGATGGCGCCGACAGAACTGCTGGCAAATCAACACTTTAGGTCGTTGGCGCCGATCTGCGTGAAGGCTGGACTCGGCATCGAGTTGTTGACCGGCAAGATGCCGGCCGGAGACCGGCGGGCGGCGCTGGAGCGGCTCAGGTCGGGCGAGAGCACCATTGCGGTGGGGACGCACGCGTTGTTCCAGAGCGGGGTAGCGTTCCACAACCTCGGGCTGACGGTGGTGGATGAGCAGCACCGGTTTGGGGTGCATCAGAGATTGGCATTGTCCGAGAAGGGGTTACACGCCGACCTGCTGGTAATGACGGCGACGCCGATCCCCCGGACACTGGTGCTGACGCATTTCGGCGATATG
>Ga0105047_10017029_pt1 | contig 11357 bp, 11 predicted proteins | sample MAT04_FD_78384 | JGI IMG/M metagenome (GOLD analysis project Ga0105047, IMG submission 78384) | Freshwater microbial communities from Lake Fryxell liftoff mats and glacier meltwater in Antarctica - MAT-04 (megahit assembly) | ecosystem: Environmental > Aquatic > Freshwater > Ice > Liftoff... | reverse complement strand
CCGTACAGCCCGGATCTGAATCCCATCGAACTGGCGTTTTCCAAACTCAAAACCCTGCTGCGAAAACACGCCGAACGGACGGTGGAATCCCTCTGGAACCGCATCGGCCAACTCGTCAGCGAAGTCACGCCCCGAGAATGCCAGAACTATATCAGGCACTGCGGATACACTGCACACTAACGCCGAAAATGCTCTAGTCGAAGGCCGTTGCCATTGAGTAGAATTAATCTGCACTGAACTCGCTCAGGTGGGCAATTGCATTGTACATAAGTTCAGTTGCCGTCATTTCATCAAGAAATGTCCATCGTCTGTCATCCCGACTTAACTGGATTGGAAGCCGTTTGGCGAGTTCGTCAAACGGCTTTCTCTTTTCCAGTTCAAGAGTTACGTCGCCCAGCACTCGGTTCAAAGATACGGTTTCGAGAATTCGCCTTTTTTCAAGCATGTTTGAATCCCGCCAGATTTTCGGGATTTTTTGCGAAAACTCGAAGACCGCCAAGGCGGCCCGCACGTCGGACGGTTCTACGGTAGCGTCCTTGACCAGCGAGGCTTCGACCACGGCCAACTCGTCGCGTAACGTGCCCCGCTTTGCGTCGAACGTTGGCTCGTCGATGGCCCCGACCAAGAACGCGTTCAAGAGCCGATCGTTCATCGTGGTTATCTCGGCCCGGCGCTTGGTCCGGGCCAGGCGCTGGTTCCGATGCAGGCCGGTGATGTCCGTAAACGCACTCTGCAACGAGATTCGAAACCATTCGATGACCTCGTCATCGGGCAGTTTGAAACTCGCGAGGTCCGCCACGATCGCTTCTTCCAGATCGTCGGCGCGCCAGCGCACGCTGGGGTGATCGTCTTCTGGATGGTTGTTGGCGCAGCGGTAGTAATCGTGGACCCGCACGCCACCCCCCTTGAGTTTGCGTTTGATTCGTTCGCCAGTGATGGACGACCCGCAATGCCGGCAGGTCAAGAGACCGCCTGATAGCGGCATCAAGACCAGGGGTTTTGCACGGCGGTTCTTTCCGTTCAGAACGTCCTGACAAACCAGAAACGTCGCATGGTCGATCAACGGCTGGTGACGACCTTGGTAATGGGTGCCACCGCGCTGGATCTCGCCGACATAGAACCGGTTGTTGAGGATATACGACACCGCTGTCCGGTGAAACTTCGGATGCGTCTTCTGGTACGTGAATCCCTCGTTGTGCAGTTTTTCGCAGACCAAGTCAAACGTATATTGGCCCGAGGAATACAGTTCGAAGAGTCGGATCACGGCCTTCGAGTTTTCGGGGTGCGGCTTGATCGGTTCATTCCGATCCTCCTTCACATTCAAGTAGCCGTACGGAGCCCGGCTGTGCTGCCATCCCTGCTTGGCCCGCTCATCGATCCCCTTCAGCACCTCAGTACGGAGGTTGTCGCTGTAGTACTGGGCCACGGCGGCCATCACATTGAACGAAAGCGCTCCGGCCGGTCCCGGCCCGAACTGGTTGTCGACGAATGCCAGGGAGATGCCGAGCTTATCCTCCAACTCCTGCATACGGACCGCGTCCCGCATGTTACGGCAGACGCGGTCGAGCTTGTGGCTGAGAATGGCCCGCAGGCTCTCCCGCTTGGCGTTGGCTTTCACCCAATCAACCATCTGGTTGAAGACTGTTCGCTCGGCTCCGCGCTTGGCGGACTCTGCGACCAGGAACTCACGGACGATCGTCCAACCGTTTTTCTGCGCCCGCTCGCGCGTGGCCCGTAACTGGGCGTCAATCGAATAGCCCTCGCGTTGCTCGCGTGACGACACGCGAGCCCAGATCACAACATTCATTTTTTCGTTCCTTTCCAACAGCATTTCAGCGAACCGCTTGACGTTGTGGAGAATCTCGATGGCCTCTTCGACCGAGATCTCCCGCCCGTACCGTTCCGACCAAAGCCGCTGGGTTTCGGTGATCAATTCGTCCGAAACCCAGGCCAGCGACAACGGTCGGCGGATCGGTATTGGCACACACAGTCCTGGCTCATCTGGCGACAGGAATCCAGTCATGTCGCGGTCGTCAGTCGATGATTTCGGGGGAGTGAGGAGTCGGGTCATGCCAACTCCTCGCCACCGAAACCGGCATCGACCATTCGTTCGCGGATCGATTTGACCGCGTCTTCCACACTTCGTCGACCAACTCTGAGGTCGCGAGTGATTGACGTCACCGTGTGTCCCTGCGTCAGCCTTCGCCCAACCTGCTGTTCGAAGTCGGGAAGCTGCGACAGGATGGTCGCGACGTCCATCGCCAGTTCGCTGGATTCATAACCGCCGTCCTTGGCCAATTCGTCAACTGAGGGCAGCATCGCTCCACAGCGTTCGACCATGTCCTTGTACCGATCTCGTGTCCTGAGCCACTTCATCAATCGACGATCGATCACAGCGATCAGAATGGTTGATTCGCGGGCTCCATTGGCCTTCTCTGGGTCGCGTGCAAACTCCAATAGGTCCATGACGACATCCTGAATGGCGTCTTCCAAGTCGTGTCGTTTGATCCCGAATCGCACCGCCCGGGCGCGAATCAATGTCAGCTTCTCTTCAATCGTCAGTACGTTCTGCTTCGTGTCCATCTCGTGTCTCTCCTCTTACCGGGTTGCCTGGCCAGCGACATGCTGACCACGGTGAGGGAGTTTCCGGCGAGATCAGGGACACGGTCTCTACGCGCCGACATCGGGGACACGAAGTCACATTGGCCCAATATCGCGGTCGCATTGGCGATCAGGGACACAATGTGGACGCAATATTGCGCCCATATTGGGGACATGTCCCCAATGTGAAATCCAATGTGACTTTTCAAAACCTTGCGAATCTGGACTGGCGAGCGGGTAATAACTTTGTGTAGGCCGCGAGTCGCTCACAGCGACGACCAGGGCACGAAACAAAACCGCTGACGGGCGTCACATGTTGATGACGCTCCTCGCGAGTGCTCATTGCGTTGCGGCAGAACATTCCTCATCCGTTTGGAGGCTGTATGCCGCAATCCCCGTTTGGGCACCCGCACGCCCAGGGAAAGTGTTACGCGACCTGGTTCGTCAAAAAGAAGGCCCGTGAACTCACCGGGCATTTTGGATTCACCTCATCTGACCGCGACGACCTTGAGCAATCGTTGTTCGTTTCGCTGATGGAACGTTGGCCCAAGTTCCACGCCGATGAATGCACTCCCCAAGAGTTCATCTCGTGGGCCATTGGTCGGGGCGTCGCAGACTTGATTCGCGAGCGTCAACAACGCAACGCGTCGGAGCCGACCGAGGGACTGCCGCTGGAAGAGTTGTTCAGAAATGAAGACGAACAATTGCCGCCCAGTTGCGTGCAGGCGGACCACGTTCCGTCAGTGGAATTGTCGCTTGATGTCGAGCACATCCTGTCTCGACTTCCGCCGGAAATCCAAGACACCGCTCGCCGGCTGATGGAAGGCAATGTCTGTCAGGTTGCCCGTGAAACCGGTCTGTCGCGCCGGACGATCCGCGACCGAGCACAAATGATCCGCGAGGCCTTTGAAGCTGCCGGTTACGGCGCGGCCTGATTCCGTCCCTATTCGCTCAAGCACCCACTCCCAACACGAGGATATTTTATGGAATTGATGAGTCGCATTCAGACGGGCAGGCAGGTCGCACCCAGGCGGGTGATGGTCTACGGCGTCCACGGCAATGGAAAATCGACGTTCGGGGCGATGGCTCCTGCTCCGATTTTCATTCAGACCGAGGACGGGCTCGGCAACCTTGACTGTGCCCGGTTCCCCCTGGCGGAAGCGTTCGACGACGTGATGGCGGCAATCATGTCGCTGTATTCGGAGGCCCATGACTTCAAGTCGGTGGTGATCGATTCGCTCGATTGGCTTGAACGGCTGATCTGGGCCAGGGTGGTTCGTGATCGCGGGCCGCAGAACAAGACCAAGGTCGACAACATCGAGGACTTCGGCTTCGCCCGGGGCTACACCTACGCCCTCGACTATTGGAAGGAAGTTCTCGATGGACTGAGTGCACTCCGCAATGAACGCGGGATGATGATCGTCCTCATTGCGCATGCCAAGATCGAACGGTTTGAGAACCCAGAGACCGATGCCTACGACCGGTATTCGCCGCGTCTCCACAAGCATGCGTCCGCGTTGGTGCAGGAGTGGTGCGACGAAGTGCTATTCGCGACTTACAAGGTCCACACGAAACAGACGGAAGAAGGGTTCGACAAGACCCGCACCCGCGGCATCGGCACCGGGGATCGCATTCTGCGAACGACCGAACGTCCTGCCCACATGGCGAAGAACCGCCTGAATCTGCCCGAAGAGATGTCGCTCGATTTCCGGACCTATGCCGAGCACCTCGGGCAAGTCGTGTGATTCACCGCGCCCGTTAACAGCTGCACTCCCATTGCGCCCTGACACAACATCCACCCTCACACCAAGGACTTTCACATGGCTGACCTGCGTGGGTTTGACGCACAAACCGTCGAACCGAATGACTCGTTCGATCCGATCCCGAACGGCGACTATCTCTGCATCATCACGGCGTCGGAGATGAAACCGACCAAGGCTGGCGATGGCGCGTACCTCGAACTCGAACTGGAAGTGCTGGACGGTCCGTACAAGGGGCGGAAGCTCTGGGACCGGCTCAATCTCAACAACGCCAATGACACGGCCGTCAAGATTGCCAAGGGAACGCTGTCGTCGATCTGCCGGGCGGTCGGCGTCCTGCAACCCAAGGACAGCTGCGAACTGCACGACCTGCCCATGCTGGTGAAAGTCGCCTGCAAAAAACGGGATGACACCGATGAACTCACCAATGCGGTGAAGGGCAACAAGAAGCGTGAGGGGGCCGCTTCTTCTCCGGTGATGGCTGTTGCGCCCGTCGCCAGCGGAACCAAATCTGCAAGTCCGCCGTGGAAGCGGACGTGAACCTGTCGCCTGGGGACATCTCTATGTCCTTCCCTCACAGGACGACAGAGGCGGTAGCCATGCTCCGCTTTGTGCTGCCGTTCCCGCCGAGCGTCAACCGGTATTACCGGCATGTGGGTTATCGCACGCTCCTCAGCCGCGAGGGTCGAGAGTACCGCACTGCGGTTTGCACTCTCCTCGCCGGGCGGGTCGGCCAGCCTCTTTCTGGCCACCTTGAAGTTCAACTCGAATTGTATCCCCCCGATGCGCGGCGTCGTGACTGGGACAATTTTCAAAAGGGAATCTGGGATGCGCTCCAACACGCCGGTGTGTACCTCGACGACAGTCAGATCAAACGGGCGGTCATCGAGATGCACAAGCCCGATCGCCAGCCCCGCGCCGAGGTGAGTATCGATCCGTTCATCCCTCACATCGAAGAAGAGCCACCATGCCCAGCATCGTTCACCAGCATGAAATCGACGATCCCGACCGAGTCGATCCCGATGACGAAGACTTCGATCTCGAAGAACTCTTCAAAGTCACGTCGCCCGAAGGGACTGAAGAGGTCTACTCCCCTGACGAAGCGTGTGACCTGATTCTCGATCTCGTCGAACAGCAGTTCTGGGAGTGGTTCGACGATCCCGCGTGCCCGCGCCGCTTCAAACCCCGCGTCAAAGTCTATGAGGTCTGTTGATCGTGCTCACCCTTCGCCCCTACCAACAGCAGGCCGTTGATGCGGTGTACCAGCACCTGCGTGCTCGCGATAACAATCCGGTCGTCGTGATCCCGACTGGTGGCGGTAAGACCCCGGTCATGGCGACGATCTGCCGTGATGCCGTGCAGACGTGGAATGGCCGCGTGTTGGTCCTGGCCCACGTCAAGGAACTGCTGCAGCAGTCGGTCGACAAACTGAAGCAGGTCTGTTCGGACTTGCCGGTGGGGGTCTATTCCGCCGGCCTCAAGCGGCGCGACACAGAGCATGCCGTGATCGTGGCCGGCATCCAGTCCGTTTACAAACGGGCGTGCGAACTCGATGCGTTTGACCTTATTCTCGTTGACGAATGCCACCTCATTCCCGCCGAAGGCGAAGGGATGTATCGGCAGTTCCTGTCCGAGACGCGGGTGCTCAACCCGCAGGTCCGCGTCGTAGGATTCATCGCCACCCCGTTTCGACTGGATGCCGGTCCGATCTGTCGGGATGACCATTTCCTCAATGCCGTCTGTTACGAGGTGGGCGTTCGACAACTGATCGCCGACGGCTTTCTGTCGCCCCTGATCTCGAAGGCCGGGATCGCCAAGACGGATACCAGTCAATTGCATGTCCGTGCTGGTGAATTCGTCGCCAGCGAAGTCGAAGCGGCGATGGATGATGCCGCGCTGTTCGAGGCAGCCTGTGCCGAAATCGCCGAGGTCACGCGCGATCGCCATTCAGTCCTGATCTTCGCCAGCGGTGTGCAACATGGTCGCCATGTTTGCCAGGTATTGGCCGACAAGCATGGCATCGATTGCGGGTTCGTCTGTGGTGAGACACCAGACGCAGAACGGGACGAGTTGCTGGCCCGCTTCCGAGGCGAACAGCGCGGCCTGTTCCAACACACCCCGCTCAAGTACCTCTGCAACGTCAACGTGCTGACGACGGGGTTCGACGCACCCAACGTGGACTGCGTGGTTCTGCTGCGACCGACACTCTCCCCCGGGCTGTATTACCAGATGGTGGGTCGCGGATTCCGGTTACATCCTGGCAAGCCGAATTGCCTCGTGCTCGACTACGGCGGCAACGTGCTGCGGCACGGGCCAGTCGACCAATTGCAGGTCATTGAGAAATGTGGCGACGGGACCGGCGAAGCCCCCGCCAAAGAGTGCCCGGCGTGTCGGGCGCTGATCGCTCCGGCCTATTCGAACTGCCCGCTGTGTGGTCACGAATTCCCGCCGCCAGAGCGGAAGAAGCATGAATCTCAGGCGTCGAAGGCGGGTGTGCTGTCCGGCGAGGTGACCGACTGCGAATACGAAGTGCGTGACATCACGTTCGGCGTCCATACGAAGAAGAGTGCGGACGAATCGACACCCAAGACACTGCGCGTCGATTACCGCCTCGGCCTCGATTACTGGGTCAGCGAATGGATCTGTTTTGAACACACCGGCTGGGCACGGCGCAAGGCCGAGCAATGGTGGAAGGCCCGCTCCCCTGATCCCCCACCTGAGACTGCCCAGGAAGCGGCCGACCTAGCCAACTGTGGTGCCGTGGCTCACACCGAAGTCGTAACGGTGCGTTCCGTCTCCGGTGACAAGTTCGAGCGGATCATCAGCTGCAAACTGGGTCCAAAGCCGGAGCCCAGCGTGCTGCACGCTGCGATTGACCTCGACGACGTCCCATTCTGAGCGGTGCGCCGTGGCCCCGTCCATGAGAAAACGAAAGGCTGACTCTTGGCCAGAGTATTGATCATCGGCGATACGCATTGTCCCGGAATGCGGACCGGCTATGTCGACTTCCTGAAGCGCGTCGCTGACAGTTACTCCGTGACCCGCGTGGTTCATATCGGCGATCTCGTGGACTGGGCTTCGATCTCTTATCACGAGAAAAGTCCGAGTTTGCGGAACGCCACGCTGGAATACGCCCGCGCCAAGCGGCAGGTTGCATCACTAAATCGAGCGTTCCCCAAGGCCGACTGGCTGATCGGGAACCACGATGCCCTCACCGAACGACAGTCTGTCACCGCCGGACTGCCGCCCGAGCTGCTCCGCGACTACGCCGACATGTGGAGCGTGGATTGGGTGATCCATCCACGGTTCACCAAGCTGCTGATCGTTGGCGTGATTTACTCGCATGGTGACAGCGGTCGCGGCGGGCAAGACGCCGCGTTCCAGCAGGCCAGAGACAACTTTCGTTCGACCGTCATTGGCCATTTTCACAACCAAGCGGGTGTTCGCTGGTGGGCCAATCCCGAGTTCCGGGTCTTCGAACTCTCCGCCGGTTGTGGCATTGACGCGAGCCGCATGCAGTTCGAGTACGGCCGCAAGTTCGCTCACAAACCCCTGCTTGGCTGCGGCATCGTCATTGGCGGACGCCAAGCCTACTTCGAACCGTGGCTGCTCCCCAGCCGGTAACCGTTCACACTTCTTTCTTCGAGGACCAACGCATGATGATCACTTTGGTTGTTCTGAAACCACAGCGTGTCACCGAACGGCGCACGGCGACGGAACCGCGACCGCTCATGATTTACATCGCTGCCCCGTACTCAGAACCCGATCCCGCCGTCAATACGCATGGTGTGCTCCGGATCGCCGACGCCCTGCTGGAAAACGGTTTCACGCCCGTGGTTCCGCATCTCAACATTCTCTGGCACATGTTCTCGCCCAAGCCGTATGAGACCTGGCTCGAATATGACCGCGAACTGCTCGCCCGCTGCGATGCAGTGTTGCGTGTGCCGGGATTCTCAGTGGGTGCTGCCCGCGAAACGCGATTCGCCAAAAGCATCAACATCCCGGTCATCTATTCGCAATCCGGTTCGCCCGACGATTGCGTGGAAGCCGTCCAAGAATGGCTGATGTCGCCATGAAGTGCGCCCGTTGCGAGCACATCTTCGCACCTGCTGACTCAGTCGGTGGCAACTTTGATCTCTGCCAGGACTGCTGGGAATCTGAGTGCTCCCGGTCCTGGTGGGTTTTTGTCGCAGCGCTGAGCTTTGATCAGAAAGCATCCGAGATGCCTGAATACGATCTGCCACGCCTCTACGATCCGGACGCCGAGGGCGAAAACCCGAAGGATCGTATCGGCGAAACCAAACCGCCACTGCACCTCATTCCCCCTGCGGCCGAGATCCTCGAAGCGGTGGTCATGGGACTCGGCGCTCGCAAGTACGGACCGTTCAATTGGAGATCGGCCAAGGTTCGGGCAACGGTCTACGTCGCGGCGGCGAAGCGTCATCTGGCTCAGTGGCTCGATGGCGTTGACGACGACTCCGAGAGCGGTGTTTCACACCTGGCCCATGCCCGCGCCTGCTTGGGCATTCTGCTCGATGCCCAAGCGACCGGGAACGTGATCGATGATCGCCCCCCCAAAGGACCGGCATCCGCATTGATTCTCCAGCATACTCAGAATGGTCCACTGGCCCAGGATCCGAGGCAGCAATCGCCGTGGTGACCCAAACAGAGATGAGGTCCACAGTTCCCCTCGAAGCCGCACGCGAATACGTGCGACGCGGCTGGAGCGTTGTGCCCGTACCATTCAAGCAGAAGCGGCCGGTCCTCAAGGAATGGGAACAACTCCGGCTGGCCGAAACCGATCTCGACCAATACTTCAATCAGCCCGCGAACGTGGGTCTGATTCTCGGCGAGCCGTCGCAGGGGCTGGTCGACGTTGATCTCGACTGCGTCGAAGCCCGAGCTATCGCGGCGAACTACCTGCCGCCAACGCCATCCAAGACGGGACGGGCCACGGCGACGGATTCGCATTGGTGGTATTACGCGGTCGGTGCAAAGACCGTTCAGCATCGCGATCCCGTCACGAAACAGATGCTTGTCGAGTTGAGGTCCACTGGGGGCCAGACGGTCGTCGGACCGAGCATCCATCCAACCGGGCAACCGTATGATATTCTGGCTGGTGAACCGGCGGTTGTCCCGGCCGAGATGCTGACTTCGTGCGTCGAAGCGTTGGCCAAGCGGGTGATCGAACTCAGGCATGGCGATCAGCCAACGGCAGCAGTTCGAAATCCGAACACACAAGCGGTTGATCGACATCGCGTTGATTCCCCGAGCGACATCGAACGCCGCGCCCTGGCGTACCTCGACAGGCTTCCGCCGGCGATCAGCGGCAATCGGGGACATGCTGCGACCTATGCTGCGGCAACCGTCCTGGTTCATGGTTTCGAGATCAATCCCGACCGGGCGTTGTCGCTACTGCTCGATCACTTCAACCCCAGGTGCGAACCACCGTGGTCGGAGAAGGAACTGCGGCACAAAGTCACCAGTGCCGCAACGAAACCTCACAGCCAATCACGCGGTTGGCTGCTGAATGAGACGCTGCCGGATGTCGTCGATGAAGGCGTCGACATCTCGGCCCTAATCGATCAGGCCGTGGAGACTGTTCGCCCGTCGCCAAGGTTAAACGACAATGAGACAATCGAGTCGTCGGCCGCCGACCCCGGATCGATCCCCGTTGAATTGCTCCGCGTTCCCGGATTCATCTCGGAGGTGATGGATCACTCGCTCGCGACCGCGCCCTATCCGAACCAACCGCTGGCGTTTTGCGGTGCGTTGGCGTTGCAGGCCTTTCTCGGCGGCCGAAAGGTCCGTGACCAGGCCGACAACCGGACGAACCTGTATCTGCTCAACCTAGCTCACTCGTCGTCCGGTAAGGACTGGCCACGCAAGATCAACACGCGCATTTTGCATGCGACGGGACAGTCAAATGCCTTGGGAGAACAATTCGCGTCCGGAGAGGGGTTGCAGGATGCGCTGTTCGTCACGTCCTGCATGTTGTTTCAGACCGACGAGATCGACGGCATTTTACAGTCGATCAACAAGGCCAAAGACGCTCGCTACGAAAGCATCCTCGGCACTCTGTTGACGATGTATTCGGCTGCGAGCAGCGTGTTCCCCATGCGTCGCAAGGCTGGCAAGGAACCGGCCGGAGCGATCGAACAGCCGTGCCTCGTGATCTATGGCACGGCGATCCCGACGCATTACTACGCAGCTCTCTCCGAGCGCATGCTGACTAACGGATTCTTCGCCCGCATGTTGATCGTCGAAGCGGGCAAGCGTGGTGACGGGCAAGAGCCGAAGATCGCGGACATCCCGCCGCGAATTCTGGAGACCGCAACGCACTGGGCCAACTTCCAACCGGGCAAGGGGAACCTCGATAAGTTCTATCCGATCCCACGAATCGTTCAGTACACGGACGAAGCGCAATCGCTGCTGATCGACTCGCGTCGCCAGTGCGAAGCCGAGTATGCCCTGGCAGAAGAGTGTGGCGACACCGTTGGTACAACGGTCTGGGGTCGCACGAACGAGCACATCCGCAAACTGGCGCTGCTCTACGCGATCAGCGCCAACCATCGTGAACCGTCAATCGATGCCAGCGCCGCCAATTGGGCGACGCAGTTCGCCATGCACCAGACCCGTCGAATGCTGTTCATGGCGCAGAACCATGTCGCTGAGAACCCGTTTCACGCCGAGTGCCTGAAACTATTGAAGAAGCTGCGTGAGGCCCCCGATCAGACGATCGTTCACAGCGTCCTGCTCAAGCGCATGAAGCTCGATGCCCAGACGTTCGTTAAGGTCATCGAGACGCTTCGTCAGCGAAACGACATTGAGATCGTCCCGGTGAAGACGGTGACGAAGACCGGAAACGCCTATCGGCTCACAGTCTAAGCGTGGTGAATTGTTCGTGAATCATTCACGGGGTGAGGGTGAAGGATTCGGAAGCAGCATTCCTTATTAAATACCACAACTGTCCGGCTATAAGTCGAACAAGGTTTG
>Ga0105047_10017027_pt1 | contig 11357 bp, 9 predicted proteins | sample MAT04_FD_78384 | JGI IMG/M metagenome (GOLD analysis project Ga0105047, IMG submission 78384) | Freshwater microbial communities from Lake Fryxell liftoff mats and glacier meltwater in Antarctica - MAT-04 (megahit assembly) | ecosystem: Environmental > Aquatic > Freshwater > Ice > Liftoff... | reverse complement strand
GCGAGGGCGCTGCGCGAGCGCGTGCCGCCCGCGACTCGATCCCCAAGAAGGGACTTCCGGCCGGCGGCCCCGAGCGCGAACTGTTCGACGCACTGCGTCAGTGGCGCCGGGCGCAGGCCAAGGAGGCCGATGTCGCTGCGTTCGTCATCTTCAACGATGCGACGCTCGTGGCCGTTGCCGAGGCCCGACCGAAGAACCGTGCCGAGTTGCTGCGAGTGTCGGGCATCGGAGCGGTCAAGGCGCAGCGCTTCGGCGAGGACGTGTTGCGCATCGTCACCGAACACTGACGGCGTGAGGGCGCAGGCAGCGACCGAGATCAACTTGTGTCGCTCAGTTGCACAGGCGTCTCTGAGCGACTCGTGGTCGAGTTCTCGGCCGCCCGTCCGCGTGAGCCCTCACTCCGCGAACTGCCCGCGGGCACCTGCGGCACGAACGGCGTACTCCGCATGCGAGTAGCGGCGCTGCTCAGCTCGTCCGGTTCCTGGTTTCGAGCAACTTGGCGAACTTCTCGCGATCGAAGGCGATGAACAGCCCATTGGCCTCGGCGGTCAGAACTCCGTCTGCGTGGATCGACGCGTTCGCGTAGATCTTGCGGCCCTCACGACGGTCCAACCACCCCTCCATCACCAGCGGCACGTGCAACGGTGTGGGCCGGCGGTAGTCGATGCCCAGGTGGGCGGTCATGCCCTGTGTGCCCGACAACGACTGCGTCGAGCCGAGCAGTTCGTCGAACACGGCGGCGACGTACCCGCCGTGCACGCATCCGGGCGGGCCTTCGTACGCCGAGCCGAACGTCACCCTGCCGATCACGCGGTCGCCGGAGTACTCGAGCTCCATCGGCGGCGACAGCGGGTTGGCCAGGCCGATGAAAGGGCTGTGGTCGAAGAACGCGTACCACTCCGGGTCGCCCGGGGAGAGTCCGGCGACCTCCTGTCCTGCGTTCGCAGCCTCGGAGAATCCCAGGTACGTCTGTCCGGTGGGCAGACCGCGCAGGGTCGTCGCCAGCCCTTCCAGCTCATCAGCCGCACTCGCGAGTTCGTCCTCGGTGGCAGTGGTCGAGACCAGCAGGTCGATCACCTCGCGCATGGCGGTCGCCAGGCGCCGACCTTCGCGACGCCGCGGGGTCACCTCGAGCGACCGCAGCCCCTCGATGCGCGGGCTGACGTGCGGCGGCCCGTCGTCGGCCGACGACACTTCGTCGTGCGTATCCCCGGTCACGTCCAGCTCCTCGTTCATGTGTCGTACAGCGCCAGTACGGGCGCGTGGTCCGACGGTTTGGTGCCCTTTCGGGCGTTGCGGTCGATCAGGTCCGCCGTGCAGCGCGACGCGAGTGCTCGCGACGAGAGCTGGTAGTCGATGCGCATGCCACGCTTCTTGTGGAAGTCACCGTTGCGATAGTCCCAGAACGAGTACAGACCGTCCTGCGGATACCGCTCACGGAAGCTGTCGACCAGTCCCCAACCGATCACCTCGGCGATCGCAGCTCGCTCCGGTGCGCTGACATGCGTCGAGTCCACGAAGGCCCCCGGATCCCACACGTCGCTGTCCGTCGGTGCCACGTTCCAGTCACCGAGCACGACCAGCATCTCGTCGGGCGTGTGGTGAGCATCCAGGTGCGCACGCAGTCGACCCAGCCAGTCCAACTTGTAGGTGTAGTGGTCGTTCGTGAGCTCCCGGCCGTTCGGCACATAGACCGAACAGACCCGCACCCCGGCACAGGTGGCCCACACGATGCGGGCATCCACGTCGGGATCCCGTCCGTCGTCGAAACCGAAGACCGGATCCTGGAGGCCGACCTTCGACAGGATGGCCACGCCGTTCCAGCGGCCCTGCCCGAAGTGCACGCTCTCGTACCCCATGAGCTGGAAGTCCATCGCCGGGAACTGTGCATCCGACATCTTCGTCTCCTGCATGCACAGCACATCGGGCTGCACCTCCAGGAGCCACTCCTGAACCCTGGGCATCCGGGCGTTGAGCGAATTCACGTTCCAGGTCGCGACGAGCACGATCAGGAATCTAGTGTCGAGCGACGGGAACCCGATCACGTCGAGACGTGTCGATCATCAGCGACCGTGTTCTGGTGACCGAGAAGGGGCGGAACTCGGCAGCGTCGCCGCCGCAGAGACCTCGCCGGCACTGACCCGCCACCAGATGAACAGGGGCAGCGAGGCGAGTGCTGCCCCCCCGGACACCGTGAAGGTCGCCGCCTCGCCGAACTGGGCCGAGACGACCCCCAGCCCGACGGTGCCGACGGTCAGCACCAGGTCGAGCAGTCCCATGACCGTCCCGACTGCCGCACCCGAGCGCAACTCACCCGCCACCGCTGCGGTCTCGGCGAGCACCGCAGGCATGATGAACGCGTACCCGCAGCCGACGACCACCAGTCCGAGGGCGAACAACGGGGCGGAGGGGCTCCAGCCAGCGATCCCCAACCCGATGACGCTCACCAGGGTCGCCACGACCGTGGTTCGCAACAGGCCGAACCTGTCCGGCCACGAGCTGCCGATCAGCCGACCCGCGATCAGCGTGATCGAGAACGCCGACAGCAGTAGTTCCGGCGACGTCATGCCGAGGGCCCGCCCACGCAGCACCGCGAAGCCGTAGATCGCTCCGAAGCCGAGGTTGGCCAGCCCGAGCGCAATGCCCGCGACCACCACGGGCCCGAAGAAGAAGTTCCGCCACCAGCCGCCGCGAGTGCGCACCCGCACTGAACGGTCGCGCCCCGGTACCGGTCCGCCGAGCACCGCAGTGCCGACCATCGCGCACCCCGCAGCGACGAAGAAGACCGACCGCAAGCCCCACCGGTCCGAGATGGCGACGGCCACGACCGGGCCGATCGCCGTGCCAGCGACGAAGAGCGCGGCGAAACGCGTGTAGGCAGACCCGCGCCCTCGGCGGCCGTCGTCGGAACCCCTGGCCGCACCGACGAGCATGAATCCGTCGGCGAGCCCCACGAAGGTGCGGAAGATCGCGAAGAGAACGAGTGCGGGAGAGAGCGCCTGGCCGACGAATGCGACGACTCCGAGGACCCCGCCCACGAACACCCCGACACCCGGACCCCGCCGATCGACGAAGCGCCCCGCGATCGGACGCGCCAGCAGTCCCGGCAGACCCATTGCAGCGACCGCGACGCCGACGCCGACCCCGCCGACGCCGAACGTCTCGACCACGTAGGTCGGGATGACCGGAGCCACGAGTGCAGTGGCGAAGAAGAACAGGAACGCGGCTCCGGACCGTCGTCCGGCACGCGCAGATCGGACAGCCACAGACCCGGTGGGCATGATCAGCGGTTCGGGGGGATCATCAGTGACTCGTCGGTTCGCGCAGGTGTGGCACCAGCGGCAGCACCTCGTCACAGAGCCGTGCCAGTCCCGTGTCCCAGTCGGGGAACATGACGAGCAGACCGTCGACACCGGCATCCGAGATGCCTTGCAGGTGTTTGGCGATCGTTTCCGGGCCGCCACCGACGATGCCGCCGAAGAAGACGTGCTCGCCGGACTCGACGATGCCCTTGCGCAGCGACTCGCCCGCTCCCGCACGCGAGTACTGACCGAGCAGATCGTCGACCGCGTCGATGTCGGGGTGGTCGCGATAGTGCTGAATCCGGGCTGCGGCCTCGTCATCGGAATCGGCGATGAGCAGGTGGGACACCGTGTAGATCGTGATCGATCGGCCGGCTGCTGCTGCGGCGGCGCGATACCTGCTCACCACCTCGGCGAGCGCCATGTTGTCCGACGCTCCCACGAAGGCGTGAGTGCCGTGCTCGATCGCGAACTGCATTCCTCGTGCCGAGCTCCCCGCGCAGAACACCGGTGGGCGGCGCGAGGGCGACGGCAGCGAGCGGCAGCCATCGAGCTGGATCCAGCGACCATCGACGTCCACGGCGGGCTCATCACCCCAGAGCCGCTGGACCGCCCCGATCCACTCGGTCGCGTAGTCGTAACGGAGTTCACCCCAGTTCTCGGGCAGCAGTCCCATCTGCTCGTACTCACTGAGGTTCGCTCCGGCCACGACGTTGATGCCGAAGCGGCCCCCACTCACGTCGTCAGCGGTTGCCACCATCTTGGCGGCGACCGCCGGCGGATACAGCAGCGGCTGCACCGACGCGATCAGTTCGATCCGCTCCGTGACGGCGCCGAGCGCGGACATCAGTGTGAAGCACTCCAGGCTGGTGTCCCAGAAGCCTGTGCGGCCGCCGTGGCCGCGCCAGACCGACTGTGCCAGGAGGAACTCGAACCCGCGGCGCTCGGCCTCCTTCGCTATCCGCGCGTTCAGCTCGAACGTCGGCGGTTCAGGGGCGGCCTCGGCGGAGAGGATCCAACCGTTGTTCGCGACGGGCAAGAAGATGCCGAGCTCGAGCGTCGATGAGCTTGATGGGGTCATGTCGGGGCTTCACTTTCTGCTGCGGCCCGATGGCGCTCCGCGCTGTGTGAACAGCTCGCGAAGATTGCTGGGTCGACGTGGTCCGGTCGCGGCGAGAGGGGGACACTGTCGTCATGAAAGAATCCGGTGTCCGACGTGTCGTACCAATGGTCCTCGGGTGGGAGCACCTGCCGCTGTGGATCTCGATGCCGCTCGTCGAGGATGCCCGTCGCGAGACCCTGATGCGCGAGCCGGTGCCCGGCCTGCTGCTCGAGGTCGACGGTGGCTGGTTCCTGGTCGACAGCGGCTTCAACGCCCCGCTCGTGCGCGACCCCATGCTCTACCAGCGCTTCTGGGGAGCTGCGCCGGTGGAGGTCGAGCTCGTCGGGCCCGAGGATCAGGACCCGCTGCTGTCCGCGTTCGAACTCGCCGGAGTCGACCCGCGCGACGTCGTCGGCGTCTGCATCAGCCACTTCCACAACGACCACAGCGGTGGACTGCGACACTTCGTCGACCAGTGCCCGATCTACATCCAACGAGCCGAGTACGAGATGGGGATGGCGACGGATCCGTCGGCTCTCGAAGCCGCAGCGATGTTCCGGATCGACTGGGACGACGCCCGGGTCGACTGGCGGGTGCTCGACGGCGACGCCGAGATCGCACCAGGAATCACAGCGATCCTCACCGCCGGTCACACTCCAGGACACCAATCGTTCCTGGTCGACCTCGACCCGTCGGTCCGGGACCAGCACTCCCACGATGGGTACGTCTTCGCATGCGACGCGGCCGATCTGATCGAGAACCTCGAGGCCGAACAACCGGTGTCGGCCCACGACGGCCCGCCCGAGGCGACCCTCGACGGCATCCGTCGGCTGCGCTCGCTCGGAGCGGAACACAACTACCGGGTCGTGCCGGGTCACGACCCGGTCGCCTGGCCCCAGCTCGCTGCCGACCTCGGCGTCGACATGTACACCTGACATCACTCAGACCTCGACGGCGGCGAAGGGGCGCACGTGGCACGCAACCTGCGGCGCCGTCACGGGGATCAGCTCAGGGCGTTCGGTCTCACACTGCTCGGTGGAGAAGCTGCACCGTGACAAGAAGCTGCACCCTCGACCGATGTCGAACGGGGTCGGCGGCTCGCCGATCAGCGTTGGCGCGAGCCGCCCCGGCTCAGCGGTCGGTGATGCATCGAGTAAGCCACGGGTGTACGGGTGCTGCGGGTTGTCGAAGACCTCGTCGGTCGGTGCTCGTTCGACGATGCGGCCCAGGTACATCACTGCGACCTCGTCGCCGATCCGTCGGGCGACGGCCAGGTCGTGGGTGACGAGCAGGATCGCGAGTCCGAGGGTCTCGCGCAGCTCCTCCAGAAGGTCGAGGACACGAACCGCGAGTGAGGCATCGAGCGCGCTGACCGGCTCGTCGCAGATCAGCAGCGTCGGATCGTTCGCCAGCGCCCGTGCGATCGCGGCGCGCTGGCGTTGTCCGCCGGAGAGCTCCTTGGGCCGGCACCGCGCAGCGCGCAGGTCGAGTCCGACCTTGGTCAGCAGGTCCATCGCCCGGTCGTTCCGCTCGGCTCGCGGCACCCCGCTCGCTGTCAGGCGTTCGACGACCTGACGTCTCACGGTGAGCCACGGCGTCAACGACGCGCCCGCGTCCTGGAAGACCAGCTGAGGGGGATGCCCGCCGCTCGGCCAGTGCACCGACCCGGAATCCGGTGTGAGGATTCCGGTGGCCATGCGCAGCAGTGTCGTCTTGCCGCATCCACTCTCTCCGACGAGCACCGTCGCTCCACGCGCGGGCACGTCGAAAGTGACGTCGCTCACGGCGTGCAGCCGGTGGCGTCCCGAACCCCGGCCGACGTCGAAGCCCTTGCTGACCGCCTCGAGTCGCAGTGCGGAAACGGGCCGGGCCAAGTGTCCGATCTGCCCCGGGCTGCCCGGAGGGTCGGATCTCGGGGTCCGTTCTCCATCCTCCGGGAGAGGTGTCGGCATTCCGGTCGACACAACGGCGTTGGTGCGCAGATCGACCGGCACCGTCGACGGGTGGAAACACGCGATGGTGCGTCCCTGTTCGGTCATCGGGTCCGGAAGGACCTCCACGCAGTCCGCCTCAGCGCTGGCGCAGCGCGGCGCGAACCCACAACCCCGCAGCGGATGCAATGGGTCGGGAGGGCTGCCCCCGATGGGCACGGGTCGAGCGGATCCGTCGATGGACAATCGTGATCGCAACAGACCGACCGTGTAGGGGTGAAGCGGGTTCGACAGCACCGCTGACGTCGGTCCGATCTCGCAGATGCGTCCCGCGTAGAGCACGGCGATGCGGTCAGCGACCGCCGCAGCGACGCCCAGGTCATGGGTGACAAGCAGGATCGAGCAGTCGTGCTCTCGTCTCAGACGGTCGAACATCGCGACGATCTGCGCCTGCACGCTCACGTCCAGGGCTGTCGTCGGCTCGTCGGCCACGATGAGGAGTGGGCCGTCGTTCTTCTCCGCGTCGGGCCCGGCGGCCTCGGCCCCTCCGTCGGTCGCGAGCGCCATCGCGATCATCACACGCTGGCGCAAGCCACCGGAGAGCTCGTGCGGCCACTGCTTCATGCGGCGTTCCGGTTCGGGCACCCCGGCATCGCGCAGCGCGGTCGTCGCACGTTCGATGTCGGCGCCGCGCTCGGTGAGCTGCCGGCCGATGCGCATCGTGGGGTTCAGCGACGACAACGGATCCTGGAACACCGCTCCCAGCAGCTCCTGTCGGACCCGGCGGTGCGCGCGGTCGTCGTCGTCGACCATGTCGACCCCGGCCACCTCGACGCGTCCCGACACGGTGGTTTCACTCGACCGTGGCGGCATGCCCAACAGACACGAGCCGAGCACGCTCTTGCCCGAGCCCGACTCACCGACGAGGGCCACTATCTCTCCCTGGGCGATCTGCAGATCGACGCCGCGCAACGCATGAACCGTGCCGTCGTCGACGCGGAACGACACGTGCAGGTCCTCGACGGAGGCGACGGGGGGCATGTCGGTTGCGGCCCGCGTCGACGCTCGGGCGTCCGAGCTCGAGGTGGCGGACACGTCAGGTCCTCAGCCGGGGATCGATGAGCAGTTGCACGGTGTCGACCGCTGCGTTGACGAGGACGTACATGATGCCCAGCACGAACACGACACCGATGACGGCCGGGAAGTCCGACGATGCGATGCCCTGGCTGAGGTAGAGCCCTATTCCCGGCCACGAGAACACCACCTCGACGACGACCGCCCCCGCAAGCACGAGTCCGAGCTGCAGACCGGCCATTGCGAGCGCAGGGTTGACGGCGTTGCGCAGTGCATGGCGGCGGATGACCGTCGACTCCCCGACTCCCTTCGCACGTGCTGTACGGATGTACTCCTCGCTGTAGGTCTCGCGCAGCGAGGCCCGGAGCGTGCGACCTATCGCGACTGCCGGCCCGATACCCAGTGCGATGGCCGGCATGATCAGGTGCAGCGCAGCGTCGCCCAGTCCACGGGGATCGCCTCCGAGGATCGTGTCGATCATCAGGAACCCTGTCGGTGCGCTCGCGGACACCTCGCTCGATCTCTGCCCCGCTGGAAGCCAACCGAGCCACCGGTAGAAAACGAGGATGCCGAGGATGCCTGCCAGGAACGTCGGCACCGCGGCGAGCGCGATCGAGGAGCTCCGCATCGCCGACGAGCCGCGACCGGGCCGTGAACCGAGGATGCCGATGAGTCCACCGAAGACCACAGCGACAACCGCTGCGGCAGCTGCCAGCTCGATCGTCGCCGGAAGGAACGAGCCGATGTCGGACCGGACCGGTTGGCGAGTCCGCAGCGACGTGCCGAGATCGCCCTGGACGAGCCGCTCCATGAACCTCGTGTACTGCTCGACGATCGGGTCGTCGAGCCCGATCTCCTCGCGCTTCTCCGCGAGCACCTCGGGCGAGGTGTTCCGGCCGTAGAACGACTTGACCGGATCCGACGGGAGCGTCTGCTGGATCAGGAACACGATCACGGTCAGCAGCAGCAGCACACCGACCAGCGAGGCGAGCCTGACGGCTATTCGTCTCAACACGTCATCGCTCCAGCGCGTCGGTGGCGGCGTCGCCTGCGATGTTGGCCAGCACGGCGAGCACGAAGAGACCGGCCGCCGGTGCGACCGCGACCCACGGCGCGTTGAACAGGTACGTGAGTCCCTGGGCGGTCATCGCTCCCAGTTCTGCTGCCGGTGCCGGCGATCCGAGTCCGAGGAAGGACAACCCCGCGAGCACGAGGATGACCGAACCGACATCGAGCGACGCGGCGACCAACACCGCCGACAGCGTCCCTGGCACGACGTGCACGAACGCTATTCGCGGCCGGGACAGGCCTCCGACGCGGGCGGCCTCGACGTGGGGGCGGTGCATCAGCGAGCGCACCTGGCTGCGCACGATCCGGGCATACCAGGGCCACCAGGTGAGGGCGACGGCGATGAGAGTGTTACGCAGGCTCGGCCCGAGCGCAGCAACGACCGCCAACGCAACGAGCGGACCGGGAAGAGCGAGCGCAGCATCGGTGAGGCGCATGAGCAAGGTGTCGACGATGCCGCCGGAGAACCCGGCGACGAGGCCGATGGCGCCACCGACGGCGACCCCGACAGAGATCACGCCGAGCGCTGCGAACCAGCTCGTGCGCATGCCGATCAGCATGCGCGCGACGACGTCTCGGCCTTGGCTGTCCGTGCCGAGCAACTGCTCGGAGAGCGGTTCCTCGAACGGCGTCGAAGCGATGTCGGATTCCGACAGCTGCAACACCGCTGGCAGCAGGAGCAGAACGAGCGTGATACCGACGAGCAACCAGACCGCGACGCGTCCGGATCGCCCGCTGCGCCGACGTCCGCCGGCCCGACGTCCCAGCCCGAAGCGGCGCCGTCGGCGGGCCGCATCCTCGGCCATCCCCTCGCCATCTGCCACATGTCGCGCAGCCTGCAGCGATCCGGCTGTCGGCAGTTCACCGCCGAGCCCCGCCTCGGGCTCGACGGCGACCTGCATGTCGGGTGGGTTCATCAGGTCACCCCGCCTTGAGCGCCTTCAGCTGCAGCGTGAACGGTGTCGGGAGCCAGTGGGCGAAGCCGGTGATCCCGTCCCGCACGATGAACACGTCCTCCGGGTCCGACAGAGTGATCCAGTTGGTCGAATCGTGGATGAGGTCACCGACCTTCCCGTAGGCCTCGTCGACCTGCTCCTGATTCGTCGCTGCGAGGCCATCGTTCATGAGCGCATCGGCCTCGGGCGAACCACCGCCCAGGTAGTTCAGGAAGCCGCCGCCACCGCTGGCGACGTCGGAGTACCAGAACAGGCGTGCCCACGTGTCGGGGTGCGTCGAATCCGGGTAGGCGACCTCGTAGTGCAGGTTCGGGGCACCGGCCACGTCCTCGATGAAGGAGTACTGGTCGCCGTCCTGCAGCGGCACGAGTTCGACAGTGATGCCGGCGGCCTGCAGCTGCGTCTGGATCGTCTCGACGACCTGCTGGTCGGCGGGCAGCGAGGCTCCGTAGCTGAGGCGAACGGTCGTGCCCTCGCCGAACTCCTCGAGCTTCGACGGGTCGAACTCCCATGCATCCGTCGCGAGACCCTCGGGCACGTTCTGGATCGGGTACATCTGCGTCGACTCCGGCGCGTAGTCGCCCCAGACCTGTTCGACGAGGGCCGGGCGGTCCAGCGCCGCGCGGAGCGCCTCGCGGAACTCCGGATCGTCGGTCGGTTCCGCCTGGAGGTTCAGGTGCAGCCAGGCCTTCTGCAGGACCGGGAAGGACACGACCTGGAACTCGTCGTTGTCTTCGAAGGTCTTCACCGTGGCTATCGGCTGACCCGACACGATGTCGAGGTCGCCACCCTGTAGTTGCACGATCTGGCTGGCGGCGTCCGGGATGATCTTGATCACCACGGTCTCGAAGTAGGGCTCGTCGCCCCAGTAGTTCTCGTTGCGCTCCAGGACGTACTGCTGCCCACGCGTGAACTCCTTGATCACGTACGGGCCCGATCCGGCGGAGTTCGTCTTCAGGAACTCGACAGCGTTGTCGTCGGCGTTCTCCTCGAGCACTTTCGGGTTGATCGCCTTCGGGCTGACCATCGAGGCGAGGTAGGTCGGGAACGCCGAGTCCGGCGCCGAGAGCTGGATCACGAAGGTGAGCGGATCGGGGGCCTCGTAGGACTCGACGCCCATCAGCATGTACGCGGCCGGCGCAGCGACGCCCTCAGCCACCCGCCGATCGAAACCGGCCTGGATGGTCGAGCTGTCGAGCGGGGTTCCGTCGCTGAAGGTCAGGCCCTCACGCAGCTTGAAGGTGTAGGTGGTCTGGTCCTCGGAGACCTCCCAGCTCTCTGCGAGCAGGGGCACGATCTCGTTGCTGCTGTCAGGGGCGTAGTCGAGCAGGCCCTCGTACAGCGACGTCACGACCTGGTTGCCCTGCAGCTGGTACACCGTGTCCGGGTCAGGGTCCTCCATGTCGGAGGAGAAGGCCATGTTCAGCGTGGTGGATTCGGAGGAGTCGCCGGACGACTCCGAGTTGTTCGAGTCGGAGCCACACGCAACGGCGACGAGCACCAGCGTGAGCACCACTGCGGTCATGCGTAGGGGGGTCTTGAGCATCGATCTCAGCCTTTCGTCAGAACAACAGCGTCGACCAGAGGTGTTTCGATGATGTTTCGAAACAGTGAAAGCCCTGCAAGCAGGCCAACTCCGACCGCCCCCCGCCGCTGCCTCGGCTGAGGTCGCGTGAGGATCGCCTGCCGGGCGCATCCCACCGTCGCCGGACCCGCCGTCACCTGACACCTCATCAGGTGCCGGTAGGATCGGCCCGTGGCCGACGAGCAACCCCCGGAACCTCTTGGACCCAACGCGTGGTTGGTCGAGGAGATGCATGAGCAGTACCTGAACGACCCGTCCTCGGTGGCGGAGACCTGGCAGGACTTCTTCATCGACTACCGCCCGCCGGGGCGTACCCTCGACGCTGGCACGGCTTCCCGG
>Ga0105047_10017025_pt1 | contig 11358 bp, 11 predicted proteins | sample MAT04_FD_78384 | JGI IMG/M metagenome (GOLD analysis project Ga0105047, IMG submission 78384) | Freshwater microbial communities from Lake Fryxell liftoff mats and glacier meltwater in Antarctica - MAT-04 (megahit assembly) | ecosystem: Environmental > Aquatic > Freshwater > Ice > Liftoff... | reverse complement strand
TTGATGGCGTTGCTGACGAAGTTGAGGGCCATCTGACGAATGCGGGCCGAGTCTCCTTCTACAAGCTTGGGCGTAGCAGGATCAAACCAGTAGAGCAAATCGATGCCGCGTTCTTGCGCCTTGGCCTGCATAAGGTCCACTACATCTTCAAGCGTCCGGTCGAGGTCAAATTCAATGCTCTCAAGGTCTGTCTTGCCGGCTTCGATCTTGGAGAAGTCGAGAATATCGTTGATGATTTCGAGCAGGGCTTCCCCTGAGCGCATTACGGTTTCGCCCATTTCGAGCTGATCGGCGTCCAACCTGGTGTCGAGCATCAATCGAGACATACCGATGATGGCATTCATTGGGGTGCGGATCTCGTGGCTCATCACGGCCAGAAACTGGCTTTTGGCTTGGCTGGCGTCTTCGGCTCGTTGCTTGGCGAATTCCAGCTCGATGCTGGCTTCTTCGAGGCTTTCCACATAGCTGCAGCTTGACGCTTCAGCTTCCCGGTGATCGGTGACGTCGCGGATCAAGATGAGTAAGTCCCCTAGATGGGTTCGCGAAAGCCGCGCTTCGAAATAGTGAAGTTTGTGATCGAGAAAAAACTCATAGTCGACAATCTCGCTTGAGCCTTCGATGCCAATGGCTTCACAAGCCTGCGCCATGCGTTGCCAAAGTTCTGGTGCGAATACGTCTTTGAGGTTCAGGCCTACGGAATCTCTCAGCGGGAATTGCGGGCTGCCGCCTTCGGCATCGTGAAAGGCAAGGATTTCGAAGTCTTCGTTGACATGGAGCAGGTAGTCTGGCAAGGCGGCAATCAGGGCGCGGTTGCGGGCCTCACTGCGGCGCAATTGCTCCTCGCGTTTTCTTCTCTCAGAAATATCTTGAAACGAGCCAACCAGGCGCGTGCACTTGCCGTCTTTGAATTCGGGGCGTCCGACAGCGCGTACCCAAATCTCACGTCCCTTTGCCGTGATCAGTGGCATCTCTATATCCCAGGTGGCCCCGGTTTCGATGGATCGTGTTATAACGCTGGAAATCGTCTCGCGTGCCCCAGGCGGATAGAATGCGATCGCTTCTTCGAGGGTTGGTTGCCGGCCAAGTGGCACTTCGTGAATTCGATAAACTTCCTCGCTCCAGAAGGCGACACCACGTTCGATGTCTACTTCCCAGCCTCCAACCTTGGCTATGGCTGAAGCATCCTGCAATAGCCGCCTGCTATCCTCAAGCTTTTTTTCGTTGTCTTTTCTAGCTGTGATGTCCAACTCTATTGCCATGAAATGGGTGATCACACCCTCGGCGTTGAGGATGGGCAGCACCTCTATCTCGATCCAGTATTTTCTGCCGTCCTTCCTGTAGTTGACGATTTCGACCTGAAAGCCTTCGCTGGACTTGAGGCGTTTGCTCATAAACTCCACCGTCTTCGGGTCCGATTCCGGGCCTTGCAGGAAAGAACCTGGCTTTCGTCCAACCACTTCTGCATAGCCATAACCGGTTACACGTGTAAAGCCCTCATTTATCCATTCAATCTCGCCTTTTGTATTAGTGACCATCACTGCATTGCTGGTTCTTTGGGCCAGGGTGGCGAGCAAATGCAGTTCTTGCTGCATTTTCCTGGTCTCGGTGATGTCCATGCCTGTGGCGGATGTCGGCTTCTGTTGCAAGATGACCGGGCTTTGATCTTCGATAAAAACAAGCCTATGCGCATGAATATCAAAGCAGGATATTTTGAGAAACTGCTTGATTGGGCTTTGCGTGGTTTCAATCCCAGTGCTCTCTTTGGCCTCAATAGCCACTTTCCATGTTGGCCAATCCTCAGGAGCAATCTGGCGCTCAAAGGATTCCCCGATACGCAACTCGGGAAATAACTGCTGTGCCGCTTCATCGAATCCTGCAATCAGGTATCCGTCGGCCCCTGCTGAGAGCAGCAGACAGGCTTGCGGAAAGGCGTCTAGCGGGGCAAGATTTTGGGGCTGCTTCACGATGGTTTAGGCGATGCCAAATCATTTTGGCCATCTCTCAACTCATCGTCTGTGGAAGGAAAATTTAGAGTCAGAATTACTGTTGAGTTGGTTCGGCTTGTGGCGGCAAAACTGCGAGCGCTTCCCGAATCAGCTTGCGCTCGTCTTCGTTAAAGCGTTCATTAAAGGCGCGGGAAGCAAGCCGACGATCCCGGATTTCGTCGGGTTGCCGGCGAAGATTGTGCACCGCACCGCGGACGAGCTTTCGGCGCTCTTCGGGGAGGTCGGCAATCTGCTTGAGCGTACGGCGGGCGTCGTCCCGCTTCTCAGGTGGGAGTTGCTGGAAGAACTCATAGTCCTTTTTTAACTTCTCGCGTGCTTCCGGCCGGATGTTGTTGAAATTGTTGATGCGCTTCTCGAGCATCTGCCGGCGCGCCGGGGGCATGCGATTGAGCATCTTCTGCCGCTCTGCCGGGGTCATTCGGTTCAGGCGCTCAATGAGCTGTAAGCCCGGGCTGTTAGCATCTTGTGCGTAGAGAGGGAGAGCTAGCAAAAATAATAGGAAGATACCCCTCATATGGACTCCTTTGCAGCCGGTGCTGTGTCAGCCGTACTCAGGGCTTGCAGTGCTTCCATGTCGTCAAGGGCTTTTTCTACCTCTGCAATTTCGTCGGCCTTGATGCCGTCCTGCGGTTGTGCCAGCTCAGACTTACCGGGATTGCGAACCAGGAAAACAGCCAGCAGAATGGCCGCCAGTGCCAACGGAATCGCTGGCTTCCAGCCAAAATTGAAGTGCCACCAGGGCTTTGGCGCTTCTTGTTCGGCGCGAATCCGGGCGAAGAGCTTTTGGTCGAAGTTCTCGCTTAGGGTTGGGGGCAGCCAATCGCCAAGCGATTCATCCACCATTTTCTGCAGCTCAACCATCGTGCGGCAGTGCTCGCAAACGGAGAGATGGCGAGCATAGGTGCGCGTGGTCTCGGGGTCGAGAATGGCAGAGCAATAGCCGAGGAGGAGTTTTTCCTGTTCATTGGTGTTCAAGATGCAATTCATTGTTTTCTCCTCTTTAACTTGCTTTCAAACCACTTCCGCCCGGGCTAAATTGCCTCAGACTGAACCGCAGCGATTCGTATGCCCGAAAGAGCAAACTCTTCACAGCCGATTCCGAACAGCCCAGAATCGCAGCAATTTGCGAATATTCCATTTCCTGATACTTGTGCATCAGTACGGCACCGCGCTGCTTCTCTGGCAATTCTTCGATTGCCTGCCTAACCTCACCGAGCCTTGCATCCCGAATGAGCCGCTGCTCGACATTCGCCTCTTTTGTTGGCAACTGGCGGGGAGCGCCATCCTCCATTTTTTCATCCATCGAATCGTTCAACTTGTCCTTGCGCCGGTCCCTGACATGGTTTAGTGCCAGATGCGTTGTAATCCTGAAGAGCCAAGTTGAAAATTTTGCTGTTGGCTCGTAAGTTTCGCGGCTTCGATAAACTCGAAGAAAAACTTCCTGAGCCAACTCCTCGGCGATGGCCTGGTTTTGGACCATCCGGTAGAGAAAGTGGATCACCGGGTTGCGGTGCTTTTCGAGGAGAAGAGCAAAAGAAGTCTCGTCGCCATCCCGGACGCGTAGCATCAGTTCTGCATCGCGCTCGAGACCGGCCACTGGAGTCACATTGTCGAAAACCCCGCTCATGGGCAAAGGTTTCGCGAAAGTGTGTACTTTTTATGACACATCGCGAGGCCTTAGATAATCGTCGAGCTTGAGACCGGGCTCGGGGTGGGTGGCTCTGAATTTCTCTTCGAGCCGGCGAGTGAGTGTTTGTACTAACGCCGGGTACTTCTTTGCGACATTGGTGAATTCTCCAGGGTCGTGGCGGCGGTCATAGAGACGGACGATCCGGCCCGGTGTTGGATTGCCGGTCTCGTAGCCGTCCGTTCGCTTGCGGCGGCCGGTAGTGTAGATCAGTTTCCAGTTTTCCCACATCAGGCAGGCTTCTTCGTTTTCGAGATAGACGCTGAAGATGTCCTCCCGTGGGGCGCCGGTGAAGAGGTCGCGCCCGTGGGTGTTTGGGAGTTGGCTCTTGAGGCCGAGCAACCGTGTGATTGTGGTGGCTACGTCAACGGATTCGGTGGGACGTTTGATGGTTTTGCCGCTGGCGATCTTGCCTGGCATACGGAACATAAGGGGGACGTGCATGGCGGGCTGGTAGAAGCAGTGCTTCTCGAATCGCCCGTGCTGGCCCAGAGAGTAGCCGTGGTCGGCCATGTAGACAACCAGCGTGTTATGCCTAAGGCCGAGTTGATCGAGATGATTCAGCATGCGGCCCATGTTGCGGTCTAGAAAGGCCGCGCTGGAATAATAGGCGGCGATGATACCCTGTTTTTCTTGCGGCGATAAGTTCTTAAAAATGAGTGGAATCTGCCAGGAATCTTCAGGTCCAACTTTCGGTACTTCAAAGCGTTCTGAGGGGAAGAGCTGGGCGTCTTCGATGGGGAAGTCAAAGGGGGAATGTGGTTCCTGAATGCTGAACCACATGGCGAAGGGGGCGTCTTTGTGGTTCTGGTTCAGCCACTGCTTGGCTTGTTCAAGCTGCCAGGTGGACTTCATTTCTTCGTCGTGAAAAGGCATTGCGGCTTTGGCTGAGTTGAGCCAGACCTTGGCGGGGTCCTGGAAGGGACGCCACGGGGGACGCGGGCGTCCAATTGCCTTTTGCCATCCCTGATTGACCCTGTCTTCGGTAAAGGCAGTCGAGAAGCCATGCATGCCGTCTTTGCCTGGACTGTTGAAGTGCATTTTGCCGAATGTTGCGGTCTGGTAGCCGTCGGCGCTGAGCAGGTCGGCCAGAGTCGTTTTGTCTTCGGAGAGGGGCGTTTTGAGTGTGGTTACTCCGGCGGCATGGGGGTAGAGGCCGGTGAGGATAGACTGACGTGATGGTGTGCAGACCGGGGAGTTGCAAGTGTTGGCAGCGAAGCGGGTGCCTTCGCTGGCAAGCCGGTCGAGCTTGGGTGTGCTGGCCATCTGATTGCCATTCGCGCCAAGGATGCAGCCAGCGTGGTCGTCGGCAATCAGGAATAAGAGATTGGGTTTTTCACTCGGCATCGGTTACCGTAAATCCTACATGAAGAAGCTTGCGTTCGCCTAGATTTTGACGATGACTGTAACTGCGTAGCTGCCTTGGAACAGGGAAGTGGATGAGTTGAGCTGAATAAAGTTCAACGATCTGGTGCCGTCGCAGGTTACGACGATTCTGAATCACCTGCCATTGGTTCCCAAAGAGCCCCATAGTGACAAGCTTCGCCTTGGTCAACAGTAATCATTAAGGAATTCTCGTTTAACAAGAAATCTTGCAGTTTGGCAGTGTTTTTGATAGCCTTATAAGTTGTGGTCAGGCCCTTCAAAAGCCTTTCCCTGTTCGAATCGCTCAATAAAATAATGGAACAGATGCTCCACAGCGCAGGGGCCCTGCTAATCCAGGCACTGCCTACATTCATTGTCGTCGCACTCCTTCACTGGTATCTGAAGACGACCCTATTCCAGCCCCTCGAAAAGGTGCTGGCCGACCGCTATGCGGAAACCAAAGGCGCCAGAGAACAGTCTGCCGCCGCTCTCCAGTCTGCTGAAACAAAAGTAGCCGAATATGATTTGAAGCTTCGTGCAGCGCGTACGGAGATTTATCAGGAGCAGGATGTCTGGCGCAAGAAGCTGCTTGCAGAACAAACCGATGCCGTGAGCAAAGCTCGTGAAGAAACTCATATGCAGATCGTGGCCGCCAAGGCTGATATTCTGGCTCAGGTCGAACAGGTGCGCAATACCGAACAGGCCCGCAATATCATGACGCGAGAGGCTGAAGGCCTGGCCGATCTTGTTGTTGCTAAAATTCTCAAATTGAGGATTAACTAGTTATGTTTCGTCTTGCCGCGCTGATTCCTTTCTTTTCTCTTCTGGCCCGTGCAGCCGAAGAAGCTGAGGCCCATGCCGAGCCCAGCATCGTTTACAAGTGGATCAACTTCGGCATCCTTATCGTTGCGCTGATTTACCTGATTGCCAAGTTTCTAATGCCGGTTTTGAAGGCTCGTTCGTCTTCAATTTCAAACGACATTGCGCAGTCCAAGGCAACCGTAAAGTCAGCTGAGGAGAAGGTATCGGCGCTGACTTCGAAGCTGACCAATTTTGAAGGTGAGATCCGGTCGATACGCGAGAAAGCAATGGCCGAACGTGAGATCGAAGCCATGCGTATTTCCGAGCAGAGTCAAATCTTGCTGGCCAAGGTGTCTTCAATGCGTGAGACCGAGATTGGCAATCTGACGCAGGCTGCACAATCGCAATTGCGCGCTCTTACTGTTGAGCAGGCAATTACGATCGCTCATGCAAGGCTTGCAGCCATGAGCGACCCTGCAACGCAGAGTGCACTTGTAACATCTTTTGTAGACGACCTCAAACGACAGGAGGCCCGCTAGACTATGTCTGAAGCACTTGCCGGACGCTACGCTAACGCCTTCGTTGAAATCCTGTTTTCGCCCAATCCACCGCTGAGCCCCGAGCAGGCTGTGAGCGAGCTGCGTGCCTTTGATTCGATGGTGGAATCAGCGCCAGATCTGCACCACATCTTGAATTCCCCTGCAGTATCGCGAATTCGCAAACGTGGCGTGATTGCCAAGCTCGCAGAGCAGAGCGGGTTAAGCATCACGGTGCGCAATTTACTGTATGTAGTGATTGATCGCGGGCGCACTTCGCTGCTGCCTGTGTTGCGCGAAAAGGTTGAGACTTTTATCGACGCTCGCCGCGGGATTGCCCGTGCGGTCGTCGCCACTGCCGCCGCTCTGAGCGAAGAGCAGAAGGCGAGTATTTCCGCTGAGCTTTCCCGGGTTACGGGCAAGCAGGTGCAGTGTGAATTTCATTGGGATCCAGCCCTGCTTGGCGGCGTAATCGCCCGCATTGGATCGACGGTATACGATGGCTCGGTGCGCGGAAAACTGACCGCGCTCAAGAGCCGGCTTACGGCATAACTTTTAGGAAACGATAAGAACTATGGCTCAAATCCGGGCAGACGAAATCTCGCGTGTACTGCGTCAGGAAATCGAGAATTACGATCAGGCTGTCAATGTCGAAGAGACAGGCTCAGTCATCAGCGTGGGCGACGGTATCGCTCGTATCTATGGTCTTGAAAAGGTCATGGCCGGCGAACTTGTCGAGTTCCCCGGTGCCGGCGTGTCCGGCCTTGCACTGAACCTTGAAGAAGACCAGGTCGGCGTTGTGTTGCTGGGCGAATTTCAGGGCATCAAGGAAGGCGACGAAGTGCGCCGCACCGGTCGCATCATGTCTGTGCCTGTCGGCAAGGCGATGATTGGCCGTGTTGTGAACGCCCTCGGCCAGCCGATCGACGGCAAGGGCCCGATCGCTACCGACTCGTTTAATGCCATTGAGCGTCTCGCTCCTGGCGTTATCGACCGTCAGCCTGTGAAGCAGCCGATGCAAACCGGCGTCAAGAGCATCGACGCTATGATTCCGATTGGCCGCGGCCAGCGCGAATTGATCATCGGCGACCGTCAGACGGGTAAGACCGCCATCGCTCTCGATGCGATCATCAACCAAAAGGGCGGCGACATGATTTGCATCTATGTCGCTATCGGTCAGAAGCGTTCGACCGTCGCTCAAGTTGTGAAGACTCTTGAAGATCAGGGCGCGATGGAATACTCGATCGTTGTTGCCGCAACGGCTTCCGATCCAGCCCCGATGCAATACCTTGCACCCTTTACCGGTTGCGCCATCGGTGAATACTTTCGCGACAACTCAGGCCACGCCCTTTGCATCTATGACGATTTGTCGAAGCACGCTGCCGCCTATCGCGAAATCTCACTCTTGCTCCGCCGTCCTCCTGGCCGCGAGGCATATCCTGGGGACGTATTCTACTTGCACTCGCGCCTTCTGGAGCGTGCGGCCAAGTTGAGCGCCAAGCTCGGTGGCGGTTCGCTCACAGCGCTCCCGTTTATCGAGACCCAGGCCGGCGACGTTTCCGCCTACATTCCGACGAACGTGATTTCGATCACCGACGGTCAGATTTTTCTTGAGTCGGACTTGTTCAACTCAAACATCCGCCCTGCAGTCAACGTCGGTATCTCGGTATCGCGGGTTGGTGGCAGCGCCCAAATCAAGGCCATGCGTCAGGTTTCGGGTTCGCTGCGTTTGGAACTGGCACAGTATCGCGCACTGGCTGCCTTTGCGCAGTTCGGCTCGGACCTCGATAAGGCTTCGCAACAGCAGTTGACTCGCGGTGCCCGTCTGGTGGAAATTCTGAAGCAGCCGCAGTATTCGCCGCTGCCGGTTGAGAAACAAGTTGTGATCGTATATTGCGGCACCAGTGGTGTTCTCGACGATCTACCGCTCGATAAGCTGAAGGCCTTTGAAGGCGATCTCTATCGCTTCATCGACAATGCCTATCCTGCGATCTTCTCCGAGATTCGTGAGAAGAAGGAACTCAGCGACGACCTCAAGAAAACGATGAACGCGGCCGTGAAGGAATTCAAGGATCGCTTCGTCGCTGAACACGTAAAGAACGAGCACGTAAAGAAGTAGTAGGGAAGCTACACGGCCATGCCTAGCCTCATTGACTTACGCCGCCGGATTCGGTCGGTAAAAAACACGCAACAGATCACCAAAGCCATGAAGATGGTGGCTGCGGCGAAGCTGCGCCGTGCGCAGGAACGAGTATTGGCAGCGCGCCCATATTCAGAAATTTACGCGAATATGCTGGCCGACGTGGCTGGTGCGGCTGCGACTGCGGGTGCTGAAGTCAGCCACCCCTTGCTTGCCGTTCGAGAAGAAAAGCGCATCCTGATCGTACTTGTCACTAGCGACCGTGGTCTGGCTGGTGCCTTCAATTCGAACCTCACCAAGGCTGCACAGGTCTTTATTCAGGAACACCCAAAGGCAGAATTTCAGGTGGAAGCCATTGGCCGCAAGGGCCGCGACTTCTTCTTCCGCCGTGAGATGAAGCTTTCGGGTGAGCATCTCGGTGTTGTCGAGAAGGCTCGTTTTGCCGATGCTGCAGCGATCGCTCGCAAAGTGACTGCTCTCTACGCAGACGAAGCCATCGATGCGGTCTATCTGATCTACAACGAATTTAAGAGCGTCATGACTCAGAAGTTGACTGTGACGCAGTTGCTGCCCGTAGCTGTCGCTGGCAGCGAAGAGCCGAAGGATTATATTTACGAGCAATCGGCCTTGCAGTTGCTCGGCACGCTGTTGCCCAAATACGTCGAGACCGGTATTTACCGGGCCATGCTGGAGAGTGCCGCGAGCGAACATGCCGCGCGTATGACCGCCATGGACGCCGCCAGCACGAATGCGGCCGACGTGATTGAAGGCTTGACGCTGTATCTCAACCGCGTCCGCCAGGCCAGTATTACCAAGGAAATCATCGAAATCGTTAGCGGCGCAGCCGCTTTGGGTTAAATCGGAGTTATTCAACTTATGTCCACTACCGCCACAAACGTTGTAGGCAAAATCATTCAGGTCGCTGGTCCCGCCGTAGACATCCAGTTTCCGGAAGGTCAGATCCCGCTCATTTACACTGCCATCCGGATCACCTCGGAAGGCTTCAACGCCCCTACTCCGATCGATGTCATCGCGGAAGTAGCGCAGCACATTGGTGAAGGCCGTGTGCGCTGCATCGCGCTACAGCCGACCGAAGGTCTGGTTCGCGGCATGAAGGCCGAATCACTCGGCATGCCGGTTACCGTTCCCGTAGGCCGTGAAGTGCTTGGACGCGTGCTGAACGTCATCGGCCAGCCGGTAGACGAGATGGGCCCGGTGAATGCGACCAAGTTTTCGTCGATCCATCGCGAGGCCCCGGCCTTTGATGAACAGTCGACCGAACTCCAGATGTTTGAAACCGGAATCAAGGTGATCGATTTGATCGAGCCTTACCTCCGCGGCGGCAAGATCGGCCTCTTCGGCGGCGCAGGCGTCGGCAAGACCGTCATCATCATGGAGTTGATCAACAACCTCGCTATGAAGCATGGTGGCTTTTCGGTATTCGCCGGTGTCGGCGAACGTACTCGCGAAGGTAACGACTTGTGGCTGGAATTCCAGGAATCGGGCGTTATCGACCCTAGTGACTTCACCAAGTCCAAGGCTGCGCTGATCTACGGGCAGATGACCGAGCCTCCAGGTGCGCGTCTTCGTGTCGCGCTGACTGGTCTTACTGTCGCTGAGTACTTCCGCGACGAAGAGAATGCCGACGTGCTGCTCTTCATCGACAACATCTTTCGCTTTACCCAGGCTGGTTCTGAAGTGTCGGCACTGCTTGGCCGTATGCCCAGCGCCGTCGGTTATCAGCCCAATCTTGCCAGCGAAATGGGCCAGTTGCAGGAACGAATCACATCGACCAGCAAGGGTTCGATTACCTCGGTACAGGCCATCTACGTGCCCGCCGACGACTACACCGATCCGGCACCCGCCACCGCGTTTACGCATTTGGATGCCACGACGAACCTGTCGCGCGACATCGCCGCCATGGGTATCTACCCTGCGGTGGATCCGCTTGCTTCGACCTCGCGCATTCTTGACCCGCGCGTTGTCGGCGATCTTCATTACGGCACCGCTCAGCGCGTCAAGCAGATTCTGCAGCGCTACAAAGACCTTCAGGACATCATCGCAATTCTCGGTATCGACGAACTCGGTGAAGATGACCGTCTCACTGTGTCGCGTGCCCGCAAGATCCAACGCTTCCTCTCGCAGCCATTCTTCGTCGGTGAACAGTTCACCGGCCTCAAGGGCAAGTATGTGAAGCTTGAAGACACCATCAAGGGCTTCAATGAAATTTGCGACGGCAAGTACGACGATCTTCCCGAACAGGCTTTCTACATGGTTGGCACCATTGAAGAGGCCCTCGAGAAGGCGGAGAAGTTGAAGAAGAGCTAAGCCGTGATCACCTTTTTGCTCGAAGTCGCGACACCCGAAAAGCTCGTTGTTCGCAATGACGCCACTGAAGCCCAGATTCCTGGCTCAGAGGGAATGCTTGGCATCATGCCGGGTCATGCCCCACTGATCAGCGAGATCGAAGCCGGTGAATTGACCTACACCATGGACGGCAAGCGTCATGTGCTGGCCATCGCCAAGGGCTGGGTTGAAGTGACTGGAAACAAGGTTCGCGTGCTTGTCGACTCGTGTGAAGCTCCTGACCAGATCGATATGGCTCGTGCCGAAACAGCTCTGAAGCGTGCGAACGAACGTCTCCTGTCGCCCAAGCAGGATCTCGATCTGGCTCGCGCACTCAACGCAGCAAAACGCGCACAGGCCCGCTTGGCCGTTGCCCGCGACAAATAGGATTGGCTAGCATCGAGAGATGCGGCTGATCCGAATCCTGCATAATGAATCGCAGCTTCAATATCGTGCGCTACAGCGATGGCAGGTTAA
>Ga0105047_10017023_pt1 | contig 11358 bp, 11 predicted proteins | sample MAT04_FD_78384 | JGI IMG/M metagenome (GOLD analysis project Ga0105047, IMG submission 78384) | Freshwater microbial communities from Lake Fryxell liftoff mats and glacier meltwater in Antarctica - MAT-04 (megahit assembly) | ecosystem: Environmental > Aquatic > Freshwater > Ice > Liftoff... | reverse complement strand
CCGCGACGACTGACCGGGTCAGACCACTCGCTGGCTGCGTGTGGGAACTCGCGATGAACGTAGTTTTCAAACTCCTGCGTGTGCGCAAGCTCGTCTAGGTTCCGCCAGAACTTCTTGCCCGCCAGCCCGGCGACTTTATTTCGCACGGGGGCAGCAGGCGCTTCAGGATGATGATGGTCGTGACCCATTTTCGTTTCTATCGCAAGTGATGTTCATTCGCTTCCCAATCAGGATGCGCAAAAATCATCAATAATGGCAAACCGAGCAATTAATCAGCTGTTCTTTCTTGATTCCGTATTTCTTGACCAGTTCCGCACCAAGCTCCGCCTGATTTTCGGGCGTCGTCCAGGCCATGTTGTACACCTGATCACGCGGGCGGATGTTCTTCTCGGGTGCCTTATGACAATCAATACACCAGGACATCTGCAGCGTATTAACCTTCCAGACCAGCGGCATCTTGTCGATCTGTCCGTGACAGGTCGAGCAACCCATGCCCTTGTTCACGTGGATTGAATGATTGAAGTGTGCGTAGTCGGGGAGATTGTGAACCTTCTCCCACTTGATCGCCTGCTGCGTCCGCCAGGATTCGCGCACAGGCTTGAGCATCTCGGCAGTGTTCCAGATTTGCGAGTGACAGGTCATGCACGTCTTCGTTGCAGGCATACCCGCAAAATAACTCTGCTCAACGGATGTATGACAGTATCGACAATCAATCCCAAGCCCGCCCACATGATGCTCGTGCGAGAAGGCAATAGGTTGTTCGATAGCGACACGCACGCGCGTGACGTACGGCGATCGGAACAGTTGCCACGGCAACCAAAGCCCGATGCCCACGAGGGCAAGCACGCCAAAGATGGACGCTTTGGCGATGGTGTTGGAACTAGGGCGAAAAAGCTGACCCATGTGTGTCGGCGGAAGTCTAGGGTAAAATCACAAGGCTTCAAGGGGTAAAACTTGGAAGCTTTGCAATGAGATTCAGTCGCAATTTTTATAAGCGACTTTAAACCAGACGGTCGCCCGTCTAAAGGTTTTGGAATAATACTGATCGGTCATCGGAAATCAAAAAGGTGAGAGGCTGTTTCGCTTGTTTTGAAAAATGTGGAAGGGGAGGCGGCAGTTTTCAGTCTTCGGTCGTCCTCTCACACCCCGCCGTTCTTCCACCAGCTGGCGGTCCAGTGGTGCTTGCCGAAGGCGTGGGGGAAGTCCTGCCATTCCTTATCGGGTTCGTCGTAGTGATATGGATAGAACACGCTCCACTGATAGCCGTGGATTACGCGTTGAGTATCGGCACTTTCGATGCGCCAGCGACGCCCTTCCACGCCGGGCGCGGGGTCGTCGACGCGACGCCTTCCCTCTCCCAGATAACCGTCAATGCAACGCTTCAGAAACGCCGGACCCGTAGTGGCAACGATGTCCCCGCCAGCGCGGATGGACGCGGGCAATTGCTCGATCACATGCGCATAAAACGGATCGCCCGCAACGCACCCCAGCAAGGCGTTGCAAGGCTTGTCGTCTATCTCATCCGCCTGAAACGACTTTACGCCATGGAGAATGTCCTCGATGGGCCGGAGCGGTTCAAAGTCCGCATCGATATAAACGCCGCCAAATTTCTGGCAGATTTCGTACCGCAGGATGTCGCTCTTGGCAGCCATCTTCTCGGCTTGGTCGAACTCCTTGTGGTTGGCGATCTCCGGCAGGCGGTCGTCGGTCCACCATTCCATCGTCCACCCGGGATTGATCGCCAGCCACCGGTCGGCCCATCCTTTGAAATGATCAGGCAGTGGTCGAGGCCCCAGCCAAATCTGATGAAACACGCGGGGAATGAGCAAATCTTTGGAGTGCATGGTGCGGTGAATATAGGGAATGCGATTTTGCGCGCGAACGGCGAAAGGGTTTTGAACCCTGGAATGTCGAACGTTCGAGCCACCTTCGACAGGCAACCATCGCGCTCATCGCGCCAGATATCCGCCATCCACCACCATATCGCTTCCGGTCATGAAGCTGGAATCGTCAGACGCCAAAAATGCGACGGCAGCTGCGACTTCCTCCGGGCGACCCTGGCGGTTGAGAAGGTGCAGCGCGCCTGCGGCCTTGTTTTCGTCGTCGAGATTCTTGCCGGTCATTTTGCAGTAATTCACGAACGCATCCGTGTAAATATATCCCGGGCAAATGCTGTTGACCCGGATGTTGAACGCCGCCAAATCAACCGCCCAGCATTTGGTCAATCCACGAATCGCAAACTTCGTCGCGTTGTACGGGGCGAATCCAGGCTGACCGACAAACCCCGACACCGACGAAAAATTAATGATGCTCCCCCCGCCCGCTGACTTCATCATCGGGACTGCGTACTTGGCCATCAGGCTTGTTCCGCCGATGTTGATGCGATTGATTTTTGCCCAATCCTCGGCAGAGGTGTCAAGACCGGTGAATTGAAAAGCTGCGGCGCAATTGACCAGAACGTCGACCGGGCCGACGCTCCGCTTCACATCGTCAATCGCATTGGAAACTTCGGTCTCATCGCCGATATCAACACGCCAGGTACGCGCATTCAATTTTGCGGCGCGACCATCATCCCCTTTGACATCGAACAGTGCGACCCGCGCGCCTTCTTCGACCAGTCGCTGGGCGCTCGCATATCCGAGGCCTCCGAGCCCACCTGTGATCAGCACAACTTTATTCTTCAGTCCGCGCATGGCTTCCTCGTTGTGATTTGAAATCGAGATCCGCACATCTTACTGCTGCTGATGCTGCCAGCCGGGTGTTGGGCTGTTGTCGATCGGGAGTTGTTGCTTAATCCATCCGTAATGCTTTACGGTCGGCCTCGGCCCATTCCTTCCAGAAGCCTTCATCACTCGTTCGAAACGCGTGATTGCATCGGGCCTGCAGCTGCTCCTCAATCCCGAACAGTCGCAGCGTACGATGGTCGTTACGCGCCCGCGCCTGTGCAATCACCGCCTGCGTGCGCGGGCCGGTGTGGTGATCGGTTGCGCGCAGCCAGCTCTTGTTGTAATAAATACTGAAGAAAAACCGCAGTCGATCGGAATGATTCGCAGTCCCGCTATGCAAAAGCGCGTGATGAATCACTACCACATCCCGTGGACCGGGCTTGATGAGCAACTCATCCGGATGCGGATTTGTCCACGTGTCACCCTCCATGAAGACGGGCTGGCGATGCGATTTGGGAATGACGCGCAATGGACCCATCTGGTCATCGAGTCCATCGAGATAGAAGATCGCATTCATCGCCAGCGGAGCACGATAGCCTGGTTCTTCCGGACAAAAAGCCCAGCGGTCACGATGCCACCCGATCCCACGTTGGTCGGGCTTGGCCGGGGGCATGGCAGCGAGGGTGAGGTTATCCAGCTGCGCAAACGGGCCCATGAGCTGCTCGACCAGATCGAGCAAAATCGGATGGGCCACCGTCGGCAGCATGCGCTCGGTGGGCGAACTTTCAAACGCGTTACCGAACCACCAGCTCGGCGGGCCGGGGGTTTTGGATTCCTCGTGCAGGCGAAGGATATCCTGCTTCAAACCTTCGCGCGTGGCTTGGTCGATCAGGTCCGGAACAAGCGTGTAGCCTTGATCCTTGATTCGTTCGGCGTGGGATTTGATATCGATCATGATGTCGAAAAGAAGATCAGTTGACGACGTTACGTATCGGCTTGCCTTCAATCGCATTGCGACAGGCCTGTGCACCCTTGACGCGCATGTCCATCAACCCTTCTTCCGAATAGAAGGCCGCATGCGGGTTGACGATCAAGCGGTGATGGGCCGGGTGCTCGGGGTCTCGCCACGCCTTGATGAGCGGGTGATCGTGGTCGGGAGGCTCCGGCACGAGCACGTCGATCCCCGCGCCGGCGAGGTGCCCGGTTTTCAAGGCGTCGGCGACGCACGACGGCTCGACGCACCCGCCACGGGCAGTGTTGACGAGGTAGCTGCCGGGCTTCATGTGACGAATGGATTCGGCGTTGATGATCTGTCGAGTCTCGTCGGTCAGAGGGGTGTGCACACTGACAATATCACTTTGATTCAAAAGCGATTCGACCGACGACACCCGACGGATGCCGATTGATTTATCGAAGCCATCACTGACATACGGATCATAAAAAATCACGTCAAACGCGAGGGCTTTTGCGCGGATGGCGGTGGCCATGCCGATGCGACCGAGCCCGATGATCCCGAACACGCGTCCGCGCAACCGGTGCAGCGGTTTGATCTGCGTGTACATCCAGGGGCCTTGCTCTTTTTGCAGGCGCGAGTTGAGAAAGTGTGTGCCACGCACAAGCGACAACGTCATGGCGATGGCTGAGTCGGCGACTTCCTCCGTGCCGTAGTCGGGGACGTTGGCGACGGGGATGTTCATCTGGCGCGCGAGCACGCGATCGACATTATCAAACCCGACCCCACAGCGGACGATGAGCTTGCACTGCTTCAGGCGCGCGACGGTCTTCGATCCGAGTCCGAGATTGTGATAGAGCATGATCGCATCGGCATCGTCGATGCGCCCGTGGAGGGTGGATTCGTCGCTGGCATCGAATGCGACCACGTCGGCCAAATCCCCCAGGATGTTGCGTTCGGGTTCAAGTGCGTCGTTGATGAAATCAGTGATGACAACTTTAGCGCGCTTCATGCGGGATTTTTCCTGAGGTCTTCACGGGCAATTTCCAGGTGCTTGAGCATTTCAAGCCTCGCTCGCGTGGGGTCACGCGCCTGCACCGCTGCAAAAATCGCGCGGTGGTGGGCGTTGGCAGCCAGCAGTGTCTCACTCCGGAGTGTGCGACGTCTCGATTCTTTCAACAATTCCCCAAGCGCCAGCAGCAACAGGGGAAACACGGGATTACCGGTTGCCTCGGCAAGCACCTGATGAAAACGCACGTCCGCCTCCACCGCTGCATCCAACGACGGGGCGACCTCCATGTCGTCGATCGCCTTTTGCGCATCTAGCAGGTGCCGATCCTCCCATCGATCAGCCGCGAGCGCGACAATCTCAGTTTCCAAAGGCCTGCGCGCTTCCAACAGATGCAGCAGTGTGCCTTCGGATCGTTGCAGAAACATCCCAAGCGTGTTCGCGACCATCTTCGGATCAACCGGCCGCACCCGCGCCCGGCGCCCCTGGCTTCCCTCGATCAACCCCTCGGCCCGGAGCGTCTGCATCGCCTCTCGAACCACCACGCGCGACACACCGAACTCCGTGGCCAGCAACGTCTCAGGCGGAAGGTTGGAGTCCGGCCCGACTTTCCCTCGCAGGATTCGTTCCCGCATCTCAACCAGCACCCTGTGAACCCGTGTGGGTCGATTCTTGCCTTCCACTTCCTGTTCGATGATCGTTCGACGCATGAGATTGAGCGTACCCGAGTGAGCGGGGGCAAGCCAACAAAGCACGGAACAAGCTTGTAATATAAGCTACCATCTTTGGCCGCAAATGCAATCAATTGTGGCGATGGGAAATGTGTAATTCATCAACGAAGGGACCGTTCGCAGAACCGTGCTTTTTGATGCGTGGAAGTCAAAGCATGGTCTGCAAACCGTCGCTACACGGGCTCAGATACCATCGGACGGGGTGGTGGATTTAAACAGCGCCAATCGGTCGTCGTCTGACGTCAATCATCCAGCAGCAGATGTTCCGTCGGGATCACGCGGAAGACTTCCTCTGTGCTGGTCAGTCCCTGGGCGACCTTTAGCAGCGCGCCTCGGCGGAAGTCGACCATGCCTTCTTTGATGGCCTGGTCATGCACTTCCCGCGCGGGTCGTCCCTCGGCAATGAGGTTGCGGATGGATTTCCCCACGGTCATGGTTTCAAAAACACCGGATCGTCCCGAATAACCGAGGTGATTGCACGCGTCGCACCCTTTGGGCGCGTAGAGCGTGTGACCCTCGCCTGGCGCGAGGAGCGATTTGATCTCCTCAAATGTGTCGGGCGCGTCGCTCAGATCAAACGCAATTTTGCACTTGGGACAGAACGTACGCACCAGCCGTTGCGCGACCACCCCGCGCAGGCCAGTCGACAGGAAATGCGGATTGGACCCCAGTGCCTTCATTGACTGCACCGCCCCCGCTGCCGTCGCCGAGTGGATCGTCGCGAACACCAGGTGACCGGAGTTTGCGGCGCGGACGGCGATATCGGCAGTGTCGGGGTCGCGCACCTCGCCGATCATGATCACATCGGGAGATTGTCGCAGCACGCTCTTGAGCAATTCCGGCCAACCCAGGTTGATGGCTGGGTGAATCTGCGACTGGCGCAACCCATCCACCGAATATTCAATCGGGTCTTCGATCGTGTTGATTTTCCGCTTGCCGTCGTTCAATTTTACGAGCGAGGCATACAGCGTTGCCGTCTTACCAGAGCCCGTGGGCCCGCTGACCAGAATCAAACCGCTCGGGCTTTCCAGCATATTTTCAAGCTTGTTTAGCTGATCCTTGTTCATGCCCAGATTTTCAATGTTGAACAAGTGCCCGCCACGCACCAGCAGGCGCATGGCGAGGTCTTCCCCGTACATCGTGGGGATTTGGTTGATACGCAGATCGACAATCTCCCCTTCCTCAGGGTCATATATCCATCGACCATCCAGCGGGCGACGTTTTTCAGACAGATCCATTCCCGCAGCAGCCTTGACATGCGCGAGGCACTTTCGTCCGACATCCGACGGGATGATGCTGATCGTGCGCGTGGTGCCCAAGTGCTTCACCTGAGCTGCGACGTGTTGTTCGTTGGAGAGGAGAAACAGGTCGGACGCGCCGATCTTGACGGAATGGTCGATCAGCCTGGCCACGGCTTTTTCGACGGGCAGTTTGCCGACATCGACCATGATTGCCACGTTTGATAATGCTTCGCTCATCCTTGCGCTCCTCCGTTCAGCAACGTTTTCCCGGTCTCGGCATCCTTGGCCAGTGGGACGACCTTCCCGATCTTCAGCAGATTCAGAACCTGTTCGACCTTGGGCGGAATCGTATGCACCACAATCGCCCCGCCGTTCTTCTTGAACTCCTTGTGCGTGTTGATCAACCACCCGATCGCAGAAGAATCGATGTAGCTGGTTCTGCTGAAGTCGAGGAGAATTTTATTGCGTGACCAGAGGGGCCCGATGATGCTTTCCATGGGGTTCTTCCCATCAGGCGAGAAATCCGCGCTGGTCACCGATCCTTCGCACGCCAGGGAAATAAGGCCCTCCCTTGAATCGATGGAGAGCAGGGTAAGCTTCATAGGACGTACTCCTCGCCAAGGCGATACACCGGGATAATGTCAGGCGTCAGCCGTCGCGGACGCTTAGACAGTCAAGGCGCGGCAACGTTCGCGCAGCCGGGGCAACAGGTGTAGTCGCGGATCGTTAAGATTGTCCACGGGTCAGGCTTGCGATTATGCCAATTGATCCGCCTGTAGCAACTATTACCTGCCACATGCGCTGTATGGGCGACCGAAAGCTGGGCGATCATCCATGCCCGCGAGGTTTTGGAGCTTAGCACCCCATGCTAGTCGCCGACGCTGCAAAGGTACTTACCCAAGTAGCGGCGCGTCGGAATAATTCGTATTGTTGCCCCACGTTCACCCACCCGCGTCGATCTATTTTCTAGTTCAAACTTGCTACAGACCAGAATCAAAATCTAATTGAAAATTGGGCGAGATTTCACTTGCCACCCCACAAATCCGCGGTAGATTTCGGCTGCGGACGAGGAGATGCTGGTCGGCGGGTGGGCGTGTTGTTTCCGACTCCGTTTCTCGATAAAAGATGTGATTGTACGGGGATGGTTTAAGGAAACTGACCATGTCGACCTCGCGTCGCGCTGCGCAACTTGGACTTGTCTTCTCATGCATCGTCCTGATGCTGGGCATGGGTGTGCTGCTGGCACGCTCGGGAACCGGCACCTCCCGGCCATCGTCAGACCTCGGGCAGCGCATCCCCGATGCGCGCTTCTTCGATCTCAACGGGAACGTCGTCCGTACCAGCAGCCTGACCGGACAAGCCGTCGTCCTTTTCTTCAGCGCAGCACAACCCCGCATCCCCCAGGCATGCGCTGCGGCGCTCAATCGCCTGCAAGCTCGCTATGGCGAAGATGGCAGTGTCCCGGTTGTCGCAATCTGTCAGGATAGTGATGCGACCGGCACCGATCGCCTGCGCGAACTGCGCGTTCGGGCAGCAGTGCTCGGGCATACGTTCCGAATCCTGATCGACCTCGATGCACGGGGAATCCAGCAGTTCGGTGTCGAAAAATCCTCCACCTTCATGGTCTTGAATGATAAAGGGCAAATCGTTCAGCGCCTGGACGTGACAAGTGACGCATCCGACGAAACCATCTCCGAAACCCTCTCGACGACGCTGGAGAGTCTCGTCGCCAAGCCTCAGACCGCCGTCGCCGCGCGCTGAACGAGGACGTTCGAATTGCCCGCGACTATACAAAAAAAGGTCGTTCGAGGCGGATGCTCTCTTCAGAATTGATACTGAACTGGCCTTTTAAGCGGTCAGTGTGCTAGGCCCCGGCGAGTCCCAACCCGCTCTTCAGGCGACCTTGCGAAACGACGCCTGTCTCGCCTGATCTTCCACTTCATCATTGGTCAGACGTGCGCGAACCTCCACAAACGCGTGCTCGCTTTTCAAGAAAGCATCGACAATCCGAGGGTCAAAGTGTTGCCCCGATTGCTCAATCAGAATCGCCCGCGCCTCATCATGCGGAAGCGCCGGCTTGTAAACACGTCGCGAGGTCAGTGCGTCATACACATCCGCGACCGCCACGATTCTTCCACACAGGGGGATGTTCTCGCCGACGAGCCCGCGCGGATAGCCCTTGCCATCGAACTTTTCGTGATGGGTGAGGGCAATATCCCGACCGATCTGTAAAAAGCGCGCATGCGGAAAGCGGTCCAACGCTGCCGACAATGTCGACGCGCCCAGCTCGGCATGCGTCTTCATGATCGCAAACTCCTGAGCGTTGAGCTTCCCGGGCTTCAACAGGACCGCATCGGGAATCCCGACCTTGCCAATGTCGTGCAATGGACTTGTTTGATGGATCAACCGAATAAACTCAGGCGTGATTTCGGGTGAAGGGGACGGCATGGCGGACAGCGTCTGGGCAAGCAATCGCGCGTACGCCTGCACACGCTCCAGGTGCGCGCCGGTCTCCGGATCGCGCGACTCAGCGAGCTTGGCGAGCGCAAACAACGCGACATCGCGCGTCTCCAATGCGAGGATTCGCTCAGCCACCTTCAATCGCACGGTCAGCTCGGCTGGGTTGAATGGCTTGGTCAGTAAATCGTCCGCACCGGCTTCAAGCCCGGCTATTTTGTGCTCAGGTTGATCGCGACCCGTCAGGATGATCGTGTAGACATAACCGTCGGGATCATCCAGACGAATCTGACGGCAAAACTCCAGCCCGGACATCTCCGGCATTTCCCAATCGGTGACGACGAGGCGAACGTGATGCTCACGCACCAGCCGAAGGGCCTCGCAACCGTTGCGGGCGGTGAGCACTTCGTACCCCAGCGCGTGCATGGCGTTGTGCAGCATGTCGAGCGAGAACTCATCGTCATCGACGATCAACGCCCGCATGATGCCTCACTCAGTGAAACGGCAGGCGTTCGCTGCACCTGCGACGCGTCACCCTCGAGAGGTGGGGCAAGCGGTTCAAGCGAAGTGATGACAATTGGTACAAATGCAACACATCGATCAACCTCGGTTCGCAGCGAAGCCATCAGGGGCAGCGCATCGGCCACACACGACGCGCGACTGAGCCGCTCGATCTCGTCTGCAACATTCATCATCCCCGTTGCCGAGAGGTTGGCTGCGATACCCTTGATCGAATGCGCCAGACGCGTAGCCTCGACAGCGTCGCCGCTTGCGATCGAGTGATGCAACCGTTCGACATCGTCCCCCGCCCGCGATTGAAACTTCGCAAGCGTACGCTGCATGAACTGCGCATTTCCCATGCAGCGTTTGAGCAGGTCAGCGACAATGAAGGGGGGAACAGGCTGCATAATCCTCAGAGAATCCGCGAGAAGCACGAACAAAATGCGCTGCTCCATAGGTGAAGTCGGTTGAATCAGAGAAGTGCTTGAACACTGTGCACTACTTAACCGCGCTGTGTCCGATAACGGACAAGTCAGGGACCTTCAGTGCACACGGGGATCGCAACCAACTTTCAAGTGCCCGCTCAATATTCGGAAATAGGAAGGGTGCTTTTCACTGGGGACAGTTCCATGCCGGCAACCAGACTGGGGTCGCCTCCCATGGCAGTTACGATCGCTTCTAAATTATCCTCGACCTGGATGGGTTGGTTGGACAATCGCCCCGTGGGTGTTGTCCGCAGCGCGAGTTCCTGCACAGTTTTCATGTCGATGCCGGTGTGGTATTTCACCGTCGCGTTAGGGTCCTTCAATTCATGTCCGGTCAGGATGCAGACGACCGATTCGTCCTTGGAGATCACGCCTTCATCGAGCAGTTTTCGCAACCCCGCCACCGAGGCTGCGGACGCGGGCTCGCAACCGAAGCCCCATCTTGCGACCATCGCGCGGTGTTCCAATATCTCGTCGTCGTTCACTTCGCGTACCACGCCGTTCATCACATGCAACGCACGTAGCGCCTTGGGGAGATTCACCGGGCGCGAAATTTCAATCGCACTGGCGACTGTGTGGGGTTTGTATTGCGCTTCATCGAGCGTGGCGTAGTGTTGTGCGATTTTCTGCTGGTCGACATGCCCGTCGTTCCATCGCAGATTCTGACGCGTGTACAGCTCATTCAACGTGTTGGCCCCGCTGGCATTGATGACGGCCAGTCGGGGAATTTTTTTGATGAGCCCGAGATCGCGCAGTTCCATGAAAGCCTTGCCAAAGGCCGAGCAATTCCCGAGATTTCCGCCCGGCACAATGATCCAATCAGGCGCATCCCAACCGCGCGCTTCCAGGATGCGATACATAATCGACTTCTGTCCCTCCAGCCGAAACGGGTTCACCGAGTTCATCAGATAGATGCCCATGGCTGGCACATCGACGGCGATCTGCTTGACGCGACGCAGGCAGTCATCAAAATCTCCCCGGATTTGCAGGGTCAGCGCGCCATAATCCAGCGCCTGCGAGAGTTTGCCGAAGCTGATCTTTCCTGATCCGATAAAGACGATGCCCGTCATCTCCGCCAGCGCCGCAAAGAGCCCGAGCGACGCCGACGTGTTGCCCGTGGATGCACATGCGACCTTGCGCGCCCCCACCATTTTCGCGTGCGTGAAGGCTGCGGTCATACCGTTGTCTTTGAAGCTGCCCGAAGGGTTCAAACCTTCGTATTGCAGCAGCAGATTCCCGGGTTTGATATGCATCTGCCGGGCGAGCAGGTCCGCCTGCTGCAAGACGGTGCGACCTTCACCGATCGTCACCACTTG
>Ga0105047_10017022_pt1 | contig 11359 bp, 7 predicted proteins | sample MAT04_FD_78384 | JGI IMG/M metagenome (GOLD analysis project Ga0105047, IMG submission 78384) | Freshwater microbial communities from Lake Fryxell liftoff mats and glacier meltwater in Antarctica - MAT-04 (megahit assembly) | ecosystem: Environmental > Aquatic > Freshwater > Ice > Liftoff... | reverse complement strand
GGCCAACCTGGCCGACGCAAGGGCCGCTGGAGGTGCGCTGCGCATCCACCATCTCGATGCAGCGTCGACCGAGGCCGAGTCGTCGATCGGAAGCCGGCGACCCGACGTGATCTTCCACCTCGCCCTGCTCCCACGTCACGACGCCTCTGCGATGGCCCAGGGCGATGCGTTCCTGTCAGCGCTCGCCACCCTCGAAGCTGCCCGGCGCCATGGCGTACCGAAGGTCGTCGTCGCCATCCCCGCCGCAGCGATCTACGGGCATCCGTCCTCGAAGTTGCTGCCAGCCAAGGAAGGCGAGCCGTCGCAGCTCGAACCACGCGATGTTCGCGGTGTGGTAGCTCGGGCCATCGTGGATCTCCTCGTGTCGTATCGAGATCTCCATGCCATCGAGTTCACCGCGCTCGCCCTCGCCAGCGTCTACGGGCCTCGCCAGCGACCCACCGGCGGTGTGGTCGCGGGCTTCGTGGACGCGGCCACACATGGCGGTACTCCCGTGTTCAACGGCGATGGCCGCCAGACGCGTGACTTCGTGTTCATCGACGACGTGGTCGATGCGCTCGTGCGTTGCGGCACTCGGGGGAGTGGGCTCGTGATCAACGTGGGCACCGGCGAGCAGACCTCGATCACCGATCTCTGGTCGAAGATCGCTCACTCGATCGACGCCGCAACCGACATCGAGCCGACGCGCGGTCCGGTCCGGTTGCACGAGGTGCAACGTTTCGCGGTGTCTCCGGTGCGGGCGCGCATCCATCTCGGCTGGTCACCGTGGACGAGTCTCGACGAAGGACTCGATCGACTCGTCGACTGACGGTGTGGCCGGCGTGACGAACTGTCACACCAGGCCCGGCACGGTGTGACGGTTCGGTGTGTCGGTTCGGTGTGTCGGTCAGGCGAATGCAGCGAGGGTGTCGAGTGCGAGCTGACGGGCGACCGGGGGTGTCGACATCACGGTGTCGGTGACCACGCAGCGCATCCCGGTGGCCTCGACCGCAGCAGCGAGATGGGCGTCGACGGTGTCGATCACCAGGGTCGACGCGATCGGCGAGTAGAGCCGGGCGACGCCGACCACGCTCGGTTCGTGACCGAGTTCCACGAGCATCCGGTCGGCAGGACCCTTCAACGCCGCGCCGCCGACGATCGGAGAGATCGCCACCACACGCTCGCGGCGATCGGCAAGCAACTCGTCGACTCCGGCGAGCGATCGGATCGGGCCGATCGACACCAGCGGGTTCGATGGTGCGATCACCACCGAGGTCGCCCCTGTCAACGCCCGGCGGGCGGGATCGGTCAGCTCGGCGTCGCCGTCGAAGCGTATGGATGCGACCGGAACACCGTGGCGCAGACGCACGAAGTAATCCTGGAACGAGATCTCCCGATGGCTGCCATCGGGCTCGACGATGGTCACCAGTGTCGAGAGTCGGTCGTCGGACATCGGGACCACGTTGATGGGAATGCTCCAGGCCCGTCGGATCTCGTCCGTCACCTCGGTGAGCGTGGCTCCCTCGGCGAGTCGGGCGGTGCGATAGAAGTGGGTGGCGAGATCGCGGTCGCCCAGGTTGAACCATCGTGGGGCCGCCGCTGAACCCTCGGGTCGGACCGCCTCGAAGCGTTCGAGTGACTCCATGGCTCGCCAGGTCTCGTCCACGAGCCCCCACCCGCGTTCGGGGTCGATGGCACCGGCAAGTGTGTAGACGATCGTGTCGAGATCGGGCGAGATCGACAGCCCGTGCAGCGTGCAGTCGTCGCCGGTGTTCACCACTGCGGTGATCGACTCCGCAGTGGGTGAACGATCGTCGACTGCGTCGATCAGGCCACGTAGGAACCGGGCTGCACCGACCCCTCCACACACGACGGCGATCGATGATCGTTCGGTCACTTGGCGAGCTCCTCGTACATCGCCTGGTACTGCTCGGCAGTCGACGCCCATGAGAACCGTGCCACGTTGGCGGTGCCGCGCCGCACCAGCTTGGCGTGCATCTCGTCGTTGCTGACGATCCAGAACAGGTTCGCTGCGAGCGCCTCGATGTCACGCGCTGGGCTGAGCAGTGCAGCGGCACCGGCGATCTGCGGGATCGAGCCAGCGGTGCTGGCGACCACGGGGGTTCCGGCGAGTTGGGCTTCGAGGATGGGGAACCCGAATCCCTCGTCGAACGACGGATAGGCGAGGGCGCGGGCGTTGGTGAGCAGCCACCGTTTCGTCGCGGCATCGACGATGCCGGTACGAACGACCCGCTCGGCCGCCTCGGGCGGTAGCCGGGCGATGGCCCGATCGACTGCGGCCACATCGTTGCCGGCTGCTCCGGCGATGACGAGTCGGACCGTGGCGTTCTCGCGGGCGACGCGACCGAACGCGTCGACCAGCGTGGGCAGGTTCTTGCGTCGCTCGATGGTGCCGAGCGCCAGCAGGAACTCGGAGAGTTCGGGCAGCCCCGAGGGCCTCTCGGCGCTCGGAGGAACGTCATCGGCGAGGGGTGGGCCGAGCAGGACCGTGCGCACGCGTTCGGTGTCGAGCAGCGCCCGGACGCGTCCAGTGGTCGCGTCGGAACTCGTGACCACGTGGGCGCCGTCGGCAACGGCGCGGCGCAGCACCGCTGCTGCTCGTAGCACGTCCGGTTCGGCGTCTTCGGGGTGTTCGAGGAACCAGCAGTCGTACACCGATACCACCCGGGGACAGCGCGTCGGGGGCACCACGTAGTTCGTGCCGTGAACCACATCGGGGTGGCCCAGCCACCTGTCCATCGGGACCGAGTGGTGCGCCCAGGTACGCAGTGCGAGCGCAGCCGGCATCGGGATGCGGCGCTGCGACGGCCGGCGCCGTGCCCGAGCGCTGGTCACGTATCGCTGCAGCTCCAACCCGTCACGATGGGCCAATGCGTCGATGGTCCACGCCACGGCATTGCCGATCCCTGTTCGCCTCCCGTGGGTCGGCCCGACGTCGATCGCCACTCGTAGCATGCAGAGGCCGAGCGTATCTGCGGTGTGGTTGGCGTGAGCCCTAGACTCTCCAGCCTCATGCCTACAGCGTTTGTCACCGGGATCACTGGCCAGGATGGTCAGCATTTGGCCGAGTTCTTGCATTCGCAGGGTTATCACGTGTTCGGGATGGTGAAAGGTCAGAACAATCCTCGGGTCGAGGCGTTGCAGCACGAGATGCCGTTCATCGAACTCGTGTCGGGTGATCTGGCGGATCTGCCGTCGATCGTCTCGGCGATGGAGGCGTGTCAGCCCGATGAGGTGTACAACCTGGGTGCGATCTCGTTCGTGGCGTTGAGCTTTTCGCAGGCCGAGCTGACGGCGAACATCACCGGGCTCGGTGTGCTCAGGATGCTGGAAGCGGTGCGGATGGTGGGTGGTACGCAGAACAATCCGATCCGGTTCTATCAGGCGTCGTCGTCGGAGATGTTCGGGCAGGTGCGTGAGACCCCGCAGACCGAGTTGACGCCGTTCCATCCGCGTAGCCCGTACGGGTGCGCGAAGGTGTTCGGTCACGACATCGTGGTGAACTATCGCGAGTCGTACGGGCTGCACGCGTCGTCGGGGATCTTGTTCAATCATGAGGGTCCGCGGCGTGGTCTGGAGTTCGTCACTCGCAAGGTCACGAACGCGGTGGCCCGGATCAAGCTGGGTCTGCAGGAAGAAGTGGTCTTGGGGAACCTGGATTCGAAGCGTGACTGGGGTTATGCGGGTGACTATGTGAAGGGCATGTGGTCGATGCTGCAACAAGACGTGCCCGACGATTACGTGCTGGCGACGGGTGAGACGCATTCGATCGAGGATCTGGTGCGACGTTCGTTTGCCGAGGTGGGCATCGAGAACTGGGCCGATTACGTGCGTCAGGATCCGAAGTTCCTGCGTCCGGCCGAGGTCGATCTGTTGATCGGCGACGCCACCAAGGCTCGCGAGAAGCTGGGTTGGGAACCCGAAGTCGACTTCCCTGCGCTGGTGAAGATGATGGTCGCCCACGACCTCCAGCGCGAAGCCACCAAAGCCGGCATCGAACTCCCGGGTTGATTCAGGGCTCGAACGGCATGTCGGTGATCGCTTCCATCATCGAGCCCTCATCGGGAATGACCCCGGCTCGAAGGCGCTGACGGAGTGCGAACGCGAAGGTGACCAACGAGGCGATCGACGACACGAGCAACCCGATCTCGATCCGGCGGAATACTTCGTCGCTCGAGAGCCACGTACCGAGCACGAATCCAACGACGCCGACACCCCAGCCGAGCGCCACCAGCGCGTGCCCACGAAGGGCGATCACGGCCTGCGCCGAGGCCAAGGCCAGCATGTAGGTGGCACTGCTCGCGGCGAGCATGGCGAGCGTTCGCCCGCTGAGTTCGGCGTCGTAGACGATCTCGATGGCCCACGACCCCAAGACGAGGGCACCGAGGGTGCCGGCCACGCCCACCGCGATCACGATCAACATCACCTTCTTCAGGCCCGATCGGAACTCGACGAGTTCGCCCTGAGCGGCCAACCGACTGAGCTTCGGCAGCAGCGCTGCCTGGACCGCTTGGAAGAGAAAGAGCGGGATCCGAGCGAGCAGCACGCCGTAGGAGAACTGGGTGACGAGCGCCTTCTCGCTCTCGTTGGCCAGCAGGGTGGCGGTGATGGGGCCAGCGTTGAGCAGGGCCGCAGCGCACACCGACCCGACCAGGAGCCAGCCGAGATTCGGGGTGACCTCGCTCCATTGCGCTGGTGGTCCGGGCTCGGTGCGCAGCCCGCCACGGCGGTACACGTACGCCACGGCGAACAGCGGCGCAATGGCGATCGCGAGCCCGTAGACGCCGGCTGCGGTGACGCCGACCAACGCGAGGCCGACGCACAACAGGATCCGGATCACGCCGTCGGACCCGAGGATGATCGCGTAGTCGGTGAACCGCCCACTTCCGGCGCACACGCCGCGTGCCAGGTGCGCCGGCGCATAGGCGGCGAACGCCGCCATGAGTGCCACCACGAGCAACCAGTCGCCGTCGAAGTAGGACGTGGCCAGCCAGGGGCTGACGGCGAGCATCAGCAATGCGACGACGGCAACCAGGATGCCGCCGAGGGTGAGCACCTTTCGCACGACCGGGTGGGCGCCCTGGTTGGCCGCTCGGCGGTACGACAGCGCTCGGCCGAGTTCCTGCTCCAGCGGCAAGAAGAACCCAGAAGCCAGTGCGAACGTCGCGAACCACATCGCAGCGATCGGAGCGAACTCCTCTTCACCACCAACGGCCACAGCGCCGATCTTGAAGAACGCGTAGGTGGCAACGCCGGCGACAAGGAGCGCGACGCCGACGGTGAGGGTTCCCTCGGGCAGTGGCGTACGCGCTCGCCTCGGGATCTCTGCTGACGACACGGAGGACAGACCCTAGCGATGAACTGGCGAGGTGTGGTGTTCAGCCGCGTTGGCGGCGCTGGCTGCGTTCGAACTCACGCCGACGCACCTGAGCGCGCTGGTATCCGAGCAAGCCGAACCCCACGGTGACATAGGTCGCGTCTTTGGCGAGTCCAGCAGCCCGAGCGGCCAACGAACCTCCGACGTCGACGGTTCCTCTGATCGCCCGCACGATGTCGACGTCGGTGAGGTCGATGCTGGTGGGGTCGAACCGTGGGCCGCGTCGGTCGTCGTCGGGACGTGTCGTTGCCATGACGGCAGGATACCGAGCGGTCTCGCTAGCCTCGCCACATCGTGGAACCGGACACCCCCTCTGCCCCGCCGGTCGTCGCGGTCGTCGTCGTACACGATCCTGGTGATTGGTTCGATGCCACGCTCGATGCGTTCGCCCGCCAGGACTACCCGAACCTGCGCGTGCTCTTCCTCGTGGTCGACGACGTCGCCGACAGCGACACCGCAAGCTTCGAATCGATCGACGAACGGATCCAGCACCGGATGCCCGGCTCGTTCGTGCGCTCCATCGGTGCCAACGTCGGGTTCGGATCGGCGGCGAACGAAGTGTTGCGCCTGGTCGAGGGTGACAACGGGTTCTTCCTGATCTGCCACGACGATGTCGCACCCGAACCCGATGCGCTGCGGATCCTGGTCGAGGAGCTCTACCGCTCGAACGCCGGCGCCGTCGGGCCCAAGTTCGTTGACTGGGACGATCCGAACGTGCTGCAAGCGGTCGGATTGGGTATGGACCGATTCGGCGAGATCGACCCGGTCATCGACGTCGGGGAGGTCGATCAGGAACAGCACGACGGGGTTCGCGATGTCTTCGTGCTGCCGTCTGCGTATCTGTTGGTGCGGGCCGATCTGTTCCGAGAGCTGGGCGGTTTCGATCCCGTCATCGAGTACTACGGCGAGGACACCGAGTTGTGCTGGAGGATCCATCACAGCGGTGCCCGGGTGGTGGTGGTTCCCTCGGCGCGAGTGCGTCATCTCGGCCAGTTGCGTCAGCGACGCCCCGATCTGCGCCACGGGCAACTGCGAGCGCGCCACCGCATGCGCTCGGTGGCCACCCTGACCGGCGCGTCGCGCTTGCCGGCCCGTTCGGTCGAGATGGTGCTGCTCACGATCACCGAACTGGTCGTCGGGCTGTTCACGGCCCGTTTCGGTCAAGCATGGAATTCGTTCCGGGCGCTCGTCGGGCTCGTGCCACGCACACCGGCGCTGATCGCCCGTCGTCGGCAGGTCAAGCCCATCCGGCGGGTGCCCGAACGTGAGGTCTACAGCCTGCAGGAGGGCGGCAGCGCCCGCCTGAACTCGTACCTGCGCAGTCGCGAGACATCAACGTACGTGGGCGACGGCGTGCAAGTTCGACGTTGGCGCCAGAGTGCAACGGCGCCGGTGGTCGCGTGGATCGCCGTCATCGTCGGCCTGGTCGTCGGCGGCCGGTCGTTCTTCGACGGCGGCCTCCCGCCGGTCGGCGAGTTCCTCGCGTTCCCCGACAGTCCACGCCAGCTGCTCTCGACGTTCCTGTCGGGCTGGAACCCCAACGGTGCCGGTGCCACATCACCGAATCCGACCGGTTGGGCCACGTTGTCAGGACTCAGTGTCGTCACCCTGTTCCGCATGGGGATGCTGCAGACCGTGTTCGTTCTCGGGTTGTTGATCGTCGGCGTTGCCGGTGTGTGGCGTCTCGCTGCGGTCTTTCCCTCGACACGGGCGCGTATCGCTGCGCTGCTGGTGTACGCCCTGAGCCCGCTGGTCAGCGGGGCGATGTCGAGCGGACGCCTCACCGTGCTCGTGGTGTACGCCGCAACCCCCTGGGTGTTGCATCTCGTCCGCCGTGCGTCCGGCGTCGAGACCGCCGACGCGCTCAGCGCCCACAGCGACCTCGCCGACGGGGTCGTCGATCTCGCTCCGAGAGAACGGATCAGGCGCACCGTCGCAACCGCCCTCGTCCTGGCGGTTGCGGTCGCCTTCGCTCCGGTGATGTTGCCCATGGCCGTACTGGTGTCGCTGGTGTTCGCGCTCGGCACGTTGTTGGCACGAGGATCCACCGCCACCGCTGCGTGGTCGCTCGTCACCGGCCTCGGCGCAGCCCTCGGGGCCGCTGTGTTGAACGTTCCGTGGATCACGTCGTGGACCTGGGAGGGCATCGTGGGTGCGCCGCCAGTCGGTGAGGCCGGACTCGGGATCGTCAAGCTCGCATCGTTCGAGATCGGACGCACCGACTTCGCCGCGCTCGCCCTCGCGTTGTTCCTGCCGGTGATCGCTGCGGTCCTGCTCGCTCGGGCGTGGCGGCTCACCTGGGCCGTGCGTTCGGCGCTGATGGTGCTCGTGTTCGGTTTTCTCGCCGTGCTCGCCGATCGTGGTTCGCTGCCGATCGACGCGCCCGAGGCGGGGGTGTTGCTCGTGCCGGTTGCCGTCGGACTCGCGATCTCGGCTGCCGCTGCGCTGGCCGCGTTCGATCTCGACGTCCGCGGCGGAAACTTCGGTTGGCGCCAGCCGCTCGGCATCTTGTCGTCGATCGCAGTCGTGGTGGGGCTGGCACCCGGGCTCGGCGCACTCGCCGACGGCTCGTTCCAGACGCCGACGACCCCGCTGGCCCGACTGCTCGACGCATCGCTCCCCGATTCGTCATCCGCCGGCGACTACAACGTGCTGCTGATCGGCGACCCGCGGCTGTTGCCGGTCCCGGCCACCGACTACCGCGACGGTGTCGCGTGGGCGATCATCGACGACGGCCCGCTCGACGTGCGCGATCGATGGATGCCGCCGTCGAATGCCGCAGCCGAGCTGGTGACCACCGCCCTCGACGAGATGGCGGCCACATCCACGCTGCGTGCGGGACGGCTGCTGGCGCCGCTGTCGATCCGGTTCGTGGTCGTGCCCGAGTTCGACGGCGTCGCCTCGACGGTGAACGATCCGCTGCCCCTGCCCGAGGGTCTGGTGGCGTCGCTCGAGGATCAGCTCGATCTGGTCGCGTTGCGACCCGGCCTCCCCACACTCGAAGCCTTCGAGAACCGGGCGTGGCTGCCGACGTATGCACAGCTCGACGAGGCAGGTGTCGCAGTGAGTGACTCTGCTGGCGCCGAGGTGTTGGTCCGCGCCGACCTGTCGGCGTCGGCGCCGGTCTTCGTCGGGGCCGACCAGCTCTCGACGGCGTCCGACGAGGTCACGGCCGGTGTCGTCCACCTGGGCGTGCCGTTCGACGAGACCTGGTCGCTCACGGTCGACGGGACTGCGATCGAACCCCGACGTGCGTTCGGTGAGACCACGGCGTTCGACGTGCCGGCCGCTGGGCTCGGCGAGCTCCGCTATGAGAGTTCCACCTTTCGATGGTTCGCCGTCCTCGCACAGATCGCCTTGTGGATTGCAGCCATCGTGGTCGCGTTCCGAGTGCGCGTGTCGGTGGGTCGGCGTGCGCCGCTGCTCGTTGCCGACGAGACGCTGATCGACCTCACCGACTCCGCCCTGCCGGCGCTCGTCGATCCCGGCTTCAGCAGCGACTCGTTCCCGTCGGTGGTGGAAGTCGGTGCGGCCTCCGATGCGCCAGACACCGATTCGGTCGACCCTCCCGAGCGCGACCCCGACCAGGGAACCGACCAGGAAGACGGGGTGTCGCCGTGAACCGTCGAGCGATACCCGCGTTGATCGTCGTGTCGGTCGGTTTCGCTGCGCTGATCGCCGTCGGGCGTGAGCAGCCGACCGTCGCCGAACCGTTCTTCGCCACGCCGACAGGCGCGTGGATGCCTGCGGTCAACGACAACACGGCGTTGACGGGCAGCTGGTTCTGCCCCGGTGTGCCGGCGAACGGCGAGGACGGCGTCGGTGGCGAGGTCGTGGTCGCCAACCGAGACGACGAGCAACTGATCGGGCGTTTCACGATCCTCACACCCGATGGCGTCGGCGCCAGCGAAACGCTGGTCGTCGAGCCATGGTCGCGCACCACGATCGACGTCGACGCGTTCGTGACCACCCCGTTCGCCAGCGTCGTGGTCGAGATCGACGGAGGTCGAGGGTTCGTCGAACAGCGTTCGCAGCATCCGGCCGGCGACTCGGTGACTCCGTGCGCCGACAATACCTCAGACGAGTGGTACTTCGCCGACGGCTTCACCGTCGACGGCAGCATCGAGACCCTCATCCTCACCAACCCCTACGACGACGCTGCGGTGGTCGACCTGGTCTTCGCCACCGAGGCCGGCGAGTCGACCCCGGCTGCGTTCCAGGGGTTCACGATCCTGCCGCAGTCGGTCGAGATCATTCCGATCGCTGAACTCGGGGCCCGTGACGAGCCGGTGATCGCCGTCAAGGTGGCTGCCGAACGCGGACGATTGGTGGTCGGTCGGGCCCAGCACTATCTGGGCGGTGGTCGGCTCGGGTATGGCGTCACGCTGGCAGCGCCGGCGCTGCGCGACCAGTGGTGGTTCGCCGACGGCGAAGCCGGCGAGGGAATCACCGAAACCTTCGCCATCTACAACCCGACCGACGACGACGTACAGGTCGACGTGGTGTTCCTGGGAATCCCGATCGAAGCGGAACTCGACAACATCACCGTCGACGTCCCCGCTCACCAGGTGATCGTCTACGACCCGGCGGCTGACGAGGGTTCGACGCTGCCTCCAGGTCGCCATGCCGCAGTGCTCTCCACGCTCGCCGAGCCGTCGGTGGTCGTCGAGCGCATCCTCACCCGGCCTGCCGGCGACTCGGTGGCCACCTCGGTGGTCATGGGCGCGCCACCCCGGATCGACGGCTATGTCGCATCGCGGTGGCATCTCGGCATCGGACCGTTGGTCCCGGCCCCGGCAGCGCTCGTGGTCTACAACGTCGACAACGGCGACGGCACCGTCACGGTCGAGGCGGTCGGGCCGGGTGGGCCGTCAGCGGTGCCGGGCCTCACCGATCTTCCGATCGGCGCCGGACAGGTGATCACCGTCGATCTCGTCGATCCCGCCGTGCTCGATCGCGAACTGATCGTCGGGTCGAGCAACCGGATATTCGTGGAACGGTTGCTGCCCCGTGGCGACGGGCTCGCCGGCACGTCGGGTTCGTGGGCGTTGCCCGCCTCCGGCAACTGATCCTCGGGATCCGACCCCTTCGGCAATTCGTTAGCCTCAACGGCCTATGGAACGGTTGTTCGTCGCTCTGGTCATCGTGGTGGTCGTGGCGGTGGTGGCCATTGTCGCGAGGCGTCGTCGGGTGCCGGACGCACCCACGCAGCGCCGGTTCGTTGCGCCGGAACAACTCGATCGCAACGACTTCCCTCAGCCCGACGCCCCCTGGCTGGTCGCCGTGTTCTCCTCGGCGACGTGCGACGTGTGCGCGCAGGTCGTCGCCAAGGCGCAGGTGCTCGACTGCAGCGACGTCGCGGTCGTCGACGTCGAGTACGGCGCAGATCAGGCACTGCACGAGCGGTACTCGATCGACGCGGTCCCCACGCTGGTGGTGGCCAACGGCGAAGGGGTCGTGATGGCTTCGTTCATCGGACCGATGACCGCCACGGACCTGTGGGCGGCCGTGGCCGAGGCTCGTGAACCGGGTTCGACCCCGGCCGGAGGCAGCTGCCACCGCGAATGACGGTCAGCGGGCGACGATGTCTTCGGCGGGTTGGCCGGTTTCGGCCATGCCCTGCTGGATCAGTTGGGCCACTTCCGGTCCGTTGATGGTCTCGTGCTCGAGGAGCGCCTCGGCAATGAGCTCGAGCCCTCGGCGATGACGCCCGAGTACATCACGGGCCCGGCTCTCCTGGGTGGTGAGGATGCGGGCGATCTCCTCGTCGAGCAGTTTCGCCGTGTCGTCGGAGTACTCACGCTGCGACGACATCAGGTCTTCGCCGAGGAACACCGCTTGCTGGCTACTCCACGCCATGGGACCGACGCGTTCTGACATGCCCCACTCGCGCACCATGCGGCGGGCGATTCCGGTGGCCTGTTCGAGGTCGTTGGCGGCACCGGAGTTGAGATTGCCGAACACGATCATCTCGGCGACGCG
>Ga0105047_10017021_pt1 | contig 11359 bp, 9 predicted proteins | sample MAT04_FD_78384 | JGI IMG/M metagenome (GOLD analysis project Ga0105047, IMG submission 78384) | Freshwater microbial communities from Lake Fryxell liftoff mats and glacier meltwater in Antarctica - MAT-04 (megahit assembly) | ecosystem: Environmental > Aquatic > Freshwater > Ice > Liftoff... | reverse complement strand
GCACCGCGAATCAAGGAGGCACTCGGACTGCAACCAGCCGTCAATAGCTTCCAATTGCGGCACTGCGCACTGGCGGGAAGACCGTCGAGATGTTTCTCACCCAGTCGGCGCTGGACAACTTCCGCAAGTCCAGTGGCTGGACGGCAGGTGTCGACGCCTCGGTCGCAGTCATACGCGCAGGTGTCAACGTAGCCGTCGACACCTCGACCGCCAAAGCCGACATCGTAGGCTTCGCGCTGGTCAATTCCGGGCTGTTCGGTGGCGCGACGATCGATGGCAGCAGGATCGCGAAGATCTCGATCTGAGGCAGCGGCGCCTCACGCGGTTTTTAGCCGCGCGAGGCGCACCACGGCCACGGTGGTCATCGGGATGATGAACCCGATGACCATCACCGCCACCAGCAGTATCCCCAGGTCGCTGTAGTCGGCTGGCGTAGCGATCGCGCCAGTGGCCCGATCCTTCACCTCGCGCGAGATGACGAAGAACTGGTTCAAATATTTGGTGCCCAGTTGCGAGGCCGACAGTGCCAGGTTGGTGAACGAAGCCATCACCGCGAAGAAGGTCGCCTTCAGATGCTCGGGCGCCGAGTTGGCGATCCACGCCAGCATCGGAATCATCGCGATCTGTCCCAAGGGTGACTCGAGCGCAGTATCGATCACCGCGATGAAGCGGGCATCGACCACGCCACCGGTATTTGCGGCGGTCCAGACATGCAGCCCGTGGTACATGCCCAGCGTCGGCAGCGAAAGTATCGTGCCGGCGATGGTGAGAAACACCACGATGGTGGCGATCGAGTGCTCGGCGATGAAGCGGCGGAAGATGAACATGCCGGCCAGGGTAAGCAGGCTGCCGATCAGCGACAGCTTGGCCAGGAACTGCTGGTCGAAACCGAGTTCATCGATGAACCACCAGGTCGCGCCCGGTCCGGGGCTGGGCATCGCGCGGAAGATGAACACCACCACTGCGGTGCCGATCAGCAGCCGCTGAGCGTCCGCATCCAGTTCTCGGGTGAGGCGCACCATCAGGAACACGATCACCGTCATCGAGCCGCAGAAGATGATCTCCTGCCCGTAGCTGAAGCCGCCGAGCCCGACGGTCAGCGTGATCGCAACGAACACCAGACTGCCGCCCAGAATCCACCAGTTCGGGTGGGTGATCGACGGCATGCCGTGCAACAGGACGAGAATCTCTTCGCGCGTTTTGCCCAGGCTTTGCAACTGCGCGGCAGTGCGCGAGCGCATCCACGCCGCCAGAATCACACCGAGCACCGACAGCAGCGGAATGACCAGCGCGAGCAGATAGACCTGACCGTAGATCGCCGCCTTCTGCGCTTCCGGTAACTGGGCCGCGCCCTGGAACATCCAGACATTGATCAGCCCGACCAGCACGGTGCCGCCGATGATCGCCACCCGGCCGAGCATCTGCATCGTGGTGTGCATCAGCTTGCGCTGCTCCGGATCGACCGGCTGCCCACGATCGTCCACCCGCGGCACCGCCTCCACCGTCATCGCATCGGCCACACAGTCCTGAATGACGAAGCCCACTGGCGACAGCAGCGCCGACAGCACGAACCAGGTCTCTTTCGAGGCGATCGCAGTCATCGCTTCGGTGTGTGCGATCAGGCCATACATGATGAGCAGACTGACTGCGATCACCGAGGCACCCAGCCAGACCAGCCAGGCCTTCCAGCGCCAGATCAGATCGACCAGATGACCGAGCGGCATCTTCAGCGCCCACGGGATGCCAGCCCAGAAGCCCAGCGCGACCAGGAAGGCCGCCGACAGGCCCAGATACTCCTTGACGAAGAAGGTGCCGACGATACCGGTGAGGCCGGACACGCCGGCGGCCACATAGACCATCAGCGGTGGCAGATAGGACCAGCGCATGTCACGACCGAGCGAGAGCACGGTGCGGTCGAACCAGCGCCACAGGGCGTTTCCGGTGGGGGGCAGAGCAGCGTCAGTCGTGGTCTTCATCCAGGGCCTCGATCGCGAAGCCCGGAGATTACCGTGTCAGGCCGGGTCGCAGTTGTCGGCAGTTCCAGCCTTGCCCGGACCTGCGCATCGGGGTTCTACAACCGGATCAGGATGTTCCCGTAGCCATCGAGCTCCGCGGTCGCCCCAGGCGGCACCACGCAGGTCGAGTCGTAGTCTTCGACAATCAGCGGCCCGCCGGTTTTCAGCGCCAGCGCTGCGCGGCGCAAGATCGGAGTCAGCATCCAGCCCAGCGCCGGGCCGAAGTACACCTGGCGCGGCGGCGGTGCGGCTACTGCGGCGCGCACGTCATGCAGCCGCTCCGGCACCAGCGACTTCTCGGGCAGTCCGAGCGCGATCACCTTGATGTTGACCATCTCGATCGGAATCGACGCTGGCGAACGGTGACCGTAGGTGCGCTCGTATTCTTTCGCGAAAGTCTCCTCCAGCACCGGCACCGTCGTGCCATCGAGTGGTGCATCCGGCGCCGGCACCGCGAGTTCGTACGACTGGCCCTTGTAGTGCATGTCTGCGAACTTGCGGATACGGATACGCTCCGGCGGGAAACCCTCGGCTTGCAGCTGGGCGCGGCCATGGACGATCAACTTGTCCCAGGCGGTGTTGATGTCGGCCACACCGTCGCTTGACAGCACCCGGCGGAAGGTGCGCGAGTAGTGATGCTCGACATCGGCATAGAGCAGCCCGAACGAGGAGAACAGGCCGGCCGACGGTGGCACCACCACCAGCTTCATGCCAAGCGATGCGGCGAGATCGGCGCCGAACAGCGGGCCGTTGCCACCGAAGGCAAACAGCGAGAAGCCGCGCACATCGCGCCCGCGCTCGACCGACACGGCGCGGATCGCACGCATCATGTTCGAGCCGGCAATCCTGAACGCTGCATAGGCCGCATGTTCGGGCGACAGACCAAGCGGCGCCGCCACTTTCTGCGCCACCGCCTCGCGGCTCTTCGCTGCATCGAGCGCAAGCTCGCCCTGGACCAGAAACTGCGGATTGATGTAGCCGAGCACCACATTGCAATCGGTGATGGTCGGCTCGGCACCCCCCTTGCCATAGCAGACCGGCCCGGGAAATGCGCCCGCGCTGTCCGGGCCCACCCGGATCGCCCCGCCGGCATCGACCCGCACGATCGAGCCACCACCAGCGCCGACCTCGGCCAGATCGATCGCCGGCACCCGCAGCAGATAGCCGGAACCGGTCAGCAGGCGCGAGCCGATCATGATGCCGCCACCGACGCTGTATTCGGTGGCGCGCGAGACTTCCCCATCCTCGACGATCGAGGCCTTGGCGGTGGTGCCACCCATGTCGAAGGTGACGATCTGGTTCAGGCCGAGCTTCTTCGCCAGCGCCTGCGCGCCGACCACGCCGCCGGCTGGTCCGGACTCGACGATGTTCACCGGCATCTTCGCCGCATCGGCATCGGTGATCAGGCCACCGTTGGATTGCATCAGCAGCAGCCGGGCGTTGATCCCCGAGGCATCGAGACTCGACCTCAGCGTCTCGAGATAGCGCTTGACGATCGGCAGAATGTAGGCATTGACCGCCGTGGTCGAGGTGCGCTCGTACTCCTTGATCTCGGGCAGCACATCGTAGCTGATGCAGTTGGGCAACCCGGGTGCGCGCGCCTCGATCACCCGCTTGATCGCCTGTTCATGCGCCGGATTGATGTAGGAGTTCTTAAGACAGACCGCGATCGACTCGACGCCTTCGGCCAGCATACGGTCGACCACCTGCTCGACCTGCACCAGGTCGAGAGGTATCTCCACCGTGCCGTCGACGGTCACCCGCTCGTTCACCGGCAGCCGCAGGTAACGCTCGACCAGCGGCTGCGGCTTGTTCCAGACGATGTTGTACAGATGCGGCCGGCGCAGGTTGCGAATCTCCAGGATGTCGCGGAAGCCCTCGCTGCAGATGAGGCCGGTCAGCGCACCCTTGTGCTCCAGGATCGCGTTCGACCCGACGGTCGTGCCGTGGCGCAGCACCTCGACATCGGCGCCCACCAGCCCATGCGCCTCGAACAGCTCGCGCAGGCCCTCGACGATGGCGAGCGCATAGTTGTCGACACTGGAGGAGATCTTCCTGGTGAGCAACCGGCCGTCTTCGGCCAGGAACACGATGTCGGTGAAGGTACCTCCGATATCGACGCCGACCCGGTAGGTTCTGGCTGCCACCTGAGCGCCTGCAGTACTCATTTCGCTGCCGCCTCGATGGCACGGATGTCGGTGCCGTCGAAGTCTGCCGGCCAGTTGCGGGTGACGAACGGCAGCGGGCCGGCGCCGCGCGCGAGGCGCATCGTCTCGCGCAGTGCGTGCGTGCCCTGCTCGTCCACCGACCAGGCCCCGACGCTGGCCGCTTGCCGATCGATCACCACGCCGTACTGGGAACGCGCCAGCGCATCGCTCAGCAGTTCGTTGCGTACATCGCGCAGCACGCGCAGTGGATCGCGTTCCAGCGGGTCGCCCCAGCCGCCGCCCCCGGCGAGCATGGTACGGAACACATCATTGCGCTTGATCTGGCGCGAGAACTTGCCGGTCAGTGGCTCTTCCTGCGCAGTACCGGGATTCAACACGTTCTCCGAGGGCTGTCCCGGCTGGCCGCCATACAGACCGAAGGCCGGAAAGCGCTTGCGATCGGCACGCACCGACAGCACGGCCTCGGCCTCGAGGAACTTGTAATCCCGCCGGTAGGGCGCACCGCCACGGTACTTGCCCGGACCGAACCGGTCAGGCACGAACTCGTAGGCAAGGAACTGGATCGGATACTCTGCCTCGATCACCTCGACCGCATGCGAGGCCATGTTGCCCTTGATGTGCGACAGCCCGTCATGGCCGTCGTCGAACGCACGTGCACCCCATGAGCCACAGGTGAAATCGACATAGATGAACGGCTTTCGATTGCGGTAGTAACCGCCGATCGACACATTGGTGTTGCCGCCATCGGAGGCGGTCATGCCGTTGTCGGGCAGCATTTGCGCGAGTGCGCCAAAGGTGGCATCAGTCATCCGGAAGCCGGTCATCGCGCGCGCGGCGCAAGCGCCGGGCATGATCACGTTGGCAATCGTGCCTTCAGGCGCGATCACCTTGATCGGCCGCGAGGCGCCCTCGGCATTCGGAATGTCCTGCGGCAGGATCGCTCGCACCGCAGTCCAGGCCGAGCCGCAGCTGTAGCTGTAGGTCGAGTTGATCGCCCCGCGCACCTGCGGGCTCGAGCCGGTGTAGTCGACTTCCATCTCGTCGCCATGCTTGCGAACGGTGACGAACAGCCGGATCGGCTTGTCGCGATCCACACCATCGTCATCGATCCAGTCCTCGAAGCTCCACTCGCCATCCGGAAGATTCTCGATTGCCGCACGGGTCACCCGCTCGGCATAGATGTTGATCTCCTTCATGAAGAAGGCGACGGTGGATGCACCATAGCGCTCGACCAGCTCGATGAACTGCTTCTCCGCCACATAGCAGGCCGACAACTGGGCGGTGAGATCGCCGACCACCTTGTCCGGCACCCGCACATTGGCCTCGAAGATGCGAAAGAAGGTCGCATTCTTCACCCCGCGGTCATACAGCTTGATCGGCGGGATGCGGATGCCTTCCTGGAAGATTTCGGTCGAATCGGCCGCGCTCGATCCGGGCACCCGGCCGCCGACATCGGTGTGATGGGCAATCGTGCAGGCAAAGGCGAGCCGCTTGCCTTCGATGAAGATCGGCGCAAACACGAAGATGTCCGGCAGATGCATGCCGCCTTCGAACGGATCGTTCATCGCGAACACGTCGCCCGGATGGATGTCGCCTTCGAAGCACTTCATCACCGACTGCAGCGCCACCGGAATCGCGCCCAGGTGACCGGACAGGGTCAGCCCCTGCGCAACGATCACCCCGTCGCCATCGGCAAATGCGGTGGAGAAGTCCATGTTGTTCTTCACCACCGAGGTGTAGCTGGTGCGATGCACGGTCACCGCCATTTCGTCGGCGATCGCCGCAACCGAGTTCTTGAACAGCTCGAAGGCGATCGGATCACGAGTGGTGACCGAGGGATCGGCCAGCGTTGGCGCATTCATCGAAACCTCACTGCTCGACAGAGGAGAAACGGGAAACGCCTGATTGTCCTCGAAATTCCGGGGGCAGACCCCTGAACCCCTGGGGACAGACCTTGAGGGGCTCTCCCCTCACGTCCCCGGGGACATCCTGAAATTCTGGGGACAGACCCTCAGGGTCTGTCCCCTCGCGCATTCTCACGTCACTTGTTCCAGGGCGCGACCTTCCACAACTCGCGCAACCGCCCGTCCATGTTGCGCAGGAACTTGTTGATCTCGTCCCGGCGCATGTAGCGCACCGGCAGATCGGTCGCTTTGGCGGTGGCGAGGAACTCCGGGTCCTGCATCGCTTTCTCTATGGTCGCTTCCAGATAGGCGACCACCTCCTTGGGCATACCGCGCGGCGCGATGACCAGACGCAGCGAGCCGGTCTCGATCGGGATGCCGAGCTCGCGAAAGGTCGGGATGTCGGGCGCGATCGACAGCCGCTGCGGCGCCATCTGGGCCAGGATCCGCCACGGGTTGCCCTTGGAGAAGGTGAGCGCCTCGCCCAGATTGGCGAAGCCGACCTGAATGTCGCGGGTCAGCAGCGCAGTGCGCACGCCGGCCGAGCCACTGAACGGTACGTTGACGCCGCGGAATTCCGACATGTTCATCAGCATGACCAGCGCAATATGACCGGCCGAGCCGATGCCAGCGGTACCCACGGTGAGACCGTCCTTTTCTTTCCTGGACGCCGCGATCAGGTCGGCAATCGAGCGGATCGGACTGTCGGCATGCACCGAAAGCGTGCCCGGGTCATCGACGATATTGGCCAGCGCATCGAGCGTGTCCAGGGTGTACTGCGCGCTGCGCTCGATCGGGATGGCGACGATGTTCGGCGTGGTGGTCAGGCCCAGGGTGTAGCCGTCGGGCTTGGCAGTCGCGACCGCGCCCATACCGATCTCGCCGGCGGCGCCTGGGCGGCTGACTACGGTGATCCGGGCAGCGGCCGGCATGTGCTTCTCCATCGCGCGTGCGAGTTGGCGCGCCGTGATGTCGGCGCCGCCACCGGCCAGGAACGGCACGATCAGGGTGATCGGGCGGTCGGGATAGCCGCCCTGGGCGAACGCCGCGCCGGCGAAGGTCAGGACTGAACATGCGGCCAGCAGGTTTTTCGCAAACTTCATCGATCGATCTCCGCAGTGAGTAGAACTCGGTGCACCGTGCGCCCCGATTGGCATCAGGGTGCCGGGGTCTGCGCTGCAAAGCAAACCACGTTCCACGCGCTGGCGGGGGACCGGTACTGCGCCCGGGCAGAACGTGGGCACGCTCGCCCAGACTGCACTGTCGCTTACATGAGCTACGCGGCACCCAACCCGGGGGCATGACGGCTGTCAGCAGTACACCCGAGGCTTTCGGCCAGTACATCCGGGACGAGATCGCCCAGTGGATCAAGGTGGCCCGGGAGGCGAAGGTGCAGCTGGAGTAGGCGACTGCCCCGGCCTCAGCCGAGCTTGCCGACCGAGGCCTCCAGCAGCTTCCACGCGGTCGAGCCAAAGCGCTCCCTGGCCTTGCGGTAGAAGTCCGCAGACAGCGCGCCCCGGAAGCTGGCGACATCGGCGGTATTGAAGATCATTCCACGCGCGGCCAACCCCTTGCCCAGTTCCTGGTTGAAGCGATCGGTCCAGGTGCGCTGGCGGGCGACATGCCGGGTTACCGCGCGCTCCACCACGGTCAAGATCTCCTGGGGCAGCGACTTGACGAAGGCGAGATTGCCGATCAGGTTGAACCCGGACCACATGTGATTGGTGATGCTCACATACCGGCACACCTCGTACAGTTTGTTCACTTCGCACACTGACAAGGGGTTCTCCTGGCCGTCGACCTTCTTCTGCGCCAGCGCGTCGTAGAGCTCGCGGATATTGACCACCACCGGCTCTGCACCGAGCGCCTTGAATGTGTCGATGAACAACTGCCCGTCCGGCACCCGCATGCGCACGCCCTCGAGATCGCGCACATCGTTTACCGGGTGATCGTTCATCACGATGTGACGAAAGCCGTTCTCCATCAGACCGTCGGCGAAACCGTAGATACCATGCGCCAGCATCTCGCTGCGCAGATATTCGCCGAGCGGACCATCATTGGTCGCGTGTACCTGCGAGTGGCTGGTGAAGGCAAACGGCAGCCCCTGGATCTCGGTCGCTGGCACCACCTGGCCGAGGATGCCGCCCATCAGCACGATGAACTCGACCTCGCCCGAGATCAGCATCTTCAGCGCCCCAGGGTCCGAGCCTTCGATACCGGCGTTCTGCGCGAACACGGTGACATCCATCCGGCCCGCCGTATCCCGCCGCACCTCGTTCCACAGGTCGACCAGAAAGCCATGGGTATGGCTTTTCTCCGGCTGGTTGTGAAACTGGCGTCCGGTGATGATGTTGCTCATCGATGCAGGCTCCTGGTTCGGCCGGGCAGGAGAGCGAGCCCAGACGCCTCTATTCTAGAACATCACCCGGCCGCCATTGACGTCGAGCGACACGCCGTTGATGTAGCTGGCCGCGTCCGAGGCGAGCCAGAGCATGGCGTTCACATGGTCGATCGGTTCGGCCAGACGGCGCAGCGGGATGGTCGCCGCCATCTGCTCGACCTGCTCCGGCGTACGCAGCGCCGCGACCCGCGGGGTCAACGTGGTGATCGGCGCGATCGAGTTCGCGGTGATGTTGTGCGGACCGAGCTCCCAGGCAAGGAAGCGGGTGAGCTGGATCACGCCCGCTTTCGCTGCGCCATAGGCCGGCGAGGAGGTGGCGTGAACGGTGCGCCCGGAGATCGACGAGATGTTGATGATCCGTCCGGCCTTCGACCGTTTCAGATGGGGGATCGCGGTCTTGCAGGTGAGGAAGGTGCCGCGCAGGTTGAGCGAGACCACCTTGTCGAACTCCTCCACCGGCATCTGCTCGATGTTCAGCATCTTCGTGTAGCCGCCGGCACAGTTGACCAGAACATCCAGGCCGCCGAAGGCCTCGACCACCTGGGCGAAAGAGCGCTGCACCGAGGCTTCATCCGAGATATCGGTATGGAAGTAGCGCGCACTGTGCTTGTCCGCCACCAGCGCTGCCGCGACCTGCCCGCCTTCGGCGCGCGCGATATCGATCAGCGCGACATGCGCGCCCTGGGCTGCGAACTCACGCGCGGCGACCGCGCCTATGCCTTGGGCAGCCCCGGTGATCGCCACCACCCTGCCGCTCAATTCCGGATACTGCGCCATATGTGGTCACCCTCTGTCGCTGCAGTGTCGCTGCGGTGAGGGGACAGACCCTGAGGGTCTGTCCCCGGGCCGTGCTGTGGCCTTCGTGCTGTCGCTTTCGTGCTGTCGCTTTCGTGCTGTTGCACCACCGGCAGGCCGTCATCAGTCGACCTTGGCGCCAGAGGCCTTCACTGCCCGTTCCCACTTTATGATCTCGCTGCGGATGAATGCGGCGAACGCTTCCGGCGTGCCACCCAGCGTCTCCACCCCCTGCTCGCTCAGCCGGTCGCGCACTGCCGGGTGACCCAGCGCCTTCAGTGTTTCGGCGTTCAGGCGATCAACCAACTCGCGCGGCAGCGCGCCCGGGCCGATGATGCCGTACCAGGACTGAACCGAGAAGCCCGGCAAGCCACTTTCTGAGAGTGTGGGCACCTCCGGCAGGGTTGGTGTGCGTTTCTCGCCCGACACTGCAACGGCGCGCAGCTTGCCCGCCCGCAACTGCGGGAAAGCAGACGGCACCTGCCCCCAGGACATCTCGATCTCGCCGGCGATGGTCGAGCTCATCGAGAACACCGCCCCCTTGAACGCGATCGCAGTGATCTTCACGCCGGCAACCTGGTTGATCATCTCGCCGATCAGGTGATTGCTCGTGCCCGCGCCGGCGTGACCGTAGTTCAGGAAACCAGGCTTGGCGCGCGCCAGCCGCAGCAGGTCCTCGAACCGCTTCACCGGCAGGCTGGGGTGCACCAGCAGCACGAGCTGGTTGGTGGCGATGGTGGTGATCGGGGTGATGTCGCGGGTCGGGTCGAATGGCATCCGTCCGGCATAAAGGGTCACATTGATCGCGAGCGGGCTCACCGCACCGATGCCGATGGTGTAGCCATCCGGGGTTGCGCGCGCGATCGCCTCGGTGCCCAGATTGCCGCCTGCGCCGGCGCGGTTCTCGATCAGCACGGTATGCCCGAGCTGCTCCTGCAACCGCTGACCCAGGGTGCGCGCGATGAAGTCTGGCGTACCGCCTGGCGTGTAGGGCACGATCAGGCGTACTGGCTTGACCGGCCAGGGCACAGGCTGGGACTGCGCTGCAGCCACGAGGCAAAGCAACGCCGCGCCCACTGCCGACACGGCTGCACGTCGAATCGAAATCGTCTGCATGACACCTCCTCCGAGGCAAGCGCCGGTCGGCCATGATCCATGCCATGGCCGTGGTGATCCGGGCGTGGGGAATATAATACGAGGCTTTGCCCCTGGTGGCTGTGAAGACGGCACGCCAAAAAAGAACAAGGAAACCTGATGTTCCTTTACGCCGCCACCATCTTCGTCAGCGCGTTTCTGCTGTTCCTGGTCCAACCGCTGATCGCCAAACAGATCCTGCCCTGGTTCGGCGGCTCATCCGCAGTGTGGACCACCTGCCTGGTGTTCTTCCAGAGCGTACTGCTCGCCGGCTATGCCTATACCGACTGGACCACGCGGCACCTCGCGCCGCGCCGTCAGGCCTGGCTCCACATCGCCCTGCTCGCGGTAAGCATTGCGCTGCTGCCGATCATCGCCAGCGCGACCTGGAAGCCCACCGGTAACGAGGATCCGGCGCTGCGCATCCTGGGGCTGCTGCTGGTCACCATCGGCCTGCCCTACCTGCTCCTGTCGACCACCGGACCGCTGATCCAGGCCTGGTTTGCACGCACCTTCAGCAATGCGGTGCCCTATCGGCTGTTCGCGCTGTCCAATCTGGCCTCGATGCTGGCGCTGCTGTCCTACCCGGTCGCGATCGAGCCCTGGGTGAACACGGTCGCGCAGTCCTGGGGCTGGTCGGCCGGCTATGTGGCGTTCGTGCTGCTGTGTTCGACGGCAGCCATCTACGGGCTTCGGACCAGCACGGTGCCGGTGAACGTGCCGCCGCGCGTGGCCCAGGCTGCAGCGGCGCAGGGCACGCCATCGGGCGGCGCAGGGTCGCCAGACGGGCCGCCGACCTGGGGCACGCTGATGATGTGGCTGTCGCTGTCGGGCATGGGCTCGGTGCTGCTGCTGACCCTGACCACCCACATGACGCAGAACATCGCGTCGGTGCCCTTCCTCTGGATCGTGCCGCTGTCGCTCTACCTGCTGTCGTTCATC
>Ga0105047_10017019_pt1 | contig 11359 bp, 9 predicted proteins | sample MAT04_FD_78384 | JGI IMG/M metagenome (GOLD analysis project Ga0105047, IMG submission 78384) | Freshwater microbial communities from Lake Fryxell liftoff mats and glacier meltwater in Antarctica - MAT-04 (megahit assembly) | ecosystem: Environmental > Aquatic > Freshwater > Ice > Liftoff... | reverse complement strand
CGCTCTCGCTTCTGTTCGCCACGCTAAGCGCAGGCGTGTTGGCCCGTGCCGCGCTGGCCCTGCCCGACGCGCCTGCAGGCCTCATCGCGGTGACCACGTTTTCGGACCAGTTCGGGGCCGACTTCGGCGTGTGCTCGCTGCGCGAGGCCATCCAGACCGCCAATGGCAACAGCAACTTTGGCGGATGCACGGGCGCAGGCGGGAGCGAGACCATCCAATTGGGTGCGGGCAACCACGTCCTCAGCATCCAGGGCGCTGATGATGATACCAACGCAATCGGCGATCTGGATGTGACCACCTCCATGACGATCGTGGGGGCCGGACCTCTGAGCACGACAATCAGCGTCGCGTCTGGTTTTGGGGATCGCGTCTTTCACATTGGTCCCGGCGCGACGGTGGTGATGTCTGGCGTCCGTTTGATTGGCGCCGCCCAGAATGTCAGCCAGATAGGAGCTGTCATCGCAGTCCAGGGCGTGCTCAGGCTTTCCAATTGCGGCGTCGCAAATGGGCAGACTTCCCTGACGGGCGGAGGGCTTGCCATCGAGTTTGGCGGAGCGCTGATCATGGACGACTGTGTCGTTGAGAACAATACTGCCGTGACCGGCGGCGGGATTCGCAATCAGGGTGTTGCCACGATCACTCATAGCGTGATTGCTGGAAATGCCGCAAGCGGCGCATCTGAGGCGCACGTTGGCGGAATCGCGACGTCAAGTAGTGGCGTACTCACCCTTGCCAGCTCGGTGGTCTCGGGGAACTCGGCCACCCAGTACGCCGGTGGATTGGACCTCAAGGGCGGATTCGCCACCATCATCGACTCCACCATCAGCGGCAACAGCGCCCCGGACAGCGGCGGCATGCTTCTCTCCGCCGGCGGCTTGCTCATGCGTAACTCGGCTCTCATCAGCAACACGGCCACCAGCGCGGCCGGGATGCGGATCACCAACACCCTGGCGACCCTGATCAACAGCACCGTCAGCGGGAATGTCGCCCAGGCTGGCGCGGGCGGGGTCGCCATCAACACCGCCAATGGCCGGCTGTTTCTCTTCAACACAACCATCGCGAACAACACAACCGATGTTCTGAACAACGGGAGCAACGGGGGTGGGCTTAGCATCCAGGCCGGCAGCCACGTGAGCATGACCCACAGCGTGCTGGCCAACAACATTGACCTCGGCGCGTCCAATGATTCCCCGGACTGCTTTGGGGCCATCCACTCCGAGGGCTACAACCATATCGAGAGCACGGCCAACTGCTCGGTGTCGGGGATTACAACCGGGAATGTCACCGGCAGCGATCCTGGCCTCGGCGGGCTCAAGAACAACGGCGGCCCAACCCTGAGCCACATGCCAAACGCAGGGAGTTCTCTCATTGACACCGGGGATCCGGCGGGTTGCGAAGATCCGGCCGGGGGCGTCCTAACCACCGATCAGCGCGGCTTCTTCCGTCCGGTGAATGGCGGGATCACCGCGCGGTGCGACAAAGGCTCGGTGGAGCGCCTCAGTTTCCAGACGCGGGGCTGGCTGCCGATGATCGCGCGCTGAAGGGCGCGCTCCCTACGAAAACCCGAGCGCGGCGGCGGAGGCCGCATCGAGCGCCGCGCCAGCCGCCCACTCGACCGCGAAAACCTCATCGCCCAACGCCGCCCGGGCATGCGCGATGAGGTTTTCGAGTTCCAGGTGCTCGCTCCCGCCCGCAATCGGGCCGGGATACCCCAGATGGGGGGCCGAGAAGGCCAATAGCCGGGCCGCTACCCCCGCCCGCTCACCCTCATCCAGCCAGATCGCGGCGATGCCGGCCAGCGCCTGAGCCATCCCGTGCAGGTCGTTGTAGCCCAGGTTCAGGCGCACACTCTCGCGCATCCGGATGAGCGCCTGGGTGTGATCGCCCAACGCTGCGACGGCGTCGCCAACGTTGTACTGCAGCGTGGCGATCCCAAACAGGGCCCCAATTCGCTGGCGAATCTCGAGGACCTCCTCAAAATAGGCCAGGGCCCGCGGGATATCGCCCCGGCCGCGGGCGCAGATCCCCAGATTGTTCAAGCCGCGGCTCACCCACTCCTCGTCCTCCAGTTCGCGATGGATGCGGATGCTGCGCTGGTAATAGCCCTCGGCCTCGGCGTGGCTCTCCGTGTGCAACGCGGCGCCACCCAGACCGTTCAATGCCGCGCCCAGACCGAAGCGGTCGCCGCAGGCCTCAAAGCCCTCGACCGCCCGGATGAATGCCTCGCCCATCGCGGCCGTGTTTGCGTCCGTTGACGCCATCCGCCCGACCGCGTAGCCACGGGTGGAGTGGGCGGTTGCGATCCCCCACGTGTCACCCACCGCGGTCCAATGCCCCAGCGCCTGTTGAGCGTAGGTCTCGGCCAGGGCATACTCGTCGTGATACATCGCGATCTGGGCCAGGCCGATCAAGGCGTTGGCCTGGCCGCTGAGATCGCCCGCTTTTCCAAAGGCGTCCAGGGCCGCCTCGATGTTCGCCCGCGCGTCGCGATAGCGGGCCTGGAAAAACGCGCACATGCCCGCGCACAACAGCAGCCCGCCACGAGTCCGGGACGCCAGCGCGCCGACGCCGGCGAGGGCCAGGGCCCGGGACGTGATTTCGGCGCCCTCGCGGAGGTGACCGCGCCGCTGCCAGAATACCCGTTTGGCACCAATGAGCCGGGCCGCGATTTCGGCGTCCCGGGCCTCGTCGATCGCCCAATTCAGAGCCGCCCACATATTGGCGTGCTCGGCGTCCAGGCGGGTCAGCCAGGCGAGCTGCTCGCGAGTCTTGAGCGCTTCGTCGGCGGCCTCGGCCAGGGCCAGGCACCACTCCGCATGGCGCCGGCGGGTCTCGGGCGCCCAGACAGCTTCGCCCAGGCGGTCCAGGGCGTACTCGCGGACGGTCTCGAGCATGCTGTAGCGGACGCCTGATTCGGTGGATTCAACCGAGATCAGCGACTTCTCGAATAGCCGGGTGAGCAGCTCGGCGGCTGACGCCCGGGTCAGCGCCCGGCGGGAGTTGATGACGCTCTCGGCCGCTTCCAGCGTCCAGCCGCCGCGAAAGACCGCCAGACTGGCAAACACAACCTGTTGGGGCATCTCAAGAAGATCGTAGCTCCAGTCCATCGTCGCCCGGAGCGTCCGGTGATGGCCCTCCGCACCCCCGGCCGGCAGGCTGAGGCGCTGGTCGAGACGGGCCGCAATCTCGGTCAAATCCATCACGCCGGCGCTTGCAGCCGCGAGCTCGATAGCCAAAGGCAGCCCGTCCAGCTTGCGCACGATGTCGGCCACCAGGGCGGTCTGGGCGCTGTCGAGCTTGAACCCTCCCCGGGCGTTCATGGCCCGGGTGACAAACAGGCGGGCCGCGTCGCTGCGCAAGAGCGACTCGCGGGTGAGGGCCTCGCCGCTGGCGGGCAGCCCGAGCTGTGGGACGCGCACAACGATCTCGCCCGGAACGCGAAGCGGTTCGCGGCTGGTCGCCAGAAAGCGCAGCCCGGGACACAGCCCGATGAGCTTCTGGACCGTGGTCCGGCTGGCTTCGAGCACATGCTCGCAGTTGTCGAGCACGATCGGCGCGCCCGCGCTTTCGTACTGCCGGGCGATGGCCGCCAGGGCGTCTGCGCTGGCGGGCACCCGGACATTCAGCGCGGCCGCCAGGGCCATCGGCACCAATCCGGGCGAGCCCAACGGCGCGAGTTCAACCATCGTCGCGCCGTCATCGAAGGCGATCACGGCCAGCGAGGCGACCTGGGCCGAAAGGCGAGTCTTGCCTACCCCCCCGGGGCCGGTCAGGGGACCAGGCGCTGGAACTGAACCGTCCGGAAGATCTCCTCCACCAGCGCTTCGCGTCCGACAAAGGTCGTGGCCAGCGCGCGCGCGCCGGCGGTCAGCGCGGATCGCCCGTGCAGGGGTTCTGTCGCCCCGCGCCGCGCTGGCGATGCTCGAGAAACAAGACGATCTGGCGGAGCGTGTCGCCGGCCGGAATCTTGGGCCCGTCGGTCCGGGTCCAGGACGCAACCGTATGAACGCTGACGCCGGCGGCCTCGGCCAGGAATCGGTGCAAGATCTTGTGCGCGCGAAGACTATCGGCCAGGGCGCGCGCAAACGCGCTTGCCCGGGCGTCCCGGCTGGGATCAGAGGAAGGATGGGCCTTGGGCGACATCTGAGTTCCGCGTCTTGTACCGACCTTTGTACCGGTGATCGCGTATTTTCGCACCGTGGAATCAGAACGGATGACCCAGGTTTTCCTGGCGGCCCAACTTGAGTTACGCGAGGCCATGCAACGCGGCGCGACCGACCTTGGACAGGGCCTGGCCGCCTGGGACTTGGCGGTAGCCGCGGTGAATCGGCTGACGGCGGTCCTGGCCCATGCCCAACATGCTGAGCAGGATGCCGCCCGGGCGCTCGCCGCGCTCGTCGCTTGGACCGAGTCTCAATCAGATCCCGTGAATTCCATCCCCCGACACAGCGCCAACGCGGCGCCCGCACTTCACCCCGTGGAGCAAACATGAAACCAACCCTCTCGAACCGGACTGGCGAACTCGACCCGCGCTTTTTTGCGCTGCTGGCCGCCCTGATGACGGTGGTCCTCACCGCGGCTGGCTCCTTTGCCGCCATGAGTGCCTCTCAGACCGGCCAACTCGGCCCGAAAGTCCCGGCCCGCGCCTGCCGGCTTCTGTCGCCTCCCGGCACCACCGATCTGTGGAGCGTGTGCGGAGACGCCGTGATCGACGGCGCGGGCGAGATCGGTTCGTTCACCGCTGTCGGCAATGTGACCATCGGCCTCGAACCCAATCCGGTGCCTATCGTCCATATTGCCAATCCAGGCGGCGCCGTGGGAGCGTCACTGGTCTATGGCACGATCCCGCTGCTCGGGCGGAAGACCGCCATCGTGGTCGGGCAGGTTGGCTTTCAGGAACAGTTCGATCTATACAGCGAGTTCATGGTTGGGTCGGGCTATCTTATCGACGACATCAAAGGCCCGGTCTCGCGCAGCGACGTTCTGGAGTGGGACGTCGTCAAGGGCAAGATCGCCAACACCGCGCCCGAGCTGCACGATCACCTCGATGGCCCGATCGGGAGCACCTTTGATCTGTTCTGGGCCGACATCGCCGGCACGAGCACCAATTTCTGGGGCCACGAGCTGAACATTCGCGATCAGCTCAGCATGACGCTTGATCTCTACGCCGGGCGATTCACCGCGACGATCCCGATCACCTTCTCGGTCAGTGGCAACCCGGCCGACGACCTCCGGCTCGGGTTGCGGGCGGTCTTCTCCGAGACCGATCTACTGACCGGCGGGCTGAGCGATTTCAGCCCCAAGGTCGGGCCGGCCACCCTGGACCTCAGCAACATCACTCTGGCTAAGGGCGAGTTCGAGGCCGAGTCGGTTGAGCTGATGGCTGACAAGAACCCCGATCTGGCCATGCTGACCGACCCCGCCCCGCCCAAACCGGGCCTCATTGCCAGGTTCAACGGCCTGAAATACAAGGACCGCAAGTGGAGCATCAAGGGCACGACCGTCATCCTGCGCGATCTGACCCTCGGCGACGCGGTCTAACTCAAGCAGAATACGCTCGGGATCGAGTATCAGGGCGGCGAAGTCCTGCTCAACATCAATACACCCTCGACTTCGGGGACTACCTGACCAGCACCAGCCCCATCACCACCGAGATGCGGATGGGCGTGGTGACGACGACCGTCGATGGCCAGACCGTCCACAAGCCCTATTTTGATGGCGGGATTGCGGCTTTCACCGGCAACATGGGCCCGCTCAAGTTCAACCTGACCAACGTCAAATTGCAGGGCGACCCGGCCAACAACTTCTACGGCTTGAACGCCCAAAACATCACGATGCAATGGGCCAGCCAGTTCGGCGGGCAGAGCCAGGCCGGGCTGAGCGGGCTAAAGCTCGGCGTCGACAAACTGAAGAAGTTCACCTTCGCCTTTAACGGCGGGACGCTTCAATCGCCGGCGATCAGCACGGGCGTGTTTTCGGGTACCCAGTTCATCGGGACGGTTGGCTCGGTCAGCAACACGGTCAGCATGACCTTCACCGGCAACGTCAACATCAAGCTCCCTGGCGGGGCGAAAGACGGCAACGGCAACAGCGTCAACCCGGCGGTCAGCATCGTCGTCCGGGCCGGCAAGAACGTCCGGGCGGACTGCAATGCGGCCGGCGCGCCCACACCTTGCTTCCGGCGGATCGATGGATCGCTGAACGCGTTCTCGATCAAACTGGCCGGATTCAAGCTGGCGCTGGCCAGCGCCCGCCCGATTGGAGACGGCGGGTTCGAGGTGGCCCAGACCACCCTCACCCTCCCGCTCAACTTCGGCGGGGGCGGTGCGACTGGCGGGCCCAAGCGCCACCATCAACGGGTTCAAGATGCTCGGCAACGGGGATGTGTCGATTACCGGCGGCGCGATCACCCTGCCGCCGCTCAAGGTGGCCGGGATGTCTTTTGGCGGCTTCACCGGCGGCTTTAGCACCCAGATGGTGAATGTGGGCGGGCAGCAGGTAAAGGCCTACAAGTTTGTGGGCGGGGCCAAGCTCAGCATGCCCGGGCTGGAGCCCAGCGCCGACAAGTCCATCAGCGTTGCGGCCACCGTCATCTCGATTCCGAGCACGAACGAGATCGATGAGGTCGACACCCAGTTGACCTTCGAGGCCCATCCCGGCATACCCATCGCCAGCAGCGGGGTCGAGCTGACCAAGTTCACCGGCGGCGTCCATTTCAAGACCGGCGCAATCACGTTCACCCTCGGGATCGGCGTTGACAGCACGGCCCGCATCCCGCCCACCGGCGCCGGAATCCCGATCGTGTCGATGACCGGAAATGCGCTGGTGCGGCCCGACCCATTCTCGATGAGCCTGGGCGCCCAACTGAAAATCCTGATCTTTAACGTGGCGAGCGCCCAGATGCAGGTCGGTGCGGGCGCGGGCTTCAATGCCTGCCCGCCCGGGACCCCCGCGAATACGCCGGCCAGCCAGCGCCCGCGTGGGAAGGGCTTCTACGCCGAGTTCAACGTGGATGCCCTGTTCCTGCACGGCAACGCCAAGATCCGGGTCGGCAAGGTCAACGGGGTGCGCAAGTTCGCCGGACTTGCGACGCTCAACTTCGGCCTGGAGAAGGGCCAATTCGGGTTTGGCCTGCCGCGCAAGACCCGCACCCTGGCCGGGATCACCTTTGCCGCGGGCGAGTTCAATGTGCCCGGGACGAGTGTCAATACAACCGGGATGAAGGGCACGTTTGAGATCGTGGGCTTTGACTATTCGCTGTTTGTCAACTTCAACGCAACGCTTGGCAGCGGGAACTTTGTGGCGATGGGCCACAGCCTGGACGACTATCAGCTCGTGAACGGGGGCGCGGTCCTGGCCGCGACAGAAAAGGGCGTGCCCGGATACGCCATGAAGACGACCTTTGGGCCGGACGCGGCTGACGCGCCGAGGGTCAGCGTCCAGGTGCCTCTCGTCGTCGCCCATGATGCCGACGTTTACTTTGGCATCCACTACACCGGGACGGCGCCCATCACGCCTGTGATTGCGCTGACTCGCGTGTGCGGCCCTCGGTGCGTCGCCGTGATCACCGCCACCGACCACAACAGCACGACGATCTTCTATGACGAAGACTTCTCGCCGGTGATCACCCAGGGCAACGACATCGGTTTTGTCATCAAGAACGCGCCCGCGACGACCTGGACAATGCACCTCGACAACGTGCCCGCCGACTATGCGATCGTCTTCTATGTCGGGAATAACAAGCCGGAGTTGGCGCATGTCAAGACCGGCTCGGTGACCTCCGGCACCCAGCTCATTCAGAGCGCCCTGACGATGATCTTGACCGACACCGACAGCCCGACCGCGACGCTGACGTATGGGTATGGCCGGGTGGACACCGCCACCAACACGCTGGTCGAGGGAGCGGTCACGCCGATCTTCACGACGACCGCGCAGGGCACGGTGACCTATACCTCGGTGCTGAGCGGCCAGGTGCCGAGCGGGGTGTATCGCTGGGTGGCGACCGCTGACGATGGCAAGAATGCGCCGGTCACCTACTATGACACGCGAAATCTAACGATTACCGACAACCTTCCGCCAGCGGCGCCGGCCGGTCTCGCAGTCCTGCCGCTCCCGCGCAGCATCCAGCTGTTTTGGGATCCAAACACCAAGAAGGATCTGGCCGGCTACGAGATTGGATTTGGGCCGGCGATCAGCCCCGCGACCTTCGTCTACACCCGCGACATGGGCGCGAAGGAAGTCAGCCCGGTTGCCCTCGCGATGGGGAAGAGCGTGGCAATGCGCAATTCGGCCGACGGCGTCGCGAGCGTGACGCAGTTCGATGGCCAGTTGTGGGGGATCAGCGACGGGACGACGATCTCGGTGGGCGTGCGCGCCTACGACGAAAGCAGGAACTACAGCGCCTGGACGATCGTCAGCGCGAGCCCGTGGTCGCTCAGCCCGGAGGCCGTCTCGCCCGCGCCCGATTTCTTCGGGGACGTGACGACCATCCAGGCCAGCTTCAGCATGCCGCTCAAGAACTCGGGCCTGGCCGGGTACTTCGAAGTGCGCGATGACAGCAATGCGGTGGTGAGCGGGACGGTCAGCCTGTTGTATGGCTACAACGACGGCGACGTGGTTGGGATGCGTTTCATCCCGAACGCGCCGATGCTGGCCGGCGTTTACGTCGCTACACTGATGGGCGGCGAAGATGGGATCAACACGCCGGCAGGCGGCTATATGCCGGCCAGCTACGTGTGGTCCTGGAAGCAGACTAACACCGTTCAGCCGCTGAGCAAGGTCTTTATCCCGATGGTGCGGCAGTAGGAATTCAGAATTCAGAATGTAGATTCGCATTTTTGAGTTCTGCATTCAGGAAAGGTAGATGAATTACATAAACCGACTCCGGCTTATCCTTGTTCTGGCCATGGCGGGTCTGATGGCCCAACCTGCAGCCGCGGCATGGCCCGGAATAATCGAGGCGCCGGGCGCGCCGGAGGCCGCAATCAGCCCGATCGTCGTGAACACTTTCACCGACGACTTTACGGCCAACGGGCTGTGCTCGCTGCGCGAAGCGGCCGAGTCGGTCCGTCAGAACGCATCGGTGGGCGGATGCGCGCTGGCCCGCGCCACATCTTCCAGCTCCTGGCAGGCACCTATCAACTGACCCGGACCGGGACAATCACGGGCGGGGGGCTGAACCTGACCGGCACGATTGACATCCTGGGCGCGGGCGCCGGGCAGACCTTCATCAATCAGCTCGCCCCGCAGAGCCGGGTGATCGAGATCGACGGCGGGTCGATTCTGATCTCCGACCTGAACATTACGGGTGGCTCAAACTCCAATGGCTTTGAGGGGGCCGGGATCTTCAATCAGGGCACCCTGGTTCTGCGCCGCTCCGTCGTGTCCGGCAACAGCACGTCTGTGGCGGGCGGCGGCCTGAGCAATGTCGGCGCCGCGACGGTTATTTCGACCGTTGTGCGGGACAACCACGCCGGGACGGGCGGGGGCATTCGGAACAGCGGCTCGCTGACGGTCCGCGACAGCGCCCTGTACTCGAACTTCGCCACCACGGTGGGCGGGCTGGACAATACGGGCACGGCCGAACTGGCGAATACCTCCGTGATCGCCAACTTCGGCGGTGGCGGTGGCGGCATTCGGGTCCTGACGGGCGGGCGCCTGCAACTCAGCAATGCCACGGTTGCGCGAAATCTCGCCGGCGCTGGTGGGGCGGGCATCCGGATCGAGACCGGCACAGTCATCACGGTGATGAACTCCATCATCGCCGAGAACGACCTGACAAACGGCCTGCGAGATGACTGCCACGGGGTCGATCTGGCCGCGATTGACGTGATGCTGTTTTCGTTTCTGGGTCAGTCAGACGCGTTCTGCCTGCCCGCCTTTTCGTTCTTCAACCAGATCGGAAACCCGGGCGTGATCACCCCAAGTTTTGGGACCCTGAATTCCGGGGTCAATCCGCGCCTGCCCCTGGCGTTCACCAGCCCGTTGCTCGACGCGGGTGATCCGAACGGCTGTCGCACCCAGGCCGGCGTGGTCCTGCTGGCCGATCAGGCCGGGGTGGCCCGCCCGGACGGTACGCGCTGCGATCCTGGCGCTGTTGAGTTTGTCACCGTGCCGATACTGCGCGTTTTTCTGCCGCGAATTTCAAGGTAAGAAATCGGAATTCAGAATTCAGAAGGCAGAGTGCCGTAGCTTTCATTCTGAATTCTGAATTCTGAATTATGATCCCTGCCATGCCACTCTCCGCCACCCAAGTCGCCCGTGATCTGATCGCCATTCCTTCCGTCAGCAGCCAGAGCAACGCCGAGGTCTCGCAACACGCCCATGACCTATTGCTTGATCATGGCTTCGAGATCGAGCGCTTATCGTATCTCGACAATGGCGTCGAGAAGGTCAGCCTGGTCGCGAAGAAGGGCGCGGGGACCGGCGGGATCGGCTTCTTCTCGCACACCGACACAGTTCCGGGTGATGTGGGTTGGGCGCCGTTTGACCCGGTGATTCGCGATGGCCGCCTGTATGGCCGGGGAAGCTGCGACATGAAGGGGCCGGCCGCCGCCACTATCGTCGCAGCCGTCGAGGCGGAAGCGCCGAGACGCCCGATCTACGTCGTCCTGACCGCCGACGAAGAAGTCGGCTATGGCGGCGCCTACCAGGTCCTCCGCGAGTCGAAGCTGCTGGCCGGCGGCTGGCCCGAGTATGGCGTCGTCGCCGAGCCGACCCGCCTGCGCCCGGTCTACAGCCACAAGGGCGGCACACTTGTCACCGTTCACGCGCGCGGGGCGGCTGCCCACAGCAGCACCGAGAAGGGCGTGTCGGCCAACTTCAAGATCGCCCCGTTTCTGGCCGAGATGGCGGCCCTGGTGCTGGTTTTCCGATCCGACCCGCGCTACCTGAACGCCGAGTTCAGCCCGCCTTCGTTTGGCTTCAACATGATCCTCACCGACTACGGCACGAAGTCGAATGTGACCGCGCCAAAGACAACGGCCTTGCTCAGCCTGCGCGATATGCCCAACGTCGACAACGATGGGGCGGTGGCGCTGCTGGTCGACGCGGCGAAGCGGCATGGCCTCGAGGTTGAGGTCAAGCGCAACCCATACTTCTACGTCGCGCCCGACAGCGAGATGGCCCGGATGGCCTGCGAGGCCAGCGGCATCGCGAAGCCGGAGACGGTCGCTTTTGGAACCGAAGCGATCATTTACGAGGGCGTTTTGCCCAAACAGATCGTGTTAGGCCCGGGCGACATCGCCCAGGCCCACACCGTTGGCGAGTTTATCGACGTCGCCCAGCTCGAGGAAGCCGTGGGCGTGTACCGGCGGCTGATCGAGCGCGCGTGCGGCTGATGAGGAAGACCGTTATCGTG
>Ga0105047_10017018_pt1 | contig 11359 bp, 10 predicted proteins | sample MAT04_FD_78384 | JGI IMG/M metagenome (GOLD analysis project Ga0105047, IMG submission 78384) | Freshwater microbial communities from Lake Fryxell liftoff mats and glacier meltwater in Antarctica - MAT-04 (megahit assembly) | ecosystem: Environmental > Aquatic > Freshwater > Ice > Liftoff... | reverse complement strand
CTTGAGCGCCTGCGCGTTGATCGGATCCAGCCCGCTGAACGGCTCGTCCAGGATCACCAGCTCGGGGTCGTGGATCAGCGTGCCGATGAACTGCACCTTCTGCTGCATGCCGCGGCTGAGTTCATCGACCTTCGAGTCGCCCCAGTCCTTGTCCGCCGTCCTGAGCGACATGCGTTCCATCCATGTCGCGATGCGCCGCTCGGCCTCGCTGCCGTCGATGCCCTTCAGCTCCGCGAGGAATTTCAGTACGTCGCGCACCTTCATCTTCTTGTACAGGCCGCGCTCCTCGGGCAGGTAGCCGACGCGGTCCAGCACGCCCGTGTCGGTGTGCCGCTTGCCGAAGAGCGTGATCGTGCCCTCGTCAGGCGCGATGATGTCCAGGATCATGCGGATCGTGCTCGTCTTGCCGGCCCCGTTCGGGCCCAGCAGTCCATACACGGCGCCGCGCGGCACCTGCAGCGACAGGTCACGGACGGCGACATGCTCGGCATATCGCTTGGTGACACCGCGGATGTCTATTGCCAGGTCAGCCATGGAGTCGCAGGAGGAGTCGCAGGAGGAGTCACAGGAGGAGTCACAGGAGGAGTCACAGGAGGAGTCACAGGAGGAATCACTGGCGAAACGCGGCACGAATCGCGGCGCTGGAACAGCCCGGTCGTGCTGCGGGAATCTACGTGCGCCGGTCGCGACTGTTTCGACCGGTGGACGCTAGCTTCGTCTGATGTATGGATTGCGACCCCGCATCCCGCTCAGTGCCAGGTATCAGGCATGGGCGGTCGTGCAGCACCTGCTGATGCCGAACGACTGGCCGGCCAACCTGCTGCACGCGATCGGGCGGGCACCGGCGCTGGCGGTGATCAGTGCGGCGGCACGGAGCGCCGCGCCGCTGGGCAGCGCATCGGAGTTGCGGATCGCGTTTGCCGCCGACTTCCACGCCGGCCCCACCACGCACGCGCACCAGCTCGACCGGGCGTTCGAGGCGATCGAGACGAGCGGGGCCGACCTGATCCTGCTCGGCGGCGATTTCGTCGGGCATCGCCCGCGCGACGTGGTGCGGCTGGCGCCGGGCCTGCGCCGGTTGCGCGCGCGGGCCGGCGTCTTCGCGGTGCTCGGCAATCATGACAACAACACCGATCCGGTGCTCGTGAGCGAGGTGCTCGGCGACTGCGGCGTGCGGCTGCTGGTGAACGAGTCGGTCACGCTGCCCGAGCCGTTTGCGTCCACGCGCCTCGTCGGGCTGGACGACCATGGCACCGGCGCGCCCGATGCATCGGCGGTGCCGCGCGATCCGGGGCTGGCCAGCATCCTGCTCGTGCACCAGCCGTCAGGCGTGCTCGACGCGCGCGGGCTGCGCCTCGATCTCGCGCTGGCCGGCCACACGCATGGCGGCCAGATCGCGCTGCCGAATGGCTTCTCACCCGTCACGCCCAGTGGCGCGCTCTCGCGCACCTACCTCGCGGGTGAATACGCATTGCCTGAAGGGGGCACGCTCTTCGTGAGTCGCGGCGTCGGCGCCAGCACGGTACCCATGCGCTGGAACTGTCCTGCCGATCTGCTGCTGGTGAGCCTGCATGGGCCCGACGCCGTAGGTTCGTGAGATGCCTCTTCCTGTTCGCCGAATCGTCACGTCAGTGCTGCTGGTCGGCGCATGGGGCTGCGGTCCGAGGGACGTCTCGTCGGATCGGCAGCTCACCGTGTTCGCCGCCGGCAGTCTCGCGCGACCGCTGCGTGAGGCGCTCGACTCGATCGCGATGGCCGGCGGCCCGAGCGTGCGCATGGAGGTCATGGGCTCGCGCGACCTGCTCCGGTCGGTCATCGCACTGCGTCGCACGCCCGACCTCATCGTGACCGCCGATGCGGACGAGCTGGAGCGGCTCCTGATCCCGCAGTACGTCACGTCCGCCACCACCTTCGCGCGGAATCGCGTGGTGCTCGCGCTGTCACGCCGCGTGGCGACGACCGACACGGTGACGACCGCCAATTGGGCCGATGTCGTGAGCAGCGGCACGATGCGTGTGGCGCGGGCCGATCCAGCGCGCGCGCCGCTCGGGTATCGCACGCAGATGGTCTGGGAGCTGGCGGAGCTGGAACTCGAGCGTCCGGGCCTCGCCGCACGACTGGCGGCTGCGTCGCCCGCATCGCTGCTGCGTGGCAACGAATCGGATCTCGCGGCACTGCTCGAGAGCGGCGATGCCGACGCGGCCTGGTGCTACGAATCACTGGCACGGGCGCTCGAGCTGCCATACGTGCGCATCGGTGACCGTCTCGATTTCGGGACCGACGGCGATTCCACCTCGTACCGTCGTGCATCGGTGGCGATCACCGGCGAGATGCCAGGCGAGCCGATCACGATCCGCGGCATGCCGATCCGCTACGCCATGGCTGCCGTGACCAATGGCCCCGACGTGATCGGCGCGACCGTGCTCGCCGCACGCCTGCTGGACTCCACCAGCGTGCGCATCATGCGGCGCGCCGGTCTCGATGTCCTGGGCACACTGCGTGTCGTGACGATCACCTCCCGGATCACGCTTCCGCCGTGACGTCCTCCCCGTCACGATTGCTGCTGACAGCCGTCGCGACACTGCTCGGCTCCCTGCTGCTGCTGTCACTGGTGCTGCCGACCGGCACGCTGGTCGCTGGTGCCGGACTTACCGGCATTGCCAGCGCTTTCGCAGACCGCGAGGTCCTGCAGGCCATCGGGCTCACGCTGCTGTGCGCCACACTTGCAACACTGCTGGCGGTGATCGGCGGCATTCCGGTGGCGTACCTGCTGGCACGGGTGCCGTTTCGCGGCCGTGCGCTGGTGGAGGCGCTGCTCGAACTGCCGCTCGTCATCCCGCATCCGGTGATCGGCATGGCGCTGCTGCTGTCGATGGGTCGCGAGAGTGCCGTTGGCCGCCTGCTCGCACCGGCGGGACTCTCGATCGTGAACTCGCCGCTCGGCATCGTGGTCGCGATGCTGGTGGTGAGCGCGCCGCTCTTCATCCTCGGTGCGCGTGAGAGCATCGCCCGCGTGGATGCGCGCCTCGAATCGGTGGCACGCACGCTGGGTGATGATCGCGTCGCGGCCATCCGGCGCGTGACGCTGCCCCTGGCACGCAACGGCATCGTGAACGCCGGCACGGCAATGTGGGCGCGCGCCACCAGCGAGTTCGGTGCGATCGTGATCGTGACGTACCATCCGCGCGTCGCGAGCGTGCTGGCGTACGATCGGTACGTGACCTACGGGCTCCGCTCCGTGCTGCCGGTGGCGGCGGCGCTGGTCTGCGTGGCGCTCGCGGTGCTGGTGCTGATCCGCATGGCGCGCCGACCGGAGCGCGCATGATCCACGTTGCCGCACTCACCGTTCGCGTCGCTGGCTTCACGCTGGATGGCGCGACATTCCAGGTGCCCGCGCGCGGCGTCGGGGTCGTGACCGGACCCACCGGTGCCGGCAAGACCACACTGCTCGAGACCATCGCCGGTGTGCGGCCGCTCGGCGGTGGCTCCATCGTGCTGCACGATCGCGACGTGACGCGCATGCCGCCCGAGCAGCGTGGCGTTGGCCTGGTCTACCAGCAGGCGTGGCTCTTCCCGCATCTCACGGTGCGGCAGAACGTGGAGTATGGCTCGCACGATGCCGCGGTCGTGCGGGAACTCGTCGACCTGCTGCGCGTCGAGCCGCTGCTGCAGAAGCCCGTCTCCACGCTCAGCGGCGGCGAACGTCAGCTGGTGGCGCTGGCCCGTGCACTGGCGCGTGCACCGCGCACGCTGCTGCTGGACGAACCCTTCGCCGCGATGGACAGTGCGCTGCGAGGCGACATGCGCGCGGCGGTGCTTGCGTGGGCCGCCGCGCACGACATGACGACGCTGCTCGTGACGCACGATCTGTCCGAAGCGACACTGCCCGGCAGCGTGCACCTGCGCCTGGAGCGCGGGGTGGTTGCCACGGTGTCATGATTCGGTGCCGTCACGGCGCGCCATGTACCGGTGCACCGGCGCACAGCCGGCACCATGCAGCAGCCTGGCGTGCCGGCGCTTCGCATCCGGACCAGCGCCGCGCACCTGCTCAGCGCTTGAGCAACTGCGCGCGCAGCCGGAACAGCGTACCGGCACTCGCCTCCAGCACCAGCACGATGATCGTATAGCGCAGCACGCGGCCCGCCGTCAGCGCGAGCGCAAAGACCGGAAACGGCATCGCGACGGCACCGGCCGTGATCGCCAGTGCCTTGGAGCTGACCGGCGTCAGCGCACTGCCGATCACGAAGAGCCAGCCGTGCTGCATCATCAGCGCCATGATCCGTGCAAGCGTCGCGTCACCGATGCCGATGGCATCCAGCAGCGGCTTGCCGACACTCGCGAACGCAGCGGCGCCGAGCGCATACGCAATGCATCCGCCGGTGATCGACGCCACGGCGGCCGTACAGGCAAGGACGCGCGTGCGCGGTGGATCGGCGATCGCCAGCGGCACCATCAGCAGCTCGGACGGACCGGGCACCACCGCACCCTGCGCCAGGTTCCAGAGGAACGTGGCAGGGATCGCGCCGCGCGCGTGGGCGAATCGCTCCACGGCGGACCAGAACGCCGGCAATGACCATCGCATGTGCGCAAGTTACCGGCTCACGGCGCGAACGCGTCGGCCATGGCGTGTGCGCGTTGTAACTTCACGGCCATGACACGCATCGCCTTCGTGAATGGCGCCTTCGTCCCAGAGGCCGAGGCCACCGTTTCCATCTTCGACCGCGGCTTCCTCTTCGCCGACGGTGTGTATGAAGTGATCGCCGTGGTGGACGGCCGGTTCGTGGATGACGGGCCGCACCTGGACCGCCTCGACCGCTCACTGCGCGAGATCCGGCTCGAGGGGCCGATGGCGCGGCCGGAGTTGCACCGGATGCTGCTGGAGCTCGTGCAGCGCAATGGCGTGACGGAGGGGCTGGTCTACATGCAGGTCACACGCGGTGCCGCCGAGCGTGACTTTGCGTTTCCTGCGGTGCAGGTGCCCACGATCATCGCGTACGCCCGGCCGCTGTCGGTCGTCGATCATCCACGCGCGGTGGCCGGTGCCGCGGCCATCACCGTGCCCGACCAGCGCTGGGCGCGGCGCGACATCAAGAGCATCGCGCTGCTGCCGCAGGTGCTGGCCAAGCAGGCCGCGCGCGAGGCCGATGCCTTCGAGGCGCTGATGGTGGACGGTGAGCACCTCACCGAAGGTGGCGCGGCAACGCTGTTCATGGTGAAGGATGGCGCGCTGGTCACGCATGCGCTGGGCACCGAGGTGCTGCCGGGCATCACGCGCGAGCGCACCTTCGCGCTCGCCGCGGCGCGTGGCATCCAGATCGTCGAGCGGAGCATCACACTGGCCGAGCTGCATGACGCCGACGAGCTGTTTCTTACCGCAGCCACGGCGTTCGTGATGCCGATCGTGACGGTGGACGGCGGCACCATCGGCAGCGGGGTGCCGGGCGGAATCACGCAGCAGCTGCGCGCCGACTACCTCGCGAGCGTCAGGAACGGCGCCGCCGCGCTGCCGGTGTGAAGTGCGGGCAGGCGCCTGCTGCGGCGGTGTTCAGCTCCGCGGTACCACGACGACCTGCATGCCGGCCGCGCGCGCGGCGGCGACGCCCGGCAACGCATCCTCGAACACCAGACACTGCGACGCCGCTGCACCAAGTCGTTCGGCAGCGAGCAGGAACATGTCCGGCGACGGTTTGCCGCGGCCAGGTGCCACGTCCTGTGGCGTGATCACCACCGGAAAGAGCGATCGCAGTCCTGTCGCGTCGAGCGCCGGCAGTGCGATCTCGGGCCCGCCGCCCGTCACGATCGCCACCGGGTGCGTCAGCGCGACGCGACGGGCGAAATCGGCCACCGGCTCGATCACGCGGACCTCCGCCAGCATCTCGAGGTACAGCAGCTCCTTCGCCTCCACCAGCACGTGCGGATCGAACGTCAGCCCGTAGTGCGTCGCGAAAATCACCGCTGATTCCAGCGTCGGCACGCCACCCAGCGAGTAGAAGTACGTCTCGTCGAACGGCACCGCGAGCCCCACGCGACGGAGTGCAACCTCCCAGGCGCGCAGGTGCACCGGCATCGAATCGACCAGCGTGCCGTCGAGGTCGAACAGATATGCGGCGAAATCGCCGTCGGGAATGTCGAGTCGCATCGCCGCAAGCTACTAAGGTCAGCGTGGCGCAGCCGACCTGCGAATGTGTGCACGACTGGACCCGTGGGAGGACATTGATGCGGCGGCATGGCACATTCCGTCATGCGATTTCCTGCCATTCTCCTGTTCTGCGCCGCTGCCGCGGCACCTGTCGTCGCGCAATCGGCACCCATTCCGCTGATCCCGCTGCCGCGTGAAGTCGTGCGCGGCGTGCGCGTCTCCATCACCACCGGTCTCGCCGTCACGCACACCGGCTCGGCCGACGACGCATTCACGGCGCACGACCTCGCCGAGTCGCTTGCCGAGCGGCGGATCCGCGTCGACACCGTCGCGAACACGGGTCGATATCGCATCGAGCTGATTCGGCTCGGCACCGCCCGCGCGACACAGGTCATGCGCGACCACAAGATGGTCTTCGATTCGGCGATGTCGGCGGAAGGCTACCTGCTGCTCGCCGACTCGAGCGCGGCGCACATCATCGGTGCCACGTCGCGCGGCCTGTTCTACGGGGCGCAGACGCTGAAGCAGCTGATCACCGGGACGGGTGCCAGGGCGGAACTGCAGGCCGCGTCGATCCGCGACTGGCCGGCGATGAAGTACCGCGGCTTCCATGACGACGTCTCGCGCGGGCCCATCCCCACGCTGGTGTACCAGAAGGCGCAGATCCGTCGTTTCGCCGCCGTCAAGCTGAACGTCTATTCGCCGTACTTCGAGCATTCGCTGGCCTACGCCGGCAATCCGCTGATCGCGCCGCCGCGTGGTGCCATGACGCGCGAGGATGTGCGCGAGCTCGTGGCGTACGCAGCGAAGTACCACATCGACGTGATCCCCGAGCAGGAGGCATTCGGGCACCTGCACCACGTGCTCAAGTACGAGATCTACTCCGACCTCGCCGAGACGCCGCACGGCCATGTGCTCGCGCCGGGACAGCCTGGCTCCATGGAACTGATCAAGTCATGGTTCGCGCAGATCGACACGCTCTTTCCGTCGCGCTTCATGCACATCGGCGCCGACGAGACGGTCGAGCTTGGACGCGGGCAGACGCGTGATCGCGTGAAGGCCGAGGGGCTGGGCAAGGTCTACCTGCAGTTCGTGCGCGACGTGAACACGGCGCTCAAGCCGACCGGCAAGCGGCTCATGTTCTGGGCCGACATCGCCATGGAGTCGCCGCACCTGGTGAGCATTCTGCCCAAGGAGATGCTCGCCGTCTGCTGGGATTACTGGTCGTTCAACGGATTCGAGCGCTGCCTGAAGCCCTTCAAGGATGCGGGCATGGAGACGTGGGTGGCTCCGGGCGTGAACAACTGGAACCATGTCTACCCGAACAACGCCGTCGCGCTGCGCAACATCCAGGCGTTCGTGCGTGACGGGCAGGCGTACGGCGCGACGGGTGTGCTGAACACGAACTGGGACGATGATGGCGACGCGTTGTTCGAGCAGGTCTGGTATGGCGTGCTGTACGGCGCCGCAGCGGGTTGGCAGCAGGGCGAGTCGAGCATTCCCGAGTTCGAGCGCGCATATGGTCGCATCTTCCACGGTGATACGACCGGAAGGATCGACGAAGCGCAGCGCAAGCTCACGGCGGCGCATGCCGCGCTGGTGCAGACCAACCAGGGCGATGGTCGCAATGAGCTGTACTGGCTGGATCCCTGGTCGACCGAAGGGCAGATCGTGACGGCGAAGATCCGTCCCGGACTCCGGCAGCTGCGCATCCAGGCGGAGTCGGCCCTGGTTCTCATCGCGCAGGCACGCGCCCAACAACCCGACCTGCGCGAACAGGCTGCGCTCGAGGCAATGGAAGTCGGCGCGCGTCGGCTGGATTTCATCGGCATGAAGTTCCAGTTCGCCGAGGAGATCGCGCAGATGTATGCGCGGGCGAGCACCCCGATCAATGCGCAGACCAGCAATGACCTGAACGACATCAACTCGCCACTCAACGGCCGCATCAACGACCTGAAGGAGGGCTACGTGCTGGGTCGCGAGGTCTACGAGCATGCGTGGGGCAACGAGAATCGACCCACGTATCTCGGCAACCTCACCAATCGCTACGACGCTGCCGCGCAGCTCTGGATCGATCGCAGCGACAAGATCCGTGGTGCGATGGCGCAGTATCGGCGGAACAGGACGCTGCCGCGGATGGAAGAGCTGGGCATTCCGAGGCCGGCACCCATACCCTGATGCGCGAACGATCGGCGCTGGGTCAGCCGCCGATCGCCGTCACATCACCCGAAGTCTCAGGGGAAGCTGAACGCGCCCAGTCGCGAGATGCTGTACGCCGTCGTTCCCGTGATCGGCGTCCCGTCGTTCGCGGCACCGGTGCGACCGCTGAAGCTGCTCGACGTCTCGGCGCTGCCGGAGCCGAGCGCCCAGCTGTTCTGCCAGCCGGACACGCTGCTGAAATTGGGCATGGTGAACTGGAGGCTGGCGGGGTTCGCGCGTCCGGCCGTGGTGGAGGTGATCACCCAGCGCCGGGCGAGTGCCTGCTGGTCGAAGGTGATCACGAACCGGTCGTTGAACACCGGTTGCGGGATCACGGCGGTCACGGATGCACGGGCGTACGGCGCACCAGCCACGCTCGCGATCGTGGGCGAGCCCGGATCCGCCGGCATCGCCATGCTCACCGCGCCGGGACCGCGCGTGTAGCGTGTGAGGAAGCGTGTGAGTGTGGTGCCCACTTCCTGCGTCGCCTGAATCTGCTGCAGGTCCGTCGCCAGCAGTCGATCCAGCGGAATGCCCTGATACGGGGTGGGCAGGCCGCTGGACAGCGCCGTCGTGCTGAAGCCCGCGCCGGAGCCGGTGGCGGTAGTGAAGAGGTTGCGCGCGGTGATCGAGCCGTCATTCGGCGCCGTCACCGTGAGGCTGCCCGTGGCTGGCGCAAAGGAAGTGCCGCCGGCCAGGTCCAGCGTGCCCAGCGAGGCGCCATCCGCTGCATTCACGCCGCGCACGATCCGCACGCGCAGTGCGCTCGTCGCGGCGATATCCGAGCGGACCGCGATCAGGTCCAGCGCGCCGTCGACCACACGGTTGATGCTGAAGCCGGGGCTCGCGGCGTTGGCGACGCTCGAGGCCACGCGGCCCATCGACACGGTCGCCACCTCGTCCGGCGTCGCGAAGCCGGCAATGGCGCCGGTCAGCGTCTTCGTGCCGACGGCTGGATTCGTCGCGCACTCGGCCGCCGCTGCCACGGTCACCTCGGCGAGCCCGTAATAGCGGATGTCGGTCACGATGCGTCCGAGCTGCGGCCGAACGAACGCAATGCCGATCTGCGGCTGTCCCACGGCGAAATCGTACACGCCGCCAACCGCAGTCGCGGCCTTCCACGTGCCGTCGAGGCCATCCAGATAGGCGAACCAGAGCGGCGCGATGTCCGGGTTGCAGAAGCGCCACGAAATGCGGTTCGTCGGCGGGGCGGCGACGGTGACGACATACGTCGCCGTCGCTTCCGTGATGCCAACGGCGTTTGCGCGCACGGTGAGTGTGTACTGGCCCGGCACGACGGAGGTGATCGTCGTCACGGAGAGGTTCACGGTGCCGGCAGCGACCGGATTGGCTGACGAGAAGGCGGTGGTCATCCCCGTCGGGGCGCCGGTCACGGTCATGGTGACGCCACCGGCATACCCGGTCGAGCGCGTGATGCCGACGGCAGCCGCCGCGCCCTGGCCGGCCACGATCGAGGCGGTGCCGGGCGCCACGTCCAACGTCACCGCCGGATTCACCGCGGCGGTCGAGACGGTGAGCGAGACCGGCGTCGTCGCGTCGGTGACGCCAGTGCCGCGCGCGCGTACCGTCACGTCGGTCGCGCCAACGGCGCTCGTACCCGAGACGGCGAGTTCGAGACTGCTGGTGTTTGCGCCGGCGCTCAGTGTGGACGGCGTGAAGGTCGCCGTGACGCCGGTCGGCAGCCCCTCGGCCGTCAGCACGATGTCGCCCGCAAAGTTCGTTCGTGCCACGGCGATCGCCGCGGTGCCGGTCGCACCCTGCACCACTGGCAGCGCCGCAGGCGTGGCCGATGCGGCGATGCTCGGTGTCGTGACGATAGGCGTCGTGGCATCCTTGCCACCGCACGCCGTGCCCCAGAGCACTGCAGTGGTCAGGGTCAGGCGCGAGATCGTGCTATGCATGTATGAGTCGGGACAATGTCGGATGTCAGGTGCGGTGGCGGAACGGGCCGCAGAGTCCGACAGGGAAGAAGCGTGCCGGACTGTGGCCGCCGCGACTGGCCGCGTGGCGCCGTGGCGAAAAGGGGCGCGAAATCGCCCTGCCGTCGTTCGATCGAGCCTCGTTCTCGCGCGTGGCGACGAGGCCTGCGAACGTCATCGCGACGTCAGCGCGTCCGAGATAGCCGCGGTGACGAGGCGCACGCACGCTTTCCTCGCCGGGAAACGGACGACGCTCGCCAGCGCACGCAGGTCGCCAAGCGACGCGGCCTCTGCCTCGCTCAGCGGCGTCCCGGGCTCGATCAGCCGCTCCACCTGTGCAACGACCTGTGTCGCTTCAGCGACACTCCGCCCGATCACGCGCGACAGCAGCATGGACGCGGTGGCCTGCGTGATCGAGCAGGCGCGGGCCCCGAACGCGGCGTCCGCAATGCGCCCGTCATCCAGCCGCACCTGCATGGAGATGGTATCACCGCAGAGCGGGTTCTGGTGCTCGACGCCGGCCGCAGCGCCAGGCAACGCACCCTTGTGCTTCGGCGCGCGGTAATGCGCCAGGATGATTTCCTGGTACAACGACGCCACGCGGGGATCGGGCGGTGCCGATGCCACGAGGGGCACCGGCGGCGGCGAATCAGCGGAGAGCGGCATCGGCAAACAGCGACTTCGCGTGCTGCAGCGCCGTCATCAGCGCACGCAGGTCGTCCGGCGTGGAGTGCACCCAGACCGAGGCACGGGCCGTCGCCGGCACGCCGAGTCGACGCATCAGCGGCTGCGCGCAGTGATGGCCGGCGCGGACGCAGACGCCATGCTCGTCGAGGATCGTCGCGAGGTCGTGCGCATGCACGTCCTCGAAGGCGAAGCTGACGACGCCACTGCGCTCCTGCGCCTGCATGGGACCGAAGATGCGGATGCCGTCCAGCGACTGGAGTTCGTCGAGCAGCAGCGCGGTGAGCTCGACTTCGTGCGCACGCACCCGGTCCATGCCCAGCGCGGTCAGGTAGTCGCAGGCCGCAGCCAGACCCACGGCATCAGCGGCGTTCGGCGTGCCCGCCTCGAAGCGATG
>Ga0105047_10017016_pt1 | contig 11361 bp, 11 predicted proteins | sample MAT04_FD_78384 | JGI IMG/M metagenome (GOLD analysis project Ga0105047, IMG submission 78384) | Freshwater microbial communities from Lake Fryxell liftoff mats and glacier meltwater in Antarctica - MAT-04 (megahit assembly) | ecosystem: Environmental > Aquatic > Freshwater > Ice > Liftoff... | reverse complement strand
TGGGTATGGATCTGGATCTTTCCGGCAAGCACGCCCTGGTCTGCGGTGCATCAGAAGGCATCGGTCACGCGGCTGCAATCGAACTGGCGCTGCTCGGCGCCAATGTCACCGTGCTGGCGCGCCGCGAAGACGCGCTGCGTGGCGTCGCTGCCACATTGCCCTGCCACAAGGCAGGCCAGAAGCATGGCTGGATCAGCGCCGACGCCAACGAAACTTCCGCGTTGTCGGCAAGAGTTCGTGAGCTGGCCGCGGGCACACCCGTCCACATCCTGGTGAACAACAGTGGCGGTCCACCCGGCGGACGGGCCGTCGAAGCGGATGCCGAGGCGTATCTCGCTGCGTTTCGCCAGCACCTGCTGGGCAACCAGGCGCTGGTGCAGGCGGTGGTGGCGGGCATGCAGTCCGCGCAGTGGGGACGCATTGTCAACGTCATCTCGACTTCGGTGAAGGAACCCATCGCCAACCTGGGCGTATCCAATACAGTACGCGGCGCGGTCGCCAGTTGGTCTAAGACGCTTTCACGTGAACTGGGCGGTTTTGGTATCACCGTCAACAACGTGTTGCCTGGCTACACGCGCACGCGCCGTCTCGATCAGATCCTCGACGACCGCGTTGCCTCCACTGGAAAAGATCGCGATCAGATCGCCGCAACGATGCTGGCTTCGGTGCCGGCGGCACGCTTCGCCGAAGCAACAGAGATCGCGGCCGCGATCGCTTTCCTGTCCAGTCCCGCCGCTGCCTACATCAACGGCGTCAGCCTGGCGGTGGATGGCGGCAGGATGCAATCGATCTGAACTACCCGGAAGGGCCCGTCAGATCACATGGCTGCAACACGCTGCTTGCTGGAATCGCGCCATGCCTGAAGGTCCTGAAACCCATTACATCGCCGACCGTTTGCGCCAAGTGCTGGCAGGCAAGCCGCTGACCGTGGTGCAGTTCTCGCTTCCGAGCTGAAGCGCTACGAAATGCGACTGAAGGGCCGTTCGATCATCTCGGTGGAGGCACGCGGCAAGGCGCTGCTTACAGGGTTCGACAATGCGCTGACGCTATACACGCACAGCCAGTTGTTGGGCTATTGGGATTTCGGAGAAACAACACCGCCTGATCCGCCGACAGGTTCGCCACGGGTTTTCCTGGCTTCGGCGACTTCTTCGGCTGCGCTGCATATTGCGCCGAAGGTCGAAATCTGGAAGAGCCGCGAAATCGAGTCCCACCCGTTCCTGGCCAAGCTGGGACCGGATGTACTGGATCCTGCGGTCACTGCGGATGATTTCGTCGCGCAGCTGAAACATCCACGATTCGCGCGCCGCAAACTTGCCGCACTGTTGCTGCAGCAGGAATTTGCCGCGGGAATGGGCAACTATCTGCGATCCGAAGTGCTCTACGCCGCGCGCCTGGCACCGCTCAGGAGGGTTGCCTCGCTGGACAAAAGGGAAACGCGTGCTTTGGCCAAGGCGCTGTTGTCGGTGTCGCGACGCAGCTATCGCTCGAAGTTCAAGGGGCCGTTGCCGGATTCAGGCAAGGATTACCTGGCGCAGACCTCGCGCACGTTTCGCTTCAAGGTATACGAACGCGAAGGCCTGCCCTGCCCTTCCTGCGACGGAACCGTGGTCCTGGAACGCCTCGCCAGCCGTCGTCTGTACTGGTGTCCGCACTGCCAGCGATGACGCTGCCCGCACGGCCGGGTAAGCTGCCTGAATGCACAGATTGACCCACTGGATAGATGGTCACGCCTGCGCGCCCTGCGGCGGCGACTGGCTGGAGGTATTCGATCCTGCTACCGGGGCGGCACACGCGCGCGTCGCGCGCGGCAATGGCGAGGATGTGGAGGCCGCAATCACCACGGCCTCGCGCGCGTTTCCGGCGTGGTCATCACTACCCAACTCGCAACGGGCCCACTGGCTGGAGAAACTGGCCGGGGCACTCGAAGCACGCCTGGAAGACTTCGCCCGCGCCGAATCACTCGACCAGGGCAAGCCCTATCGGCTGGCGTTGCAAGCCGAAATACCGCGGGCGGTAGCCAACCTGCGATTCTTTGCACACGCTGCCACGCAGTTTTCCAGCGAGTCGCATCACGGCGAAGCCGGCTTGAACTACACCCTGCGACAGCCGCTTGGCGTGGTGGCAACTATTTCGCCGTGGAACCTGCCGCTGTACCTGTTCACGTGGAAGATCGCGCCCGCATTGGCTGCGGGCAACACGGTGGTGGCCAAACCATCGGAGGTGACGCCACTGACAGCCACGATGCTGGGTGAAATGGCGGCGGAAATAGGCTTCCCACCCGGCGTGCTCAACGTCGTCCACGGCCTGGGACCAGAAGTGGGCGAGCCGCTGGTGTGCCATCCACAGGTACGCGCCATTTCCTTTACTGGCAGTACCGCCGTAGGCAAGCGCATCGCCACGCTCGCCGCGCCGCTGCTGAAAAAGGTTTCGCTGGAACTGGGGGGCAAGAATCCAACCCTGGTGTTCGCCGACAGCGACTGGCGCGGGAACCTGGACACGCTGGTGCGCAGCGCCTTCCAGAACTCGGGACAGATTTGTCTATGCGGCTCGCGGATGCTCATCGAGCGCACCATCATTGATGAGTTCCGCCAGGCGTTCGTGGCGCGGGTGCGTGCATTGCGCGTCGGCGACCCGAGTGCAGACGATACCGACGTCGGGCCATTGGTGTCGCAGGCGCACTTCGACAAGGTCATGTGCTGCATCGCACGCGCGCGAACCGAAGGCGGGCGCGTCCTGAGCGGCGGCAACGCCATCAATCGTCCGGGCTGGTATATCGAACCCACGGTCATGGAGGGACTCGGCCCGGACTGCGTCACCAATCGCGAAGAAATCTTCGGACCCGTAGTAACGCTGCAGACGTTTGATGACGACGATGAGGCCTTGGCTTTGGCCAATGCGGGTGACTACGGCTTGGCTGCCTCGCTGTGGACTCGCGACCTCGACCGGGCCCATCGCATGGCGGCGCAGCTGCGGGCTGGAATCGTCTGGATCAATACCTGGCTGATGCGCGACCTGCGCACGCCTTTCGGCGGCATGGGCAGCTCCGGCCTGGGGCGCGAGGGTGGCACCGAGGCAATGCGCTTCTTCACCGAGGCCCGGAACGTGTGCCTGTCTCTGCGATAATCCGCTGCATGACCGACATACCTGCATTGCTGCGCAACAACCTCGATTGGGCCGACCGCGTCGTCAAGGAAGATCCGAATTTCTTCAACCGGCTGGCACAGCAGCAGTCGCCGCGCTATCTGTGGATAGGCTGTTCCGACTCGCGCGTTCCCGCCAACCAGATCCTCGGCCTCGACCCGGGCGAGGTCTTCGTACATCGCAACGTAGCCAACCTGGTGGTCCACACCGACCTCAACTGTCTTAGCGCCATCCAGTTCGCGGTCGACCTGCTCAAGGTCGAGCACATCCTGATCGTCGGCCATTACGGCTGCAGCGGCGTCCACGCCACGCTGACCGGTCGCCGCGTGGGCTTGGCCGACAACTGGCTGCGCCACGTCGGAGACGTTGCAGGAAAGCACGCCGCCCTGCTGGAACAGGTGCACACCGACGACCTGCGCCATGCCCGCCTGTGCGAACTCAACGTGGTCGAACAGGTGGTCAACGTTTGCCAGACCACCATCGTCCAGGACGCGTGGGCGCGTGGTCAGGCGCTGACCGTGCATGGTTGGGTCTACAGTCTCCACGACGGCCGTGTGCGCGAACTCGGCATGGATGTCGAATCGATCGAACAGATGGCACCTGCTTATCAGAAGGCGATCGGCGCGATGCCCGTCAATGGCAAGGGCGACGAAGGCCAGCGCGGTGCATGACGCCGTGCACGCGGCGGACGCGCCGGCGGCGGTCGGGAGCTATCCGCATGCCCGGCGCGTCGGAGGACTGTTGTTCCTTTCGGGCATCGGCCCACGCCACCCGCAGACCAATGAGATTTCCGGAAACCAGTACGACAGCGAAGGCCGGCTTTTCGCCTACGACATCCGGGCGCAGGCGTGTGCGGTATTCGCCAACGTGCGCGCGGTGCTGCAAGCCAGCGGCGCCCGTTGGGAAGACCTGGTCGACGTGACCGTCTACCTCACCGACATGGGCAACGATTTCGGCCCCTACAACCAGGTTTGGGCGGAACATTTCCCGAACGCGGCCAGCGCGCCCTGCCGCACCACGCTGGGCATCACCTCGCTGCCCACGCCTATTGCCATCGAACTCAAGTGCATCGCTGCCCTCTCCACGTAACCGCTTTCATTCCAGCGCAAGCTGGGACCCGTTCTGATCCTGAAACCGCCAAACCTGTGGAAGCAACAGCACATGGATCCCGGCTTTACCGGCCTTGGTGTTGGAAGCCGCCGGAATGACGAATGAGGTGACAACCATGCCATTGCCCGCCCCTTTGAACCTGCAAGCCTGGATCGAGGAACACCGCCACCTGCTGAAGCCACCGGTCGGCAACAAGGTGATCGAAGCCGGTGAGTTCATCGTCATGGTCGTTGGCGGCCCCAACGCGCGCACTGACTATCACTGGGACGAAGGCGCCGAATGGTTCTACCAGCTGGAGGGCGAGATGGTGCTGCGCGTGCAGGACGAAGGTGTCGTGCGCGACATTCCGATCCACGCCGGCGAGATCTTCCTGCTGCCGCCGCGCGTGCCGCATTCACCCCAGCGCATGCCTGACTCCATCGGCCTGGTGATAGAACGCAGGCGCCTGCCGCAAGAGGACGACGGCCTGATGTGGTTTTGCCAGAACTGCAACCACAAGGTTTACGAGGAATACTTCCATCTGCACGACATCGAACAGGATTTCCCGCCTGTGTTCGATCGCTTCTACTCCTCCACTGAGCACCGCACCTGCGGCAATTGCGGGCAGCTGCATCCCGTGCCGGAGCGGTACGTGATGCCCGATACCTGAGCCCGCGGGCGCGCTTCAACAGGCCCGGCTAGACTGGGCGACATGCTGAAGATCGACACCCACGCCCATTTCCTGCCACGCACCTGGCCCGACCTCGCGCGCAAGTACGGCGACGATCGCTTCCCGGTCATCCATCATGGCGAGGACGGTCGGGCGCGTATCTACAAGGATGGCAAGTTCTTCCGCGAGATCTGGCCCAAGACCTGGGACCCGCAGGTGCGCATCGACGACTACGCGCGCTTCGGCGTGCAGGTGCAGGTGCTGAGCACGGTGCCAGTGATGTTCAGTTACTGGGCCAAGCCAGACCAGGCCCTGGCGCTGCACCAGTCACTCAACGACCACACTGCCGAAGCCTGCCGCAATTTTCCGCGCAACTACGCGGGCATCGGAACGGTGCCTCTGCAGTCGCCACGACTTGCGGTGCAGGAGCTGGAGCGCTGCATGGACCAGTTGGGGCTGCAGGGCGTGCAGATTGGCAGCCACGTGGGCGAGTGGAACCTCGACGCGCCGGAACTGTTCCCGTTCTTCCAGGCCGCTTCCGAACTCGAGGCCGCCGTGCTGGTGCACCCGTGGGACATGATGGGCAGCGACACCATGCCCAAGTACTGGTTGCCCTGGCTGGTGGGCATGCCGGCCGAGCAGTCGCGCGCGGCCTGCTGCCTGATCTTCGGCGGCGTGCTGGAGCGCCTGCCTAAGCTGAAGATCTGCCTGGCCCATGGCGGGGGAAGTTTTCCGTACACCATCGGCCGCATCGAACACGGGTTCAACATGCGCCCGGACCTGGTGGCCACCGACAATCCCGGCAATCCGCGCGACTACATCAAGCAGCTTTACTTCGACTCCTGGGTGGCCGATCCACGTGCATTGCAATACCTGCTGGATACGGTGGGCACCGAACGGGTGATGCTGGGTACCGACTATCCGTTTCCACTGGGCGAACAGGAACCAGGTGCAGGCATCGCCGCGCTCGACCTGGACGACGCGGGCCGCTCGCGCCTGTACCACGGCACTGCGCTGGAATGGCTGGGATTGCCGGCGTCAAGATTCGCATGACCCGATCCCATGCAGGAGCAGGCATGCTCGCGACGCTCTTCCGTGACAAATCCATTACGACTTTGCGGGCATGGCCCGCTCCTACAATTCCATTGTCGAGCCCACATGACTGACATGCTTTCCCGAACCCACACCATCGCCCTCGATGCCGCCGATCCGCTGCGGCTGATGCGCGCTGAATTCCTGATTCCCAAATACAAGAACAACGACCAGGCATATTTCTGCGGCAACTCACTGGGGCTGCAGCCACGCTCGGCCCGCGCGCACGTGCAACAGGTGCTGGACAAGTGGGCGCACGAGGCGGTGGAAGGTCATTTCACCGGCGAGGCGCAATGGCTGACCTATCACGAACAGGTCCGCGAGCCGCTGGCGCGAGTGGTCGGCGCGCAGCCCGCTGAAGTGGTGGCGATGAATTCGCTCACCGCCAACCTGCACCTGATGATGGTCAGTTTCTACCGGCCTACCGCCGAGCGGCCCGCGATTCTTATGGAAGCCGGCGCGTTTCCTTCGGACCGGTACGCGCTGGAATCGCAGGTGCGTTTCCACGGCTTCGATCCGGCTGCCGATCTGATCGAGCTGCAGCCCGACGAAGCCGACGGCACGTTGTCGATGGCGGCGATTGCGCGCGCGATCGAGGAACACGGGCCGCGCCTGGCATTGATCCTGTGGCCCGGCGTGCAATACCGCACGGGCCAGGCCTTCGATCTGGCCGGGATCGTCCGCCTTGGCCACGCGCAGCAGGCGGTGGTGGGTTTCGATCTGGCGCATGCGGTCGGCAATGTGCCGCTGCGACTGCACGATGACGGTGCGGATTTCGCCGTGTGGTGCAATTACAAATACCTCAACGCCGGGCCCGGCGCGGTGGCCGGTTGTTTCGTGCACGAGCGTCATGCGAACACCGATCGCCCACGTTTTGCAGGCTGGTGGGGTCACGACCGCGACACGCGGTTCCAGATGGGCCCGGATTTCGTGCCCACGCCTGGCGCTGAAGGTTGGCAGTTGAGCAATCCGCCCGTGCTGGCGATGGCGCCGCTGCTGGCCTCGCTGGAACTGTTCGACAAGGCCGGGGGCATCAGTGCGTTGCGCAGCAAATCCCTGAAGCTCACAGGATTGCTTGAAGCGCTGATCCGCACCCGACTTTCCGACACGCTGCAGATCGTGACGCCAGGCGAACCGGAACGACGCGGCTGCCAGTTGTCGTTGCGGGTCAGTGGCGGGCGCCAACGCGGGCGTGAGCTGTTCGAATACCTCGCCTCGGTCGGGGTGTTGGGCGACTGGCGCGAGCCCGACGTGATCCGCATCTCGCCAGCGCCGATGTACAACCGCTTCATGGACGTGTATCGGCTGGTGGAAGAAGTGGAAACGTGGCGCGGGGTATGACCGCCGCCGCAAACCTCGTACCCGGGCAAGCGCCGAGTCGTCGGGCCGTATTCCAGGACTGCGCTCAAAGGGCAGGAAGATTTGAACGTCGCTAGAGACAAATCCATCACCCTGATCGGGGCCGGTCTTGCTGGCGCGCTGCTGGCCACGCTGCTGGCACGTCGCGGCTGGCAGGTGGATGTGTACGAGAAGCGCGGCGATCCACGGGTCAAGGGCTATGAAGGTGGCCGCTCGATCAACCTGGCCCTGGCCGAACGTGGACGCAACGCACTGCGCCAGGCCGATGCGGACGACGAAGTCATGGTCCACGCGGTGATGATGCGTGGACGCATGGTGCATTTCGCCGACGGCCGCCAGCAGCTGCAGCGCTACGGTCGCGACGATTCGGAAGTGATCTGGTCGATCCATCGTGGCGATCTCAACATCACGCTTCTCGACCTCGCCGAACAGGCCGGCGCGCGCGTCCATTTCCATCGACGCCTGGACACGACGGATTTTGAAACCGGTAGCGCGCGTTTCGTCGATGAGCGTGACGGTGGGCGACACGACATCGATTTCGAGGCGCTGGTCGGTGCAGACGGTGCGGGCTCGTCCTTGCGCGCCGCGATGATCGAACAGGTGGACCTTGGCGAACGCGTCGACTTCCTCGATCATGCCTACAAGGAGCTGGAGATCCCGCCCTCCGACGATGGCAGCTTCAGGATCGAGCCCAACGCCCTGCATATCTGGCCACGCGGCCACTACATGTGCATCGCGTTGCCCAACGACGAGAACACCTTCACCGTCACTCTGTTCTTGCCCAATCACGGCGATCCCAGCTTCGAGTCCATCACCACTGGTGCCCAGGCGAGCGCGATGTTCCTGCGCGATTTCGCCGACGCCGTGCCGTTGATCCCGCAGTTGGAAGCAGATTGGGAACGCAATCCACCCGGCGTGCTCGGCACGCTGTATCTGGACCGTTGGCATATCGGCGGGCGCGCGGTGTTGCTGGGCGACGCGGCCCACGCGATGGTGCCGTTCCACGGCCAGGGCATGAACTGCGCTTTCGAGGATTGCGTGGCATTGGCCAGGCAACTCGAAGCTCACGCCGACATGGCCGATGCCTTTGCCGCATTCGAAGCCGAACGCAGGCCCAACGCCGCCGCCATCCAGCACATGGCGCTGGAAAACTACCTGGAGATGCGCGATCGCGTGGACGATCCGGACTTCCTGCTGCAGCGCGAACTTGAGCACGTGCTGCAGGAACGCCATCCCGGACGCTTCGTGCCGCACTACAGCATGGTCTCCTTCATGTTGATTCCCTATGCCACCGCACTGGCGCGCAGCGAGATCCAGCGCTCGATCCTGGTCGAGGCCACCCGCGATCGACAATCACTGCAGTCCATCGACTGGGAGTCTGTGGACGCGCAGGTGCTGGCGCGACTGGACGTGCTGGTGGACGCCGCCTGATGCCCGCAAGCTTCCTGTTCTACGACCTTGAGACTTTTGGCAGCGATCCGCGGCGTACGCGGGTTGCACAGTTCGCTGCCGTCCGCACCGACACCGAGTTGCAGCTGGTTGACGAGCCGATCAGTTTCTTCGTGCGTCCCGCCGATGACCTGCTGCCCTCGCCCACCGCCACGCTGATCACTGGCATCACGCCGCAGCATGCATTGCGCGAAGGCGTGACCGAAGCCGAAGCCTTTGCACGCATCGCAGAAGAGATGTCGCGCCCGGAAACCTGCACCCTGGGCTGGAATTCACTGCGGTTCGACGATGAATTCGTTCGCCATGGCCTGTTCCGCAACTTCCACGATCCCTACGAACGCGAATGGCGTGGTGGCAACTGCCGCTGGGACCTGCTGGACGTGATGCGGCTGGCGCACGCGCTCCGCCCGGAGGGGATCGTGTGGCCCAAACGAGAGGATGGCGCCACTTCCTTCAAGCTCGAGCATCTGGCGATCACCAACGGCGTGCGCCAGGGCGATGCGCACGAGGCGCTTTCAGACGTATATGCCACCTTGGGGATGGCGCGCCTGTTCCGCAATGCGCAACCGAGGCTGTGGGACTACGCATTGAAACTGCGCGACAAGAAGTTTGCGGCGACCCTGTTGGACACGACCGCGATGATGCCCGCCCTGCACGTCTCCCAACGCTATCCCGCCAGCCGCATGTGCGCAGCGCCGGTACTGCCGTTGGCGCGCAATCCGCGGATCGACAGCCGCATCATCGTGTTTGACCTGGATGGCGATGCGGACGCCTTGTTGCAACTGGATGCCGATGCGATCTGCGATCGTCTCTACACGCCTGCGGCGGATCTGCCACCTGGCGAAAAGCGGATGCCGCTGAAGGAAGTGCACCTCAATCGATCACCTGCACTGGTGTCGTGGTCGCACCTGCGCGAGGAGGATTTTGCCCGGCTGCAGATCGATCGAGTGGCCGCCGAAGCCTGTGCCGCACGACTGCGCCCGTTCGCGTCGGAACTTGCAGAAAAAATGCGCCAGGTTTTCGGCAGTGAACGCGCGCACGACAAGCCCGATGTGGATGCAGCGCTGTACGACGGATTCATCGCCGACGGCGACAAACGCCGCATGGCGGAAGTACGCGCGACGCCCCCGGAGCATCTTGGCGCACGCGCGTTCGACTTCAAGGATCCGCGCCTGGCCGAATTGCTGTTCCGCTTCCGCGCGCGCAACTGGCCGGCATCCCTTTCGCAGGAAGAACACCTGCGCTGGAACGACTATCGCCGGCAGCGGCTGACAAGCGATTGCGGGCTGTCCGAGTGCAGTTTTGAATCGTTCGCTGCGGAGGTCGAGGGTTTGCGGGCTCAACATGCGGGCGACGGTGGTAAACAGGCACTGCTGGACCAGCTGCAGGCCTGGGGGCATGCACTGCAATCCTCGCTCATGTAGGAGCGGGCCATGCCCGCGAGCTCTTTTCTCGGTTCGCGCCAGGAGCTCGCGGGCATGGCCCGCTCCTACAGGAACCAATCTTGATACTGTGACTTGAAATGACCACCTATTTCTCCGACGCAAGCTTCAAGTTCCTGCGTGCGCTGGCCCGCAACAACAACAAGGAATGGTTTGCAAACCACCGGTCGCGATACGAGGAACACGTGCGCCAGCCATTCCTGCGTCTGCTCACCGATCTGCAGCCGGACCTGGCGCAGGTCAGCACGCATTTTCGTGCCGATCCCAGGACCGTGGGAGGATCGTTGTTTCGTATCCACCGCGATGCACGATTCTCCAACGACAAGTCACCGTACAAGAGCTGGCAAGGCGTGCGGCTCTACCATGAGCGACGCAAGCAGGTGCCTGCGCCTTCGTTCTACGTGCACCTGCAGCCGGGTGAATGCTTCGTCGGTTCCGGGCTATGGCATCCCGAGCCCGACACCCAGCGTCGTATCCGCCAGTTCATCGTCGACAATCCGGGAAGCTGGAAGGCGGCTGCGCATGCACCGGCGTTTCGCAAGCGCTATGACTTCGAGGCAAGTGAAGTGCTGGTGCGCGTGCCGCGGGGTTTTGCTGCGGACTTCGAGTTCATCGACGACCTCAAGCACAAGAACTTCGTGTTTTCGCGCTCGTTGGACGACGCCGTGATGACCGGACCGAAGCTGCGGCAGACGCTGGCCAAGGACCTCATCGCACTGGGGCCTTTCACCGACTATCTGAGCGCGGCGCTGGACCTTGAATTCTGATCCGGTACGCTTGACCGCACCAGCACTGCGCCGCTTCATCTTTTCCGCCGCCCGCCTCCCACTCCGGAACCCGCTCATGAAGAAATGGATCGCTCTGATCCTTATCCTGGCATTGGCACTGGGCGCGTACGTCGCTGCCGGGCCGTACCTGGCCATCAACGGCATCCGCCAGGCTCTGGACGAGCAGGACACGGGCAAGCTGGAGCGATACATCGATTTCCCTGCGCTGCGGGTAAGCATCAAGGCGCAACTGGAAGACGCGATGGCGCGCCGCGCGGGTAGCGAGGTGCAATCAAACCTGTTCGGCGCCCTCGCGCTTTCGATCGCCAGCAACATGCTGGGTGGCGGC
>Ga0105047_10017015_pt1 | contig 11361 bp, 15 predicted proteins | sample MAT04_FD_78384 | JGI IMG/M metagenome (GOLD analysis project Ga0105047, IMG submission 78384) | Freshwater microbial communities from Lake Fryxell liftoff mats and glacier meltwater in Antarctica - MAT-04 (megahit assembly) | ecosystem: Environmental > Aquatic > Freshwater > Ice > Liftoff... | reverse complement strand
GCGTCCAAACGCGCACTTACGCGCGGAGGTCACATTCGATCCGAGTCTCAACCCCTGATGCGTTTGGTGCTAGTAGCTCTGCAACGCTGCGCCTTCGGGGGTGCAGCGCGAGCCTTCCAGCCCCAAGAGCGCTCGCGTACGCGCTTGCTCATCGCCTCCGCGCACGTCACCGTGGCGCTCGACGTGGCGGGCAACACCACCGAGCTTGTCGCTTTGTCGTGAGCATGGAGCGCGCGGACATCCTCATCTTGGGCGCCGGGCTCGCGGGGCTGTCGACCGCGCGTCACCTCGAGCGCGCCGGTCGCGCGAGCGTGATCCTCGATCGCGCCGCTCGCCCGGGAGGACGCCTGGCGACCCGGACGGTCGGAGAGGATCTCGTCGACGATGGGCCCGTGTTCGGTCACGGCCGATCCTCCGCGTTCCTGGCCGCTGCGCAGGAGGCCTCGGCCGAGCCGCTGCTGCGCTGGCCGGAGGTGGTGCGCGGCAGCGGACCGACCTGCAGCCCGCGCGCGCTCCACGCGGAGCGCTTCGCCTTTCGCCAGGGCATGAACCACTTCGCCGCCCAGCTCGCGGCGGGCCTCGATCTGCGCCGGTCGGTGCAGGTCACCGGCCTCGAGCGCGCGGCGGACGGGTGGATCGTGCGAACGAACGGTCCGGTCTTCTCCGCGCGGACCGTGGTCGTGACCTTCCCGGCCCCGCAGACCAGCGCGCTCATCGCGCCCGTGGCGCCCGCGCTCGCCGCGCTGCTCGGCATGGTCACCGTGGTCCCGTGCCTGACGCTCGTCGCGCAGCTGCCCCTGGACGCGCCGGATCCAGGCTTCGATCTGTGCCTGCCCGAACGCTCCCCCGCGGTGCAGCTCATCGCCAACGACTCGCAGAAGCGGCTCGCTCCGCGCGCGCGCACGCTGGTCATCCAGGCGCGCGCCGCGTGGTCGGCCGAACGACTGGAGGTCGACGCGTCGAGCTGGGCCGCGCAGCTCCTGGATGCGGCGCGTCCCCTCTGCCCGACGCTCGAGCGGGCGTCGATCGTCGAGCGCCCTCAACGCTGGCGCTACGCCCGGATCGTGGGTCCCGGGCTCGCCGCGCCGACGCTCGCGGCGTTCCCCGGGGGAGCCTATCTGGGGCTGGCGGGTGAGGCCTTCGACGCCTCGGCGGGGATGGAGGGCGCCTGGCGATCGGGCTTGAGGCTCGCGCAGCAAATCGTGGATGAGAGGATCGCATGACACCGCCCCAGGACCTCGAGCGACTCATCGAGCGCGACGCGACCCACGAGTGCGAGGGCTTTGGCCCCGAGAAGACCTGCGTTCGCATCGTCGGCCAGGCCAAGCTCCCGACCCGCTCCGGGACCTTCCGGATCGTGGCCTTCTACAACAACCGAGACGGCAAGGAGCACGTGGCGCTGGTCCACGGCGACGTGGTGGGCCACGAGGACGTCCTCACCCGGCTGCACTCGGAGTGCTTGACCGGCGACGCGCTCGGCTCGGTCCGCTGCGACTGTCGCGACCAGCTGGAGGGCGCGCTCGAGCAGATCAGCGCCGCTCCCCGCGGGCTCTTGCTCTACATGCGCCAGGAGGGCCGCGGGATCGGGCTGCTCAACAAGATCCGCGCGTACATGCTCCAGGACCGCGGCCTCGACACGGTGGAGGCGAACCAAGCGCTCGGTTTCCGCGACGACGAGCGCGACTACGGCGTCGCCGCGCACATGATCAAGAGCCTCGAGATCGTGTCGATCGCGCTGATGACCAACAATCCGAACAAGATCGACGGGCTCACCGAGCACGGGATCAAGGTCGCGCGGCGCGTCCCGCACGACGTGCCCCGGCGCGAGGAGAATCGCGCGTACCTGGGGACCAAGCGCGACAAGTCCGGGCACCTGCTCGGCTGATCACATCGAGCTGCGCAGCTCATGGGCTGCGTGCACGGAGCGTGGCCAGGCCTCCATCGACGCCGAGGACCTGGCCCGTGACCCATCGCTGGGATGGATCGAGCAACCATTCGATGGCACTGGCGACCTCGTCGGGCTCGCCGATGCGCCCGAGGGCGTGCATCGCGACACTGGCCTTGTTCGAGGCTTCGTTCTTGAGCAACCGCTCCGTCAGGGGCGTCCTGACCAGACCCGGAGCGACGACATTGATACGAACGCCGCGGGGCGCGTAGGTCGCCGCCGCGGCCAAGGCCAACCCGATGACGCCGGCTTTGGCGGCCGCGATGGCGTCGTGGTTGGCCAGGCCCAGGCGGGCCGCGGCCGAGGACATCAGGACCAACGAACCGCCCCCGGCGCGCCCGAGAAGAGGCGCAGCAGCGCGCACCAAGGCAAAGGCGGTTCGAAGGTTGGTGGAGAGGACCTCATCCCAGTCTTCGGCCGTTGTTGCGTGTGCCGGCTTGAGCAAGAGCGATCCCGCGAGATTGACAGCGCCGTCGAGGCGTCCGTGGCGCTCGATCGTCGCCTTCAAGGCGGCGTCGACGGCCGGCAGGTCTCGCGCGTCCAAGGGCGCGACCTCGCCGCCCAGCTCTTCGGCCAAGGTCCGGAGCTTGGCCTCGTCGCGGCCCGCCAGGACGATCTGCTGTCCCCGCGAAGCGAGGCGAAGGCACAGCGCGCGCCCGATCCCGCCCGCGGCGCCGACGACAAACACCACCGGTTTTGTAGCTGTATCCATGTTTTCTCCCTCGTGCGCTTTTTTCTCTGTAGCGCGTGCATATTCTGTACAGTACTTGTACAAGAGTTAAACACAAGCCTCGCCGACAGGCAGGCAAAGGAGAACGACGTATGCGCTCAAACCAACCTCCAGCCGGTGCCAAAGCCCAGCAGATCTCGAGGCTGCCGCTTCGACGCCAGATCATCCCCGGCGTCAGCATGTCCAAAGCCTTCTTCCTCCTGGCGGCGGCTCTGTCCTTCTTGCTTTCGGTGTTTCTCTTCTTCAACGGAGATCGCGAGCGCGGGATCTACGTAGGAATTTGGGTCCCGTCCGTCCTCGCTGCCGGAGCTCTCTTGCTCGGAAAGGAGTCGATCGATGAGTGATCAACAACTTCTGCTGGCTGGCGCCTGCATCTCGTTCATTGCCTTCGCGGGTGCATACGTCTTCGTCCGAGCGTCATGGGAACGAGTGCCTCAGCCGGCTTCAGCGCCGAGCGATGAGGCTGGCTCGATTCCCCGGTCGATCGAGGCATCGAGAGAGCCACTGCGGGCCCTGAGTCCAGGGGACTAAATCGGACTAAACCGGACTAAACTAAATCAAATTAGTTCAAGCCAGACCGCTCGCCTTCGATACCCAGCTCCACAGCCGTGCCCGCTCCTCCGGCGTGTCCGATCGACGGGTCGACTCGAGCCGATGGACCGGCCGCGGCTCGCGATCCAGCCAAAAAAGGCCGCTGCACTCTCGGGGCACGCCGTCATCGACCGCAAGCCACACCAGCGTGTCGGCCGCGTCAGCCGGCGTCCGCAGGAGCGGCCCGACGATCCGGCGAAATGTCGGGAGCGAGCGCTCTACACCGGGCGTGTCCGCCCAACCCGGGTGCATGGCGTGCACCACCACGTGGTCCGCCGCCAGCTTGTCCGCCCACAGCCGGACCAGCGCCACTTGCGCGCGCTTGGCGCGGGCATAGGCCGTGGTGCCTTGATACTCGCTGGGCTTCATCTGCAGGCGATCGGTCGCCAAGGGCTCGCTGTACATTCCACCGGACGAGACCCACAACACCCGCGCCGACCCCGCGGCTTCGAGCGCGGGCAGCAGCAAAGTGGTGAGGAGGTGCGGTCCCACGACCTGGCTGGCGACCGTGAGCTCGAGGCCCTGAGGCTGGCTCGATAGTGGTCGTCGAGCGCGCCGGCGTTGTGAATCAGGACATGGATGAGAGGGTGACGCTCGCTGATCTCCGCCGCCGCTCGGCGCAGCGCCGCGAGGTCCCCGGTGTCGGCGAGGACGAAGCGGATGTTGGGGTTGCCGGTTTGCTCGCGCAGCTCGGCGCACGTCTTGTCGGCCTTGCCGGCGTTGCGCGCGATGATCTCCAGCGTCGCTCCCATTTCGGCGAAGGCGCGCGCGGCCTCGGCGCCGAGCCCCGAGGTTGCCCCGCTCATCACAATCACACGACCGTCGATGCGCATGCCCTCGAGCGGGGTCCAGTGGTTGAAGCGGCGGCGAAGCGCGGAGCCCACGCGCGTGAAGCTCCCGACCACGCTCCACTCCAAGGCCGCGTCGATATGTCGCGTGAAGGCGCTCATCGGTCTGTGCCCCCGGACTTGCGGCCCACGCGGCCGCGATAGTGGGTGACGGCCTCCTCGATCGCCGTCCACGACGCCAGCACCCGCGTGGTCTTGTTTGGAGACGTCACCAAGCTCGCGCCCGAGCCCCCGATCCACAGGTGCACGCCGGCCGGCAGGCCCCGCTGGAGGGCCTTGATGTCCCGTCGCGCGGGTGTCTTGTCGGCCGTGCCCGCCACCGTGAGGCCGACGATGTCGACTCCCAAGGCAGAAGCGCACTCGATGATATCCTTGGGCGGCGTGGATCCACCGAGCAGGCGTGGCTTGGCCCCCAGCGCCACCAGATACAGCGCGACCATCTGCAGCGGAAGCGTGTGCTGCTCGCCGGGCAGCGTGGCCAGGAGCACGAGCGGCCGTGCATCGATGTCTTGATAGCTCGCCAACATTTGCCGAAGCTGCGTGACCACACACTCGGTGGCCAGGTGCTCGTGACGAATCGATAGCCGGCCCCCGGCCCACGCGGCGCCGACCCGGCGCATGAACGGCTCTGCGAGATCGGTCAGGAAGCGGCGCGGCCCGAGCGTGGCCGCAGCGCGCCGCAAGTGCGCCTCCAGCTCGGCGAGGTTGCTGCTGGCCAAGAGCTCGAGCAGCGCCTCCACATCCGCGTCGCCGGTGCTCGTCGGCCCGGTCGCCCCAGCGGCCTGCGCACCGGTCAGCGCGCGCAGCTGCGGCAACGTCTTGTGGACGACGTCCCCGATGCGGTAGCCGCGATCGAGCGCCTCACGGATGGCCAGCAGCCGCTCGAGATCGGCGCGGGAGTACAGGCGACGGTTACTATCCAGGCGGCGCTGCGGCTTGGGGAACCCGTAGCGCCGCTCCCAGGCCCGCAGCGTCCCCATCGCGAGACCCGTCTGCATCGCGACCACCCGGATCGTGCTCCCTCCAGCAGATCCGTCGCTTGCAATGGTTTCTATCGGCATGGACAATATATATACAAAAACGTAACAGTGTACCAGTCCGCCGGGCGCATCGGCGGGTCGCACACAGCGTGGGCGTGAACACGCGCCAAGAGGAGTGATCATGAGGCATGAGAAGAGCGGCAAGGTATCGGCGAACGAAGCGTTCGCCACCTCGGCGGGTGGCCCTTCGCAGGCCTGGCAGTTCGAGGTCTTCTATGACGGCGACTGTCCGCTGTGCATGCGGGAGATACGCATGCTGATGCGCCGCGATCGCGCGGGCCACATCCGCTTCACCGACATCGCAGGGCCAGGCTTCGACGCCCAGGCGCTGGGTCTGAGCTGGGAAACATTGATGAACCGGATTCACGGCCGACTGCCCAGCGGCGAGCTGGTCGAAGGGGTCGAGGTCTTTCGTCGTCTCTATGCGGCGGTGGGCTTCGGTCGGCTGGTGCGTCTGTCACGGGCGCCGGGCGTGGCCCAGTTGCTCGGCCTGGGCTACACCGCATTTGCCCAGAATCGTTTGCGGATGACCGGGCGCTGCGTCGACGGCACATGCGCTTTGCCTGCACCCAACACGGTAGCGGCTGAGTAGGTAGGTAGGCTGCCAGACGTAGGCTGCCAGACGAGCGCCTGGTCGCGAGACCAGCGCGAGGTCGACGGGCGGCAAGCTCGCCACGTCGATGCCGGGCTCGACCAGCCGCGGTGAGAGCTGGCCGATGGTGTCGGTGAACACCGGGTCGGTGAGGATGAGCTTGTCGTCGATCTGGATCAGCGTCGTCGCATGACCGACCCACAGGATGGCCAGACGCGCCTCGGGTCGGATCGGATCAGTGATCCGATGAGCGAGCGCGCGGGGCGATCCGATGAGGCCCGCGACGTTGCGCTGGAAGATCGTACCGACGACCGAGCAGCCGACGTGACTGACGTGGCTGACGAGCAGGATCGAGCAGACCGCGAGGCGGGCCCGGGTCATCAAAAGCACCTCCAGATCATCAGAAGTACCTCAGGCGAATCGTCGCGATCGTCTGCATCGGCGTCGCCGGTCCAGAAGCCACGGACACCTGTAGGCCCAGGATGCCGAACAGCATGTACGCGCCCAGCTCGCCCGCGACGGCATCGCGACCCCCGACGCGCTGGTACGAGATAGCAGCCGATACGCTGAGATACTCGCCGTGATCGACCACCGGAAAGTACGCGCGGACGCCGGGACGCACCAGCACCGTGGCCGAGTCGGTGAAGAACAGCTCGGGCGCGACGAACAGCTCGACAGAGCCGCCTTGACGAAAGTTGGGCTCGACCACGAAGGATCTCCAGCCGGACACCTTGCGGTTCACGCCCCAGGCATAGAGGAGCGGCGTAACTTGCCAGCGCAGGCCGAAGCTCACCTCGCTCGCGCCCATCGCGAGCGAAGGACTGGGCACCAGCTGGGTAGTCAGCCAAAGCGCCACCGGGAACACCGGGTGCCGCGTGATGGGCTCATCGGCCGTCGCGCGGCCAGCGCTCAGCGAAAGGATCAGCGCCACGGTGATCCGGCGACTCTTGGAGCTACGACCCATGGCTACCACACCGGACGCGAAGCAAAGGCCTGCAGCAATGTGCCGATGGCGACGCCGGTGACGGCGACGATGGAGAAGCTCAGCGCCGACCAGCGCGCGCTGTCCCCGATCGGTGCTCGCGCCAGAACGACCGCGACCAGCGGCAAGATCTGAAGCACGTGCAGGGCGAAGAAGTGCGACACGCGCAGGTCACCGTGCTCGGCGCTCCAGTTCAGCACCGCCAACCCCGGTCCACCATCGTCGCCACCCACCGAGTGCATGAGCCGGCCGCCCATGCTGAAGCCGGACCACGCCGCCAGCATGAACAGCCACAAACCGGCGCGCCAGGCGGTGGCCAGGAGCGGATCGATCGGAGCGCCGCTGGGCCCGATCAGCGGTCGCACCGTGGCCAGCACCGCCACCCACCCCATCGTGAAGGTGGCGATCACGATGGCGCCCACCATCACGCGCCAGACCAGCGCGTCGATGGAAGATCGCACGTTGAAGTGCGAGGTGGTGCCGCGCGCGGCTTGCACCAGCACCGGCACCATCACCACCACCATCGTCGCCGCCAGGATCGCCGCGATGACCCTCCGGTGAGCCGACGCGATCGACAGCGCCGGAAGAACCACCGCCATGGTGGCCAGGAACAGCGCGATCGACAGGCCGAACTTCATGGGCTTCATCGCAGGATGAAGGCCCATGATGGGGCCGGCATCGATCCGCAGTGCGGCCAGACAGGCGAGCCCCACGACCAGGTGCGCGGCGGCGATCCACACCAGGAAGCGCTCGGCGATCATCGAGCGCCTTGGTGCAAACGCCCGCCGGAGTTGCCGTGTTGCATGAGTTGCTCCTCTGTCGATGTCAGCGTGGAAAGCAGGCGGCAAAGCGGGCGAGCAGCTCACGCGGCCCTCGCACGTCGAGTCGCCGCGTCAGCACCGCGGCCACCGGGCTCCGCTTCTTGGTCACGATGTCCAGCCATACGCTGCCGGCGGCGCGCACCCGCACGTCGGGCTCGCCGATCAGACCGGGCTCGACGGCGAGGGTGCCATCATCGATACGGACGGTGGCCTGCACCGGCTCCGGACCGCTGAGGTCGAAGTGATAGGTCGCCCTCCAGCCCGTCGCGGGACCGTGCTGGAAGATGAGCGAGAGCGATCCGAAGAAGGCCTTGGCGGTGCTGGGCCGCAAGCTCGACCGCACGACCTTCACGCGCTTGTGCGGGAAGCGCTTCTTCACATGGGTCTCGGCGTCCGACCCGGCGACGACGAAGATGGTCTCCTCGCGCTGGGTCAGCGGCCGCACGACCTCGGCGAGGTGCGCCGCTCGTTGCTCGATGAATGGTCCGAGCACGTCCTCCCCGGCCGGGCACACCGCGATGCAATAGGCGGCCTTGTAGTTGGGCTTGTAGGAAAGGCTCTGCCAGGTCGAGACCATCTCGGTCAAAGGCACGCGTCCCCGGAGATCCTGGCGATCCTTGCTGTCGGCGACCTCCTCCAGGAGGTCACTGAAGCCGGCATGAACTCGCGGTAATTATGGTCGTAGCAAGCCGAGAAGCGAAACTCGCCGTTCGGCTCGATCGCCCCGACCGGGCACGCTGCGACGCACAGCTTGCAGCCCACGCACGGATCGAAGGTGAGCGGCTCGGGCTGGCCATCGACCTCGGCGGAGGTCACAACGGTCCCGAGCAAGATGAACGACCCCAAGCGCGGATGGATGACGCCGCGATGCAAGCCCATCCGGCCCAGCTGCGCGGCCACCGCGACGCGCTTGTGAGAGATGATCCAGGTTCGCCCCGGAAAGCTCTCCATCTCCATCGGGAAGGCCGTGGCCGGGTTGATGGTTCGATGCCCCTTGGCTGCCAGGGCCACGGCGATGCGCTGCGCGACCTCGTCGACCTGCTGTCCGATCTGATGGAACTCGACGTTGGCGACGCTGCGCTGCGGGCTCTGGATGTTGTCTCGGTGCGTTCGAAGGACGATCGCCACCAGCGATCGGGCCTGCGGGAGCGCTCGGAGCGCGTGGGGGCGCTCGTCGGCCAGATCGGGGTGATCGATCGAGACGACCGCGGCGTCGTCGGCGCCCGCCTCGATCGCCAGGGCACGCACCGCCTCGGCGGTGAGTCGAGACGGTGGATCAGGCGCCGGTCGCGCGCGCAACGCCAGCACGGCCGGGTGCTGGTCAAAGGCGGTCGGCTTTGCCTCGGAGCGGTCCTGGGGCTTCCTGGCTTTTTGCATGATGACAATCATTCCTTTGGGTGCAAAAAAACTCGATCGCGCGGTGGTGAATCTAGGCTTCAGGTTCGGCGCGCGGCGGCGAGGATCCGTTCGGCCAGCGCGCCGTCGTCGACCAGACGTCCCAGCGCCACGGCGCCGATCATCAACGAGGCGCGCACCAGCGCGTCGTCGCTGATGCTCGGCTTGGGAGCCCTGGGATGAAGCTTCTTCTCCACCAGGCGCAGCATCCCGCGCGCAGCCTCGCCGAAGGCCCGTCGCACCGGCGCAGGCTGGCGGGCCGCGTCGGTGCCCAGCGCGGCCAGCACGCAACCCGAGTGAGGACGATCCAGGTGCGCGCGCGACAGGTAGACGTCGAGCACCCCGGCCATCGACAGCTCGTCACCGAACACGTGCTGCGCGGTCTCGTCGGCGGCGGCAGTGATCGCTTCGGCGACCAGCTCATCGCGATCTTGAAAATGGGCATAAAAGCCGCCGTGGGTGAGGCCGGCGCGCTTCATCAGCGCCGGAATGCTGAGGCCCGCGATGCCGTGGCTGCGCAAGGCCTCCGACGTCTTCTTGACGATGCGCGCTCTCACTTCGTCTTTGTGGCTGTCTGGGTATCGAATGATGACCGTCATCTCTAACTTTTGCGCGCCCGCAAGCGGCGGTTCGCGCGCCAGCGGGGCTAAATACCGAAGTCGAGGATGACGGGATGTGTATCGTGACCACCGACGAAGACCCGGCCGGCGCCCATCGGCACCAAATGATAGATGTTCACGTCGGTCGCCACTCGATGACACAGCCGCGGGGGGAGCTCTGGCCTCGAAGGTTCGATCTCGTAAATCACCACGACGCCGCCCGGGCCGGAGGCCAGGATCCTATCTTCGATGCTGGTGACGGTCTTCGAGTCGAGGTTGTCTGCTGCCACTATCTCCCACGAACCACCGATCGGGCGCCATGCCAGGAACACCGACGAGATCCCCGCACGATTCTCCGCTGACGAGAACACCAGCACCTCGATCCCGGACCCGGTCGTCGTGATCGCGTTGCGACACATTACGCGCTGGTCGACCAGGGGCGCTCCGAGGGCGAACGTCGGATCGAGCTGGAAAGACGTCAGCGGACCGGCGGTTATCCCCGCGGCGCCGCTGCCATCCTCGGCGACCGAGAGCACCAGCGTGCCGAACCTACCAGGACAACTCTTGGCCAGGTCGAGCGGTGATCGCGCGATGCTCCTCCAGACCAGGCCGGCGTCCAGCCTCACCAGGTGCTCCTCGGTCGGCGCGCTACCCATGATGACCCCTCGCCCGATCAAGATCAGCTCACCGCCCGAGCGCGCGGCGACGACCCGCTCGAGCGAGAGGTCCCTGAGGCCAGGCCCAAGCTCGGTCCGGACGGGGTCGCGACCACCGCCCACGGGCCGTAGCTCGTAGACATGTCGCGTCGCGATCGTGCCCGTCTCCGCCCATACGACCCAAGCTTGGCCTTCATCGACATAGGCGCGCGAGCGAGGAAGCACCGCCCTCGATTCGAACGCGCCATCGACCGAGGCCAGTTCGCCATCGAAGGGGACACGGTAGACCAGGCTCTTGCTATAGCTCCCGAGCACGAGCTCGCGCGCCGTTGCGAGGGCAAAGCTCACCCCTTGGATGTCGGAGAGACCGACGACCGGCCGCACACTCGGCAGCGATCTGCAGGGCGGACGGGCCACCCTGAACGTCTTTATCCAAGGTCCAAGGTCCGTCTTTCCCGGGACGAACGTGTCTCCGGCCCCGACGAGATCTGACCAGGCCTTCGGCGAGGGTACGGGCCATGCTTCCTCGCTCGGTGCAGAGTTCGGGAGCACCGCGACACGACCGGTGGCGTCGACATCCAGACGCAGTGTCTCTATCGACGCATCGTACTCCAGAACGCGAAAGTGAGTATCGCTCGACGCGGCAAGATCGAGCGCGGGAGAGCTCACTTCGAGCGCATGCATCTCCAGGACCGAGTCGTGCTCCCCGAGCGAGAACACCAGGTATGTGGTGGCGGTGGCGCCGATGATCAGGGTCGAATCGTGACCGGGCGAGCACGCCACGGCATGGACCAATGCAACAACGAACGTGCCCCGTGACATTGCCCGAGAGTACCACGGCCGACGCGCATCGACTCTGGCAGCGGCTCGGACCGCCCACCAGGGCCGACGGAGGCGAAATCAGTCTCGCCGTGTAGCGTGCAGCAGAAGCCTGATAGTATCGCAAGCTCATGCGTTTGCTGCCGACGGTTGTTCTGGTCTTGGGCTGCTGCGTGAGCTCGCGCCCGCCGCTGCCTGATCTCGATGATGCCTTCCGAGATTACTCGCAGGCGCTGCCCGTTTTTCCTGGTGCTGAGGGTTTCGGTACGCTTACCGTGGCTGGGCGTGGCGGCACTGTCTACGTCGTCGATACGCTTGCCGACGACGGCGTTGGTTCGTTGCG
>Ga0105047_10017014_pt1 | contig 11361 bp, 9 predicted proteins | sample MAT04_FD_78384 | JGI IMG/M metagenome (GOLD analysis project Ga0105047, IMG submission 78384) | Freshwater microbial communities from Lake Fryxell liftoff mats and glacier meltwater in Antarctica - MAT-04 (megahit assembly) | ecosystem: Environmental > Aquatic > Freshwater > Ice > Liftoff... | reverse complement strand
TGAGGCGGCCGCCCAGGCCGGTGATGTGCAGCACCGGCCCGTCCTGGCACAAGCCGCAGCCCAGTTGAGACAGGGCCTTGAGCATGACGCGGGTGTCGTCGCTGTCCAGCAGGTCATGCACGGCGGTGGTGCCTGCGGCAAGGCCCGCCAGCAGCAGCACGCGGTTGGAGATGCTCTTGGACCCTGGCAGGCGCACGGTGCCCGAAGCACCGGTCAGCGGCGGCAGGTCAAGGTGGGGAATGGCGTTCATAAAGGGGGCAGGGGACGGCCGGGCCGCCTGGCACTTCAGGTCTTGGTGGTTCCGCCGCCACCGGCATTGCCGGAACTGCCGAGATGGCCGGCATTGCCGGCATTGCCGCCGTTGCCCGCCTGGCGCGGCGCACCCATCTGCCAGACGGCGCGGCCTTCGGCGGGGCTGCGGATCAGGCCTTCAAGGGCGTCGGCATTGCCTTCGCGCATCACGTGTTCAAGCGCGTCCAGCGCCTGGCGAAAGCGCTGTGACTGCTTCAGCACCTCTTCACGGTTGGCAACCAGGATGTCACGCCAGGTTTCGGGGTTGCTGGCCGCGATGCGCGTGAAGTCGCGAAAGCCTGGGCCCGCCAGCGACAGGAAGTCTTTGCCCGCAGGCTGGTTGACGACGGCGCTGAAGTACGCAAATGCCAGCAGATGGGGCAGGTGGCTGACGGCGGCGAACGCGGCGTCGTGGTTCTCGGGCGTCATGCGCAACACCTGTGCGCCGATGGCCGACCAGACGTCCGTGGCCTTCTGCACCAGTTCAGGCGACGTTTGCGGCAAGGGCGTGATGATGACTTGCCGCCCGCTGTAGAGCGCGGCGTCGGCATGCTGGATGCCCGAGACTTCCTTGCCGGTGATGGGGTGCGCCGGCACGAAGGAAGCGATGCGCTCGCGCAGCACGCGCCTGGCGGCGTCCACCACATCGCGCTTGGTGCTGCCCACGTCCATGAACAGCACACCCGGCTCCACCAGATGCCGGATGGCCTTGAACGTGGTCTCGGTGGCCGCCACTGGCACGGCGATGACGACGATGTCCGAGCCCGACACGGCCAACAGCGCCGATTCGGCGGCGACGTCGATGACACCCATCTTCCTGGCGCGTTCGGTGGTCGATGGCGACTTGCTGTAGCCGACCACTCGCTTGACGAGCCCGGCGCGTTTGAGTGCCAGCGCGAAGCTGCCCCCCATCAAACCACATCCGATGACGCCGAGTTGGGTGAACATCAGTGCACGTCTATGGGGTAGGTGCCCAGGACTTTGAAAAATGCGCAGACGCTGCGCAGTTCCTTCAGCGCCAGCGCCACGTGCGGCTCGTCCGGATGGCCTTCGATGTCGATGTAGAAGTAGTACTCCCACTGGCCGGACCGCGCCGGGCGCGACTCGAAGCGGCTCATCGACACGCCGTGTGTCTTCAGCGGCACCAGCATGTCGTGCAGAGCCCCGGGCCGGTTGGTGACGGAGACGACCAGGCTCGTGCAGTCGTGCCCCGACGCCTTGGGCGCGGGGTGCCGTTGCGGGTGCGTGACGACCGCAAAGCGGGTGCGGTTGTGGGCGTCGTCCTGCACCGCGGGCGCCACCACGTGCAGGCCAAATTCGCTGGCCGCGCGCGCGCTTGCAATTGCGGCCACCGTGCCATCCAGCGCCGCCAGCCGCGCGCCTTCAGCGTTGCTGGACACCGGCCGCCGCTCGGCCTGCGGCAGGTGCGTCGACAGCCAGGCGTTGCATTGCGCCAGCGCCTGCGGGTGGGCCAGCACGGCAGTCACGCCGTCCAGCGCCGCAGTGCGCCGCAGCAGGTTGTGGCGCACGAACAGGCTGGTCTCGCCGATGATGAAGAGCGGCGTGTGCAGAAAGAGGTCCAGCGACCGAGTGACCACGCCTTCGGTGGAGTTTTCCACCGGCACCACGCCAAAGTCGGCGGCACCTGTGGCGGTGACGTGGAAGACCTCGTCGAAGTTGGCACACGGCACCCGCAGGATCGACGAGCCGAAGAACCCGAGCGCTGCTTCTTCGCTGAAGGTGCCCGCTGGCCCGAGGTAGGCCACGCGCGTGGGTGTTTCGAGTGCGCGGCAGGCGGACATGATCTCGCGCCAGATGGGCGCTACGCTTGGCGTTTGCAGCGGGCCGGCGTTGAGACCTTTGAGGCCGTCGATCACCTGCGCTTCGCGCTCGGGCCTGAACACCGCCGAGCCTTCGTGTTTCTTCAGCTCGCCCACTTCAAGCGCCAGCGCGGCGCGGCGGTTCAGCAGCGCCAGCATCTCGCGGTCCACCGCGTCGATGCGCTCACGCAGCACCAGCAGCTGCGGGTTGGCGGGGTTGGCAGCTGCCGGGTCGCTCATGCGCTCACTTCTTCGCCGGGGCCGCTGGCGCGCTCGCGGGCTGCGCGGGGAGACCCAGGCGCTTGGCCACGGTCTGCTGCATGGCGCGAACCTTGGGTTCGATGTCGGCCTTGGTTTCGCCGACGAGCTTTTCGGTCAGCGCCTTCTGCATCTCACCGGCCATGCCCTGGAACTTGCGGATCACGGGGGATTCCAGCATCGCAATCACCTGGCGCAACTCGTCTTCGCTGAAGCGCTCTTCCAGCAGCGGGCCGATGGTGCCCGGCGCCAGTTTGGTGGCGCGCGCGCTGACGATCGGCACGGCTTCCTCGGCGTACTTCCGCAAGTCCGCTTCGATGTCACGCGCCACGGCTTCGCGGCGTTCGGCGGGCAGGCGCTGCAGGGCCTGCCCAGCCTGCTGCATGAGCTGCATCGCGGGCTGTTCGGCCAAGCCGCGCGCCATGGCTTCAATGCCCGGCTGTTGCAGCTGCAGGACGCGCTCCACCAGTTCCTTCTTGCCTGCCACGGGCGCCGTTTGCGCGTGTGCTGGCAGACTGAAGGCTGCGGCCACAAAGACCGCGTTGAGCAAGGGCTTGAACATCAATTTCCTTCCGGGCCAGCGTCGCCAGCGGTGTCGTTGTTGTTGACGTTGTCGGCGCCACTACCGCCTTCAGCGTCGTCGCTGTTTTCGGCCGGCGCGTCGTTTTCGACGATGCGTTGCAGGCCCGACAGCTTGGTTCCATTGTCCAGAGAGTTCAGCGTCACGCCCTGCGTCGCGCGTCCGAGCTCGCGGATCTCGCTGACACGGGTGCGCACCAGCACGCCCTTGTCGGTGATGAGCATGATCTCGTCAGCCGGGCGCACCAGCGTGGCGGCCACGACGCGGCCGTTGCGGTCGCTCTGCACGATGGCGATCATGCCCTTGCCGCCGCGCAGGTGGCGCGTGTATTCGGTGATCGACGTGCGCTTGCCATAACCGTTTTTGGTGGCCGTCAGCACGCTCTGCGTTTCATCCTCGGCCACCAGCAGCGCGATGACGTTCTGGCCGTCGTCCAGCGTCATGCCCTTGACGCCGCGTGACTGCCGGCCGTGTGCGGTGACGTCGCCTTCGTCAAAGCGCACCGCCTTGCCGCCATCGCTGAACAGCATCACATCGTGTTTGCCGTCGGTGAGTGCAGCGCCGATGAGCCCGTCGCCATCGTCCAGCGTGACGGCGATGATGCCGGCCTTGCGCGGGTTGCTGAAGTCGTCCAGCGGTGTCTTCTTGACGATGCCTTGCGCAGTGGCCATGAAGACGTAGTGGTCGGCCGGGAAGCTGCGGAATTCGCCCGTTAGCGGCAGCACGACCGTGATCTTCTCGCCCGGCTGCAGCGGGAACATGTTGACGATGGGCCTGCCACGCGACGCGCGCGAGCCCTGCGGCACTTCCCAGACCTTGATCCAGTACACGCGCCCACGGTCGCTGAAGCACAGGATCCAGTCGTGCGTGTTGGCGATGAAGAGCTGGTCGATCCAGTCGTCTTCCTTTGTCTGCGTGGCCTGCTTGCCGCGACCACCGCGCTTCTGCGCGCGGTACTCCGTCAGCGGCTGGCTCTTGATGTAGCCGGTGTGGCTGAGCGTGACCACCATGTCGGTGGGCGTGATCAGGTCTTCGGTGCCAAGCTCCAGCGCATTGCGTTCGATCATGCTGCGGCGGGCGCCGAGCTTGCTCTGGCCGAATTCCTGGCGCAGGTCAGCCAGTTCACCACTGATGATGGCGGTGACGCGCTCGGGCTTGGACAGGATGTCCAGCAGGTCAGCAATCTGCGCCATCACCTCGCGGTATTCACCAATGATCTTGTCCTGTTCCAGGCCGGTCAGGCGCTGCAGGCGCATTTGCAGGATCTCTTGCGCCTGGTCGTCGCTCAGGCGGTACAGGCCGTCGGCTTGCAGGCCGTAGCTGGCGGGCAGGCCTTCGGGCCGGTACGCGGCGCGCCCACCGCTCGTGTTTTCTTCGGCGCGCGCGAGCATTTCGCGCACCATCGATGAATCCCAACTCTTGGCCATCAACGCCGCCTTGGCCACGGGTGGCGTCGGGCTGGTCTTGATGGTCTCGATGAATTCGTCGATGTTGGCCAGCGCCACCGCCAGGCCTTCCAGCACGTGGCCACGTTCGCGCGCCTTGCGCAGCTCGAATACCGTGCGCCGCGTGACGACCTCGCGCCGGTGCTCGAGGAAGATGTCGATCAGCATCTTCAGGTTGCACAACTTCGGCTGGCCGTCGATCAGCGCCACCATGTTCATGCCGAAGCTGTCCTGCAGCTGCGTCTGCTTGTACAGGTTGTTCAGCACCACCTCGGGCACTTCTCCGCGCTTGAGCTCGATGACGACACGCATGCCGTCCTTGTCGCTCTCGTCCTGGATGTGGCTGATCCCTTCGAGCTTCTTTTCGTGCACCAGTTCGGCCATGCGCTCGAGCAGCGTCTTCTTGTTGACCTGGTAAGGGATCTCGTCAACGATGATGGCCTGGCGGGCGCCCTTGTCGATGTCCTCGAAGTGGCACTTGGCGCGCATCACCACCTTGCCGCGGCCGGTGCGGTAGCCCTCGCGCACACCGTTCAGGCCATAGATGATGCCGGCGGTGGGAAAGTCCGGCGCCGGGATGATCTCCATCAGTTCGTCGATCGTTGCCTGCGGGTTCTTCAGCATGTGAAGGCAGGCGTCCACGATTTCGTTCAGGTTGTGCGGCGGGATGTTGGTGGCCATGCCCACCGCAATGCCGGTGGAGCCATTGATCAGCAGGTTGGGCAGCCGCGTCGGCAGTACCGTGGGTTCGCGTTCAGACCCGTCATAGTTGGGCGCGAAATCGACTGTGTCCTTGTCGATGTCCTCGAGCATTTCGTGCGCGATCTTCGACAGGCGGATTTCGGTGTAGCGCATGGCCGCCGCGTTGTCGCCATCGACGCTGCCGAAGTTGCCCTGGCCGTCCACCAGCATATGGCGCAGGCTGAAGTCTTGCGCCATGCGCACGATGGTGTCGTACACCGCGGTGTCACCGTGCGGGTGGTACTTGCCGATGACGTCGCCAACGATGCGCGCGCTCTTCTTGTAGGGCCGGTTCCAGTGGTTCGACAGTTCATGCATGGCGAACAACACGCGCCGGTGCACAGGCTTCAAGCCGTCTCTGGCGTCGGGCAACGCACGGCCCACGATCACGCTCATCGCGTAGTCGAGGTACGACCGGCGCATTTCCTCTTCAAGACTGGTGGGGAGTGTTTCCTTGGCGAAGGAGCTCATGCGGTGGGGGAGTTGAAGAGGGCCGCATGGAGAGGGAACAGCGGCGAATCGGGCGCGATTCTACGGGGGGCGCGGCTGTCGCGGATGCGCAACAGCGCAGAGGGCCAAGCCTTGCCCAGGGCCCAAAATGCAGTCCATCCGACGCCCTATGGCACAATGATCCGTCGGTGGTAGATGCCTACGGCTGTGGGCATTTGCTCTTGAAATTCGACGAATTTCCCGCTTGTTGTTCCAGTTGTCATTTTGGACGTTTCGCAGCCAGTCTGCGGCTATCCTCGAGAGGAGAATCATGAAGAAATTGAACAAGGTTGCGGTGCTCTTTGCATCAGCTGCCCTCGCCGCCCCGATCGTTGCATTCGCGCAAGCGAAGTCCATCGACAACTGGCGTGCTACCGACGGTACCGTTTGGAAGAACGGCACCAATGAACTCTGCTGGCGCGATACCGGCTGGACGCCGGCAACGGCCGCTGCCGAGTGCGACGGCGCCATCAAGCCGCCGCCGCCCGCTCCGCCGCCGGCGCCGAAGGTTGCTCCCCCGCCCCCGCCCCCCCCAGTTGTCGCGCCTGCCCCCGTTGTTAGGCCTGTGACGCCGGTGGTTCCGCCGCCCCCTCCCGCCCCGGTGAGCGAGAAGGTCACCTTCGCAGCCGACGCGTTCTTTGACACGGGCAAGTCCGTGCTGAAGCCCGACGCACAAGCCAAGCTGGCTGACCTAGTGGACAAGACCAAGGGCGTGAACCTGGAAGTCATCATCGCCGTCGGTCACACCGACACGGTGGGCAGCGCTGCGTACAACCAGAAGCTGTCGATCGCCCGTGCTGAAGCGGTGAAGAAGTTCCTCACCGGCAAGGGCATCGAAACCAACCGCGTCTATACCGAAGGCAAGGGCTTCTCGCAGCCTGTGGCCGACAACAAGACCGCCGAAGGCCGCGCCAAGAACCGCCGCGTCGAAGTTGAAGTGGTCGGTACGCGCACCCGCAGGTAATGCGCCTTTGAAGCAGGCGGCTTGACCCTCAGTCCGGCCCTTGCCTCCAGAAAACCCCGCCTTGGCGGGGTTTTTTTCATTGAACGACTACGATCGGGCGATGCAAAACGTCGACGCCCAAGAACTTGCCAAGTTCAGTGAATTGGCCCACCGCTGGTGGGACCCGGAAAGCGAATTCCGGCCCCTGCACCAGATCAACCCGCTGCGCCTGCAGTGGATCGACGAACTCGCCAGCCTGCAGGGCAAGACAGTGTTGGACGTCGGCTGCGGCGGTGGCATCCTCACCGAGTCCATGGCCCGCCGCGCCGTGCAGGTCACCGGAATCGACCTCGCGGCCAAGCCGCTGGGTGTGGCGCGTTTGCATGCCCTTGAATCGGGTGTGGCCAACGTGGACTACCGCGAGATCGCCACCGAAGCGCTGGCCGCTGAAAGGCCCGGCACCTTCGACGTCGTCACCTGCATGGAGATGCTGGAACACGTGCCCGACCCGTCGGCCGTGGTGCGCGCCTGCACACAACTGGCGCGGCCTGGGGGCTGGGTCTTTTTCAGCACGCTCAACCGCAACCCCAAGTCATTCCTGTTTGCCATCATCGGTGCTGAGTACCTGCTGCGCCTGCTGCCCCGCGGCACGCATGAATACGCGCGCTTCATCCGCCCCAGTGAACTTTCGCGCTGGTGCCGTGACAGCGGCCTGGCCATGCAGACCAGCCGCGGCATGGAATACAACCCGCTGACACGCCGCTACTGGCTGTCGGGCAACACCAGCGTCAACTACATGCTGGCGTGCCGCAAACCGGGCTGAGGCGGCCGCTGGCGGCGGTGCTGTTCGACCTGGACGGCACGCTGATCGACAGCGCCCCCGACCTGGCTGGCACCGCCAACGACATGCGGGCTGCGCGCGGCCTTGCGCCAGTGCCCTATGCCGAACTCCGGCCGCATGCCGGTTCCGGTGCGCGGGGCATGTTGGGTGCCGGCTTCGATTGCGCGCCCGGCCAACCCAATTTCGAGTCGCTGCGCGACGAGTTCTATGCGCGCTACGAACAGCGCATGCTGCAGCACACCCGCATGTTCGACGCCGTGGCGGCCTTGCTCGACGCGCTGACCCGCCGCGGCCTGCACTGGGGCATCGTCACCAACAAGTCGCTGCGCTTTGCCGAACCGCAGGCGCGGGCGCTGGGCCTGTGGACGGCGACGCGGGTGCTGGTCGGCGGTGACAGCACACCGCATACCAAACCGCACCCGGGCCCGTTGCTCGAAGCCGCGAGGCGGCTGGGTGTGGATCCGGCGCATTGTGTCTATGTCGGCGACGACCTGCGCGACATGCAAGCCGCGCGCGCCGCCGGCATGGCCGCCTGGGCTGCGGCGTGGGGCTACCTGGGCCCGCAGGCCAGCGTGCAGGGCTGGGGCGCCGATATCGTGCTGGCGCACCCGGGAGAGCTCTTGCAATCGCTGGATCTGGCCTAAACTCAAGGCTCTGGGTCCGACCTGGCTTCGACGTGGGTACAAAGTCGGCGCGGGGCATGCCGAGCACCAGTCAGCTCGTAAATCCATCTGGAAACAAAGTAACTGCGAACGATCAAACGTACGCCCTCGCCGCTTAAAACCGGTGAGCCTCGCAACAGTTCTCCTATGGGCTGGGTTTAAGGTGGCAACACCAAGAGCTGCGAGGTCATTCACATAGGATCGTGCCGCTGCGTGTCATTCGCAGTGGTCCTAAAACCAAATGACTCGGGGCCAAGGTAGCGTGCTGCTGCGCGACCAAGGCACTTAAATCCAAATCAGACAGCTACGCATGTAGAACCGTCCGGCGATGGCTTGCGGACGGGGGTTCGATTCCCCCCGGATCCACCAGTCAAGGCCCCGCAAGGGGCCAGAACGATCAAGCCCCTTCGCCCTTCCAAGGCGCAGGGGCTTTTTCACAGCCGTATCAAAGCGGGTGGGCCGGCAGTTCCCAGGAAAAGTCAGCGGTCAACCAGCCGCGCGGACCAGGCCTCGGCATCAAAGCCGACGCTGACTGAGCCGTCGGCCCAGGCCACCACCGGACGTTTGATGGCGCTGGGCGTTGCCAGCATCACGGCGCGGGCCGTGGCCGCATCGATGACCGTGGCCTGCACGGCGGCGTCCAACTGCCGCCAAGTCGTGCCGCGGCGGTTCAGCACGCGCTCCCAGCCGCAAGTCGACAGCCATTCATCCAGCCGGTCCGTTGGCACGCCGGCCTTCTTGAAGTCATGAAAGCGGTGCGCCACGCCATGCGCATCCAGCCAGGCCCGCGCCCGCTTGACGCTGTCGCAGTTGGGGATGCCGTAGAGGGCTGTGTCTGCCATGGCGCCAGAGCCTGCCGCAGCCTTCAGTCGCGCGGCGGCTGCTGCGGCTTCAGGTGCTTGCCCAGGAAGGCTTCCATCGCGCCGTAGAACTCGTATTGGTTCTCTTCGTTGCGGAAGCCGTGGCCTTCGTTGTCCTTGACGATGTAGGGCACTTCGACGCCGCGCTTGCGCAACGCTTCCACCATCTGGTCGCTCTCGGCCTTGTTGACACGCGGGTCGCGGGCGCCTTGCACCACCATCAGCGGGGTCTTGATTTTGTCGGCATTCAGCGCGGGGGACGTGCGCGTCATGCGGTCCTTGTCCTTCTCGGGGTTGCCGACCATGTCGTAGAGCTTGGCGATTTCGGTGCGCCAGTAGGGCGGGATCGTGTTCATGAAAGTGAAGAGGTTGCTGACGCCCACGTAGTTGACGGCGGCTGCGTACAGGTCCGGCGTGAAGGCCACGCCGGCCAGCGTGGCATAGCCGCCGTAGCTGGCGCCATAGATGCCCACTCGCTTGGGGTCGGCGATGCCTTGCTGCACGAGCCAGTTGACGCCGTCAGTGATGTCGTCCTGCATCGTCAGGCCCCACTGGCCGAAGCTGGCTTCCCAGAACTGCCGGCCGTAGCCGGTGGAGCCGCGGAAGTTCATCTGCAGCACGCAGTAGCCGCGGTTGGCCAGGAATTGCACCTCGGGGTTGTAGCCCCACACATCGCGCGCCCAAGGGCCGCCGTGCGGGTTGACGACGCAGGGCAGGCCCTTGGCTTCACGGCCCACCGGCAGCGTCAGGTAGCCGTGGATCGTCAGGCCGTCGCGGCTTTTGTAGCTGATGGGCTTTTGCAGCGCCATGTCAGCGGCCGGAATCTTCGGGTTGATCTCGGCCAGCACGCTCAGGCTGTCGGCTCGGGCGTCATAGATGAACCGAGTGCCCGGTGTGCGGTCGCTGGTGGCGGCGACGATGAACTTGTCCTCGGCCCGCGTCTGGCTCTGCAAGGTGATCTGCATGCCGGGCACCTTGGCCGCAATGCGCTTGTAGAGCTGTTCGGTCGCGGCGTCGAAGAACTTGCGTTCGATACGGTCGGTGACGTAGCTGGCGTCGGTGATCTTCTTGCGCAGGCGCGACCAGGTGGCGCCGCCCAGGTCCACATCGGGGTGCACGAAGACAAGTTGCTCCGCATCGGGCCGCTGCGGGTCGATGCTCACCAGCGCCTTCTTGTCGCGCCCGCGGTTGCTGACGGCATAGAGGCGCCGGTTGTCGGCGCTGAAAGCGGCCACGCTGATTTCGGTCTTGTAGTCGGTCGTGATGATCGGCTTGAAGGCGCTCTTTTCATCGGGCCGGTAGAGCACCACGCTCTTCAAGCCGTCCGTGCGAAAGGCCACGCGCACGCGGCCGGCGTGGTCGGTGGTCCAGCCGACGATGTCGCCGGGGTTCTGCGCCACCAGCGTCTCGGCACCGGTGCGCAGGTCGATGCGGTAAACGTCAAAGACCTCCGCGTTGCGGCGGTTGTGGGTGACCAGGATGTGGTGCGGGTCGTCAGGCAGGTCGTCCAGCAATTCGGCGCGCACCTTGTCGCCGGGGGTGAGGTCGGTGATCTTGCCGGTGCCCACATCGACGGACACGAGGTGGAAGTTTTCGTCGCCGCCAAAGTCCTTGACGTACAGGATGCGGCTGCTGCCCTTGAAGGAATAGCTGCTGATGTCGCGTGCCGATTCCGCCGTCAGTCGGCGCGGTTCGCCCACCGGCTGGCTGCCCTTCAGTGCCTGCACAAACACGTTCAGCCGCCGCGGCGCGCCGTCCACCGACACCGGTTGCATGAAGCCCAGCGTCTGGCCGTCGTCGCTCAAGCGGAAGTAGGCCTTTTCAGGGTTGCTGAAGAAGTCGCGCACCGGGTAGGCCTTGGGGATGCCGGCGGCATGGGCCGGCAGGGGGAGTGCCAGCGCGACGCTGAGTGCGGCGCCGACAAGGCCTACCGACAAGGTGAAGGTTGAAAGGCGTTGCAGGATCTTCATCGGGCGGACTGCGGGAGTTGAATCAGCCCTCAGTGTCCACCGTGACGCCGCTGTGTGCAGGCCCGGTGCGACGAGCCGGCCATTTCAGGGGCTGAAAGGCAAGCCTTTCGGTTCAGACCGGCTTGTCGGCCGCCTTGTCAGCCCGCCTTGTCAGACGCCAGGTGGTAGCCGGTGACGCGCTCGACCTCGTTCTTCGACCCCAGCACCACGCTGACACGTTCATGCAGCCTGGTGGGCACGATGTCCATGATGCGGTCGCGGCCATTGGTGGCCGTGCCGCCGGCCTGCTCGACGATGAATGCCATCGGGTTGGCTTCGTACATCAGCCGCAGCTTGCCGGGCTTGTCGGGTTCGCGCTGGTCCCAGGGGTACAGGAAGACGCCGCCGCGCGACAGGATGCGGTGCACGTCGGCCACCATGCTGGCCACCCAGCGCATGTTGAAGTCCTTGGCCCGCGGGCC
>Ga0105047_10017013_pt1 | contig 11361 bp, 8 predicted proteins | sample MAT04_FD_78384 | JGI IMG/M metagenome (GOLD analysis project Ga0105047, IMG submission 78384) | Freshwater microbial communities from Lake Fryxell liftoff mats and glacier meltwater in Antarctica - MAT-04 (megahit assembly) | ecosystem: Environmental > Aquatic > Freshwater > Ice > Liftoff... | reverse complement strand
TCCCATGCGTCCCTTTCGGCTCACGTCTGCCAAACCTCTCCAGCGTCTCGGAACGACGGCTGTCGAAGTGGCTGTCACGATGCCCGTGTTTCTCGCATTTGCATTCGGCCTCATGGAGTGCAGCCACGCCATGATGGTTGTCGACTCGCTCGACTCTGCGGCTCGCCAAGCCGCCCGTTATGGCTCGGTGGACAAAATCACGTCGGCCCAAACGGTGACCAAGGCCCAAGCCCTCATCGCCCAGTCCTTCCGAGTGGTCCCGACCGTCGTCGTGAAAGACGCCAGTGCGTTCGACACGGCAGGCTACAACGCAACCAATCTCAACTACTCGTCTCTTCCGAACAAGGAACTGAGTACTGCAACCGCAGACCAAATGTTCATCGTGCGAATTTCCGTGCCTTACAACAGTATCGCACTGCTCCCCCCCTTCTGGATCAAGAACATCACCCTGAACGGCCAGGCCGTCATGCGTCACGAGTAGTTTTTCTCGCAACAGCAACTCGTGTTGACGCCGACAGACAGAACACACAGCCATGCAACGACAGATCACTCACTCTCAGAAACCCAAGAAACGTCTCGGCGCTGCCGCAGTCGAAATGGCGATGGTGTTGCCGCTGTTCATGACCATCACCTTTGGGTCGATCGAGATCGGACACGCCCTGAACGTGTCTCAGAAGCTCGAAGCGATTGTGCGTGATGGAGGACGGTTGGCGTCCAAGGACATCAGTGCGGCATTGCTGGCGGGCGGGGTGACCGCCAATCAGAAGGTCACCAACGACATCAAAAACATGCTGAAGGCCGAGGGATACAACACGGCGAACGTCGCCGTCACGATCACCTATGCCGATGGGGCCACCGTCGGGCAGAACTTCGATTTGTCCCTGGCCACGAACCAATACAAACTCATGAAGCTGCGGGTGACGATCCCGTACGCGGATGTGGGGATCTTCCCCATGAAAATCAGTTCGGCAGCGATCATGGATGCCACGCTTGTGACATCCAAAGGCCGCTCCACCATGACGACCAACTAATCATTTGACAACCGCAAGACTTCGATCGAACCACTGACACAGCAACTACTCAATCGACCCCGGGAGACGGAACATGCATTCTGCATTCGAACCATGTGAACGATGGATCAGGGAGCTTCGCCAGAAGCGACGAGGCGTCTTTATCGTCGTCATGGCAGTTTCTATGGCGACCTGCCTCGCCTTTGTCGCGTTCTCGGTCGATACCGGGATCGTGGTCTTGAATCAGACGCGTATGCAAAACTGCGTCGATGCGGCGGCTCTGGCAGCTGCCAATGAAATCGGTTACGCCGTCCAAAACGCCGGTTCCAATGTGACGAACGTCACTCAGTATTCCCTGGACCAATCCCGGCTGAAGGCGCAGCAGATTGCCACGATGAACGGTTTTTACATCGACCCCGCCGTCGATGTCGAGTTTGGTCGCTGGAATCAGAATGCCCAAACGGGTGCCACATCGATCACCTGGGGCGGCACCCCCTCCAACGCGGTCAAGGTTACGATTCGACGCACGAACGCAGATACCACCCAGCCGGATGGACAGCTCAAAACCATGTTTGCCGGGGTCTTCGGCAAGAAATCGGTCTCACTCACGGTCTCCGGGAGTGCGTACATCGAGTCTCGTGACATCGGCATGGTCCTCGACTACTCCGCCTCGATGAATGACGACAGTTGTTATGACGCCCTTGGGCTTCGCGACCGCGCCTCACTCGATACGAACATGCAGCAGATTTACAGCCAACTGCAGGCCGCACCGGGTCGAAACTTTGGGACGATGGGGTTCACTCCTGCCTGGTTCCAGAGTACGGTGAATGCTGCCTCGCCCGATACCCGGAGTGCGACCGTCGTCTTTAGAAACACCGCAGTGGATGTGACCACGTCGAATGCCATGTCAGGTGTCGTCGTTTACTCCGGTTCGAGCTCATCCAGTCTGGCTGCCAGCGGGACCTCGGGAACGTATACGTACTCGTCCAAGTCCCTCGACAAGGTCGTCGTCACGATGCCAGGGGCTCTCGCCCCAACCACCGGAAGCGGCACTTACGGGACATGGACCGCCAACGTCACCTTTAACAACAACACCAGTAACGTGGTCTCGGTCACAGCGAACAAGAGCATGTTGGCCATCCTGCTGACCTATGCCGACAATACGACTCAGAACTTCACGATTGCCAGCTTGGCCAGCACCTCTGTGACCGGGAATGGCAAATACGTGAAATCTGCGAAGGTGACATTTGCCTCATCAGGGAGCCCGACGGCGACAGCCAACAACCCTGCTGGAACAACTCAGCCCTCGCTGTTCACGTCGACTTCTATCACCGTTCAAATGACCGACGCCACCATCCAGTCATGGTTGGGACTGCCGACATATCCTTGGGCTGGCGGAAGTTGGTCAGCATTCTTCTCCCACTGCAAAACCGACAGCACAATCAACTCGGCGGGACACCGATACAAGTTTGGTGGGGCCTGCCTGGTGAACTACCTGCTGAAGAACCAGTACCAATACAACCAGTGCAACGATTTGTGGCGGACGTCACACTACCCGTTCCATTCCTGCAAACAAGGTGCTGTGCTGTTCTGTAACTACCTGGAGAGCCTTGGGTTCGGGGACGAAGTAGGAGCGGTCAGCTTCGACGTGAATGCCCGCCAGGAAGTGGTTCTGGACTACGACGGATACAGCATCGATCTGTCGTCGAATCCGGTCTGCAACAGCTTTGAAAGTGTTCGGCAGATCGTCAGCCACCGTCAAGCGGCCCACTACAGTGGGAACACAAACATCGGTGCCGGGATCTATCAAGGCCGGATGATGCTCGATGCTTCCAAGCGACCAGGCACTCGCCCGACGCTGCTCATCCTGACGGACGGTGAGCCTACGGCTCAAGACTCGGGCTGGACGTTCCCTTCCAACTGGAACTGGAACACCCTGTTTGATTACGACGGGGACGGAACGGCCGACTACACCACGTCGGACTCGAACGCCAAGTATGGACTGATGCGAGCCAAGGAAGCTGTCGATGCAGGTTACACGCTCCACACCATGACCGTCGGTCTGGGGGGAGACCCTGCCTACATGGAGGCTATCGCTCATCTGGGCGGTGGAATCACCATTACGGTGCCCGGAAATCAGACGGTGGCTGAAATGGAAGCGGACGTCCTGGCAGCCTTCCAGAAGATCGCCGCCTTCGTACCACCCGCTCGGCTGGTCAGTCCTCAATAAGCTGTGAATTGACGAAAGGGCGAGGTTGCCACACGCAGCCTCGCCCTTTTTTTGTTGATGTCACATGCGGTGTGGAGAGTGATCTCTTTCGCTCAACTCTCAACCACTGACGAGTCACCGGACCATCGATGGACCTTCCCAACCGGCAACGGTCGAGTCTGGTGCGAGGATGTAGATCTCGACACGTCGGTTTTGTTGGCGGGCCGAATCGTCCACATTCGCCGTCACAGGCTGGTATTTATTGTATCCAGCGACTCCCATGCGGGGTTCATCCACACCGATCTTTGCCAAGCTGCGAACCACAGCTGTCGCCCGGTCGGTCGAGAGTTCCCAGTTGGTTTCGTGCTTGACCTTGGTGATTTGCTTGACGATTTCATGGTCGTCGGTGTGACCGACCACCAGGATGTGGAACTGCTTCGCATCGGGATCGTTCATGATGCTGGCGAATTCCTTCAGCAGTGCCGAACCATCCGTCCGAATCACATCGCTGCCTGAGGCGAACAGCAGATCGCCATTGAAGCGACTGACGCCGGTGACCGGATCGAATTCGAACTCGGGATACTTCTTCGACAACTCCTCAAAGCGGCGATTCGTCCCACCGCCGAGCGGGTTTTTGAGCCCTGTCAGCAGTGTCGAATACTTCTCGCTCAACTGGGCCCGCTCGGCATTCAGATTCGCCAGACGCTGATTGGTGAGTTCCAAATTCTGTTGGGCTGAAGCCAGTGACTGCTCCAGTTGGCCGTTCTGCTCGGCCAGCTGTCCGGCCATTTCGGCTTGGCCTGCCAGCTCCTGGTTCTGACGATACAGCTGCAAAGATCGCAGCTGGGCTCGACGAAGTTCATTCTTGCGACGCCGATGGTGGCGGCACCCGCATCCCGAAGTGGAGAGCAGGCAGGCGATCAAGAGGCTGGCGATAAGGGAGCGATGCAGGCGAAGCATGAGGTTCTCCGGAATCCGTAAACGCGCAATTTCTCCATAACGTGGACGCACCAAACCGTAAGACGGACCGGGAGCGGCACGCGAGGGGGTCGCGCTTCAATCGGGAAACGGGGGGGGATTCGTTCGAGGTGGGAAGTCCCTCCCCGAGAGGAGGAACTGTTCGCCGAATGAGCGAGTGAGAAACCCGCAGACCATCCGGCGAGGAGGGTCCGTGGCTCGGCGTCGTTTCGGACGACTTACCACGAAATCGACTTGTACGCCCTTTTTTCCTCAAGGGCCAGACAAACACTGCCGAAGAAGAAATGTTCGGCAGCTTCCGCCGAATTTGCCTGCCTGAGGACAGAGCATTCTCCGCATTCTGTCTTGCCAAATCCCTGTGAAATCAGGCTTTGCATCGACTGATCCTGCCGGAGATGCTGAGCGTGAAGAATTCGACAATGACTGGAGATCTCGCCAGTCGGAACGATGTGCTGTCCCCTATGAACGATCAGAATCCGAAACAAATCGGAACGTGAGTTGTTCAGAACTTGAGCGGCCAGCAGGACGCTCGAGAATGCCAGAGTCGAGTCTCGAAGACCTCGGTTACGCTGCAATGAATTGCCCACAAAAGACATGCAACGAAAGACGTCCGTCTCGGTCCATTTCCGGTTGTAGTGATTATCCGCTTGGCATCGATTGTGCGAATTACTCCCGACGTAACGGATAACCGTCAAAGCAACGCGACGGAGCATTCCTGCGGGGTGGCATGAGACACCACCCACGATTCCGCTGATCCCGGACTCAACGCCCGATGCTCCGATTCCTTCCAGGGGCGAGTCACTCCACAGAGTGACTCGCCCCTGTGCGTTGATCCTGTGTGATGAACACGGCCAGTGATCAAAATCCCCGGTTCCTTGTTCCTTCAGGGGAACGTGGGAATAATCGTTCACGATCTTCCCCCGCCGTTTCCCAGTTCACACCTGCTCGGACCGCAATCATTCATGGCTCAATGCGATCAAGGATATTTGTGTGAGGTCTGCGGCGATGAAGTCGAGTTCGTGGAGGGGAGCGACCTGTATCTCCGATTCATCCTGGGCGAAGTCGAAGCCCGCCAGCTGTTATCGACACCCGAGCGGCACTTGCGCTGTAATCCCGTTGTCGCTCAATTCATCGTCGACCCGGAATTTGAACCAGTGGTTGTCGAAGGCTTCTTTGCCAAGGCGGAGATGGATGCGGATTCTGTGCGTGCTCGCGAGTCTCTCGTGACTCGGGCCTGGAAGCGGCTGCAAGAGGTCCGGCCACTGGGCATTCCCATCTCAGAGTACCCGCTCCCGGAAATCATAGCCCGCCGGACCAATCGTCCTTCCGGTCGAGCGACTCATGAGTAAGCCACGACTTTTCGCGAGTGCCTGCCCGCGGATCTGCGATCATTGGCTCGCGGGAGTCATGTTGCTCCTCTGGCTCCTACTGGCCGGGCAGACGTGCCGTTCGATGAGCGTCACCTTTGACGAGATCTGGCACCTCCCCGTCGGGGTCCGCAATCTCGTCGACGGAGACTTTGCCGAGGATCGACTCAATCCTCCCTTGAGTCGCATGTGGGCGGCCATCCCGCTCGCCCTCCGTGGTGTTCACGTCTCTCCGACTACACCAGATCGGCAAATCGGCGAAGGTTTTGTGACCGAACACGACGACTACTTGCAGTGGTACATCGCCGGTCGGTATTTCAATTTGATCTGGCCGCTGGCGTCCGCGATCCTGCTCTATGTCGTAGTCCTTCGCTCACTCGGACTCGGGGCGGCACGATTGTCGTTGCTCAGCCTGCTCTGCTGTCCAGACCTCATCGCACATGGGAGCATCGTCACGCCCGATACAGCTGCGGCGTTTTTCTTTTTTGCGACCAGCGTGGCGATGGTGTCTTGGTTTGCGACTCCCACCTGGGGACGCACCGTCACACTGGGCGTTGTGCTGGGACTGATGCAGGCCGTGAAGTACACGGGGGTCGTCTTCTTTCCCACACTCGCGGTGTTGGTCCTCTGGCAGTCTTGGCGGGGCGACTCGCCGACCTGGAATAGCTTGTCCGTGAAAGGGCTCGCTGGCCGGGTCGGAATCATCCTCGGCGTCTGCCTGCTGAGCCTGGGAGCCTGCTACCGGTTCCAGGGAATGTTTGAGAGTTGGGAAAGCCTCCCCCTCCAGAGTGTCGACTTCCGGACAATTCGTGAGATGACAGGCTTCCTCGGGAAGCTGCCAGTCCCGGTGCCCCATGACTTCATCGTGGGAATCGACGCACAACGGGCCATCATGGAAACCCCCCACCCGACATTTCTGGATGGGCAGTGGAGTCTGACAGGGTTTCCCAGCTATTTCCTGCGTGCTGTGGCCTACAAGTATCCGTTGGCATTGCTGGGGCTCTCGCTACTCGGAGCGGTCGCTTTGATCCGTCGATTTCGTCGGTCAGATGTCGTCACTGTGAGTTGTTATGTGATTCCCACAATCATCCTCGTCGGAATCGCCAGCCGGAGTTCCATGCAATTGGGCGTGCGTTACATCATGCCGGTACTCCCACTGTTGGCATTCTGTGCCGGTGGAAGTCAACTCGGGATGTGTGCCTGGAACAAAACCGCCCGTTCACTGACCCTCTTGGTATCCATTGCGGGCTTGCTCAGTGTGTGGAGATTCCATCCTCATCACTTGAGCTACTTTAACGAATTGGCCGGGGGACCAACGGGAGGACGCTGGCACTTGGTCGACTCGAACCTCGACTGGGGCCAAGACCTGATTCGAGCTCGCCGTGTCTACGAGTCACACCTCGATGAGTCCCCTCGAATCGCCTACTTTGGAACGGTCGATCCGCGGCGACTTGGGATTCCCACCATCCCGCCACCAGCGCGTGTGCCACAGCCAGGCTTGTACCTGGTCAGCGTCAACTTCGTCATGGGGAGACCGGGATCGGTTCGCGAGGCCGACGGGCACACGCGCTCCGCCGACATCAATGAGTTCGGGTACTTCCGCTTCTTCGAACCGCTGGAGCATGTGGGCCATTCGATCGATCTGTACCGGATCACCGCCCAGGATTGTGAACAGCTGAGCGATGCTTATCGCGAGGCGGCTCAGACAGACATGCACAGCCCAGGTCGACTATAATCGAGTTCACCGTGACTCATGAGGCTGGGACAAACTGTATTCCAAGATTTGCGTCGCGTCGGCATAGTTCGTTTCATGTCCGCCGTCTTCCCGGTGAATCAGCAAGACCGGACGCCCCAATTGCTTGAGGACTCCTGCCAATCGGAGCACACTTTGCGGCGGGACGATCGCGTCTTTTCCTCCGGTTGTCATCCCGACGGGCATGGTCAATTTCTCGGGCCAGTATTCGGCGCTCCGCAGCTTGTACTCCAAGGGGATTGCCTTCTTGTCTCCCCCGAAGGAGGTCGCAATCGCATCCTGAAATTGGTCGTACTCCAGAAGATTCGCTGTCCCGTTCATCGAAGCAGTCCCTTGGATCAGTTCCGGATGCATCGCCGAGAAGGTCAGTGCTCCCGTCCCGCCCATTGATCCACCGCACAGATAGACATGCCGAACCGGAAGGTTCTTCTTCAAGGTCTCAATTAATTGCACCAGATCCGCTTCCGCGGCGGGACCCATCCAGGAAGTCTTGGCCCGATAGTCGGGCGAGACGAACAGCATTCCATGTTGGTTCGCGACATCGCGTGCGGCGCGGCACTCATCGCGAGGTTCTTTGACAAACTGCCAACGATCCGAACCGTGCCCATGCAGTGCAATCAGCACGTCAAACGGTTGTGCCAGATTCAGTTCTACGGGAGTGATCGTGACGTATTTCTGCTCAGAGGAATCGAACGTCGCCACAAAGGCCCGTTCCTCAATCACCGGCTCGGCGGAGAACGCACAAACGCAAAATGACAGGAGCGAAAACCAACAGAATATGATTCTCATGAACGCGTCCCTCTCTGTCAGATCACGGGCTTGTAGAGCACTCGTGGTTCCGGCTGGCCGGGGAGATAAAGTGCCAGCCCGCCCGCGTCTCCGTTGACGCGCACCACGCCGTCCGGCATCCCTCGACTCGCATGGTCGAGGATCGCTTCCAGCGACTGGACTGCCGCCACAACTTGCCGGTCCGCAGCGAGGTCGTTGTATGCCAACCCCTGCACAGCCGAGAGACGCGACGCCCGCTCCGATGCGGGGCCGCCCCACTCCACTCGAGCTGCTTCGCGAGCAAAGCGTTCCAGAACCTCGATCCCATATCCTCGCTGGGACCGATCACCCCAAGGCTCGACGAATGTCCCGTTGTAATGCGTATTGATCGTAATCTTTACTTCGTTCGGGGTTTTCCCCTCGACCGTGCATTCAATCCCCCGCCGACGAGAGTGTCCGTTCCAGACGCCATTGTCGAACCGGAACTGCACCTCCTGCTCGACATATCCGGGGAAGTTATCCGGGTTCACCCACGAGGTATGAATGTCGAATGCCGCCTCGCGTCCGTCTGCATACTCATAGATCAATCGCAGCTGGTTGCTGTCCCATGTTGGCCCCTGGGCGGCGCCCACAATTCCGCGTTGCCCGGTCGCCATCACAGTCTTGAGCCGACCACCAAACGTGAAGTCGATCAGCTTGATGTAGTGGACCGCGACGTAGGTTCCCGGATTGCGTCCCTTGATCCACTCCGCAAATTGCCCCCCCGAAATCGACTTCGGTTCCAGCAAAGAGCAGTAGCCGTTGTTGACGTGTTTCAAGACCCCGTCATGCACGAACGTTCGTAGCTTCTTGTGATCGGGATCGAGCAGCTTGTGATAGACGACCTTCGCGAGCAGGCCCTTCTTCTCCGCCAGGGCCACCAGTTCGTCGAGTTGAGCCAGATCGAGCACGCTCGGCTTCTCGATCAAGACGTGTACGCCTGCGTTAAGGATCGCCTTCGCCGCTTCGAAGTGTCGATCATCCGGCGTCGCTACACAGGCGATATCGACCCCCGCCTTGAGCATCTGGGAAACAGAGTCCTCTCCGGCGAACGACTGAAACGCTCCGACACTGGCTCCTGCCGACTGACGATACGCTTCGGCCCGGCTGCCTGTCCGAGTCGCGACCGCAGTCAGCGGGACATCGATGTCACCAAAGCTGCGCTCATATAATCCCTCGCGATGGGCGCGCTCGAAGAACGGGCGATAGGTCTCATCAAAGATCATCCCCATGCCGACCATGCCGGTACGAAGGGTATGTTGAGGTACAGACATCAGGGGGCCTTGCTGGAAGCAACTCGGGGAGTGTCTTTAGGAGAAGCGTCTCTAGAGAGTATTCTGGCAGTGTATCTCGATTTCAAGCTTGTTGGGGTTTATGCCGTTGATTCGTGAGTGCGTCGGACAGTCGCCTTTCGCTCCGCGAAAGAGCGCTCTTTCGCGGAGCGAAAGGCGACTGTCTTAATCTGGATATCTCCGATAGATGTATGCATCTGGTCGAAGTCTTGCTTTGAGCGGGTTTTCAGCGATGTACTGCCTCAAGTACGCATACTGCTCCGGGCTCCGAACGAGGTGGTCGAATGGTTCTTGCTGCCAGAACTTTCCTGTTTGGCCCAACACCCGATTGATTTGAACTGCTGTGAAGTGCAGCCAGGAATCACACTGGTCTTTCAAACTATCTGCCGTCTGAAAAGCGGCGAGAAGGTGGACATGATTGGGTATCACCACGAAGTCGCCCATTCGATACCTTTGACCATCAAAGTGCAACAACGAGTCGGAAACAATCTTTGCCAGCTGAGGCTGTCTCAGTCGACATTGGCCGTAGCAGGTGTCGAGGAACTCTTCTCGACATCGACGAAACTGCTTTTGAAATTCCGCACGCTCCTTGTCTGAAAGTGTCAGTAGAACATCCTCCCAGTGGCCAGTGACTTGATGCCCTCTTATTCGAAGCCACTCCTGCTTCTCTCGTTCCCAGCGGTTGATGACCTCCTTCGGGATTGAGTCATGAGTGCGAAAAGTGATGAAGACAATCGCCCCAGCTTGTGACCAATGCGGTCGACATTGATCGAATATCTGGAATTCCGCCCTCGAATCAAATATCTCGCCAAGCATCTTGAGCACTCCTGGTTTCTGTGGGTCCAATTCTGGACAGTCGCCTTTCGCTTCGCGAAAGAGCGCTCTTTCGCGGAGCGAAAGGCGACTGTCCTACCCCAACTGCCCTGACAACCAGAGCAGTAACCGTTCGAGTTGCAGGCGATCTGGCATGCGGCTGCCGCCTTTGAGGTCGCGGTCGGCGTCGGCGAGGCGGGCGAAGAGCTGGTCAGCGCGAGAGCGGCCCAGGCGTTTCAGGTAGCGTTCCGAGCTGTCGAGGTCGCGGGGGAAGACGCCCGCTTCTTTGAGGGCGACGGGCAGCGGGATCTTGCGGCGCGAGATCTCCGTCGCGATGGCGAACTTCTTGAAGACATAAATCAGTCCGCCGAGGATCTTCGGGGCCGCCTCTCCGGCATGCAACAGCTTCGAGAGACAGGTCAGGGCCAGCTCGGAGTTCCCATCGCGGACGGCATTCGTCATCGTCCACGTTTCTTCCGCCCGCCAGCCGCCGACCAGCTGTCGCACGTCATCGGGCTTGATCTGCGGGCGGTCGCCGACAAAGCTCGCGAGCTTGGCCAGCTCCTGCGAGAGCTGACCGAGACCCGTCCCCGCCAGCTCAACCAGCAAGCTGGCCGAGTCTCGACTGATCTGTTTGTCATGCTCGGACGCAGCGAACTCGGTGATCCACTTCTGGAGAGGCCCAGCGGCGAGTTCACCGCAGTCGAGTTCGAGCCCCATCTCGACAATCTTCTTCGCCAGCCGGGTATTGGATTTCCACGATTTGCATTCGAGGACGAGCACCGACCGGGACGCGGGCTTCAAGCAATATGCTTCGAGCAACTCGCGATACTTCGTGACGAAATCGTCCGCATCTTCAACCACCACCAGACGTGACGAAACGAACATCCCGACCGTTTGCAATTCCGCTTTGACGGTTTTGAACTCCGTCTCTTTCCCCGCAAATTTCACCAAACCGACCGCAGCGTCGGGCCCGGCCCCCAAGACAGACTCCGTGAGTCGAGCCAGACACTGCTGCTTGAGGTGCGACTCCTCGCCATACAGCACCACCACGCCTGGAGGGCGGTCTGTGGTCTTCTTCGAAAGGTAGAGTGTGGCGTGCATGAGGGGAGGCGGATGGCGAATGGCTGAT
>Ga0105047_10017012_pt1 | contig 11363 bp, 11 predicted proteins | sample MAT04_FD_78384 | JGI IMG/M metagenome (GOLD analysis project Ga0105047, IMG submission 78384) | Freshwater microbial communities from Lake Fryxell liftoff mats and glacier meltwater in Antarctica - MAT-04 (megahit assembly) | ecosystem: Environmental > Aquatic > Freshwater > Ice > Liftoff... | reverse complement strand
GAGTGAGATCAGAGCATGGGCCACCGCGTCTTCGATCAGCAGCGCGCACGCCTCATGCGCCGCGAGGCGCAGGTCGTCGACGTCGTCGACCGTCACTCCTTGTCGAGCCACGCTGGCGGCCACGGTGCTGCGCACGATCGTCAAGTGGGCGTGGGAGGCCGGCACATGCAGTCGAACCGTTCCCGACGAATCGGTTCGCGGGCTGTCGACGCCGAGATGGTCGTAGGAGTCGGCAGCAGGTGGCGACGCGGGCGTCATGAGATCTCCTCCGGTTCGGCAAGGCCGTTCTGTCAGGCTAGCCGTTCGCCATACGTGGTGAGGGACGACAAAGGAGTCGGACGGCCTGGGCCGCCCGACTCCTTTGAATTCTTGTGCGAGTGGTGCTGCGCGTTCACGGCGTCAGTGCGGCGCCGGTGTTGATCAGGCCTTCTTGGTGGCCCAGAAGATCTCGGCAATCTCATCAATCTTGGCGAGGAGCGCATCTGCGACCGCCGGGTCGACCGAGCTCTTGGTGCCACCGGCACCGGCAAGCTTCGTCGCCTCGTTGAACAGCTCGTTCAGGTTCGGGTAGGCCGCGAAGTGCGGTGCCTTGAAGTAGTCGGTCCACAGCACCCACAGGTGGTGCTTCACCAGGCTGGAGCGCTCCTCCTTGATACCCAGGGCGCGGGCCTTGAACGTGACGTCATCGGAGGCCTGGTACTTCTCCATGCACGCCTTGACCGATTCGGCCTCGAGGCGGGCCTGCGCGGGATCGTAGATGCCGCAGGGAAGGTCGCAGTGGGCATGGACGACGGTCTTGGGGGCGAACAGCCGCGTAAGCATCGAAAAGTCCTCTCGTGGATGAAGGTGCTGGCGCGATCACCTGACCGCAGCCCAGGCTTGGGACACTACTCCTGACCAGGGCTCCTCACCGCTTGGCATCAACGGGCCATCATCAACCGCAATCCATCAACCGCAGTCCATCAACCGCAGTGCGCGAGGAGGCAGGTGACGTGGCAGCCCCCAACGACTTCGACTCGAACGCTCCGGCCGATCAGCCCCAGCGTCGCCGTCACGGATGGAGCCGGGTGCTGGTCGAGGGCCAGTCCATGGCCCCCGCGTTAAGTCCTGGCGAGCATCTACTGGTGCGGTGGGGAGCGAAAGTCGCCGTTGGCGATGTCGTGGTGGCCGTGCGTCCGGATCGTCCCTCTTTGCTCGTCGTGAAGCGTGCGGTTCGTGCGGAGGCGGGGCGCTGGTGGCTCGAGGGCGACAACGCAGAAGCCTCTGACGACTCACGGGTGTTCGGATTGGTGCGTTCAGACGAGGTAGTGGGACGAGTCGTGGCGCGCATCTATCCGCTTCCGGTGCGAAGGTTGTGAAGTGGACCCAGACATTGAGGCAGTTTTCGCCCTTCATCACGGCGGCAAGATCGAAGTGCGGCCGACGATCGTGGTCGACGACTTAGAAACGTTGTCGATGGCGTACACCCCTGGCGTCGCGGATGTGTGTTTGGCCATCGCGGCCGATCCGAGTTTGGTTGATGCCTACACGTGGCGTCCCAATGTTGTTGCTGTCGTCACTGATGGCACAGCGGTACTCGGCCTCGGTGACATCGGACCGCAGGCTTCGCTGCCGGTGATGGAAGGCAAAGCGCTTCTCTTCAAGAACTTCGGTGGCGTCGACGCGGTGCCGATCGTGTTGGGCACGAAGGACGTTGATGAGATCGTCGCGGCCGTCACCGCCATTGCACCGGGTTTTGGCGGGATCAACCTCGAAGACATCAGTGCGCCCCGTTGCTTCGAGATTGAGCGGCGACTGCAAGAGACGCTGCCGATTCCGGTGTTCCACGACGATCAACACGGCACCGCCATCGTGGTGCTGGCCGCCATGAAGAACGCAGCACGCGTGACCGGACGCGACTTGGCTGATCTGCGCGTGGTGATGCTCGGAGCTGGCGCGGCCGGTGTTGCCGTGACTGGTTTACTGCTGACCGCCGGCATCGGCGACGTCACCGTGGTGGATCGCAAGGGCATCGTGTCGAAGGATCGTGCGGACTTGACGCCCACGAAGGTGTCGCTGGCAGAAGTGACCAACAGGTCAGGCCTTCGCGGAGATCTGCGCACCGCGATGCGAGGAGCCGACGTGTTCGTCGGTGTCTCGTCGGCGCACGTGGACGAAGCTGATGTGGCGCTGATGGCGCCCAACGCCATGATCTTCTCGCTGGCCAATCCTGAGCCAGAGATTCAGCCGGAGGTCGCGGCCCGCTACGCATCCGTCGTGGCAACCGGTCGTTCGGATTACCCGAACCAGATCAACAACGTGCTGGCCTTCCCCGGAGTTTTCCGCGGCGCGCTCGATGTACGAGCGACCACAGTCACCGAAGGCATGCAGATCGCCGCGGCCGAGGCGATCGCCGGCGTCGTGGGTGCCGATCTTGCGCCCGACCTGGTGATTCCGAGTGCGTTCGACAAGCGGGTGGCACCGGCGGTAGCCGAGGCTGTTGCGCGGGTTGCGCTGGCTGAAGGAGTGATTCGACCCTCGGCTGGTGCCGTACGCCGCTAACTGCAGGCGGTTCGCACGGCAGCGGCAAGCGCATCGACATCGCTTTCGGTGGTGTCCCATGAGGCCATCCATCGCACGACGTCGTTTGACTCTTCCCACACGTAGAAAGAGAACTGCTCAAGCAGGGGAGCGACGGCCTCGTGGGGCAGTTTCGCGAAGACTGCGTTGGCCTGCGAGGGATAAGCGAGCTCAACGCCTGGAATGCCGCTCACCCCTTCGCGTAATCGGTGCGCCATCGCATTCGCATGAGTGGCATTGCGATGCCACAGCTCATCGGTGAGCAGGCCGACCCATTGGGCCGACGTGAATCGCATCTTCGAAGCGAGTTGCATCAACTGCTTGCGGACGTGCAACGCATCGCGTCCAAGATCGGGATTGATCACCACAACCGCCTCGGCGTTCATGGCACCGTTCTTGGTGCCACCGAACGTCAGGATGTCAGCGCCTTCGCACGCCTGCCTCAAACTCACACCAAGAGCGGCCGCAGCGTTGGCCAGTCGTGCACCGTCGATGTGAACGAGCAAGCCAAGGGCGTGGGCGACGCCCGTGAGTTCGCGAAGTTCGTTGAGGCTGTAGACCGTGCCCAGTTCGGTGGATTGCGAAATCGAAAGAACGCGCGGGATCACTTGGTGTTCATCGCGACGGCCGGCCATCGCCGTCCGCAGGTCGTCGGGCTGGATCCGCCCATCCGCGGTGTCGATCAGCATCAAGGCCGTACCGAGAATGCGCTGAGGTGCTCCAGCTTCGTCGGTGGCGATGTGTGCGGTGCGTGAACACATCACTGCTTCGTGGCGTGCAAGCATCAATTGCAGTGCGGTGACGTTGGCGCCGGTTCCGTTGTGAACAGTGAAGACGCGCACCTGGTCGCCGAACTCGTGGCGAAAGAGTTCGTCCGCACGCGAGGTGACGTCGTCGTAGCCGTACGACTTCGCGTGGTCTTCGTTGGCAGCCATCATGGCCGCGACGATTTCGGGATGCAGACCCGCGTAGTTGTCGCTGGCGAACGACCTCATGGCGTGAGCACGATCTTTCCCATGACATCACCAGAGGCCATGGCTGCGATCGCCTCTGGTGCTTGCGCGAGGGGAAGGACTCGGTCAATCACTGGCCGAGCGCCGCTGACTTCGAGCAGCGACATGAGTGAAGAGAGTTCGCCGATCGTGCCCATCGTCGAGCCGACTACGTCCAGTTGCAGGAAGAAGACGCGCGAGAGGTCGGCAGGCGGATTCGAACCGCTGGTGGCGCCACTGATGACGATGCGGCCACCGGGGCGCAGCGAGCGCAGGGAATGTGACCAGGTGGCTTCGCCGACTGTTTCGATGACGGCATCGACGCGATGAGGCAGCCGATCACCGGTTTCGAACACTGCGTGCGCCCCCAGTTTCACAGCGAAGGCGCGCTTGGCTTCGGTTCGGCTGGTGCACCACACCCGAAAACCCATCGCGCGGGCCAGCACGATCGCGGCCGTGCTGACGCCGCCGGCCGCACCCTGGACGAGTACCGTTTGACCGGGCTTCAAGCCTGACCGCGTGGCCAGCATGCGGTAGGCGGTGAGCCAGGCGACTGGCAGGCACGCGGCTTCTTCGAACGAGAGCGACGTGGGCTTGGGCAGCAGGTTGCGCGTCGGCACCAGCACGTATTCGGCAAAGGTGCCGTTGTGCACCTCAGACAACAACGTGCGTTTGGGGTCGAGGGTTTCATCGCCACCGCCGGCACTCGGATCACCGATCACGCCGTGCACCACGACATCGCGGCCGGTGTCGTCGATGCCCGCCGCATCGCACCCCAAGGTCATTGGCAGTCGCGAGGGGTCGATGCCCACACCGCGCAGCGTCCATACATCGTGATGGTTCAGCGACGCGGCCTTGACCTGCACCCTGCTCCAGCCAGGATCGGGCATGGGCACGGCGATGTCGTCGAGCGAGAGTGCAGAGGCGGGATCATCGGGAGCAGCGCGGACGGCGCGGGCAGCAAGCATGCGCGTCACCTTAGCCGCGCGTCTGCGGCGCAGAGATTCTCGTGAGTGGCCGTGCGCTTAGTCGTCCTCGTCGTCAAGGCGAGCCAGCCACGTGGCGAAACGCTCGATCGGTGTTTCGAACTCAGGATGCAGATCGACGAAAGAGCGGAGTTGGTCGCTGATCCACTCAAGGGTCACCGACTCTTCCCCGCGACGGTTCTGGAGTTCTTCGATGCCGCGGTCGGTGAAGTACATAAACCCTGCCTTGACTACGCGAACGCAGCGGCGACGATCGCCTTCTGCTCAGTCTCGTGAACGCTATGTGAACCATTCGCGGGTGCCGATGCAGCTTGGCGCGAGATCACGCGCATCGGACGTGCCAAGGCTGGGGCCAGGTTGAGCGCCATGAAGGGCCAAGCGCCCTGGTTGGCGGCCTCTTCTTGGACCCACACGATTTCGGCGTCGCGCGACATGCCGTCGAGAATCGCCGCGATCTGGGGCAGCGGCAGCGGATGCAACTGCTCGACGCGCAGAATCGCCACATCGTCGGCCCCGGCAGCAGCGCGACCGGCGAGCAGGTCGTACGTGACCTTGCCCGAGCAAAGCAGCACCCGGCGAACTGTGAGCGGATCGACGGTGGGGTCGTCAAGCACGGGGCGGAACGCGCCAGTGGTGAACTCTTCGGTGCGGCTGGTGGCCGCCTTCAGGCGCAGCATCGATTTGGGCGTAGCCACGATCAGCGGGCGAATGTGGTCGCTGAGCACGTGGTCGCGCAATAGATGGAAGTACGACGCAGGCGACGACGGCATGGCGACGGTCATGTTGTCTTGCGCGCACAGCGTCAGGAACCGTTCGATGCGCGCTGACGAGTGGTCAGGGCCTTGTCCTTCAAGGCCGTGCGGCAGCAGCAGGACGACCGAGGAGCGCTGCCCCCACTTCTGTTCACTGGAGGCGATGAACTCATCGATGATCGTTTGGGCGCCATTGGCGAAGTCACCGAACTGCGCCTCCCACATGACCAGTGCCTCGGGACGGGCGACGGCGTAGCCGTATTCGAAGCCCATCGCGGCGTACTCGCTCAGCAAGGAGTCGTACGCGTACAGCTTCGAACCCTTTGTGTACAGCGTCTTCAGCGGCTTATAAGCGTGACCATCGATCTTGTCGACGATGACGGCATGCCGCTGGCCGAAGGTGCCGCGACGACTGTCTTGGCCAGCCAGCCGCACCGACTGGCCTTGGGCCAGCAGCGTGCCCATCGCCAGAGTTTCGGCCATCGCCCAATCGATGGTGCCATCGATCACCATCTGCGCACGGCGCTGCAACTGCGGAGCCAGGCGCGGGTGCACATGGAATCCCTCGGGCAATTCGGTCTGGGTGCGCACCACAGCATCGATGAGGCTGCGATCGACTGACGTGTCGACCGGCGTCGCGCTTGAGATGATCTTGGCCACCGGCGTGGGGGTGATCGCCTCTGCTTCGCGGACCTCTCGGTGAGCGCGCTCGAGCTGCTCCTGGAAGTCGCGGAGCGCCTGCTCGGCTTCTTCAACGGTGATGTCACCGCGACCGACTAATCCCTCGGTGTAGCGCTTACGCACTGAACGCTTCAAGTCGATGCGCTCGTACATCTTCGGCTGGGTCAGCGAGGGATCGTCGGCCTCATTGTGACCGCGTCGGCGGTAGCAGAGCATGTCGACGACGACGTCCTTGTGGAAGGCTTGGCGGAACTCGAAGGCCAGTTGAGCCACCATCACGACGGCCTCGGGGTCGTCGCCGTTGACGTGGAAGATCGGCGCCTGAATCATGCGCGCGACGTCCGTGGCGTACACCGACGAGCGGGAGTGCTCGGGCGCGGTGGTGAATCCGACCTGGTTGTTGACGATCACGTGCACCGTGCCACCGGTGCGATAGCCCCGAAGCTGGGAGAGGTTCAGGGTCTCGGCCACAACACCTTGGCCGGCGAACGCAGCGTCACCGTGCATCAAGAGCGGCAACACAGTGAACGCGCCGTCGCCCTTGTCGAGGACGTCCTGCTTCGCGCGGACAACGCCCTGCAGCACAGGATTGACAGCCTCAAGGTGCGAGGGATTGGCGGCGAGATAGACACCGCACTGCGCGCCGGATTCGGCGGTGAAGGTGCCCTCTGTGCCCAAGTGGTACTTGACGTCGCCTGACCCCTGCACCGAGCCGGGCACGATGGTGCCTTCGAACTCTTGGAAGATTTGTCCGTACGACTTGCCGGCGATGTTGGCCAACACATTCAGCCGGCCACGGTGCGGCATGCCGATGCACACTTCGTCGAGGTTGGCTTCGGCCGCAGCCGAGAGCACGGCGTCCAGCAGCGGGATCGCGCTTTCGCCGCCTTCGAGCGAGAAGCGCTTCTGGCCCACGTACTTGGTCTGGATAAAGGTCTCGAACGCCTCGGCCGAATTCAGGCGACGCAGGATGCGCAACTGCTCGGCGTGATCGGGTTTGGCGTGCGGAACTTCGATGCGCTCCTGAATCCACTGACGCTGCTCGGGATCCTGGATGTGCTTGTACTCGATCCCGATGGTGCGGCAATACGAGTCGCGCAACAGGGTGAGGATTTCGCGCAGCGTTGAAATCGGTCGTCCACCGAAGCCACCCGTCGCGAATTCGCGATCGAGGTCCCAGACCGTCAAGCCGTGGGCGCTCAGGTCGAGGTCGACGTGGCGTCGCTGTGCGTACTCGAGCGGATTGGTGTCAGCGATGAGGTGACCGCGCACGCGGTAGGCGTGGATCAATTGCTGCACACGAGCGGTCTTGTTGATGTCGTCCTCGTGTGAGGCAACAACGTCGGTTTCCCAGCGGAACGGCTCGTAAGGAATCTGGAGCGCGCGAAACACGTCGTCGTAGAAACCATCGCCACCGATGAGCAGGTGATGCACGCGACGCAGAAAATCACCGGACTGCGCACCTTGGATGATGCGGTGGTCGTAGGTGGAGGTGATCGTCATCGTCTTACCGATGGCCATGCGCGCGAGCGTCTCGGGCGAGGAGCCTTGGAATTCAGCCGGGAAATCCATGGCGCCAACGCCGACGATCGTTCCTTGCCCCTGCATCAAGCGCGGAACTGAGTGAACCGTGCCAATCGTGCCGGGGTTGGTGAGGCTGATCGTGGTGCCGGCGAAATCGTCGACCGTCAGTTTGTTGCCGCGCGCGCGACGGACGACGTCTTCATAGGCCGCCCAGAACTGCGCGAAGTCCATTTGCTCGGCGAACTTGATGGACGGCACGAGTAGCTGTCGGGTGCCGTCGGGCTTGGCGAGGTCGATGGCCAAACCGAGATTGACATTCGGGTTCTTCAAGATGGCGGGCTTGCCGTCTACCTGGGTGAACGCGTTGTTCATTTCGGGCATCGACTTGAGCGCTTGGATGATCGCGAAGCCGATGAGGTGGGTGAACGACACCTTGCCGCCACGGCCTCTGGCCAACTGCTGGTTGATCACCAGGCGGTTCTCGATCAACAACTTGGCCGGCAGTGCTCGCACGCTGGTGGCGGTGGGGACGGCCAGGGACGCATCCATGTTCGACACGACGCGCGCCGATGCGCCCTTGAGCACCACGGCCTCTGCCGTGATCGGGGCTGCGGGAGTTGCTGCCTCAGCCGCGGGGGCCGGTGTAGCCACTGGCGTCGCAGCAACGGGAGCCACGGGCGCCGCTGCCGGCGGCGTGACGACAGGGGCTGCCGACGCAACCGGGGGTGCCGACGCAACGGGGGTTGCCGTTGGCGTCGGGGCTGCGGGGGTGGGCTTGGGGGAGGACACCGACGCCGGGGCTGTCACGCCGCTCACGGACGACGCCGCATGCGGGTCGCTGGGTGAGTAGTCCTCGAAGAAATCCCACCACGCGGGGTTCACGCTGTCTTTGTCTCGCAGGTACGACTGATACATCTCGTCGACCAGCCACTCGTTGGGTCCGAAAGCGGCCAGTGGACTCTGCGGGGACTCGGCGGTCACGGGGTGTTCGGCCTCTCACACGGCGGATCCGGAATGACGATCCAGGGTAGTCGTCCGCGGTTCGAGGTTCACGGCTGCCTCGCCCTCGCGTCACGAGCCGTTCATGGGTTCGTGACGCGAGCGGCTGGTTCATGATCGATTTAGCTGGGGGGCGGGGGTCCCCAGTACGGCTTCATCTTCACGTCGTCGTCCCATCCGGGCACGATGCGCAGCACTCGTCGGTCGTTCGCCAGAATCTCGTCAGCGTGCGCGCGTACGGCCTCGAAGTCGTCGGTGGCGTGCAAGAAGCGGCCATCAAAGTCGTCCCACTCGCCGTGCGCGCAGGCCACGACGAGGTCGCAAATGCGCTCGACGGGTGTCCATCCCGACGGCGGGGCCTGCGGTGCATCGTTGGCCGAGGTCAGGACGAGTCCGGGGGAGAGGTCGATCGCGTGCACTCCTGTGCCGCGTAATTGCGAGGCCAACTGATCGGTCAGACGGAAAAGTCCCGACTTGCTGACCGGGTAAGCGCCGTCGGTCATCGAGAGTGCAGCGGCGCCGGCCAACGAGTTCATGGCCAAGACGTAACCCTCGCCGCTGGCGATCATGGACGGCAACGCGTAACGGGCAAACAGATACGGGCCGTACAGGTTGGTCTCGACGCGAGACCACCAGTCGGCGGGGTCAGACTCCCAGAGTTTGGTGCCATCCCATGACGCTGATCGGGCGGCGTTGTTGACGAGCAGATAGATCGGGCCGAGGTCGGCGATGGTCGTGGCCACGATCGACTCGACTGCTGCTTGGTCAGCCACGTCGGCGGCGAAAGCCATGGCCTCACCACCGGCAGCGACAATTTCTCCGCGCGCCGACTCCACATCGCTTTCGGTGCGCGCCACCAGAGCGATCTTCATGCCCTCACTGGCCAGTCTGAGAGCAAGCGAGCGACCGATTCCTCGACCTGCACCGGTGATGAGGGCCACCCGGCCTGTCAGATCGTTCGCCATCGTGGGGCTCCATTCGCTGGTGGGTGCGCTGGTGAGGGTCGCGCGCCGATCGTGGGTCACTGGGGGGTGAAGCGTTCAGCATCGTGGCACATGGGCGATGCTCATGGGATGGGTCGCAAGCCACTGATTGGTTGGTCGGTTGTCGGTGTTCAGTTTCTGCTGATCGCTGGTGCCGTGGTGCTGAGCGGACCCCAGGTCTGGAACTCGCCGGCGTGGGCCCCTGCCGCCGCGACGGCGCTCGCAGTCGCTGCGCTGGTGCTGGCGGTGGTGGGCGTCCTGGGATTGGGCAAGGCAGCCACTGCCACGCCCGTCCCGCGCGAGGTCGGTGACCTTCGGACGGACGGCGTCTATGGCCTCGTGCGTCACCCCATCTACACCGGAGTTCTCACGGCGGTGGGTGCTTGGGCGCTGGCATCTGGTGCTGCGCTGCGGATTGTTTGTTGGCTTCTTCTGGTGGTGCTGTTCGTGGTCAAGTCGCGTTGGGAGGAGCGCATGCTCGTCGAAAAGTTCCCCGCGTACGCCGCTTACTGCGCCACGACGCCGCCGTTCATTCCGCGGTGGCGACGTTCACGTCCTTGATGAAGCGACCCACTCGGCGAGCGAAGAACGCATCGAGCGCGAGTAGGAATCCGCCCTGCACCACCACACCGGCCCCTGCGCCGACGCACTCGGCCGTGCTGCGACCAAAGCGTTGGCCCAGCGCCTCCGCCTTCGCAATCGTGACCAATCCGGCGGCGACGTAGAGCACGTCGAGCGCGGTGTTGACGCGCAGCAACGTGTGGAGCCGCGCGGCTTGCTGCATGGCTTCTGGTGTCGGGCGATCGGAACTGTCGATGATGGCCAGACCGGCTGGGGATTGGCCGCGCTGGCGTAGGGCACCAAAACTGGCGATGGCGCCGTCAACGGCGCCCCACCCGACCTGCTGGTTAGCGAATCCCGTGAGCCAGGTCTGGCCCGTGGCACGCCCCAGGAGCGAGAGGCCCGAGCCCGCCGCCACGCTGCTCGTGGCCCAGGCGCCCAGTGCACTGGTGAGCTCGCGCTCGATCGATCGCGTGTCTGCTTCAACGACTCCCATGGGATCAGCACACCACGATTCGGCACGCCAGACCACGGTCGCGCCCCGAGAACCACGACACCTCGGCGACCGTGGTGGTCGCCGAGGTGTCGTGGTGCGGGCGGAGTTGCGTCCCCTTCGATCAAGACCAACGGCCAACCCCGTCAGTCGAGCCGGTCAGGAGAGGTCGACGCAGGCGCTGCCGATCGGTGCTCCGGTGAGGTTCGGCGTGCCGAAAAGCACTCGCAGCGCGAACGATCCGGTACGGGTCAGGGTCAGGTCGGCGCTGGCATCACATCCAGCCACGGGTGCCTTGAGCGCCACATCGAAGAGCGGGATCCGGATGAGCGAGAAGCCGTTGATGTTGACGCGCGCCGTGAGCTTGCCGGTGGTGGTGTCGATCACGTAGTCGGTGAGCTTGAGGGTGATCTTGCCCTTCGTGAACCGCAGCCCGCCGCTGTGAGAGATCCGACCGTCCTTGGCCTTGGTGATGGGGAACGCGGCCTCGACTCCGGTGGCTCCGGCACCCAAGGTGGCCGGCGAGACGGCGCTGGGGTTCAGCGGTCCGAGTGCGCCGAGTGCGGCATCGGTGAGAGTGACGGTGGTGGTGCCGAGGGACGTCGTCGTGCCGGTGGCCGAGGCGGTGGGGGCCAGCGCGATGGCCCCGGCGGCCACGAGGCCAAGCGCGGCGGTGGCCGCGGCAATTCGTCGGATCATGAGTGCTCCTGGTGTGAGGGGGAGGGATGAGGTCCACCGGCGTTCACCGGCATCCGACCACCGTTCGCCGTCATCGAGTGCCCGGCAACCGCTGAGAGCGCAGCGCTGCTTCTGTTCATCGAATGGTCACTGTT